>JAEEGL016491194.1_pt1 | contig 16511 bp, 11 predicted proteins | sample 9134231 | NCBI WGS metagenome assembly JAEEGL01 (sample SAMN16246548, study PRJNA631951) | gut metagenome | biome: gut microbiome; feature: rumen; material: fiber-attached | host: Bos | place: Iran: Karaj | collected 2018-10
AAAAAAGAAGAAGAAGAAAGAAAAAAAAAAGAAGAAGAAGAAAGAAAAAAAAAAGAAGAGGAGGAAGAAGAAGAAGAAGAAGAAACAGATGAAGAAGAAGAAACTGAAGAAGAAGAAGAATCAGAAGAAGAAAAAAATAAGAAAATAGACAATACAAATATAATTGAAAATATAAATAATAATAATGATAATAATAATAATAAGAAAGATGAAGAAGAAGAAGAAGATGAAGAAGAAGAAGAAGAAGAAGAAGTGAAAAAAAAAACAAAAAAAAAATAATTGTTTATATTAGCAAAGGATTTATTTTGTAATTATGTTTTTTCATTATTATTAATATATTATATCAATTAATTAAGTTATTTATACTTTTTAATAAAATTTGTTTTGAGATAATAAATTAATATTAAAATGTTATTTATATTATAAATCTTTTTTAGTAAAAATACTTTTTTAATTTATTATAATTATTTAAAATAAATTTTTATTTCTTTTATATTAAAAATTAAAATAAATATATAATTATATAATTTTTTTATTTTTTTTAACAATATATAAATAAATAAAGTACTAAAAAAATTATTTACACCTAAACAGCTAATTAAAACCTGATATGTTCTTAAACAGAACATAAACTAAACTATATTATTATGAATTGTACAAACAAATAAATTAATCTTTAAATTGTTGAAACTTTAATTTGACAATAAAAAGAAAAAAATTATTCGTTTGTATTACCTAAAAATATGACAGAAATAAACTAACAAAAACTAATAATTAGGATTAATTAAAAAAATGAATTAATTCTAATTTTCTCTACATAAAATATGTTTTAAGTTCGTCATTCTAATATTGTTATATTAACATAAAAATAATATTACATATTAAGATACTAAAATTTATATACAAAAATCTAATTGTCCTTTCTAATATTTACCTAAATTTTTATAATTAAAAACATTTTTTTCAACAATAATAACATCTTTTTTATTAATATCAAATTTAAAATTTGCATTTGGATATATAATTTTAAACTCATTAACATATACAAGAGGAATAACAATTTCTTTTTTTTCTTTAAAGTATTCATCAATTCCTCTTTTATTTTCTTCTTCATTCTTCATCATTATTTTTTGATACATAACTTTGATAGGATAATGTTTAATCATTTTATTAATTCCTTGAATTTTCGAAAAAACAAGTTCACATATTTTTACAGAATTAGTATTTGGCCATTTTTTTCCATTAAATCTATAATAAAAATATACTATATCTAATGTATTAATAAAATTTATAAAAGCATATCCGTAATTTTTTTTCTCTTTTATATCAGTTGGAAGGAGAAAAAGATCATATTTTTCTTCGAATTCTTGATTAAACAATGATAAGAAAATATCTTTGGAAAATTTATTAGGAATATTTTTGATCATTAATGTTGTTCTTCTTTCTTCCAAAGTTAATATTTTATAAATATTAACATCACTTGTTCTTTGAATGTAATTAAAATTTTTCATTTGATAAATTTGATTTTGAATATTTGATGATGAGATTTTCTTTAAACTATTAAAAATATTTAAAAAACGTGATTCATTTTTATTATATTTAAATGCGTAATATATTGGTAAGAATTCACGATTTAACCATTGGATTCTACAGAAATCTAATCTAGACTTCATATTTAATTATTATTGATTATTTTTTATTTGTGAACAAAATATTAAAACATTTTTATTATTATTATTTATGGATTTTATTGCTTTTGATTTATTTAATGTTTTTTTTCTAGAAAGATAAAAAATTAAAATATTTTAATAATTAAAAAACATTATTTGAATAATGTTTAAATATAATTTTATATATTTAATCATTACAATGAAATATAATTTTATATTAATTTCTATTAATATAAATTTTAATATGTAATTATAATTAAAAATGTCTTTATTTTTATGTATAATTATTTTTTATTTTAAAGGTTAAAATATAATTTTTTTATTTATTTATTATAAATATTTATATTAATAACAAAATAGGATTATTATTTTATTTTTAATAAAATATTTGTAAAAAAATGAATAATGAATCAATAAATTTTTCAAATAATGATTTATCTCAAGATAATAGTATAAAGAGTAAGAAATTAAAATAAATAAAATACAATTAGTTAATAAAAGACCTTCAAATAATATTAATCAATTTATTCTTCCAAAAAAATCAAATTTAAGAAGAAAAAAATCAAAATCAATAACTCAAATTCCAAATTTAAATAAATTAATTTTAAAAGTATCTGGAAGAGAATCAACAGTAGATACCACCAAGGATACACCAATACGTAATAAAACTAAAAAAGTTCCAAAAAAAAAAGAAGTTTTATTTTCACTTTTACCTCAAATAACAAAATTATCTAAAATACGTAGTCAATATATTGCATTATTAAATCAAAATGAAAAAAGAGAACCAAATTTTTCATTATTTAATAAAAGAATAGAAATAAACAAAAGTGAAGATACATCATCACTAAATCTAAAAAGTCAAAATTTAACTACAAATTCAAATGCAAAACAAAAATCAATTAGAAAAAGATTTTTACGTTCAAATACAATAAAAAATATTCCACAAGATAATAATAAATTAAATCATTCAAAAGAAACAATAAATAGAAGTTTCGATGAATTAAGAAGTAATTTAGAAATGCCAAATTATCCTCAATTAAAGAAAAATTCTTCAGAAAAAAATTTAATAACTCCATTACCTGAAAGTAGAAAATTAAATGATATTAATGCTGAAAAAATTAAAAGATTTTCTAAAATGTTAAGAAGACACGAATATACAGTTCAATTAAAGAAAAAAACAATAAAAAATGTTTTTGGAAAAAGAGTAATTTTTATTCAAAGAATGTGGAGAAAATATTTTAAAAATGTATATCTAAGAAAAGTAAAAATAATACAAAAATTATATAGAGGACATTTAATAAGAAAATTAATTAAAAATGATAGATTAATAATTATTAGATTTGTAGTAAGACTCTCAATAAATGGACGAAAAAAACATTTTCATTTTTTTGTAGGTCAAATGATGAAATTAATAAGAGCAATTTTTTTTAAGAATACTATTTTTACAAAAGATATATCAATACAAGTTGATATTCCAATTGAAAATAATAAAATTAATAATACTAGTAGTCCACATAATACAGTTAAAGAATATAGTTTTAATAGTGAGAGTTTTACTGAATCAAATGTATCAAATGTATTAAGTAAACAAAATACACATAATGAAGGTTATATTGAAACTATATTTGAAAAAATGAAAAGAATACAAGGTGATGGAAATATTACAGGTTTAAAAAATTTCCCAAGACCTTATTGTGAAATTGGTTCTCAAATTAAAGCTTTATTAAGAAGACTTTTAAAACAAACTGTAAGAGATGATAATATAATTTCTACTGAAAATGATATGAAATATAGTGGAAAGACTAATCAGTTAATTGAAGATTTTTCTAATAAAAAAAAAGTTTTGAATGAAATTCAATATGGAGAAAATAATAATTATAGATTAAAATATATTAATAAAAAAGGAAAAAAAATTATTAAAATGAATGAAGATGAATTAGAAAATGAAATTAAGGATAAAAAGACTTTTTTAAAAAGTAAAAATATTAAAGCTGAAGAATATAATATTTTAAAATCAGATAAATTTGTAAATTTAATAAGAAAAAGAGTTGTTTATAATAAATGGAATAGATTTACAAAAAATTTTTATACTACAATTGGTTATAGAAAGTTATTTGTAATTCAAAAAAATATGAAATTATATTTAAAAAAAATAAATGAAGATACTGAAGATATTAAAGTAAAAAAAAATACAAAAAAAAAATTGTTTAGAATATTATTTAAAGAAAATATTTTAAATCATGTTCGAAAATATGTAGTTAAAAGATTATATTTAAATGATGTACAATCTAAGAAAAAAAATAATACAATATGTATAGTCAGAAGAGGAACAAATGAAACAGAAAATACAAATAAATTCAAATATAGAAATAAAAGATTAAATTCAGAATTGAATAGTCTAGAAGATTCTGATGATAGTGTTATAGAAAATGATGAAGATATTTTTATTTATTTGTCTAAAGATAATAAAAATTCTCAAATTTTTAAAAAATATGATATAAATAAAAATGACATAAAACAACTACAAGATAATTAATGATTATTTTTTTTTAATATTTATTTTTAATATTTGTTTTTATTGCATTGATATTTTTATATATTGATAATTTTTAATCTACAATATTTAAAATGAATTTAGTTTTTACAAATATATAAATAATGAATTTATAAGAAAAATTATTTTATATATAATTAAATTATTAGCAAATTAATATATTTAAAAATTAATTATTAATGAATTTACAAAATATACAAGAAAAACAAAAAAATCAATTTAAGAAAAAAAGTCTTCAATTAAATCAATTAGAAAACAATAATAAAGAACCTTTAAAAAGTGATGAAAAATTTATGCATAATTATACTTTAAATAATACTGATAATCATGATTATTATTCATTAAAATTATTTCCTCAAAACATTGATGATTCAACTATAATGAAAAAATTAAATGATATTAAAGATGAAACAATTATAAAACAATTCAAAACAGATAATTTTGGAATAAAAAATGCAATTGAAAAAGACAAAAATAAAATAAATGATTATGAAAAAAAATTAAATAATAGTTGGAAAAAAGATAATGATATATTAACTTTATCAGAATATAATTCAACAGTCACAAGAGATTTAAATGAATCAAATGATGAAATTTGTAAATTAAGAAGAGAAAATATTCAACTAAAACAAAATATAAATAGATTAAAAAATCAATTTTCAAAAATGAAAAGTGATTATTTAATAACTGAAAAAGAACAATATTTTCAAATTGAAAATACAATTCCAAAGTTAAATAATATTGAAAATACTAAATTAAATATATATGATAAAGAAAAAATAATTACTTTAAATAATGAAAAAGAAATATCATCTAAGGTAATAGATAACGAGGAGATTAATAGTCAAAAAGATGAATTGATTCAAAGATTAAATGATTGTATTTGTGAATATAATAATACAATAATTGAAAGTAAAAATGAAATTTTTGAAAGGGATGAAGAAATTAAACAATTAGTAACTGAAAAAACTGAATTAATCGAACAAAATAATAAATTCTTAAATCAGTTAATTCAAAATAAAAATGATTTAGATAAACTAAATTCAAAAATTAAAGAATTAATAAATGAGAATGAAAAGAAAGATAGTAAAATTAATTCATTATCAATTATAATTTCAAATTTACAAAATGAAAAAAATATAATTAAATTATCAAGTCAACAAGATTCAAATAAAATTAATTCATTAGTTAATTCATATAAACAGCATCAAATAGAAGTAAATAATCAAATTTTATTATTAACAAAAAATAATTCTGAAAAAGATAAGATAATAAATAATTTAAATCAAAATATTTTGATATATAAATCAAAACTTCAAGAAAATCAAAATAAAATTTCTAATTTTTATAAGATATTAATAGAAATGAAAAAATATGTTTTTGAAGTTGAGAAAATGATTTCAAATACAAAAGAAAAAAAATTACCTATGTTTAAAATTCCCATTTCAGAAATGAAAAAAAATATAAATGAAGATTCCAATAATCGGAAAATTGATAATTTAGATATAAATACAAGTGAATATACTTATTATTTATTAAATTCATTAAAAAATATGATTTTAAACATTGATTCAAAAATAAACTAGAATTATATAAATATATTGTAAATAATTTGTTTATTTGATGTGAATGTACATAAAGTACATATAATTTTTTCAATATTTATTTTTTTATAGGACAGAAGAATTTAAATATTAAATAAATAAACTATTACTACTTATAAATAAATTAAATATAAAAATTAATATTATGAATATGCAAAATTTAAATTCTGATTCATCTCAATCATCTTATTTTTATAGAGAATTAGATAAAAAAAATAAACAAATAACAGAAATGCAAATGAGAATAAATAATTTGATAGATGAAAAAAATTCTTTACAAATAATGATTGAAAATTTAAAATCACAAAATTATAATTTAGGAATTGCAAATGAAAAAGAAAATAACGAAATGAATTATGAATATCAAAATAAAATAAATCAATTATATCAAACAATTAATTATTTACAAAATGAAAATACTCTTTTAAAAAATGAAATTAATAAAAAAGATAAAATAGAACAAAATTATAATAATACAATATTAAAAAAATTAAATCAGTCAAGAAGAGAAATAGATAATTTATCAGTTATGAATACAATTAAAGATACAATTTTAAGAGAATTACAAGATTTTGCAAATGAATTAAATAATAATATAGGAAATAAATTAAATTGTGAACTTGATTTTAATAATGATAATTTAAACACTTTCAGATATAATCTTGAACAAATTAAAAAGAAAATATATTCAAATTTTTCAAATGTAAATAATAATTTTAATAATGAAAATAATAATTTAAATAAAGAAATAAATTTAAATAATAATGTGAACAAAATTAATAAGATTATATATCAAAATAATAATTTCAAAAATAAATATTATAATAATGATCTAAGATCAATAAGTGAAATGTCAAAAATGTCTATTCCAAAAGAAAAAATTCCATCTCAAAATGAAGAAGAAAGTTTATATAAAAGATCATTATCAAATTATACTACAAAAACATTAAGTAAAGATATAAATAATCATTTAAAAGATTGTAAATGTCAAGGATGTCTTTCAAAAGCAATAAAAGATCCATCATTTTTATCAGAAAGATTTGAATTTAAAAGCAAGGCATGGATAAAAAAACCAGATTATCATTCAATTTTAAGAACTCCTCCAAGAAGTGAAGATAGTGATTAAAAAAAAAAAAATAAAATTTTTTTTTTATATATTTATTTATTTAAATAAAAAAAATAAAATACTTAATTGATAATCAATTCACTTTTTTTATTAATTAAAATGATATCATAACTTATATATTAATCTATTAAAAAAACAATAAAAATTAATTTCAATTATCTTCCCAAGGACTCATTAAATAATTTAATCCAACAATTGCCATTTCTTCACTAAATTCAATTTTAACTCCTTTACATTTATGAAAATCTAAGAAACTATCAGTTTTAAGTACACATTCAGCTCTTTTAATAGCTTTTTTATTATTTGCTAAATTATAACCTATTTGAGAACCAGAATATTCATTAATAATATAATCACCTTGAGGATTAATTGATAATATTTTTTCAAATTGAGTCATATCACTTACATTATAAAATTGAGTTGCTCTATATCCAATAAACCAATATGGTTTTTTTTCTTTATTTGATTTATTTAAATCAAATCTATATTGAACATAATCAATTATTTCTTTTGTTATATAATCAACTTCATATACTCTAAATGAAGGTTGTACATTTGGAAATGGTGTTAATGATGGAGAAATATAATTTAAATTTGTAATTTTTTTCCTATTAAAATATCTATAAACTGGACCAATATCATCTTTATGTGTATGACCACTAAAAATACCTCTAATCGTATATTCAAATCTATCAAATAAAGCAATAAATCTTTTTGTACATTCTTCTAATGAAAATGAGCCAGTTAAAGGAAAATGATTTAATATATAAACATATTCTTTTTTCCTTTCTGCTTCTAATAAAACATTTTCTAACCATTTAAACATTAATTTAGTAGATTTTTTATTAGAATTAATTAAATTATAATTCCAAGTATCACAAAGTAAACAATTAATAGCAACTATTCTAATATTAGTATTAAGATGTTTCATTGTATAATAACCATATTTTTTAAAAGTATTATATGCATCTTTATTTAAATATTTCTTATAAATTTTTGCCATTTTTTTATAAAAATCAATTTGTTTCTCATCAAATTCATCATTAGGATAAATTTCATGATTACCTAAAATAGGATAAATTGGGATTTTATGTTGAAATTTTTTATCTAAAGAATCTCTAATAATTTCAGTTACTTGATATGTATCATCTTGACCAACTTTTTTACTTTTCCAAGTATCATGTGGTGCATTATCTCCAGTCCAAATAATAAAATCAGGTTTAATTTCATATGCTTTATCAACAAAACTATTAAATAAATTTTTACTTAAATCACATTTTCCAACATAACCAAAATAACCTGATTTGCTTTTATCAATTGATTGTGCTTTATCTCTACAACATAAAGGTAAACCACAATTAGTAATTGCATCTTCTGAGTAATGTAAATCATAATGTAAATCACTTACTTGAAGTATTTTTATTATTCCTTTATTTTTATTAATTTTTTCTCTATTTTTATTTGGTTTATCTTTTATTATTCTTTTTGCATAGTCATCTGCTTTTAAATATTTTTTTGTATCTTTACATAATTTTAATTTTTGACATAAATAATTATTTTTTATAAATTTATCAAGTAAACCATTTATTAATACATAACCATAACCTTCTATTATTGTGTCACAAAATTGCTCGTGTGAATACAAGAATAGACATATTGTTTTTACACTTGAAAAAAATGGTTCTGTACCATATTTTTTTAGAATTGAATTTATTTCTCCTAATGTTTTTATACAAATTGGACATGTTGTTTGTTCATTTTTTCTTTCTACTATTAATGTTAATAATTGGCTTATTAAATTTACTATTTTATCTATTGTATCTGAAGCATTTTGTTTTAAATTTAATTGTTTTTGTTCTTGCTTTGTTAAAGGAATGTCAAAAAAAAAGTTTTTTGATGTTGTTAATGTAAATATGAAAATAAGAAGAAAAATTTGTTTCAACATTTTTTTTATAAATAATATTTATATATATGTATAATAAAAAATTCAAAAATAATATTCATATTAAAAGTATTTATATTTTATATTTATTATAAAAAAATAATTAAATAATATTTAAAGTTTAATGTAAAAAATATTATATTAAAAAACTCAAATAATACAATACATAGAAATATTTATTTTATAATGTATAATTTTAATCTAAATTTCCTTTTTCTAATAAATAATATGTAGCTGTAGCATAATTAATTTCATTTTTTAATAAACAATTAATTAAATATTTCCTATTATAACCAATTAAATTTTCAATATCTTTAACAATCTCTTCATTAATCATAATTTTATTTCTAGGATCAATATTAATATAATTCATAGTTTCTTTATTAGAAGATTTATTCTTAGAAGAATTTAAATTACTTTTCTTTTCAGCAACAATTTCATCATTTAATTCAACATTAGGTGAAATTTGTTTAGAAAAAGAAACATTTCCAGAAGAAAATTCATTATTTGAATCATAATCATTATTATTTGATTGTTGAGTTTTAATAACACCATTATCAAAATCATTATTATTATTTAATTCATATTTTAAATTAGCATGTTGAGCTTTCCCTCTAAATTTACATATATTATTTTCAATTAAAATAAATTTATTACATAATGAATCATTATTATTAGCAAATGAATTATAAGGAGCTAAAATTATACTTTTTGTATTTCCAATTTGTTTTTTATCATCTTCTAAAGTATCTAAATTTTTATCAGAAAAAATTTCAATTAAATCATCTTTAGTATTATTTAAATAATCAATATTATATTTATTTAATAATAATTTTTCAGCATTAGTAAATAAATTCATATTAAATCTATTATTAACATTAACATTTAATAACCAAGGATGATTTAATATTTGATTAATTGTTAATCTTTTCTTAGGATCAACTTGTAACATTCCATCAATTAAATTATTAGCTTCATTAGAAACATTATCTAATTTAAAATATTTACCAGAAATAATATTTTTTTTTAATTCTTTAATATTATCTCCTTTAAAAGGTTGAACTCCACCTAACATAAAATATAAAGTAACACCAGCAGACCAAATATCACATTCATAACCATCATAACCTTAATAATTAAAAAAAGGAAAAAAATTAATATTAAAATATATACATTATCTTTAAATATTTCAGGAGCAATATATGCAGGAGTACCACAATGTTCATGCATAATATCACCTGGAAGTAATCTTCTACTTACTCCAAAATCACATATTTTAATTGTATTTGTTAAATCAATTAAAATATTATCTAATTTTATATCTCTGTGTACAATATTATTTTTATGTATGTAATCTAAACCTTCTATTATTTGTTTAAATATTATTTTTGTTATTTGTTCTGGTAATTTTGTTCTTTTTCTTATATAATTTAATAAATCTCCACATATGTATTCCATTACTATTAATATGTGAGTTTCTGTTTCAAAATAATCTAAAATTCTATATATTAATTTTATATAAATTTTTTTTACTGTGATACAAATGGTGAACGAAGTCTACTTAATATATCTATTTCGTGTTTTATTTTTTTTCTATCGTGCTTTTTTTTTAGTTTTGATTTATTAAATGATTTTATTGCTACTAATCTTCCTGAACATATATGAAGAGCTAAATTTACTTTTCCAAATGCACCTTTTCCTAAAAGTCTTCCATATTTATAAAAGTTTAATTGAGATTTTGGATATTTTTCATTTTTATAATGGTCTATTTATTATAAATTTTTATATTTAAAAAAAAATATTTTTACATTGTTTTATTATATTTGATATTTTTTCCATTTCATTTCTATAAAATACATTATCTCTTATTGTACTTTGTATTGATATTGTTATTGTTTCTACTGTCATTTGAGGAATTTCTTCTAATTCTTTTATTTTATTATCTTCTTTTTTTACTTTTTTAATTGCATTTTCTTTTATATTACTATGATTTAAATTATTATCATTTAAATTAATATTTTCATTAATAATATAATTATTAAATATTTGATGACTATTATTTATTTTACTATTATTATTTGATGTATTATTTGAGTTTTTATGTTTTTTCATTTTTTCAATTAAAGCATTATGTATTGAATAATTTTTTTTTAAAGGTTTTTTTGTAGTAATTTCTTTTTTACTAAAATTATTTTTTAAAATATGTTTAACACCTTTTTGAGAAGGAGAAGGATTGGCGGTAAAAGGTTTATTATTATAAACTAAATTTATAACTTTAGTATTTTTATTAGTAATAATATTATTATAACTTTCATCAATTCTACTATTAGATTTAGAATTTTGTTTACTTTGAACTGCAGTAACACTTTTAATATTCTTATATTTATTTTTTAATTTTGTATGTAAATAATCTCTTTCTATTTCTTCTTTTTTTTTCATTGATCTATTACTAATTGATGAAGTATTTTTTGTTGAATTAGTATTTTTTAAATTTGAAGTAATATATTCAATATATTTAATATCATTCATTTTAATATATTTTTTACTATTTGAAGTAAAATGTGAAGATTTTAATAATTTACAATTATTTGCAAAATTTAAAATATTTTTAGTTAATGGTATTTCAGATAATCCTTTAATATGAAAAGTATTTTTTGCATTATGTAGAATATTACAACTATTTGATGCATTTTTATTTTTATTTTTTATTAAAGATGTAACTGATGATGTTATTGATTTTGATATTGAATTTTTTTGATTAGATACAAAAAAATTTTTTAAATCATTTCCTGGTTTAATTGAATATTTATTGTTATTATTATTATTATTATTATTTTTATTTTTACTATTATTTTTACTATTTTTTGCAGTTGATTTCATTTTTTCATTTGAATTTGTTCTTGAATTATTTTTAGTTTGATTTGCTGTTTTACTTATTTTTTTATATTCTATTTTACTATGTTCAATTGAATTATAAGCATTAAAAGAAGATTTTTTATTTGTATTACTTTTTTCATTACTTTTATTTTTTTTTGATAAATTTAATTGATTATTAATATTTTTTTGAATAATATGTGCATATAAATATCCTTTTATATTATTTTTGCTTTTACTTTTACTTTTACTCTTACTTTTACTTTTACTTTTTGATGGATTTGCACTTTTAACTTTTTTATTGTTTGAATTTTCATTTTGGTTATTTGATTTAAGAAATGAATATTTTTTTGTTAATTTTTTTTTTTTCTCTTTGTGTTAAAACCTCCTTTTCTTTTGTTTTTTTCTCCCCATCCATAGTTATTTTAATTAAAAAAATAAAAATTTTTTAAATTGATAAAATAATTTTTTAAATATGAAAAAAATTATTATGATTTTTTTAAATTAAAAATTTAAATAAATATTATATATTATAAATAATTTAATATTTATAAATTCAATAAAAATATATGGTTCTTTTTTAAATTATTATTTTATAATTATCCTTAAAACAATATTATAATAAAAAAAAATCTTTCAAACAAATAAATAAAATAAATAAAAAGAAAATATAATAAACAAAAAATAAAAATTAAAAAAAAACAAAATAAAATAAAAAAATAAAATAAAAACCAAAATTAAACCAATATATTCATATAAAAAAATTTATATCTCCTGTTCATTATCTTCAACAATTTTATTCTTAATTTCTCTTTCTTTCTCCTTTTGTAAAACATCTTTAATATTAGTAACAAGTTTCCCATCTTTAAATTCAACATCTAATTCTCTAGTAGCAGTTTTTAATTTCCCAAAACCATTAGGTTTCCCTTTTTTAAATTGTCCTTCAAAAATTTTCCCATTAACCCATTTAAATCTCCCATTACCTTCCTTAATATTATTAACATAATCACCATAATATTCACCACCATCAGGCCATTTATATAATCCTTTCCCATGCATTTTCCCATTAACAAAATTACCTTTATAAGTATCTTTATTAGCCCAAGTATAAAATCCAGTTCCAGTTATACAATTATCTTTAAATTCACCTTCATATGTATCTTTTAATAATTTATATGATAATTTACCATTACCATTTTTTTTATCATTTTTAAATTCACCTTCATATATATGTTCATTTGTTTCTTCTTTACCTTTACCTTCTCTTTTATTATCTACAAAGTCACCTATATATAAATTTCCATTTAAATTTTTTTTCATTCCTTTACCATTTAATTTACCATTTAAAAAACAACCTTCATATAATGTACCATCTGAATCTATAAATCTACCCCATCCAGTAAAGAAATTTTTTCTCCAGAAACCTTCATATTTACAACCATCATTTTGTAATAAAACTCCATATCCATGTCTTGCATAATCAATATTTACTTTTCCTATATAAAATGATGGTATTATTCCTGATATTATTAATAATTTACATTGATATACTGTTCCATAATCATAATTTACATATTGTGATATTGAATTTGTATCCATATCTGAATATAATGTTTTCCAACCATCAATATTAAATTTTGTACCTATTAAATTTTCTGCTTTTTTTAAATTATATTTTGTATATTGATTTGTTAAGTCATCAATTAATTGATTCATTTCTTCAATTTGACGTTGTTTAATATATTGTTTATATTTTTTTCTAAAAGTATATCCACGATATACACTTTGGATTTTTATTATTTTACCATTATTATCTAAATTATTTATTAATGATTTAGCTTGAGTTATATTTCCAGTTTTTAATTTTGTGTTTGATGTACCTGAATCTATTATTGAATTACTATTATATTTTCCTTGAATGTAATTTTTTAAATTTTGCTGATTTGATATTTGACTTCCTATCATATTTTCTGGATTTAATTCGTTTGGATTTTCTTTTTGATTTTCGAATTCTTCTCCTAAATTTGCTGTGTTTTGATTATCTTTTATACATGCACATCTACATTTACCCATATCACCTCCCATTATTTTTTTGAGTTTTGTAATTTAATATTATTATTATTTTAATTTTTAATAATTTTATTTTTTCAATATTTTATTTTTAAGTTTTAGATTATATTGTTAAGACTTATATATTGAAATTGTTATAGTTATTTTGTCTTTATTTTTTTTAATTAATTCTAATTAATAATTTATTAAATGTTTCATTATTCAACTCCTAGATTTAATAGAAAAGTTAATTATAGAACTCTTTCACAGACAACTCATCGTTTATTACTTAATAATTCTAATTCAAATAATCAAAGATTTGGTTTTAATTCAAAAAATAAGAGAAATAGTGATAATGATTTAAAAAATTATTTAAGAATTTCTTCTGCAAAAAATAAAAATAATGTAAATAAATTGAAAAATAATTTAATTGATAAAGGAAAAATAAAAAATAAACTTTTAAATTCTACTCAATTAACATATCTTTCAAAGTCAAAAATATTAAAAAATAATATAAATTTTTTCAATACGGTAACTTTAAATGTTTTAAATAAAAATGAAGAAAATGAAAAAATAAATAAAATAGACACAAAAATAATTTTAAATCAACATTATAAAAGAGATATAAAAGCAGAAATAAATGAACATTCAGAAACAGATTTAATAAAATATCGAACAGAAAATATTATAAAATATGCAAAAATTGCTGATTTTTTTAAGCATATTTTAGAAATTTATAAAGAAATAATTGATATTGATAGAATATATGATTTTGGTATTTATTTAAGAAATGAAGATAAAATTTTTGAAATAATGAATAGATTAATTTTAGAAGAAATTAAATGTGATGTTCCTTTAGAATATTTAACTTGGAGAAATTTATTAAATTATTTTTTTGAATATTCAAATGAATTTACTAATATAATTCATTTTTTATTTGAAGAAATAAAAATATTACAAAATAAAATTTTAGATTTAGAACAAAAAATATTTGATAAAGATAATGAATTACAAATTAAAATAGATGAATTAAATGAAGTAAATAATATAATAAAAAAGTTTGATTTAACAGCAAAAAAAAAAGAAGATGAAAAAAATGAGAAAGATATAAAAAAAATAAAATTAAGAGCAACTCAAAATGAAAATGCATATATTATAACAATTTATAGATTAGAAGATGAAATAAAAAATTTAACTGAATTATTAAAAAAAAATAAAATTAGCATAAATGAAATAGAAACTTTAAAAAATCAAAATAATGAAAAAATTAAAGAAATTGATAATATAAGAAATGATTATAATCAAGAATTGAATGATATGCATGCCAAAATAACATTTTTAAAAGAGAAAATAGAAGAAATAAAAGAAGAAAAAAACATTTTAAAAGAAGAAAATAAAAATTTAAAAAATGAAATTGACAATAAAAAACATAGAATATCAATATTAGAAAAAGATAAAGAAGATTTAAATATATTATTACAAAAAAAAGATATAAAAATATATTCAATGCAAAATACAATTGTATCAATTAAAAATAAAGAAAATACCATAATCAAAAATAATGATGAAAATGAAAATATTATAAATAATCCAGTATTAAGTATAATGACTACAAGTCATAATGTATAATATATAATATTTTTTTCAATCATATAAAAAAAACAACTTGAAATAAAAATTTAAATCACAAAATTCTATTTATAAAAAATTTAAATTATTTAATTATCTTGAGTAAAATCAAAAATATAAGGTTCATCATTTTTATTATAATATCTAGATGAAAAATTTATAATTAAAGAATTAAAAATTTCTTTTTTTTCATATAAAGAAATTTTATTAGGATTAAATATTATTCCAAGTTCATAATTAGCCATTGATATTTGTTTATCATTTTTTTCAAAATTTCCAAATGCTGCTGCAGAAAAATTATGACTCCCAAAATATATAATTGAATTATCATTTATATCAAAATATCCTTTTTTCTTATCTCCAGTAATAAAAATTTTAGAATGAAAAACTGTTTTTCTATCATTATACTTTTCTTTTAATTCTAAAATTCTAAATTTTTCTTTATGAAATTTATAAGCATCTTCAGATAAAAATAAACATCCAGTTAATTTTTCTCCCATTGGAAATGATTTAATATATTCTATAGTAGGATAATAAATATCAATAGAATATTTATCACTTAAATTAAAAGCATTATATAAATTTGAATAAAATTTCTTATTTTTACTATTACCAATTGAAGAAGATTGAATAATTAAATTAGAATTTTTATCAATTTTATATTTTTCATTAATTAAATAATTTAATCTTCCAATACCAAATAAATTTTTTTCTTTATTATAAAATCTCCCATTAGCACTTGCTAATAAATCAATACAACAATCACTATAATCATAATCTTCTAAATTTATATTTAAATCAGTCCAAAATTTTTTTCCTTTATAAGAATGTATCATAAAAGTATCCATAAATGAATTTAAATAATTTAAAAAATCATCATTAACTTTTTTATCTTTTATATCATTTTCTTCATTTAATTTAGGAAAATCTTGAAACCAAATAATTTGACCCCAATAATACCAATCACAATTTGTTAAATTTGCAGAAGGAATTATAATTCTTATAAAATTAGGAAATTTTAATATTATTAATTTACTATGAAATTTACCCCATTTAAGTGTAT
>JAEEGL017056589.1_pt1 | contig 16511 bp, 15 predicted proteins | sample 9134231 | NCBI WGS metagenome assembly JAEEGL01 (sample SAMN16246548, study PRJNA631951) | gut metagenome | biome: gut microbiome; feature: rumen; material: fiber-attached | host: Bos | place: Iran: Karaj | collected 2018-10
AGCGGCAGCGGACGGCGAGAACTACGAGTGGACCGACATGTATGAAGGCTTTGCCAAGACCGCAGAGGAAGAGGGCTTCCCGGCGCTTGCTGCCAAGTTCCGCATGGTCGGTGCTATCGAGAAGCATCACGAAGAGCGTTACAGAGCTCTCCTCAAGAATGTTGAGGCTCAGGAAGTTTTCGCAAAGAGCGAGGTCAAGGTTTGGGAGTGCAGGAACTGTGGCCACATCGTAGTCGGCGTAAAGGCTCCCGAGATGTGCCCCGTTTGCGCTCATCCTCAGAGCTATTTCGAGGTCAACGCTGAGAACTACTAATCTCTATAGTTTTGAATGTTCAGGGCTGATTCCTTCGGGAGTCAGCCTTTTTTATGCCTTGATTCAGCGTTGAACTTAATCAAAGGGTTTCTTATAATGTTTACGTCTAAAATACAAAGGATACGAAGTAAATGAAGATACTTTCAATGTCCGGTTTCGTGCCGGAACAGATAACAGATACGGTGAGGTTCACCGGATTTGACGGCAGCGGGAGGCTGTCTCATTACTGCGGTTACGCAGCTGACTTCATTTCGCAGGTCAGGGAAGACAGCTCGATCGACGGAGCGGTGTTCCCGAAGAGCTGTGACAGCAGCCGTTCTATAGGCAGCTACATTGATGATACCGGCAAGTTCATTTATTCCATGCCGGTCCCTGCGGTGAAGAACGCGGATTCCGTTGCTTATTTTGCCGAGATCCTGAAGGACTACAAGAGCAAGATCGAGCAGCATTACGGAGTGACCATCAGCGATGAGGACGTTAAAGCCAGAGACAACGTTATCTCGGCAAGGAACGCTAAGATCGCTTCCGCTTACGGCAAGCTCGGCGGCTTGTCATACGCCTCTTACATCCGCGAGGTTCATGCTTCATTAAATGCGCCTTATGAGTTCGATGAGAGCCGCATCAGTAAAGGTAATGACGGCAAGCCGGTTTTCCTTATCGGTTCTTTCCTTGCAGGCGTTGAACTGGCTGATTCCTTTGAGAAAGCCGGCCTTAAGGTAGTCGCTGATAATTTGCCTGAGTCAGGAAGGCTTGCATCCCGTACGGGTCACGTTTCTGCGGAAACCGATATCTATAAGAAGATAGCATCCGAGATCCTTTGCACTAGGCCGTCGCCCACGCAGGACCTTTTCGATGAGACGGTAAAGAGCGATCTGGCAGAGATCAGTGCAAAGGGCTGCAAGGGTGTTGTTTTCGCGACACAGAAGTATTGCGAGCCGTACGATTATCTGTTCTCGGTATATAAGAAAGCACTTGATGAGCAGGGCATTCCCGTGCTGCAGGTGCAGATGGCGGATTCGACTGACGGAAGCGGCAAAGCCGCAGCGCTCGAGGCGTTCGCCGACATTATCTGAAGCTTAAGGAGTAAAGATGCCTGATTCATATCTTGTACATGTAGCGGGAGCAATGCGCAGCTACTACAAAGATTTCTCGAAATACGCCAAGGGCAGGGAGCCTTCGCAGAAGGTTGCCTGGGTAACTTCGTTTACTCCTGTCGAGATCCTTGACGCGCTCGATATCGAATATGTATATCCTGAAAGCTATGCGGCTGTTATCGCGGCAAGCGGACTTGAACAGCCCCTGCTCGAAGAGAGCTCAAGGCAGAATCTCTCATGTGACTGCTGCTCTTATTCGTGCTGCTTTGAAGGATGCGTAGAGACCGGCAAAGGCCCCAGAGGCGTGCCTCCCAAGCCGGACGTCCTTATTGCGACCAACAACCAGTGCAATACGCTTCCCGGATGGTGGAACATTCTGGCAAAGAGATATAACGTACCGCTTATCGTTCTGGATTATCCGGGTGAATTCACTGAAGACCCGATCGCGAGAGCTTATGTCGAAAAGCAGCATAAAGACTTCGTCGTCAAGATGGAAGAACTGAGCGGCAACAAGCTTGATGAGAATGAACTTGCCAAAAGGGTAGAGAACAGTATTGCATCTGTCGCGGCCTGGAAGAGAGTCGCAGCATGCCTTAAGGACAGGGAAGTCCCGCCGACACTGCTTTTCGATAACATCAACTTTCTGATCACCGCGCGCTGCAAGGAAGAAACTGCGCTTATCTATAACCTTATGGCTGATGAGATCGAGACATATCCCGAATGCGATAAGTCGCTCACTCCGCTGTTCTGGATCGGTTATCCGCTCTGGTATCACAAGGACAGATATCTTACCGAGGTCATGGACGGTTTCCGCGTTTGCGGTTCCAACTACATTACCTGGTGGAATCTTGATTACGAGGGCGATTCGGTCTGGGATAAGCTATTCTCTGCTTATAACAATACTTTCCTTAACCTTTCACAGAAGACTAAGACCGAGAGGCTGTCGGCACTGATCGACGCTTCAGGCGCAAAGTGCGCAGTTACCTGCAGGAACAAGAGCTGCAAGTGCGATTATGTATCTGCAAAGAACGTGGGCATTCCGCAGGCAGAGCTCGAAGTCGACATGATCGACCGTGAGTATCTGGACGTTGAGCGCGCAGGAAAGCTCATGTCTGTTTTGAAGGAGACAATAAGTTGATCTCAATCGGTATCGACATCGGATCCACCTATACCAAATACTGCGTCTTGGACGGCAGCGAGATTAAAATGCTCTCTTCCGAGAAGACTCCCGTCAGACAGAAGGAATACTTTGAGAAGAAAGTCGCTGAACTGAATTCTCTTTATCCGGGTGCGCCGATCGTCAGCTGCGGATATGGTAAGAATAACGCCGGATCAGGCAAGACGGTGTCTGAACTTGTTGCACTCGCGGCGGGTGCGGGAATGGCCGCGCCTGAATACAATGTCGTACTGGACATCGGCGGACAGGACACAAAGATAATCGTCTGTGAAAGCGGCAAGCTCAAGGAGTTCTTCGTAAACGATAAGTGTGCCGCAGGATGCGGAATGTTCGTCGTCAATTCAACGAATCTGCTTCAGACGGAATTCGGCGATATAAAACTGGGAGAGGATATGCCTTCCATCAAGCTCTCATCAACGTGCGCGGTGTTTGCACAGTCTGAGATCACGGAGCTCATCGCTGATAACGCGCAGCCCGATGAGATAATGAAGGCTGTTATCTGGCAGATCTTAGTACAGTCAAAGGTTCTGCTCGGAAAGGTGAGATGTGACCGCATTCTTTTTACGGGCGGACTTACACAGATACCGGGAATAGAGCGTTACGCGGCTTCTGTTTTCGGAATGCCGGTAACGATTCCTAAGAATTCCGTTTATCTTTCTGCCATAGGCGCTGCGATAATCGCTTCAAATTAGTGTATACTTGACTTGCCGCAGATCGCGGAATAAGGAGTAATCATATGAGCGAGAAGAATGACCGTTTATATTCCAAACAGCATGAGTGGGCTATTTTCCAAGAAGACGGCACATGCCTTGTGGGCATCAGCGATTATGCCCAGAGCGAGCTTGGAAACATAGTTTTCGCAAATCTTCCCGAAGTGGGAGACAGCGTTGCTTTTGATACTCCGTTCTGTGATGTTGAGAGCATCAAGACCGTATCTGACGTTTATTCTCCGGTAACGGGCAAGGTCATCTCCGTCAATGAGGAAGTCATTGATAATCCTACGCTGATCAACACAGATCCTTATGGTTCGTGGTTTGCCGTAATCGGCGAGATCACGGCAAAAGGAGAGCTCCTCACATCTGAAGAATACGACGAGTACATCAAGACGCTTAAGTAATGAAGCCTCTTATCGTAACCGGAAGTTCCAACGATCCGTATCACAATCTGGCAATTGAAGAGACACTTCTTAAGACATCCTGCGGCCGCAGGGTCTTATATCTTTGGCAGAACGACCATACTGTAGTGATCGGTCGCCATCAGGATGCCGTGGCGGAATGCAATCTTGAGAAGATGGAAGAAGACGGCATAATCCTTGCGAAAAGAATATCTGGCGGCGGTGCGGTCTATCACGACCTGGGCAATCTGAACTTTACTTTCATTGCGCCGCGCGGCCTGTTATCCGTTGATGAGGATTTCGGGATAATATCGGAGGCAATGCAGGCTTTCGGCATAGAGACCTGCAGGACGGGAAATAACGATCTGGGAGTAGCCGCTACCGGCGCAAAGTTCTCGGGAAGCGCGTTCTATCAGTCGGGGCCCGATGATGCTTCGCCTTGCTTCCATCACGGAACGATACTTTGTTCATGCGACATAGAGAAGATGGCTTTGTATCTCACGCCTTCGTCTGCCAAGCTCGAGAGGCACGGCGTGCAAAGCGTAAGGGCAAGAGTTACTAATCTCGGTCTGGATATTGAAGCTGTAAAGAAAAGCATAATCAGCGTTTTCGAGAAGAGTTATGGTGAATCAGACAGAACAGGGGAAGAATGTGCGGATGCCAACATGGTAAACGAGGCAAAAGACAGGCTTTCCTCGCATGACTGGCTTTTTAGTATATAATCTAGAGAGTTTAACTTTCTTGAGGTGCTATGGATAATCAGGATAAGATTTATGATCTGATCGTTATCGGCGCAGGCCCCGCCGGTTATTCTGCTGCAATGACGGCGGCAAAGCTCGGACTTGCCACGCTTATAGCGGACGGCAGCAGCACGCTCGGCGGAACCTGTCTTAACCGCGGCTGCATTCCCACAAAGGCTATGCTGCATTCATCGGCGCTTGTGAGGCAGATCAGGGCGGCCTCGGGATTTGGCATTAATGCTTCCGTATCCATTGATGAGGAAAAGCTTTTCGCATACAGGGATGAGACCGTAAAGATACTTACGACAGGACTTGAACAGTCGGTCAGATCATGCGGTGTTGAGATCGTTAAGGGAAAAGCTTCGATAGCTTCAGCTTCAGATAACGGAGCTGTCGCAGTTGAGATCTCGGGCACGGTTTATAAGGCAAAGGACGTGCTTCTTGCCACAGGTACTGAACCTGCCATGCCGCCGGTCGAAGGCATCGATTCTGATGCGGTTATCACGAGCAATGATCTTCTTGAGGGAAAAGAGCTCCCCGAGAGTCTTATCATAGTCGGCGGCGGCGTCATCGGCTGCGAATTTGCGTCGCTTTATACGGATCTTTGGAGAAAAGTCACTGTAATAGAGGCTCTTCCGAGGATACTTGCCAATATGGATAAGGATGTCGCCAGAAACCTTCAGATGATCCTCAAATCACGCGGCGCCGAGTTTTATTCCGGCGCGACAGTCGTTAAGATCGGCAGCTCGGAGGCCGGTGCTGAAGTTGTATTTAATTCTGACGGAGAAGAAAAGTCCGTTTACGCTGACAAAGTCCTGGTCGCAACAGGACGACGCGCTGTGATTCCGGAGGGCTTGACCGGCAAGATCGCGGTTTCCGGCGGCCGTATCGTTACTGATGAATGCGGACGCACTTCGATCGAACACATCTATGCCGCAGGTGATATCACAAACGGCATCCAGCTTGCTCACAAGGCTATGGCTGAAGGAGAGAACATCGCAATGATGCTTGCGGGCAGGAAGCCTTTGCATGACATGAAATGCATTCCGGCCTGCGTGTACTGCTCGCCTGAGATCGCGTGCGTAGGCATGACCGAGACAGAGGCAAAAGATTCCGGAATCTCAGCAGTCATTTCAAGAGCAGTTACTTCCGCCAACTCAAGAGCGGTCATTACAAGGGAAGAGAGAGGCTTTGTCAAGCTTGTCGCGGATAAAGAGAGAAGAACACTTATCGGTGCGCAGCTTATGTGCGCCAATGCTTCCGATATCATTGGAGAGCTCGTTCTTGCGATAACGAACCGCCTCAGCATAGAAGACTGCCTCAAGTCAGTCCGTCCGCATCCCTCATATGAAGAGGCAGTCGGTTCGGCACTTGAGGAACTGGCTAAAAAACTCTGATTACAGGAAAATTATCTCATCGAGTGGATGAGTAAAGTTACCCCGATATAGATAATATCGAGGATCAACGTTGCGGCTACCAAAGTAACCCAAACCTTGCGGACGGTGAATCCGCGGTTTTTGCGGAGCTCGTCGTGAAGCGGCGTGGTGATGTTCTTGAAAGGTATGATCTTCTTTCTGGTAAGTCTTCCTACGGTGATCTTGAAGATCGAGATACCGCCGTCGCAGAGGAAAGGAAGACCGACTATGAGATAAGCAAACGGGATCTTGAGGTAGATCGCGTAGAATGCGATGAAAAAGCCGAGTGCGCGTGAACCGGCATCGCCCATCATCATCTTGCTCGGATTGAAATTGAAGATCAGGTAAGCAAGAAGGACGCTGATCATGACAAGGCACATGATAAGGCCGTTTTTGTCGAAATCGGCAAGAGAAGTATTGATTACGCTTACCGCAAAGAGCGTCGCGGTCGTTAAGATCGACAGAGAGCCTGACAGACCGTCGATGCCGTCTGTGGCGTTTGTCGCGTTGATGGAAACAATGAAGAGCAATACCGCGAGGGTATAGAAGAGGACAGGGTGGAAATGAAGCCTTGTACCGGTGAGGCCGATGAAGAAAGTGCTTCCGTAGAACCAGACGCAGATGAGCGCGCCCAAGACCGACATGACGAAATCAAGGAAGCCCTTAAGGTATTCGTCCCAGGCCTTTTTGGACCTGTCGTCAAGGAAGCCCGTCAGCATCGAAGAGACGATGGCCGTCAAAGCGCACATAAGGCTGGGCGTGAAATAGCAGGTGATGCCTGATGCCAGAGCGAAAACAAGGGTGAAATAGAAACCGACCCCGGTAGGCTTGCCGATATTGACAGCCGAACCCTGGGCAAACTTGCGTCCGCGGTCATGTCCCAGAAGGAACTTCTCGCCGGGCAGGAATTTGAGCAGCAAGACGGTAATGATGAATGCGGCTATGCTGCCTCCCGCGACCCTGTATATTAAATCCATCAGATTAAATCCTTGGTGATTCGTTTATTGAGTTTGGTAATTATACTCCATAATGTTGAAAACGGCAAAATGTGATAAGATATCTTGCTATAAAATAATTAATACTAGGATCGGTGGTTGTTATGGACTACAAGGAACTGATAGCCGGCAATATCTCTGAGATTACCGGAATTGAGAAAGAAAAGGTTTTCGAGCTGATCGAGATCCCGCCCAGGCTCGATATGGGTGATTTTGCTTTTCCGTGCTTCACGCTTGCCAAGACTCTCCGCAAGGCTCCGCCGCTCATCGCGCAGGAGCTTGCTGCCAACGAGGCAGTTACAAAAGGCGCATCAGAAGAACTCAAGGCTGCCGCAGTCGGTCCTTACCTCAATTTCAAGCTTGACCGCAAGGTGCTTGCAAAAGAGCTCATCACGGCTATCCGTGAGGCTGGCGATTCATACGGCGAATCCAAGGCCGGCGAGGGCAAGAACGTAATCGTTGAGTTCTCTTCTCCCAATATCGCCAAGCCTTTCCATGTCGGACACGCTTTTACGACGATCCTCGGAGATTCCATCTCGAATATCTACTCAAAGCTCGGATATAACGTCATCAGGTTCAACCATCTGGGCGATTACGGCACCCAGTTCGGCAAGCTTATCACGGCCTGGAGGCTCTGGGGCGACGAGAAGGCGATGGAGACAGACCCGATCGAGGAGCTTACCAGGATCTATGTCAAATTCCATCAGGAAGCCAAGAACGACGAGTCGCTTGAAGATACCGCAAGGGATAATTTCAGAAAGCTCGAGGAGGGCAATGAAGAGGAAGTCGCTCTCTGGAAGATGTTCAGGGATCTGAGCCTTGAGGTTTTCGAGAAGACATATACAAGGCTCGGAGTCAAATTCGACAACTATAACGGCGAGTCTTTCTATTCTTCAAGGATCCCGGCTGTCGTAGACCTTCTCAGGGACAAGGGACTCCTTGAGGAGAGCGAAGGCGCCCAGGTCGTTAAGTTCGAGGACGAGGCAATGCCTCCGTGCATGATCCTCAAGAGCGACGGAACGACTATCTACGCTTCAAGAGACCTCGCGGCAGCCATCTACAGGCACGACGAATACAATTTCTACAGGAATATCTATGTTGTCGGACTCCCGCAGCAGCTTCACTTCAGACAGGTCTTCGGAGTTCTGAAGAAGGCCGGCTTTGACTGGGCTGATAACTGCATCCACGTCGGATTCGGACTTCTCAAGTTCAAGGACGGAAGCGCTTTCTCAACACGTGAAGGCAACATCATCAAGCTCGATGAGCTTCTTGAGAGGACCGTAGAGAAGACAGCCGAGATCATCAGGAAGAATGCCGCTGAAAGAGGCGGAGACATGACTGAAGAAGAGATCGCCAAGATCTCTGAAGTAGTCGGAATCGGCGCGGTCAAGTACACATATCTCAAGGCAGGACGCGAGAAGGACATCCTCTTTGACTGGGACGACATGCTCGATTTTGAAGGGGATACCGCGCCTTACCTCATCTACACATATGCTCGAACACGTTCGATTCTGAGAAAAGCTTCAGGAGAGGGACTTGCTCCGTCGGAAGGCGCTTCTCTCGAATGCCTTACGGGCGATGAGGAATATGCGGTCATCAGAAGTCTTACGGACTTCGGCGGCGCGATCGAGAGGGCCGCTGAAAGCTACGAGCCTTTTGTCATCGCACGCCAGCTTGCCCTTATCGCACGTAACTTCAACAGGTTCTACAATAACTCGAGGATCCTTAACGCTGAGACTGATGAACTCAAGACTGCAAGACTCGCGCTCTGCGATGCCGTTTGCAGCGTCATCAAGTCCGGTCTGGCTCTGCTTGGAATCGGTGTAGTGGAGAAGATGTGATATGTCTGACGAACAGATGGGCGGAGTACCCGATTTTAAAGACGTAAAGTATGTAAGACCTGACCTGGACAAGTTCACGGAGCTTGTCAGAGGCGTCAGGCTCAGGCTCATGACGGCCAAGACGGTCGAGGCCGCCGATGAGGCAATCGGGGAGTATGAAGCGGCAATAAGTGCTTTCGATACTTCTTATGCGCTCTGCCAGATCCTGCATGACATAGATACTTCCAATGAGTTCTACCGCGATGAGATAGAGTTTTTCGAGGATGCGGGAGCAAGGGTTGAAGAATTGGCATCCGCATTCATGACGGGACTTCTGAATTGCCCCGTGGCAGACCTTTTGAGAGAGAAATACGGTGAGATGATCTTCCGCAAGGCCAAGAACCAGAAGGAGATCGTATCTTCCGAGATATTGGACGAGCTCTCAAAGGAAGCATCTCTCGAAAACGAGTATTCGCAGCTTCAGTCGGAGGCCGAGATACAGTTCGGAAAAAGAACTCTCAATCTGAGCCTTCTCGTTCCTTATCTCGAATCCACTGACAGAGCTATCCGCAAAGAGGCCCACAAGGCTCTCGATACATATTACCAGGGGCGAAAAGAGACCTATGACAGGATCTTCGATGATCTGGTCAAGGTAAGGACCCAGGCTGCACAGAAGCTCGGTTACAACAACTTCACCGAGCTCGGTTACAAGCGCATGGAACGTTATGACTATACCCGCAAGGATGTCGAAGCGTTCAGGGAGAATATCTTAAAGTACATCGTCCCGCTGACCAGGCAGATCAGGAATCTCCAAAGGGAGAGACTTGGCGTAGGCGAGTTGATGTTCTACGATCTTCCTTGCCTTTTCAAGGGCGGAAACCCCACTCCGAAAGTCAGCAAGGAGTCCTATGAGAAGGCGACCGGCGAGTTCTACCGCAAGATGTTCGATCTCTCGCCGAGTTTCTTCGACGTTCTCTCATCCCACGGATTTACCGACATTCTCTCAAGACCCAACAAGTCCACCGGCGGTTACTGCATGTATCTTGAGGATTACTGCATCCCGTTCGTTTTCATGAACGGCAACGGCACGTATGACGATGTCGCAACGGTCATTCATGAGGGAGGGCACGCTTATGCTGCGCTTCAGGGCGCAGAGTCTTCGGCATTTGTCGAATGCCTTTCTCCTACGCTTGAGACGTGCGAGATCCATTCTACGGCAATGGAATACATGTCTTATCCGTACATGAACATTTTCTACGGCAATAAGGCTGAACAGTACACCGAGCTTCACATGACCGATGGGCTTTTGTTCCTGCCTTACGGCTGCATGGTGGACGAGTTCCAGCACGTGATCTACGACAAACCCGAACTCACTCCCGACGAGCGCCACGCCGTCTGGAAAGAGCTTGAGGAAAGATACCAGCCGTATATCAATTACGATCCTTCGCAGACCCCGTTCCACGCAATGGGCGGTGCCTGGATGAAGAAAGATCATATCTTCACCACGCCGTTCTATTACATTGATTACTGCCTGTCGCAGATCTGCGCGCTCGAACTCTGGGACGAGTCCAGGGTCGACATGAAGGAAGCTCTCTCGAAATACAACGACCTTTGCACCATGGGTGGCAGCGACACGTTCCTGTCTCTCCTTAACGGTGCAAGACTCGAGTCGCCGTTCAATACTGACGTCATTAAGCGTCTGGCATACAGCACAGCGGAGTTCCTCAATCTATGAAGCTTCCCGAAAAGTTCATAGCCGAGACTGATTCGTTTTTCGCACGCCATCCTGAAGTGACCTCTGAAGGCTTTTATGAAAGCTTTGACAAGATTCCGCTTCACGGCGTGAGGTTCTCGAGATCGAAAACCGTTCCTTCGCAGCATGAGGAATTGCTTAAGCAGATCGATCCGACATGCGATGCTTTGGACCCCGTATTATGGTGCGAGGGAGGATACTATCTCAGCGAAGTGTCCGACGATTCAAGAAAGACGGGCCGCAACCCTTTATATCACGCAGGCGTTTTCTATCCGCAGGAACCTTCTGCGATGCTTCCGGCACAGGTACTGTCCGCTAAGCCCGGCGAGATAGTCCTTGATATGTGTGCCGCTCCGGGAGGGAAAGCCTGCCGCATCGGCGAGGACTTAAAGGGCGAAGGCTTGCTCGTGGCAAATGAGATCAATTACGAGCGTTCCAAAGCGCTCCTGCGCAACATAGAGCGTTCCGGCATCACGAATTCCGTGATACTCAATGAGAATCCCGACAACATAGCCAAAAGGCTTCCCGGGTTCTTTGACAAGATCCTTATAGACGCACCGTGTTCGGGCGAAGGCATGTTCAGGCGCGACCGCTCTGCCTGCTCAAGCTATGAGAAGTATGGCCCCGAGTCAATAGTTCCGATCCAGAAATCCATTCTTGAGGCGGCCGACAAGTGTCTTCGCGAGGGCGGAGAGATAGTATATTCAACCTGTACTTTCTGCGAGGAAGAAGATGAGCTTATGATAAGCTCATTCATTGAATCACATCCGTCATACAGGGTCATTCCGCATCCTGAGATCAAAGGGATTACTCATAATCCGAACGGCACTATGCGCGTGTGGCCGCATCTTAACAAGGGCGACGGACATTTCTGCGCGCATCTCGTCAAAGGCGAAAAGAATGACGAAGGCCGTCAGAGTGTATCTTACGTGCGTTCTTCCAAGCCTTTGAAGGCGTCTGAACGCAGGGGCTTTGATCTGGCAAGGGAATTCCTGTCCGAGATCTTAACTGACGACGGCTTTGAGAAGCTGACCCGCGTGCCGTTTACCAATCACGCGGGCGGAGTTTTCCTCATAGACTTTGACGAGAATCTGTTCAAGGGTCTTAAAGTCTGCAAGACAGGGCTTTATATCGGCGATTGCCGTCTCACTTCATCGGGAAAGAGCGTTTTCGCGCCGTCAAACAGCATAGCGCTCGCGTTTACACGTGATATGATCAGGCCCGGATGCTATCTTGCATTGGGTTTTGACGACCCGAGGCTCGAAAGATATCTCAAGGGCGAGACGATACAGGTCATGCAAGAAGACGGCATAACCGGAAGCGGAACCGTAGTCGTGGGCGTGGAAGACGCTCCTCTCGGACTGGGCAAGGTCGGAGGGTCGCAGATAAAGAATATGTATCCGAAAGCTTGGAGGCTTATATGAGACTGATAATAGCCACGTCCAACGAGGACAAGGTAAGAGAGATAGACGAGATACTTGAAGGAACAGGTTTTAAGGCTGTTTCCATGAAGCAGGCAGGCTTTTGCCCGGATATCATAGAGGACGGCAAGACATTTGAAGAGAACGCGCTTATAAAGGCCAAGGCCGTCCACACCCTTACGGATTCCAATGACTATGTAATGGCCGACGACTCAGGCCTTTGCATCGATGCCTTGGACGGTGCTCCGGGCATATATTCCGCGAGATTCTGCGGTGAGAACTCGACATATCCCGAGAAGTTCGCAAAGATCTTCTCGATGCTTAAGGACGTTCCCGAAGAGAAGAGGACGGCACGCTTCGTGTGCGCCATCGCCGTCGTAAGACCCGACGGGACTGAATTTACCGTCAGGGGCGAGGTAGAGGGCGTGCTCCATGAGAAGCCCGCAGGAGACAACGGTTTCGGATACGATCCTATCTTTTATGTTCCCGAATTCGGCATGACCACTGCGCAGATGCCGCCGGAGCAGAAAAACTCGATCAGCCACAGGGGAAGAGCCCTTCGCAAGATGGTCGAACAGCTTTCTAAAGAAAAATAATACTTCTTTGTTGAAATGAGGCCGATATCATGCTAATATTGTCGGGCACGTACAAGTGTCCGCCATTGGTGGACGGTCTGCAGAAAAAGAGGTTAAAAATGGAACAGGACATCCCCGAGTATTATCTGGTTGACAGGAGAGTGCTTCCCGAGGTTTTCATAAAGGTTATGGAAGTCAAACAGCGCCTCAACACGGGTGAATCCGTGTCAGTCAACGAGGCTGTCCGCAAGACAGGCCTCTCCCGCAGTGCCTATTACAAGTACAAGGATTCCGTAATGCCTTTCTATGAAGCCACTTCAGGCAAGAAGGTCACGCTCCTTATCACTGTCGAGAATTTCCAGGGAATACTGTCTTCCATAATTACCATCATAGCGGATTCACACGCCAATATCCTTACGATAAATCAGAACATCCCGATCAACGGACTGGCTGATATATCGATATCGATCGAGACAGTCTCCATGTTCGGAACAGTCGATGACATCATGAAGGATATCGCAAAGCTCGCAGGCGTAAGAAAGTGCGAGATATTAAGCAGGGAATAAACGGAGGTACATATATGAGAACGGATATAGCTATCCTGGGATTCGGTGTAGTTGGAGCGGGAACGGCACAGGTTCTCGAGATGAACAAGGCTGAGATAGCACAGCGCACCGGAACGGAGATCTATGTCAAGCGTATACTTGATCTCAGGGATTTCCCCGACAGCCCTTTCGCTGACAGGGTAACGCATGATGCTGACGAAGTCTTCGGCGACAAGGACATAAAGATCGCCGTCGAGACGATCGGAGGCGCGAAGGTCGCTTATGATTACACAAAGAGGGCGCTTTCTGCCGGCATCACGGTAGTCACCTCCAATAAGGAACTCGTTTCAACGCACGGCGTTGAGCTTCTCAAGATCGCCAAGGACAACGGCTGCCAGTACCTGTTTGAAGCTGCAGTCGGCGGCGGCATCCCGATCATCAGGCCTTTGTACAGATGCCTTGCCGCAAACAAGGTAGTCCGCATCGCGGGCATCGTAAACGGAACGACTAACTACATCCTTACGCAGATGAAGGTTAACGGAATAAGCCTTGAGGAAGCAGTCGCCCAGGCAAAGCAGAACGGATACGCAGAGGCTAATCCCGCTGCTGACCTTGAAGGAATCGATGCTCAGAGAAAGCTTTCCATCCTTTCGACGATTGCTCTTGACGGTACTTATGTAGCGCCTTCAACGATCGATGCGAAAGGCATTAACGAGATAACAACGGATGACATCGAATTTGCTTCCAAGATCGGATGCGAGCTGAAGCTCATCGCACTTTTCGAGAACAAGGGTGACAAGCCCTCAGCATATGTCGCTCCGACGTACGTTTCAAAGGAGAGCCTCATCGCTTCAGTCGAGGGCGTCTTCAACGCTATCATGGTCGAGGGCAACGCTCTCGGCGAGTCTTTGTTCTACGGTCAGGGTGCAGGTGCTGTTCCTACGGCTTCCGCAGTCTGCGGAGATATACTTGAAGCTGCATCAGGCGACAAGATGCCTGATTCCAGACTCTGGGAAGACAAGGGCCAGGCAATCGAAGCTTATGAAGATGTCAAAGCTTCGATCGTAGTCAGGGCTCCCGAGATCCCCGTTACGGCTTTCTCCGAGTATGACACCGAGCCTTTGGACGGAGCAGTCATCGTTAAGGGAATTGCCCATAAGGATATCGAGCACATGATCTCCGGCATTCCCGGTGCCAAGTGGTTGCACTATCTGAAGTAACAGATGTTCATCAGGCGCGCCGTTACCAAGGATATCCCCGAGATAGCAAGGCTTTTGTATCAGGTCAATAATGTCCATGCGGACATCAGGCCTGATCTTTTTGTGCATGATCTTCGAAAATACACCGATGAAGAGATCGCCTCGATCATAAAGAGTGATGAGACACCCGTTTTCGTATGCTATGAAGACGTGAATTCCGACAAGCTTCTCGGTTATTGCTTTTCCGTATTCGAACAGAAGCATGGCCATTCGCTCCAGCCCGTGAAAACCCTTTATCTTGATGATATCTGCGTGGATGAGACTGCCAGAGGCAGACATGTAGGTACCGAGATATTTAATCATGTGAAGGAATTCGCATCAAAGAGCGGCTGCTATGACATGACTCTTAATGTCTGGGAAGGCAACGACAGCGCAAAAGCCTTCTATGAAGCCATGGGTTTTTCCGTGCTCAAATACGGCATGGAAATCGTGCTTTAAGTCCTAATAATCCGCGTGATTTGTGATATGATTTTATAGCGCGGGTAACCGTGTGTATTTTGTTATTAATCCAACTTATCGGAGGATCTGTTATGAAGGTATTGGTTGTCGGCGGCGGCGGAAGAGAACATGCGATCTGCACGGCTCTTAAGAAGAGTCCCAAGGTTACGGATCTTTATTGTGCTCCCGGTAACGGCGGTATCGCCGAGATTGCGACTTGCAAGAATATAGGCGCTACCGACGTCGAGAACATGGTCGCGTATGCGAAGGAAGAGAAGTTTGACCTCGTTTTCGTAGCACCTGACGATCCGCTCGTTCTCGGCATGGTCGATGAGATGCAGAAGGCTGGCCTGCGCGCGTTCGGTCCCAATAAGAACGCGGCGATCATCGAAGGCTCCAAGGCTTTCTCAAAGGGCCTCATGAAGAAATACAACATCCCGACCGCGAAATATGAGCTTTTCGATGATGAGGCAAAGGCAATCGAATACCTCGATCAACAGAAGGCTCCGATCGTAATCAAGGCTGACGGACTTGCTCTCGGAAAGGGCGTTATCATTGCCCAGACGATCGATGAGGCCAAGACTGCAGTCCATGAGATGATGTCAGACCACAAGTTCGGTTCTGCAGGCAACACGGTCGTAATAGAAGAGTTCATGACGGGCCCCGAGATGACGCTTCTGGCATTTGCTGACGGCAAGACCGTTGTTCCAATGATCTCTTCGCGTGACCACAAGAGAGCTAACGACCACGACGAAGGCCTCAACACCGGAGGAATGGGCGCAGTTACACCCGGTGCCGATCTGACCGAAGAAGACAACAAGAGGATCTACGACGAGATCGTCGAGCCTACCATGAAGGCTCTTATTGCTGAAGGCAGACCTTTCAAGGGCGTTATCTATTTCGGTCTCATGCTTACACCCGAAGGACCCAAGGTCGTCGAGTACAACTGCAGATTCGGCGATCCTGAGGCACAGGCTATTCTGCCCAGACTCGAGACGGACTTCATGGATATCATCGATGCCTGCATTGACGGCAATCTCGATAAGATCGACATCAAGTGGAAGGATTGCTGCTCATGCGTAGTCGTAATGGCTTCCGGCGGATATCCTTTGAGCTATAAGAAGGGCTATGAGATTACGGGCATCAAGGAGTGCGGACACATCGTATTCCAGGCAGGCACCAAGATCAATGATGACGGCAAGCTCGTAACCAGCGGCGGACGCGTTCTCTGCGTATACGGCGAAGGCAAGACTCCTGACGAGGCTATCGATTCCGCTTATGAGGGCGTTGCAAAGATCTCATTCCAGGACATGCATTTCAGACACGACATCGGACGTACATTGGGCAATAAATGAGAATAGGCATCTACGGCGGATCGTTCGATCCGATTCATAACGGCCATATCGCGCTTGTCAGGGATGCCCTGGCTTCTGGTTTTGTTGACTGCGCGATCGTTGTCCCGACCGTAAGGAATTCCTTCAAACTTAATTCTATGACGCTTCCCGCGCCGTACCGTTATTACATGACCAAAGCCGTGTTTGACTCACTTGCGGAGAAGAAAGAGTTGAAGGGCGTCTATGTAAGCGACGTTGAATTCGGCATAAAGGGAGTCAGCTATACGTTCATGACGCTTGAGATCATGACGGATCCCGATTTCATGACCGAATTCCTGACAGATCAGGGCGTTAAGAAGAAAAAGGCCGAAGGTCCCCATGAGTATTATTGGATCATGGGATCTGACACTTTGGGGACCTTTGAGACGTGGTTCAAGCCCGAAGAGATCTTAAGACACGCAACGCTTCTTGCCGCCGAAAGGCCGGGAGACGATGTTGACGTTGAAAAGGCTGCGGAT
>JAEEGL015124343.1_pt1 | contig 16510 bp, 15 predicted proteins | sample 9134231 | NCBI WGS metagenome assembly JAEEGL01 (sample SAMN16246548, study PRJNA631951) | gut metagenome | biome: gut microbiome; feature: rumen; material: fiber-attached | host: Bos | place: Iran: Karaj | collected 2018-10
AAGTTAATTTATATGCTTCACAAATTCCTCTTTTTATCGAGTCCATTTTATAATGAGTGAATCCATATTTATTCAACATTAACGATAATGTTGTTTTACCTGAACGAGCTGTTCCAGCAATTATCACATGCATAATTTCACCATCCTAATTATTATATAAATGTTTTTTTATAATATATTCATATACATCTTCAGTTAAAAAATTCTTATCAAGTTTATTTCTTAAAGCAGTAGAACTAATATTTATAAAAGGATAATCTTGAATAATTATAAACTTGTCTTTTAATTTATAACTGTCGGTATACTCTTGTATATTTATATTATCTCTATTCAGTACTATAACATAATTATTTAGTAATATTTCATCAACATTTTTCCATTTATCAAAATTAACAATATTATCTGCTGAAATAATTAAATATAAATTATCATTTTTATACTTTTCATTTAATACTCTTAATATTTCATAAGTATATTTAAATCTATTATTCTCATTATCTACAATCAAATAATCCTTATTTAATAATTTTATCATATTTATTCTATCATTGATATTCGCAATTATCTTTTTTTCCCAATAATCATAAGTAGGTAAAATAATTATTTTGTCTAAATAATTATTATTAATTAAATAATTCATTACACTAATATGCCCAGTATGAATAGGATCAAAAGAACCTACATATACACCTATTCTCATTAAATCACCTACTTTTTTATTTTATTTTTTTTATAAGTTGGAATATAAAATTTATGTTTGTTATTATTATGAAGTTTTTCTATTTTTTCTTTTATTTCCTTTGAAACACTTGTTGGATCTTCCATATATTTCTCGATATCTTTATATTTAACACCAAGTCTATCTTCATCTGATAAACCTGATAATCCATCACTAGGTGTTCTATATAATATTTCTTTTGGTACTTTTAGTTCTTCGCCAACAGCTATTACTTCGTCAACTGTCAAATCTGCAAGAACTGAGATATCATGGACTGAATCTCCTCCTTTAGTAAAATATCCAACATATAATTCACTTTTGTTACTAGTGCCTCCAACTATATATGTTTTACTTTTAAGAGAAGAATACATAGCTGCTAAATAATATAAAGTACTCATCCTTAACCTAGGTTTTAAATTAATATCACTATTTATTAATACTTCATCTTTATTATTAAATAATGCTATTTCTTTTTTAAATGTATCAAATGTCTTAGTTAAATCTACATTAATTAATTCAAATCCATAGAAATCAGATAGTTTTTTTGCAAGGTTTTTATCTTCTTCTTTTGAATGACATGGCATTGTAACTCCAATAACATTTTCTTTTCCTAACGCTTTGGTAAAAAGCGCTGCCACTACTCCAGAATCTTTTCCTCCACTTATACCAAGAATAACTCCACCTAATTTATTATTATTAAAATAGTCTCTTATAAATTTAATTATATTATTTGTTTCTTTTTTAGCATCAAACATATTATTCACCTCTTTTATATATTTGATTTTTTATATCATTTATAAGATTTTCTCTTGCTTCAACGTATTCTTTTGTACCACTTACTCTATATTCGTGTGGATTAAGTTCACGTTTAATTTCAGAATATAAACATCTCATTTCTTTTTCACAATATAATTTCTTTTCGGCTAGAGATGGATCATTGTATACTAGTTTTCCATCTACAAATATTTCTTTTTGTAATTCTATTAAATTAAAATCTTCAAGTATGGTATTTTTTAATCTATCTTGAGGACTAATAATCAATAAATTATCTTTATCTAATACTTGATCATATTTAGCCATTATATCTGCTAATGCATATCCGGATTTATTATCGTATGCTCTATATAGTTTCTTATAAAATGGATTTATTATTTTGATAGTATCATTACTTAACTTAATTTTTGGAATCCATTTCCCTTCTTTTTTCATTGCAACTTCTTTATATACACATCCCATTCTTCCATTTGGCTTAGAAATATTATCTCCTACACCTAAACTATCAAAAGTTGCTCCCTGCTTAATTAATGCTTCTATTATTTCAGCACTAAGTCCATTACTTAAACAAATTTTTGCTTCTGGATAACCACCTTCTGCAAGCATTTTTCTTGCTTCTTTTGAAAGATATGCAAGGTCTCCAGAATCAATACGAATTCCTATTTTATCTGTTGGAATATTATTTTCTTTCATCCAATTAAATGTTTTTATAGCATTAGGAATTCCACTTTTTAAAGTATCATATGTATCTACAAGCAATATTGCATTTTCAGGATGATTTTGAGCAAATGCTTTAAATGCTTCAAATTCATTATCATATGCTTCTACAAAACTATGAGCCATTGTTCCAAGTGGTTTCATTCCCATCATCATAGCTACTAATGTGTTACTTGTTCCAGAACATCCAGCCATTACACCATATAATGAAGAATCAATTGCAGCTTCTAATCCATCGGCTCTTCTTGCACCAAATTCCATAACAGGTACACCACTAGGAACTACCTCTATTATACGTCTTGCTCCAGTAGCATGTTCCATTGCTCCATTTATAATTGATAATAATGCTGTTTCTATTAATTGAGCTTCAATTATTGGTGCTCTAACTGTAACTAGTGGTTCATTTGGAAATACTGGTGTTCCATCTGGTATAGCCATAATACTACCATGAAATTTAAAATCTCTTAACTTATTTATTATTTCATCACATATTCCTTTTTCTTTCAAAAATTGAAGATCATTTTCAGAAAATTTTAAATTATTTATATATTCTATTACTTTATCTATTCCTGCCATAACAGCATATCCACCATTATTAGGAACTTTTCTAAAAAAAACATCAAATACTACTTCTTCATTACCTTTACCAGTTAATTCATACCCATCATCCATCATAAATTCATACCAGTCAGTAAGCATTGTATAATTTCTTGGTAATCTATAAAAATCTGTCATATTATTATCCTCCATATTCTTTAACTAATTTAATTCCAGATTGTTCCATAAATTTATATGCCATATCATTCCATTCATCTTTATTATGATTTGGAGCATCATATGTTTCTGTTGCATTTTTTGGAACTATTATTGCTATATCTCTATTAATTTGATCAAAATAATTTTGTAAAGGAATAGCAAGATTTATTACACATATATCTGTACAACAACCAACTATAACTACTTCTTCTAATTTTTTCATACTATCAATATTTCTTAATAAACCATCTGGAAATATTGCAGATGTAGAATTTTTTTCATGTATTAATGACATACTTTCATACTTTTTTAGTTCATCAACATTTTGTGATTCGCTTGTTCCTTTTAAACAATGTACAGGATACCTTTTAAATTCTCTAGCATTTGGTTCATGAGTATCTTTAACAAATGCTACTTGTTTGTCATTTGATTCTGTAAACTCTTTTACTATTCTCTCAATTTCAGGTATGATATGTTCAATATTTTGACTTGCCATCGCACCTTCTCTAACAAAACCATTTACCATATCAACCACAATTAACAATTTTTTTACATCTTCTAAATTTTCTTTTTTCATATTCTCTCCTCTTATTAACATTTTGTTAATATCACTTTATAATTTAATTTTATTTATTAAAATGTGTTTTGTCAATATCTTTTTAACAAAATGTTAAAAAGATAGTCGCTATTTACAACTATCTACAAAACTTTCAAATAATCTTTTAGAATATATATCTTCCAATCCTTCTGGATGCCATTGAACTCCTATAATAAATTTCTTATCTGGAATCTCAATTGATTCAATATAATTATCATCACTTGCTGATGATACAGAAAAGTTATCATTAGGAATTATATGATAATTATGTCTACTTGTTACTTCTATGTTATCCTTTTTTATAATTGAATATAATTTACTCATCTTATCTATTGTTATTTTATGAGCAAATCCTTCTTCAACCATGTGTTCTACAAAACTATCATTCTTTTCATTAATAATTTTATCTCTTTTATAATTAGACATTATTTGCATACCAAGGCATATTCCAAAAAGAGGTATATCATTTTCTATTGCATACTCTAATATAAACATATCATATAAATTTGTTTTAAATCCTCCTGGCATTAATATGCCATCACATGCTCTTATCTGTCTAATTATCATTTCTTTTTCTTCTTTTGTTAATACCTTTTGATCAGATGTTTTACAAGTAGTGTAATCAATTATTTGTGGAGGAAGTATTCCCATAGGTGATCCACCACTTTTTATTATAGCTTGTCTATATCTTTCTTGAAAAACCATTTTATGAGTCTCTCCTGGATATTCTACTCTTGCTACTATTCCTATCATTGGTTTCATACTACATCACCACTTTAATTATATTATAAAAGAGGTTTAAAATAAACCTCTAAACATTAAATCTAAAATAGCAAACATCTCCGTCTTGCATCAAATAATCTTTTCCTTCAAGACGAGTTTTACCTGCTTCTTTTACTTTTAATTCACTACCATATTTATCTAAATCTTCATAAGACATTATTTCTGCTTTTATGAATCCTTTTTCAAAATCAGTATGTATTATTCCTGCACATTCTTTTGCATTCATACCCTTTTTAAATGTCCAAGCACGAACTTCATCTTTACCTCCAGTAAAGTAAGTAGCAAGTCCTAAAAGGTCATATGTTGCTTTAATAAGTTGGTCAAGTCCACTTTCTTCAATTCCAACAGATTCAAGCATTTCTTTCTTTTCTTCATCACTTAAATCACTCAAATCTGCTTCCATTTTAGCACAAGCTTTTACAACTTTAGATTCTTCATCTTTAGCATACTTTCTTACTGCTTCTACATATTTATTATCTTCTAATAATTCATCTTCTTTTACGTTAGCAAGATAAATGATAGGTTTCATAGTAAGTAGACTAAAGTTCTTCAAATAAATTTTCTCATCTTTAGTAAACTCTACTCTTCTTAAAGCAGTACCTGCTTCAAGAGCTTGTTTAGCTTTCTTTAGAATATCATATTCTGCTAAAGCTTCTTTATCTCTATTTGTTTCTGCTTTTTTCTTTATTTTATCTATTCTTGAATTAATAATTTCTAAATCTGATAAAGATAATTCTAGATTAATTACTTCTATATCATTAACAGGATCAATATTACTATCAACATGTATTATATTGTTATCATCAAAACATCTAACAACTTCAACAATTGCATCTACTTCTCTAATATGTGATAAAAATTTATTACCTAATCCTTCACCTGTTGATGCTCCTTTTACAAGTCCTGCTATATCTGTAAATTCATATGATGTTGGTGTTGTTTTAGCTGGTTCATAAATCTCAGTTAATCTATCCAATCTATAATCTGGTACTATTACTACACCAACGTTTGGATCAATTGTAGCAAAAGGATAATTTGCTGCTAAAATGTTTTGTTTTGTAATTGCATTGAATAATGTTGATTTTCCAACATTAGGAAGTCCAACTATACCTGCTTTTAAACTCATTTATATCACCTTCTATAATACTGGAGAAACACTTGGTCCAATAGGTAATCCTATAATGTATATAAGTGCTACTATTAAAATCCAAGCAATACTAATTATGAAACAATAAGGAGAAACATACGATAATGCTTTCTTTATTGTTACTGGCTCCTTCTCTGTATTATACACATTCATATATCCTAAGTAAATAACAAAATATGCAAGCAAGGGTGTCATTCCTTTAGCCATTGAATCTCCTGCTCTAAATATGAATTGTGCAAATTGAGGAGAAATATTATTTTGCATTAAAAGTGGTACAACAACTGGTGATAGTAATGTCCATTTTGCCGTTTGTGTTGTTAAAAATAAACCACTAAATGCTACAAGTAATAATACTGAAATAATTAATGGTAATCCACTAAATGGAATATCTCTTATAATACCTGATATTGCAGATACTATTACCATTCCAATATTTGATTCTTTAAATATTGCAATAAATTGTGATGCAAAAAAGATAAGTGCTATTAAGTAACCTACATCTTTTAAATATAAAGATGATTTTTCTATTAATTCTTTATCATTCTTTACTGTTTTAGCTCCACTAGCATAGGCAATACCTATTACTAAAAACATCATAGATATTATAAAAGTAAATCCTTTTTGAAAATATGCATTAGGTCCAAACAATTGATATGTGTATGATTGTTCATTCATATCAAGTAATAAACCACTTCCAGGAAATCCTGGAATAATCATATATGCAATAAATAATGAAAATAAAATAAATGCTATTAGAGATCTTCTCAATCCTCTCTTCTCTAATACTTCTTCTTCTAATTTTCTTTGTTGTTCTTCTTCAACAGCTTCTATTTTAATTTCTTTTGTTTCACTTTCAATATCTTCTTTTTCAATTTTATATCTACCTATTTTCTTATTAACTACTCCTTCAATGATATATGTTCCAACAAGTGATACTACAACTGAAGAAATAATAATTGCAAATAAATTTGATAAGAGACCAACATGATATCCACTATCAATAAGTCTTGCAGCTTTTTCAGTATACTGAACAAGATTCATTTCCATGCTTCCTGCAAATAACGATACACCATATCCAAATGCTACTCCACAAAAACTGGCAGTTATTCCTAGCAACGGATTTCTTCCATTAGCCAGAAAAATAAGAGCAGATAGTGGTATTAAAATAACGTAACCTACTTCATTAATAATACTTGATATTGTTGCAATAAATATAATGATAAATGTCAAAGTTTTATTATTTATTTTAAGGGTTACTCTTTTAATAAAAGTGTCAATAAATCCACTTGCATGAGCAACTGACAATCCTATAAGTCCAATTAAAAGAGTACTTAAAGGAGTAAAAGAAACAAAATTCTTTGCAGCAGACTCTATCAAATACTTAAAACCAGTAAAATTAAATAATCCCTTTACTGTTTCTATAACACTTTCTAATTCATTTGAAGCATTTATTCTAGAATAAGATGCTTGAACATGAAAGAAAGATAATACTGAACTTAATATCATAACAAAAAATGTCATAAATATTAATGCTGTTATTGGATGAAAATTAAACTTCTTTAAATGTAATTTTTTCTTATTTATCATAATTCACCTACTTAACAATTTTTTTAACTTTCTTGTTAAACTCGATTCTTGGCATCATAATTATTCTTGAACAATTAATACATTTCAATTTCATATCAGCACCAATTCTTACTACTTCCCATAAATTTGTTCCACAAGGATGTCCTTTTTTCATAATTACATTAGTGCCTATTTCTATTTTTGTATCATTCATAAATTACTCACTTATATTCAATATTTCTAATATTCTATTCAAATCATTTACATTATTAAATGAAATATTTATTTTATTAGAACTAATTTTAACTTTTGTACCAAGTTTTTCACACATAACATTTTGAATGTATTCATATTCATTATTTGTTCTAGGTTTAATCTTATGTGTCTTTTTAATTTCATCATTTTTAGATACATCTTCTATATCTCTTACATTTAAATTTTCTTCAACTATTTTATTTGCAAGTGCTATTATGTCCTCTTTATTTTCCATTTTACTAAGTACTCTTGCATGACTCATTGATATTTTATTATCAATAATCATATCTTTTACTTCTTCTGGAAGAGATAAAAGTCCAAGCATATTAGTAATATGGCTTCTACTTTTTCCTAATCTTGTAGCTAGTACTTCTTGTGTTACATCCATAGCATCAAGTAAATTTCTATATGCCATAGCTTCTTCTATAGAATTTAAATTCTCTCTTTGTAAATTTTCAAGTAAAGCTATTTCCATCATTTCTTGATCTGTGAAATTTCTGATAATAGCAGGTATTGTTTGAAGTCCAATCATCTTACATGCTTTTACTCTTCTTTCTCCTGCAATTATTTCATATCCTTTTATTGAACTCTTCTTAACAATAATTGGTTGAAAAACACCATGTTCTTTTATTGAATCAGCCAATTCTTGTAATTTTTCTTCATCAAATACTTTTCTAGGTTGATAAGGGTTAGAACGTAATTCTTCTATTGGAAGTTCAACAATCTCATCAACAGAAGTTGAATCTAATATTTTTTCTTCTATTTGATCAAAATTAATTTGTTCATTATTAAATAATTCTTCAAGCCCTTTTCCTAGAGCTCTTCTTTTGTATGTATTACTGTCCATTTCTTTCAATCACTTCCTTTGCTAAATTTATATATGCATCTGTTGCTCTACATCTTGGATCATATGCAAGTATTGGTTTCCCATGAGATGGGCACTCTGCAAGCCTTACAAGTCTTGGAATTATTGTATTATAAACTCTTTCTTTAAAGTATTTTCTTATCTCTTCTACAACTTCAAATCCTAGATTTGCTCTTGAATCTAACATTGTAAGAAGTACACCTTCTATTTCCAAACTTGGATTTAATTGCTTTTGTGCTTTCATTATAGTATTTAATAATTGCATTATTCCTTCAAGTGCTAAAAATTCACATTGAACAGGAATAATAACGGAATTTGATGCAGTTAAAGCATTTATTGTAATAATACTTAAAGTTGGTGGACAATCAACAATTATATAATCATATTTATCTCGAATAGATTCTATTCTATTCTTTAATTGAGCACCTTTAACAAAATTAGGTTCTTCTTTTGATTTTTCAAAAAATTCTGTTTCTAAACCACTTAAATTAATTGTTGCAGCCAGTAAATCTAATCTTCTATATGCAGTGTGAATTATTGCATCTTCAACATCACATTTTCCAATTAATACATCATATATAGTTCTATCTACATCACCTTTATTGATTCCTATTCCTGTAGTTGAATTACCTTGGGGATCTAGATCTAATAATAATACCTTTTTACCTAAATAAGCTAAAGATGCAGATAGATTTATACTTGTTGTAGTTTTACCTACGCCACCTTTTTGATTTACTAATGAAATCATTTTTCCCATCTACATCACCTTCCTAACAACACATATATATTTTATCAAAAAATATATAATTAATAAATGTTTTTTTCGAAAAAAAGATAATGCTTTTTATCACATTATCTTAATTTAATATTTGCTATTACATCATCCATTCACCATCATTATTATTAAAGTCTAAAGGAGCATATACATCTGATATAGCTTTATTGATAGGTGATACTACATTATCGTTTATTTGTCCTCCAACAAATTTTCTTGCTGCTTCTGCAGAAAAAAATTGTCATTTTGTTTAGATACTATGTTTGAAATATTACTAAACTATTGTGACAGTTTTTCAACATTTCTAGACAATTTATTTAGTCCTTCACCAATAAGTCGCCCATTTGCTAAAGCGCCCTGTGGTTTTGAAGTAGATGATAACATTGCAGACATTTTGCTTGCTTTTCCTGAAAATAAATTTAATCTGTCTGAATCATAATTAATCAATTCATTGTTCATACTAAAATCAGTCCTTATTATATTATTTTGCAATATTTATTGTTATTGTATAATTTGTATCTCCATTGGTTTCTTGATATGAAACATTATATCCTTTTTGTTTCAAACTTTCTACTGTGTTCTTTATATCTGTTGCTGCAGTTTCAACATTAGTTGTATTATTTGGAATTGTAAGTCCTGCTGAAGTGATTGAACTTGCTAAATTTGAATTTTCAGCAGCTGTTTCTTGTTGCGTTGGTGTATTTAAATTTGCACTAAAGAAACTACTATATTTATTCTCAACTGTTTCTGGTTGTCCTGTTAGTTGATTATTTGTTGTATCTGTTGCACTATTCGAATCATTAAAATCAAACGATGGAACAAATTTGAATTCTTCTTCAGCCTGATTAGGATCCTTCATCAATTCATTTACTTCAACTGTTTGTTGGTTATTTCCACCTATATCTACAGAATTCTCTCTAATCTTATTTATATCTACTTCAGTAGGAGCTAAACTTGGTGCACTTGGTATACTTGGTGCACTTGTTTCAGGTTCTGTATTAGTCTCAGGCTTAGATGAAAATGATGCCAAATTAAATGTTTGGAATGCAGGAGTCGTTGCTGGTTCTTGTTCTACTGTTTGTTCTTGAATATTTGATTGTTCACCCATTGGCATTTGTGCAGATTCTTGTACTAAACCAGGTGCTGGTGCTAATGTTGCTTCTGGTGCCAATGTTGGGACTTGTTCAACATTTTCAGTTGCTGGTTGATTATTTAATAAAGTATTCGGATCAATTTGCGGAATGCTATCTGCTCCAACTATATCTGTAGCAGTTACCTCTTCACCAACTTGAGGAAGAATATTATTTGTAACTTCATTTGTTGACGTAACTACTGGTAGTGTATTTTCTATCATATCATTTTCCCCTCCTGTTTCTCCTGTTGGTCCTTCTTTCATTTCTTTTATAGCCTTATCTAATTCTCTTACCGTCATCTTTTCAGAAATTATTCTTTCTAGCATTTTTATTTGATCATTTTTATCTTCTAGATTTAATAAACTTCTAGCATGACGTTCTGATACCTTTTCTTTCAATAAAGCATCTTGAATTTCTTCAGGAAGAGCTAATAATCTTAATTTATTTGATACAGATGATTGTGTTTTACCCATAGTAGCAGCAAGTTGCTCTTGTGTCATATTATCTTCTAATTCTAATATTTTTTGATATGTTCTTGCTTCTTCAATAGGAGATAAATCTTTTCTTTGTAAGTTCTCAATCAAAGCAATCTTAGAACTTTCTTTATCATCTAAATCTTTAACAATTGCTGGGATTTTTGTAAGTCCTGCCATTGTTGAAGCTTTATATCTTCTTTCACCTGCAATTATTTCATATTTATTATCTACTTTTCTAACAATAATTGGTTGAATTACTCCATGTTCTTTAATTGATACAGCTAACTCTTTTAATGCTTGATCATCAAAGACTTCTCTTGGTTGAAATCTATTTGGAATAATATCATCTAGATATAAAGATACAACTTCACTGTTATTGTTATCCATATAAACACCCTCTTTAAACTACTCTACGTTATCATTATAAAATAAAATAAACAAAAATAAAAGGAAAATAATCAATTTATTTTCCTTTTTCTATATATTCTTTTTTTATAATATCTACCCTTCTAGGATACATTTTATTAGTCTTTTTTATCTTTTTTATTTTAATCAATGTTCTATTACTATCTTCTATAGGTAATTTAAATCTACTAATGCTATCAATTACTAATCCTAGACGATTACAATCTTTATTAAATATTTCTATTTCATCCTCACAATTAGCCTTCATAAAGACCATATATCCATTTACTTTTAAGGCTCTAACTGATATTTCAGATATAACCTCTAAATTAGATACTGCTCTTGCTGTAATAAAATCAAATACTTCTTCATTTTCTTTAGAATAATCTTCCATTCTATAATGAATAGCTTTTATATTAGATAAATTTAATTCTTTTATTATTTCATTTAAATAATTTACTCTTTTTTGTAATGAATCTATTAAAGTAATTTTAAGATTTGGAAAAAATATTTTTATAACTATTCCAGGAAATCCAGCTCCACTTCCTACATCGCATAATTTATAATCATTATTTAAATCTATTTCTTTATACAATGTTAAACTATCATAAAAATGTTTTAAATATACTTCTTTCTCTTCAACAATAGTTGTTAAATTAATTTTCTCATTCCATTCTATTAATAAATTATAAAACTTTTCAAGAAGCGTCATTTTCTCTTCATTTACTTCTATTCCTAAATTATTTAATTCTCTAATAAATTCTTCTTTATTCATTACTATTCCTCTTTAAATATAAAAGTAACATTGATATATCAGCAGGATTTACTCCACTTATTCTTATAGCTTGACCTATTGAAATGGGTTTTATTTCATTTAATTTTTGTACTGCTTCTTTAGCTAAATTAGGTACTTTAGTATAATCTAAGTCTTCACTTAATTTTATTCTTTCATACTCTAGCATTTTCTCTGCTTCTTTATTAGCTTTTGCAATGTATCCATCATATTTGATACTTATTACTACTTGTTCAATTACATCATTATCATATTTTTTATCTAAAAATCTTTCTATATGTTTATATTCAATTTCAGGTCTTTTTAATAAATCATATAAATAAATTGAATCAAGTAATTTAGCACTATTTAAACTTTCTAAATATTTATTTATTTCTTCTTTAGGAGTTATTTTTACAGTCTTTAATAATTCTTTTAACTCTTCTATGTTTTGTAATTTCTTTTCAAACTTTTTATATTGTTTTTTACTAATTAATCCTATATCATTTCCATATTTCATTAATCTAATATCAGCATTATCATGACGAAGTAATAACCTATATTCTGCTCTTGATGTTAATAATCTATATGGATCTATTACTCCTTTAGTAACTAAATCATCTATTAGTACTCCAATATAAGCTTCGTTTCTTCCAAGTATAAGAGGTTCTTTTCCATCTAATTTTCTTGCTGCATTTATTCCTGCTATTAAACCTTGTCCTGCTGCTTCTTCATATCCACTTGTTCCATTTATTTGACCTGCAGTAAATAAGTTTTCTACTATTTTACTTTCAAGACTAGGTTTTAATTGTAATGAATCAATAGCATCATATTCGATTGCATAAGCATATTTTACTATTTCAGCATTTTCAAGTCCTGGAAGACTATGAACCATTTTTTCTTGTACATCATGAGGCATAGAAGTTGAAAATCCTTGAAGATAAATATCATCATAGTAAATGCTTTCTGGTTCTAAAAATAATTGATGTCTTTCTTTATCAGCAAATTTTACTATTTTATCTTCTATAGAAGGACAATATCTTGGTCCAACTCCTTCTACATATCCTCCATACATACTAGATTTAGTTAGATTTTCTTTTATTATTTGATGAGTTAGTGGAGTTGTATATATTAAATAACAAGGTATTTGATCTTCTGGTTTATAATTTGGAATATTACTAAATGAAAAATTATATAATTCTTCATCTCCAGGTTGAATTACCGCTTTAGAATAATCAATACTTTCTTTTTTTATCCTTGGAGGTGTACCTGTCTTTAATCTTTTGATAGTGAATCCTACTCTTCTTAATGCATCACTTAAATGTAATGATGGTTTTTCATCATGAGGTCCACTTGATATTTTAGTATCTCCAAACAAAATCATACCTTTTAAATATGTTCCAGTAGTTATTACAACAGATTTTCCATATATTTCTTTTCCATCTGCAAGAATAATACCTTTAAATGTATTATCTTCTACTATTAAGTCTTCAGCCATTGCCTCGAGTACTTCTAAATTTTTTTGATTAAGAATAGTATTCTGCATTTCTTTTTGATAAGTTACTTTATCTGCTTGTGCTCTTAAAGCTCTTACAGCTGGTCCTTTTTTAGTATTAAGCATTTTCATTTGAAGAAAACTTTTATCTATATTTTTTCCCATTTCTCCGCCTATGGCATCTATTTCTCTAACAATTATTCCTTTAGCTGGTCCTCCAATAGATGGATTACATGGCATATCTGCAATATTTTTTATTTTTCCAGTAACAAGTAAGGTTTTTTTTCCTAATCTTGCACTTGCAAGTGATGCTTCACATCCAGCGTGTCCACCACCAATAACTATTACATCATACATAATATCACTTCCAAAATCTATTGTATTATATAACATATTATAAGAAAATAAAAGTAAAAAAAACAACTTGAAATCAGTTGTTTATTATATTTTTATTTACAAGTTACACCGTTATGTGATTCAAATTGTTTTTCTACATCGTCATAACTCATATCATATGGAATTCCACTGCTAGATAAACTCATCTTTTCATCTTGTGATAGTTTATCTACTGTATACACATATTTTGCATTAACTGTCTTACCTTCAGCATATAACTCTATTTTTAATCCTTCTGTTTCTTTTTGATCAGAAACATTTTTTAATAAAGTAACTGATGATGCAGCTTCTTCTTCTGAACTAGCTTCTTCAGTTGTTATTATTGTTATTTTTGATATTTTATCATCTTTATAATCAAATTGAATAGAAGTATTTGATCCTTCAGTACATTTTAAACTACTCTTATCTTTTCCACATCCAGTAAACACTACAACACACATTATTATTAATAATAAAATTTTAATATTTTTCATAAGTCCTCCTAAGTATATTTTAATTATAATACAAAAAAAGAAATAATTCTATTTCTTTTCTTTTGCTACAGTTAACATTAGTTTTATTCTATTAACTTGATTTGTATGACTAGCACCAGGATCATAATCTATTGCAACTATATTACTGTCTGGATATAATTTTCTAATCTTTTTAATTACCGCTTTTCCAACAATATGATTTGGAAGACATGCAAATGGCTGAACACATACAATATTTGGAACTCCTTCTTTGATAAGTTCTATCATTTCTGCCGTTAAAAACCAACCTTCTCCTGTTTGATTTCCTAATGATAATATACCATTAACATTATCTGCTAGTTTATAAATGTCTACACTTTTTCTAAATCTAGTTCCTTCTAGGGCTTTATCAATTGGTTTTTCATATAGATGTATAAAATCTATCATTCTTTTACATCCATAAGCATATGCAAAACCTGTCTTAAATAATCTTGCCTTTGCTATTCCATCGTAAGCACTATATTTAACAAATCCCATTAATTCAGGAGCACATACTTCTACTCCTTCTTTTTCCAATCTATCTACTAAATGATCATTACCAAAAGTATGATATTTAATTAGTATTTCTCCAACTATACCTACTTTTGGAATATTCTTTAATTCAATTGGAATTTCTTTAAATTCTTTAACTATATTTTTAATGTTTTTTCTATATTCTTTATTTTTACCATTTAGTATTGATTCACAACAAATTTTTTCCCATTTGTCATATAACTTATTAGCATCACCTTTATTTATTTCATATGGTCTTGTTGCATAACAAAGTTTCATTAATAAATCTCCATAGCTTATAGCTTGTAATAATTTATTAACCATAGGTAAATTTATTTTAAATGCTTGATCTTTTTCAAGGCCACTAAAGTTAAGTGACATAACAGATACTTGAGATAATCCAGCATCAACAAGCGCCTTTCTTATTAATCCAATATAATTGGTTGCTCTACAACCTCCACCAGTTTGAGTAAGAATTACACTTGTATTATTAACATCATATTTACCACTTAATAAAGTATGAACAAGTTGTCCAATTACTATAACAGCTGGATAGCAGGCATCATTATTAACATATTTAAGCCCTGTTTCAATCATCTCTTCAGTTGTATCTTTCAAATAAACAGTTTTGTATCCTCTATTTTTTAAAGCAGCTCCCAAAAGTGGCATATGAAATTGTGAAACATCTGGGAACAACAATATATGTTCTTTATCTTTTTTACTAAATGTATTTTTTTGATAACTATATGTTTCATATTCTTTCATTTTTTGTCTTTTATTCATTGATGCAATTAAAGAACGTATTCTAATTTTAGCTGTTCCTAAGTTGTTTACTTCATCTATTTTAATAGTTGTATATAACTTATTATTAAATTTTAAAATCTCTTCGGCTTGATCAGTAACTATTGCATCTAATCCACATCCAAATGAATTTAAGTTAACTAGTTCTAAATTATCATAACGACTTACTACATCACATGCATTAAATACTCTAGCATGATATTCCCATTGATTCATAACACGAATCTTGGAAGTAATTTTACTTAAATGACATATTGAATCTTCAGATAAAACTGCAAGACCTAAGGAATTTATCATTGTATCTATACCATGATTTACTTCTTTATCTAAATGATAAGGTCTACCTGCCAAAACAATTGCTTTTTCATTATGTTTAATTATATAATCTAAGAATTCTTCTCCTTTTTCTTGAACTTCTTTTTTGAATTTTGCTTGTTCTGTAAATCCAAGAGAAACTGCTTTCTTTAATTCTTTTTTAGTAAATTTATACTCTTTAAATTCTGGTAATTCTAGCATTCTTTTTACTAAAGTTTTTTCTTCAAATGGTAAGAAAGGATTAATATATTTAATATTCTTTTTTTCCAACTCTTCGACATTTAATTTTATTGCTTCACTATATGAAGTAACTATTGGACAATTATAATGATTATCTGAATTAGTAAATTCACTTTTTTCATACATTAAACATGGGTAGAAAATTGTTTTTATTCCTTTATTAATTAAATTCATAATATGTCCATGTACAAGTTTTGCTGGATAGCAAACTGATTCACTAGGCATTGATTCTATACCACTTTCGTATATTCTTCTATTTGAACGATCAGATATTACTACTTTAAATCCTAAATTAGTAAGAATAGTAAACCACAAAGGATAATTCTCATACATATTTAAGACTCTTGGTATACCTATTTCTCCACGAGGAGCATCTTCTATTGGAGTATAATCAAATAATCTATCATATTTCCAAGAATACATATTTGGAAGTGCTGTATTACTTCCATTATTTCCACTACCTCTTTCACATCTATTACCAGAAATAAATCTTTTTTCATTAAACATATTTATTGTAAG
>JAEEGL015502519.1_pt1 | contig 16510 bp, 15 predicted proteins | sample 9134231 | NCBI WGS metagenome assembly JAEEGL01 (sample SAMN16246548, study PRJNA631951) | gut metagenome | biome: gut microbiome; feature: rumen; material: fiber-attached | host: Bos | place: Iran: Karaj | collected 2018-10
CATTACGCATCGTTCTACTTCATCATCGACTGGCTGGAGCCCGTTACAAGAGGCTGGCCCGTCGTTTTGGGGAACCTTACCGGATCCGTCATCTGCAGCGTTCCGCCGTTTCTGATAGGGTGCCTGCTGCACAGATGGTTCTCCGACAAGCGCCTGATGCTGGGTACGTACATCTGGCTGGCGGTTCTTGGTGCGGCATCGGTCGTTACCATGGCCGTAATGCGTAAGGGTACCGGATCCATGCCCTAATTTCTTAAGTTTTTCTTCTGGTTCGCTGTGATCCCTCTGGTACTGGGACTGACAGTATTCTACCTTCTTTACAGGAGCGATTACAGGTCCAAGGTTCCAAAGGAAGAAGAACCGGAATATAAAAAGTACATCCGCCGCGGATGAGAGGAGTTTTTAGATGATCAGTGCTGTAATGTTCGATATGGGCGGCACGCTCGAGGATATATTTGTCGACAGTGTTTCGGAATGGGCGGCTATCGATAAGCTCAATGAAATGCTTAAGGAGGTCGGTCTGGACCCCGGAGTTGGCAGAGAGGAGCTGAAGCTCATCGTTGACCGCGGATGGAAGGAGTACGGCGTCTTCCGCGACGCCACTAATGTAGAGCTAAAGCCGGTGCCTATATGGTGCGGCTATATTCTTAAGGAATTCGGATTTCCCCGCGAGAAGCTGGAACCTGTCTGCGAGTCCATTGCGCACATGTGGGAGGTGACTCACTATCATCGCATGCTGCGGCCTCGTGTGGCAGAGATGCTGCAGGAGCTTAAGGCTCTTGGCCTGAAGCTTGGCATAATAAGCAACACGGCGGCTATGTACCAGGTGTTCGATACTCTGGAAGAATACGGGATAAGAGATTATTTTTCGGATGTTACTCTTTCCTCCGTTACAGGGATCAGAAAGCCTCTTGCGGATATTTTTTGTGTGTCAGCCCGTCAGTTGAGGGTAGCTCCGAAGGACTGCGTGTACGTAGGCGATACTGTGTCGAGAGATATTATAGGCTCGAAGAGGGCCGGATTTGCCTGTGCGATACAGATAGGGTCCAAACTGACTTGCGAGAAAGACTGCGGTGTGGTGCGAGAGTTCGAACCGGATCATATTATCAGTGATATATACGATGTGTACCCCATTGTAAAGGGTATGCTCGATAAGTAATATAAAAGAGACGGTCTTGCCTGTATGAGCAAGGCCGTTTATAGTACCATGAAAACTGAATGAAAAGTGCGCTATATGCGCCTGCATGACGCCCTTTCGATAAGAGCCGGCGAAATGATCCTGTGTGAGTAGCCTGACAGCTCGTTGGTGATCTTTTCGAGCAGAGTATCGACAGCGACGGATGCGAGCAGCTTCTTGGGCTGTTCAATTGTTGACAGATCTATGCGCGGCAGTCCGCTGTCGCGTATATTATCGAAGCCTAAAAGGGAAATGTCCCCGGGAATGCTGATCCCGAGCTCTTCCGCGGCCTGCATTATGCCCAGGGCGTTTGTGTCTGTAGCCGCAAATATCGCCGTGTAGCCGCGTTCCTGCCGGAAAAGCTGCAGAGCCTGCTGGTAGCCGTATTTGATGCTGGTTGAGGAGAACATGTTGTTGCAGTACTGTTCCTTAAGGCCGTGCTCTTTGCAGAAAGACGCATATCCTTCCGCGCGGAGATGATGGGTGGTACTGGCGCGCCTGCGCCCGAAATACAGGATGTCCCGGTGCCCCAGATCATAAAGGTATTCCATTCCTATCTGGGCACCCCGGAAATTGTCTACCGAGACGTAGCTTTCCGGAGCCTCGCGAAGATTCTCGCCTACGAATACTGTGGGAATGCGGCTCAGATAAGGCTCCAGCAGAGGGTAGCTGTCGGACATGGCCGGAAGCAGCAAAACCCCGTCCACCTGGCGGCCTATCATAAGCTCGAACTGTTCGCGCTCCTGTTCGGGATCTCCGGAGGAATTGCAGAGGATTATGTTGTATCCGCGTGCGCGGGCCTGGCGGTCTATATGATAGGCCATTTCAGACATAAACGGATTATTGATGCTGGGGAGCACAAGCCCCAGAAGCTTGGTGCTTTTCATGACCATGGCTCTTGCGATGGTGTTTGCGGTATAATTCATCTCTTTGCAGATCTGTATGATGCGTTCACGGGTCTGCTCGCTGATCTCAGGACTTCCTGAAAGAGCTCTTGATACGGTGGAATAGGAGACGCCTGCTGCTTTAGCAACATCCTTTATGGTAACACTTTTCATAAATAATACCTCGTAACGAAAATTTTCGTTAATTTTACGCAAATATTTTATATCATTGTTTGCGAAAATGCAATAGCAAAAATAATAAGTTGATAAACAAATTGTAATTGAATAAGGCTGCGGCGCATCTAACGGCCTGCAAACCCTTAAAATGCTGAATTTCAATGGGTTTACAGGTTAGATGTGACCCCGGAAATTGTACGGATAATGTGTTTCGAAAAATATCCGGAATGGGGTGTGGCCGGAGAATATATTAAAAAAAGAACGGATTTCAGCCTTGACCTTACGGATTTTTTAGGGTATATTATGTTTGTAGATTAACGCAAACGTTTGAGACTTCTTTCAGAAAGGAGCGTCAGGCATGATCAGGGCAGTATTGTTCGATCTTGGGGGAACCCTGCATCGCGGAACGGTACCTCAGGGAAGAGGTATCTGGTTCGCTGACAGAATAATAAACAGGCTTTCGGACTACGGGGTCAGGCTTCCGGTAAGTACGGAGGAGCTCGCTGCGGTTCTTCCCATAAACGCTGAGGAATACAAGGCGCATTCGGAGAAGACCTTAACGGAGTATCCTTCGGCAAAGATCTGGAGTGAATATTACCTTAAGGGCATGGGGGTCAGCGAAGACGAACTGGAGCCCATGGCAGAAGAGCTCAGCTTCCTTTATGATTATGAACGTCCTATGGTCATGAGACGCCCTCACCTTAAGGATACCATGGAAGTTCTTAAGGGAATGGGGCTTAAGCTGGGGATGATCAGTAATATCATATCGCGGTCTGTGGTGCCTCACTTTCTTGCAGAGTACGGAATAGCCGATCTTATGGATTGTGTGGTGACATCCGCAGCAACAGGCATCAGAAAGCCCTCTCCGGAAATATTCAGGATAGCTGAACGAGAGCTTGGGCTGGTTCCGGATGAGCTCTGTTATGTGGGTGATACTATTTCGCGCGATGTTATAGGGGCAAGAAACGCAGGCTGGAAGCTGATGATAAGGATAAGCGAGCCGAATACTGCTCACAGGGACAAGGGACTTGAAAATGCAGGATATGAACCGGACTACATGATCTCCGAACTGTCGGAGATACCGGATATTATAAAGAAAGAGAACGCTCGGTAGTGGAGGACAATGCAATGACAAAGATGATCGATACAGTATTTTTCGATGTAGGAGCTACGCTCCGTTATGTGGTAGAGGATGCGGAATTCGCGGCGGCGGCTGAAAAGGAGCTTATGGAACTGGTCGGGACGACTGAGGATCACGACACATTTTTTGAAAAGCTGACTGCCAACTGGAACAGATACCGCAAGTGGGCAAAGACAGAGCTTCTTGATGTATCTGAGATGGAGCTGTGGATGCAGTACCTGCTTCCGGATTATCCTCAGGAAAAGACTGCGCCGAATGCCGCGCGTCTTACCCGTCTCTGGAGAGACCATGACGGACGCCGTGTGGTGCATGACGGCACGCTTGAAACTCTCAGAGAGCTTGTCCGCCGCGGCTATAAGCTTGGAATAATAGCCAACACGGTTACAGAGACGGAGATCCCGGACTGGATGTGCAGGGATGGAGTCGCTGACTGCTTTAAAACGGTCATCCTGTCTTCCAAGGTCAGACTTCGCAAGCCTGATCCGGCTATTTATCTCCTCGGAGCGCGCTGCATAGGATCTGATCCCGAAAACTGTGCGTATGTCGGAGACAATCCAGTCCGTGATGTTGAGGGTGCAAAGGCTGCCGGTTTTGGCGCAATGGTGCTGTTTGAGGATGCCGGTACAGCTGACCGTGAAGGAAAGGCTCCGACTGTGCTTCCTGACTATAAGATCAAGTCCATTCCGGAGCTTCTTGATCTTTTCCCGCCGCTTAAGTGAGGTGGATAAGATGGCAGAGATCAAAGGTGTGTTTTTCGATCTGGGCGGCACCCTGCGCATAGCTTACGAACTGCCGTCCCATCAGGAAAAAGCAAAACAAAGAATGGCAGAGCTTGCAGGTTATAACGATGCCGATGCATTTCTGGAGATGGTAGAGGAGCGCTACATCCCGTACAGAGACTGGGCCCTTCCGGGCTGCTGCGAGAGCAGTGATTTTGAGCTTTGGAATAAGTGGCTGCTTCCGGAGATGTCTGCGGAAGAGATGCAGAAGATATGCCATGAGCTCACCTATCAGTACAGACAGGTGAAGGGCTTCCGCTGCGTGGTGGAGGGCGGAAGAGAAGTAATAAAGGCTCTTCACGCCAGAGGCTATAAGCTTGGTATCATTTCAAACCTGATAGGCGAGACTGAGATACAGGACTGGCTGAAGGAGGATAGGCTGGAGGATTACTTCGATGCGCTGGTGCTCTCGCCGGTCTGCGGCATAAGAAAGCCCGATCCCAGGGCGTATCATCTGGGATGCGAGCAGCTGGGGCTTAAGCCTGAGGAATGTGCTTCTGTTGCTGACAATCTTAACAGAGATATTACCGGAGCCATAGCTGCAGGTATAGGAGCAAACATTCTGTTTATAAGTGAAAAGAAGCTTGCCAAAAGTGTCATTACAGATGAGAACAGGCCGGATTATATAGTTCACAGGTTTGTGGACATACTGGATATTCCGATACTTGGAGGTGTCAGATGAAAAATATTGATACACTTTTTATAGATCTCGGAGATACTTTCAGGGTCATAAGAAAAGATGAGGCCTATCAGAAAGAAGCTATGGCGGTCATAGCAAACTGCCTTGGCGTTGATGGCGATTCTGAGGAGTTCTATCATAGTGTTATTGAGCCCCGTTACGACAAATATCGTGAATGGGCGCTGCATTATTACTGCGAGGCTCCGGTGGATGTGCTCTGGACAAGATGGCTGGCATACGATTATCCGCGAGAGCTTGTTGAAAAGCATGCAGCAGAGATGACCTACGCTTACAGGAAGACCAAGGGCGAGCGCGTGGTAACGGATGGCGGTATAGAAACAGTAAAGGAGTTGTATAAGCGTGGTTATACGCTTGCTATCGTAAGTGACCTTGTGGGAACCGAGGAAGTAGATGAATGGCTGGACAGAGATCAGCTGAGGCCGTATTTTAAAAGTGTACAGCAATCCTCTGTATGTCTGATCAGAAAACCACATCCTGCAATTTACTATTATGCTCTTAAGGAGACCGGCTCGGATCCTTCTCGTACATGCTACGTTGGAGACAACCTCAACAGAGATATAATAGGAGCCAAGGCCGCGGGGCTTGGTATGACGATAGGAGTTCAGTATCCAGGTAAAAAACCTCAGACAGTAACCGAGGAGAATAAGCCGGATATGTTTATAGATCATTTTGCAAAGCTGCTGGATGTATTCCCGCCGCTAAAGTAAGGAGGCATAAAAATGAGTAAGTTTCACGGGGGAGATGCGCTTGCGAAAGCCGTGAAAAAAGCATATTCAGAAGGGCAGACGGACTATTCACTGGAGCCCATGGTTCTGGAGGACGAGGCCGGACAACCCACAGGCAGGATAAAGGATGGAGATCATGTGGTCTTCTGCTGCCGCCGGGGAGAAAGAGAGATAGAGCTCACAGAGGCTTTTACAGATCCGGAATTCAGGCATTTTCCAAGAGAATACATGAAAGACCTTGAATTTGTGATCATGACAATGTATCACGAAAAGTTCAAGAATCTGCCTATAGCATTTGCCCCGGAGAGAGTTCAGAAACCTCTTGCTCAGGTAATTTCCGAGGCTGGGCTTAAGCAGTTCCATTGTTCTGAGTCCGAGAAGTTTGCACATGTAACATTTTTCTTGAATGGTGGATACAACCAGCCGTTCCAGGGAGAAACTGATCTTTGCATACCATCTCCAAAAGGTATTCCTTTCGACCAGAAGCCGGAACTGAGCCTTCCGGAAGTTGCTGAAAAGGTTAAGGAAGCCGCAGATCAGGGTTACGATTTCATAGTTACCAACTTTGCCAATGGCGACGTTATAGGACATACTCAGAACACTGAGGCCAAGCTGAAAGCCGCTGCAGTGATCAGCAAATATGTTGATGAAGTTGCTCACTATGCAAAGGAAAAAGGTTATCTGGTAGCGGTGACTGCGGACCACGGCAATATAGAGACTCTCTATACCAAGGACGGCAAGCCTCATGGAGCGCACACCACTAATCTGGTCCCGTTCGTTATCATGGACCCAAAAGATCGGAAGATCAAGCTTCGTGACGGAAGACTCGGTGACATAGCACCTACGGTGCTGAGTGTTTTGGGCGTTGAAAAAGCCGCGGAGATGAGCGGCAGCAGCCTTATAGAGACCGATGGCATCACTAATGACAGGATGATGCTTATCATTCTGGACGGCTGGGGCTTTGGCACAGGTGATGAGGGCGATGCAATATTCCTTGCTGATACTCCGGGTTGGGATGCTATGCTCGTGAATTATCCGAACAGCAAGCTTAAGGCATGCGGAGAAGACGTAGGTCTAAAAGCCGGCAAGGCCGGCAATTCCGAAGCAGGACACAACAACATAGGAGCAGGACGAATAGTTGCTCAGGATGACGTGCGCATGGACAATGCTATAAACGACGGGTCATTTAAGACCAATCCCGTATTTTTGCACGCCATCGAGGGCGCGAAAAAAGATGGAAATGCTTTGCATCTTATAGCGCTTCTTACAGAGAAGTCCAGTCATGGATGCATTGACTATCCGCTGATGCTCGCAGAGATGGCGGAAGGTATTGAAAATGTATATATTCACATAATATTTGACGGAAGAAGCACCGAACCCGGCAGCGCACCCGCTTTGCTGAGAGCTCTGGATACAAAGCTCGAGGCTATCGGACGGGGCATCGTAGTGGACGGTATCGGCCGTGGAATTGCCCTTGACCGTGACGGAAACTATGCCCGGATCCAGAAGGCATACGATGCTCTGGTGTCAGGTAAGGGGACAAGATATACGAAGTGATCTCAGGAGGAATTATTATGGACATTCTTAAAATTATAGCGCCCGCAGTAGGCGTTGTTGCGCTTATCGTTGCGCTTGCTCTTGCAAAGTGGATAAGCGGACAGTCTACAGGCAATGCCAGGATGACAGAGATCTCAGGATTCATCCATGAGGGCGCGATGGCGTTCCTTAAGAGGGAATACCGCACCATGGTCATCGTAGTCGTAGTCCTTACTGTAATCCTTGGTGTCGCGCTCAGCTGGGTCACCGCAGTCCTGTATATCTTCGGCGCGGTATTCTCCGTGCTTGCAGGCTACTTCGGAATGCAGGTGGCTACAAAGGGCAATGTAAGAACAGCAGCAGCTGCCGAAAAGGGCGGAATGAACAAGGCTCTCAGGGTAGCGTTCAGAAGCGGAGCTGTCATGGGTCTTTGCGTAGTAGGTCTCGGAATACTCGGCGTGGGTCTTTCGTTCTGGCTTCTCGATACTGAGACAGCAAGGCAGTGCCTGACCGGCTTCGGACTTGGAGCTTCTTCAATGGCTCTGTTCGGCCGTGTAGGCGGCGGTATCTATACCAAGGCCGCGGATGTAGGCGCAGACCTCGTAGGAAAGGTCGAGGCAGGCATTCCCGAGGATGACCCGAGAAACCCGGCTGTTATAGCGGACAACGTAGGCGATAACGTAGGCGATATCGCAGGCATGGGTTCCGACCTCTTCGAATCCTATGTAGGCTCCATAATTTCAGCAGTTACCCTCGCGCTCGGCGCGAGCTTTGTGGCAAGCGGCTTCGATCCTGTAAAAGGCGCCATCTTCCCGCTCATAATCTCAGCGGTAGGAATAGTTGCTTCCATAATCGGCATTCTTTCCGTAAACTGCAAGGAAGGCAGCAACCCGGCAAAGGCTCTCGACATGGGAACCTACGTAGCGGCTATACTTTCAGCTATCGTAGCGGTAGTTCTTTCCAGGACCTTCTTCGATACCTTCAAGTTCGCATGGGCTGTTATCGCAGGTCTTGTAGTTGGCACTGCGATAGGAAAGATCACGGAGATCTACACCTCCGCGGAATACGGTTCAGTTAAGAAGATAGCAGAGCAGTCCCAGACAGGCCCGGCTACCACTATCATTTCCGGACTTGCCGTTGGAATGATGTCCACGGTATTCCCGATCATAATAATCGCTGCAGGAATCATCGTAGCATATCTGTTCGGCGGAGTATACGGCATAGCTCTCGCGGCTGTCGGAATGCTCTCCACAGCAGGCATGACCATAGCTGTTGACGCTTACGGACCGGTGTCCGATAACGCAGGCGGCATCGCAGAGATGTCTGAGCTTCCGGAAAGAGTCCGCAACATCACCGATACGCTCGACTCCGTAGGAAACACCACTGCAGCAATAGGAAAGGGCTTTGCAATAGGTTCTGCAGCTCTTACAGCGCTGGCGCTGTTCGTATCCTATTCAGAGGTCATCAAGACCAGGCTCGCGGACTTTTCAATAAGCCTGCTCGATCCGAAGGTCATCGCGGGCGCGTTCATCGGAGCGATGCTTCCGTTCATGTTCTCCGCGTTTACCATGAGCTCTGTAGGAAAAGCAGCCAACCAGATGATAGAGGAAGTGCGCAGGCAGTTCAGAGAAGACAAGGGCATCATGGCCGGAACATCCAAGCCGGATTACGCAAGATGCGTCCAGATCTCCACAGGCGCCGCTCTTAAGGAAATGATAGCTCCGGCACTGCTCGCGGTTATAGCGCCGCTTCTTATCGGCTTTGTGATGGGTGCTCAGGCGCTCGGCGGAATGCTCGCAGGTTCTCTTCTTGCAGGCGTTCTTCTCGCGATCATGATGTCCAACTCCGGCGGAGCATGGGACAACGCAAAGAAGTATGTTGAAGGCGGAGCCTTCGGCGGCAAAGGTTCCGATACCCACAAGGCTGCAGTAGTTGGCGATACCGTAGGCGATCCGTTCAAGGATACCTCCGGCCCGTCCCTGAACATCCTCATCAAGCTGATGACTATAGTTGCGGTAGTATTCGCACCGCTCTTCGGCGCAGGATTATTCTAAAAGAATACTGAAAATCAAACAGGGCGGTATGGTACAGGCTCTGTTTTAAGGGAGGTGTAATATGGCCTTTATAGAAAGGTTTCTGGCAGGATTTGACGGAGCCCAGATACTTGAGATGGTGCTTCGTCTGGTCATAGCTGCTGTGTTGGGTGGCATCGTGGGTATCGAGCGTTCCAGACGCTTTAAAGATGCAGGGGTACGTACACACAGCATGGTCTCATGTGCGTCGGCACTGCTGATGGTCATTTCCAAATATGGATTTCTGGATCTGGTAAACCAGAACGGGCCGCATACCTGGAACACGGATCCCGCGCGTATCGCGGCCGGAATTGTCACCGGTGTCAGCTTCCTGGGCGCCGGAATAATCTATAGAGATAAGCAGCAGCAATCGCTTAAAGGTCTTACCACGGCAGCCGGCGTATGGTGCGTGGCAGGTATAGGTATGGCTACAGGTGCAGGGATGTACTTCCTTGCTGTGTTTGCTTCGTTGTTTATCGTATTGCTGCAGTTTATCATGCACCGTTATCCTATAGGGAATGACAAGTATATCGGGGTAAGGCTTGAAGTAGTCCTCAATGACAATCCGTCTTCTGTAGAGAAGGTATCCGGACTGATGAAAGAATGGGGCATGCTTATGGAAGATTGTACAGTAGAACGGGACGGAGGAAAGATTAAATATACACTGGATGTTAAGCTGCCCTCAAGAGATGTGCAGGAGGAGATAAACAACTACATCACATCCTATCCGGAGATATGCTCTGTAGAGCTCAGGGAGATGATATGACATGAGGAAATATGATCTTCTTATTCTTGGTCCTGCAACAAGAGATGTTAATATTGACTATACGGGTGCAGAGGACAGGAGCACCGGCGGTGCGGTAACATACTGCACACCGGCTGCAAAAGCTTCCGGTGCCAAAGTGTTTTCAGCGGTAAAGATAGCGTTTGAAGACAGTGATATCATGGACGTAATAGCGCTTCCGGAAAAAGACAAGACGCTTATTCCATCAAAAAAGACGACGCTTATGAGGAACGAGTATTTTACGGCGGACCGTGAGCGCAGGAATTCCAGCTGCGCTGCCCAGTCCGACCCGATATACCCGGAAGAGATACCCTCTGTCGGATTTAAGATGTGCCATCTGGCGGGTCTTCTGTACGGAGATTTCCCTGGTGTGCTTTTAGAATATCTGGCAGGGAAAGGAAAGCTGGCTGCAGATGCCCAGGGCTTTCTGCGCTGCAACGAAAACGGCAGGCTTGTGTTTCATGACTGGGAAGATAAGCTGAAATATCTTCCTTATCTGGCTTTTCTTAAGACTGATGCAGCTGAAGCGGAGATACTTACCGGGCTCTCGGATCGTGAGGCAGCCGCAAGGAAGCTCCATACCTGGGGCGCAAAAGAAGTAATGGTCTCGCATAATACGGAGATGATGGTCTTCGACGGAGAAAAAGTATATACCTGTCCCGTAAAAGCAAGAAATCTTTCCGGCCGTACAGGCAGGGGTGATACTACTACGGGATCTTATCTGGGCATGAGAGTACAGGGAAGAAGCGTCAGTGACTCACTGCTTTACGCAACAGCCTGCGTTTCTCTTAAAATGGAGACTCCCGGACCATTTGCGGGCACCGCTGCAGATGTTGAGGAATACATACGGAAATTCTACTGAGTCCGCGGGAAAGGAGCAGAAAATGAGGATAGAAAAGTCCTGCGGGGCGGTTATATTCACATATAAAGATGGGCAGAGGTGCTATCTTATAGAGCATACTGCGTCCGGCAATACGTCTATTCCCAAAGGGCATATTGAAGATGGCGAAACAGAGGTCCAGACAGCCCTCCGTGAGATCAGGGAGGAGACCAATCTGGAAGTAGAACTGGATACAGCCTTTCGTTTCTGCACTCATTACCGCACAAGAAAAGGCAGGGAAAAGGATGTAGTTTTCTTTATCGCTGTTCCGAAGACCTGGGATCTTAAGCCTCAGGCAGAAGAGGTAAGAAGCTTCGAATGGCTCCCCCTGGAACATGCCCTTCAGACTCTGGAATACCTGGCACATAAAGAGGCTCTCAGGAAAGCTGACGAGTATCTGCAGCAGAAGCAGGGCAGATAAAGAGCTGTCTCAAGCGATCTGTTGATTGAACGATTATGTTGATAATACCTGAAAGCAGGAGGATAACATGCCATTAGTCACAAGCAAAGAAATGTTTGCGAAAGCATACAGCGGCGGATATGCGATAGGTGCATTCAATGTAAACAACATGGAAACCATTCAGGGTGTTGTTGAGGCTGGCAAAGAGCTTGAAGCGCCTTTGATCATTCAGATCACAAGCGGTGCCAATGCACGCGAGAACCATACCTATCTTATGAAACTCGTAGAAGCGGCTGTTATTGAGAGCGGTCTTCCGATATGCCTTCATCTCGATCACTGCAACAGTTACGAGCTCTGCAGAAAATACATAGACAACGGATTTAATTCTGTTATGATAGACGCCTCATCGAAGCCTTTTGCTGAAAATATAGAGATCACGCGAAAGGTCGTTGAGTATGCGCATGACCATGGTGTTGTAGTCGAGGCGGAGCTCGGCGCTATTTCCGGTGTTGAAGAAGAAGTAAATGTAAGCGCAGAAGACTCTTTTTATACAAGACCGGAAGAGGTCGAAGAGTTTGTGAGCCGTACAGGCTGCGATTCTCTTGCCATTGCGATCGGAACAAGCCACGGAGCATATAAATTCAAACCGGGCACCAGGCCGCAGCTCAGATTTGATGTCCTCGAAGAGGTATCAAAGAGGCTGCCGGGGTTCCCGATCGTTCTTCACGGGGCTTCATCCGTCCCACAGGAGCTGATTAAAAAGATCAATGAGTTTGGCGGCAGTATGCCCGATGCCATTGGGATCCCTGAAGAACAACTCAGGTACGCTTCATCTCTTTCAGTATGCAAGATCAATATAGCATCTGACCTTCGTATCGCCATGACCGCGACTATCCGCGAGTTCTTTGCAATGCATCCGGATAAGTTTGATCCGAGAGAATATCTTAAACCTGCAAAGGAAGCTGTCAAGGCACTTGTATCGCATAAGATCGTCAATGTTCTTGGATGCGATCATAAGATATAAAACATATCCATTGTTGGATCGATCGATATGAAACAAGACCATTTCTGACAGTTTATTGGATAAAACACTTACCTGGCTGCAACTTCACGAAATCCGTTATTTACAATCGTACCAAACAAAAAGAGGGCTTTATGCCCTCTTATTGTTTGAGGCGAAACCTGGTGTATACATTTCCGCGGATATATTGTAAAATTAGATAACAACTAATTCAAAGCATGCTGAGGAGGGCTACCATGCCTGTAATTACACTGGAGATATCTTCGCTTGAAAAAGAGAAGAAAAGAGAGCTGATAAAAGGCTTTACCAAAACAGCGTCGCAGATCACCGGGATCCCGGAAAGGGCGTTCATAGTAACTATCCATGAAAATCCCGGAGACAACATCGGCGTGGGCGGAGAGCTCCTCTCCGAAAGAGAAAAAAAGTAAGCGGCCTAGTATTTTTATTTGATCCAGGAGCGGACGATATGTACGATTGCGCTATCATAGGCAGCGGCCCCGCAGGACTTTCAGCTGCGCTTAATCTTAAAATACACAACAAGAGCTTCGTGTGGTTCGGAAGCAAAGACTTTTCCGCCAAACTCTCCAAGGCCGAAAAGATCTCAAATTTTCCGGGATTTACTGATGTTTCAGGCGCGGATCTTTCGGCGGCTTTTAAGGCGCAGATGCAGTCCATGGACATTCAGATCACGGAGGCTATGATCAACCAGATCATACCAAACGGCAACACATACGCTCTCATGGCGGGAAGCGAGTTCTACGAAGCCGGCAGCGTGATCCTTGCAACAGGCGTAGTCATGAAGGCAGTCCTTCCGGGCGAGGCGGAGTACCTTGGCAGGGGCGTCAGCTACTGCGCTACCTGCGACGGAGGCCTCTACCGCGGCAAGACCATAGCGGTCCTGTGCAGTTCGGCGCGCTTCGAGCACGAGGTGCGTTTCCTGGCGGAGCTCGCCGCGAAGGTCTACTATTATCCGCAGTACAAGGAAGTCGGAACCCTGCCCGAAAATGTGGAGATCCGCGAAGGCCGCATCAGCGCTGTGCTCGGTGAAAGGCGCGTGAACGCCGTAGAAGACAGCAGGGGAGAGCAGCTTGTAGTGGACGGCCTTTTCTGCCTGCGCGACAACATCAGCCTGGATGCGCTCCTTCCTGGCCTTGATACCGAAGACGGCCACATAAAGACGGACCGCAGGATGTGCACCAGCATGCCCGGCGTATTTGCCGCGGGCGACTGTACCGGAAGGCCGTATCAGTACGTAAAGGCTGCCGGTGAAGGCAATGTGGCCGCGCATTCGGCCATAGAGTACCTGGACGAGATGGAAAGCGAAGACCGCCTGTGACCAAAGAACCGTCCCCCTGTCACAGTACCGTCCCATTTTCGCAACTTATAATTTGTCTCAAAAAGCGGCTTTCGGGTTAAAAATTTTCCCGGAAGCCTTTTATTTTCTGTTTCAAGCGAAATAATTAAAGAAAAAACTTGATTTACAACAATATATTTGGTATTATACTACGCATATACACATCTATATATAGAGGAGAAGTATCATGACACTCAGCGAATTTATAACCAAACTGGATGACATCGCATGGGGTTCTGTCGTGCTTTGTCTGCTGGTCGGCGTAGGCCTGATCCTCAGCATCAGCACTAAGTTCCTGCAGTTCCGCAAGTTCGGCTACGCCATGAAGAACACCATAGGCAAGGTGTTCAAAAAGCAGAAAGCCGGAAAGGGCGAGGTAACACCGCTCCAGGCGCTCACCACAGCGCTTGCAGCTACGGTCGGTACCGGTAACATCGCCGGCGTAACGGGCGCCATAGTCATAGGCGGTCCCGGAGCCGTATTTTGGATGTGGCTCTCCGCGCTCGTCGGAATGTGCACCAAGTTCGCGGAAGTTACACTGGCGGTCCACTACCGCGAGCGCAACGACAAGGGCGACTGGGTAGGCGGACCCATGTACTACATCAAGAACGGTCTTGGCAAAGGCTTCGGCTGGCTGAGCGTCCTGTTCTGCATATTCGGCTTTCTGGCAGCCTTCGGTATAGGCAACGCCACGCAGGTCCAGTCCATAGGTGAAAGCATAGGCTCTGCCATCAACGCGCTCGGCGGCAACGTACAGGGCACGATAATCACTGTCGCGGGCAGTTCATTCACCCTGTGCAACCTGATAGTCGGCATAGTGGTAGCTGTCATCGTAGCGCTCGTGCTCTTCGGCGGCATCAAGCGCATAGGCCAGGTCACCGAGAAGATCGTTCCCGTAATGGCCTGCGTATACATCATCGCTTCCCTGGTAGTTATCTTCGCCAACATCGGCCACATCGGCACGGTGTTCGGCATGATCTTTAAGGGGGCATTCAATGCTGAGGCTGCTCTTGGCGGAGCGTTCGGCATCACAATCTCAACATCCATAACCAAGGGCATCGCCCGCGGCTGCTTCTCCAACGAGGCTGGCCTGGGCTCCGCGCCCATGGCTCATGCAGCAAGCAGCGAGTCCAACCCGGTAAAGCAGGGCTTCTTCGGTATCTTTGAAGTGTTCATGGACACCATAGTCATCTGCACGCTCACCGCTCTTACAGTCCTCTGCTGCTACTGCTCCGGCGGTAACACGATAGAGTGGGGAACCAGCGGCGGCGCTGCTATAGTTTCCGCATCCCTTAGCTCCGTGCTCGGCGGAAGCGTCGGTTCTGTCATACTGGCTTTGTGCCTGGCGCTCTTCGCGCTGTCCACAGTGCTTTCCTGGAGCCTCTACGGCACACGCTGCTTCGAGTACCTCTTCGGCACGAAGGCAAGCATAGGTTACAAGATAATATTCATACTCTTCGCCATAGTAGGCGCCACGATGTCCCTTTCCGACGCGTGGAACCTGGCGGACGCTCTCAATGGCTTCATGGCCATACCGAACCTCATAGCCATACTCACTTTAAGTCCGGTCATCATCAGGCTTGTCCGCGATTACTTCAAGGAAAACAAGGGCGAAAAGATCAAAGAGTAGAGCAAAACTCCCTGAGGGGGCACAGTTTTCACGAATCGATCGAAGGCCGCAAGTCAATTTCTGCGGCCTTTTTGTTGTGTTTATAAAATAACGAGGCCTGCGCGCGGGTTTTTTGCATTTTTCACAACAAATCAGGGCAAAAATATGTTATTATAACCACTTGGATAAGTGTTGACTGCTGCGGCAAAACAAAGCAGTCTCTTAAATAACGTTCTTCAGAAAAAGAAGGGAGAAATCAATGGGTCACAAATACGTATATTTGTTCTCAGAAGGAAATGCCAAGATGAGAGAGCTTCTTGGCGGCAAGGGTGCTAACCTTGCAGAAATGACCAACATCGGCCTGCCTGTTCCTCAGGGCTTCACCATCACTACCGAGGCCTGCACTCAGTACTACGAGGACGGCAAGGAGATCAACCCCGAGATCCGCGCTCAGATCGATGAGTACATCGTAAAGATGGAAGAGATCACCGGCAAGAAGTTCGGCGACAAGAAGAATCCTCTTCTCGTATCCGTACGTTCCGGAGCCAGGGCTTCCATGCCTGGTATGATGGACACCATACTCAACCTCGGTCTCAACGAGGAAGTAGTAGCCACCATCTCCGAGATGTCCGGCAATCCCCGCTGGGCATGGGACTGCTACAGGAGATTCATCCAGATGTATTCCGACGTCGTTATGGAAGTCGGCAAGAAATATTTTGAGCAGCTCATCGACAAGATGAAGGAAGAAAAGGGCGTCACTCAGGACATCGAGCTGTCCGCAGAAGACCTCAAGGAGCTTGCAAGGCAGTTCAAGGCTGAATACAAGGCAAAGATCGGCGAAGAGTTCCCGACCGACCCGAAGGAACAGCTCTACGGCGCCATCAAGGCCGTATTCAGAAGCTGGGACAACCCCCGCGCCAACGTCTACAGAAGAGACAACGACATCCCCTATTCCTGGGGTACTGCCGTTAACGTTCAGTCCATGGCATTCGGAAACATGGGCGACGACTGCGGTACAGGCGTAGCCTTCACCCGCGACCCGGCTACCGGAGCCAAGGGCCTCTTCGGTGAGTTCCTTACCAACGCTCAGGGCGAAGACGTCGTAGCAGGCGTCCGCACCCCGATGCACATCAACGAGATGGAGCAGAAGTTCCCCGAAGCTTTCAAGCAGTTCAAGGAAGTCTGCGCTACTCTTGAGAACCACTACAGAGACATGCAGGACATGGAGTTCACCGTCGAGCACGGCAAGCTCTACATGCTGCAGACCAGAA
>JAEEGL012015548.1_pt1 | contig 16509 bp, 16 predicted proteins | sample 9134231 | NCBI WGS metagenome assembly JAEEGL01 (sample SAMN16246548, study PRJNA631951) | gut metagenome | biome: gut microbiome; feature: rumen; material: fiber-attached | host: Bos | place: Iran: Karaj | collected 2018-10
CAAATGCATGATGTAGTTCTCTTACAAAAAGATGAAATAGATGAATTGGTTTTGTGTGTGCTTGAGTTATACAAGAAGAGGTGTACTTAGCCTCAGAAACGCATTAAGACTCCCCTAACCGCAGAATCTTCCTCAACATCGTGGCCACCTACGGGCGGTCGCTGTATGCGCTCGTCATAGGATTATTCTACGGCCGCTGGGCGCTGATGGCGTTGGGCGAGGTTGATTAAGGCCTGACAGGTGTCTGTGGAATGACTGATTTCGGTTGTCGGCTTGTTAAATGTCTTTTTGTAGTTGGGTTTTTGTTGGGTTTTAGCCATGAATCGCCCTTTTTTGCTATACTTATAGTATGAAAGGATTTGGGGTGAAATGGGGAAGACCAATGTCCATAATGTGATTCTGATCATGTCCGGTGGCAGGGGGGCGCCGCCGGAACGGGGGGTCGCAGTCCGCGATTATATTGAGTCTATCTGCCGGCTTGGCGCATGTCGCAGTATTACGAGGGTCTGATTGATGAATAAGGAGGATGCTTAACATGAAGATTCATCGGATTTACATCCACAATTTTAACTGTTTTGTGAATTTCGAATTCAAGGTAGAGGGGAAGTCGCCTCTCCTTATTATAGGTAAGAACGGAACGGGAAAATCGACGCTATTGGATGCTCTGATTATCTTCCAGGGAATCGCAAGGGGCCTGGTTGATGTCAAGCAGGCGTTTGGGTTCCCCCCGCCCTTGCTGGCCGCTTCCGCTGGCCTTGCCAGATTTGAGCTGGAGTTTATCGAGCAAGAGGTCTTTTACTCCTATGGTTTTGCCGTTGAACCCGCTTCTGACGGGAAGAGCTATTGTGTGCGAGAGGAAAGTTTGCTAGTCGGCGGTCGCCCGGTTTTTGTCCGTAAACAAGCGGAAGTCGTGACATTGAAAAACGGAGAGAGTTCCCCGGCGTTCAATCTTGACCAGAATCTTTTCGCCCTTCCCATCATACAGACGTCATTCCTTGACGACCCCATCGCAATTGCCCGTCGTGCGATTGCCGACATGTTTGTTTTGCAGCCGATCCCCCAGCTGATAAAATCGGATGCCAACGAGGCGTCGGCAATAATGGTGAAAAACTGCGAGACATTCTCTTCGTGGCTGCTGCATCTGCTTTCGTCGTGGCCTGCGGCGTATGTTGAAATTGACAGATACCTGAAGACTGTATTTCCAGATTTCAGGGCTCTTGTCACAGTAGGGTCTCAGGCGCAAAGCATCGGAAGACACTATGTCGTCCAATTTGAAAAAGAGGGTGTCCCGCTTCCCTTGCTCATATCGAAATTGTCAAACGGGGAGAAGTGCCAGTTGATTGCCGCTGCGATAATGGCCGTTAATGCCGTGTCCGGCGGAACTGTATGCGTATGGGACGAGCCGACAAATTACTTGGCGCTCAACGAGGTCGGCCAGATGATGACCGCATTGTGCTCGTCGTTCCGCAAGAAAGGTCAGTTGATTGTTACCGCCCATAGCGACGAGGCGATATTGCGATTCACCGATGAATCCACATACGTGTTTAGCCGCAAGACTCACCTTGACCCGGTATTGCCGCCTGTCACATTAGCCGACTTACGTGAACGAAAGCTGCTCACCGGGGATTTGGCTACGGCGCTTCGCCTTGGGGATGTTGACTATGAGCGTTAATCGCGAGAAATGGCATCTTCTCATCAAGCCTGAGGATGACGCGAACAGGCAGATTGCCAATGGCTTTGTCGAATCATTGGAGTTGCAGGCTCAAAACAAAGTCCAACTTCTTCCCCCTGCGGGTGGGTGGGTAAAGGCGTTGGAATTCATACAATGTGCGCAACTAGAGCGTTTCAGGCAGAGAAGGGTTTTGATTTTGATTGACTTTGATAAGTCATTGGAGTTGCGACGGAAGATTGTAGAGAAATACACATCTGTTAGTTCTCGGGTTTTTGTAGTTGGAGCGAAGCCGGAAGCGGAGGATTTGCGTAGGGAAATGAAATGCCACTTTGAGGAGTGTGGTGAACGGATAGCGGGGGATTGCGTCAGTCGAGAGTGTGCAATATGGAAATTGGAATCACTTGACCATAACGAGGACATGCTGAATAGGCTTTGCCCCGAAGTTTACGCGAATCTACTGCAATAGCGTATTATGTCGACAACTATGACCGAATGTGAACGTATCTTTTTGGCCGATAGGAAATGACCCCTAACCGCAGAATCTTCCTCAACATCGTGGCCACCTACGGGCGGTTGCTGTATGCGCTCGTCATAGGATTTTTTTGTTGCCCAAGAACTCTGATAGCGGTGGGTGAGAATGATGGTGGTCTGACCGATGGCTGGGGAATGCCTGTTTCCGGTTGTCGGCTTGCTTCCCCAATGATTCGTGACAAGGCGGGTGAATGCGCAGCATTCACCCGCCTTGTCACCATTCCTTTCCTAATTGATGGCAATTTATGGTAAAATATTAATATTATAAACTTATGTGTTCCCTTTGTCGTCGTGGGAACGCCGTCAGGAGTCGGCATGGATTCTTCAGAACAGTTTGCACTTTCCGTAGTCATTCCAGTCTACAACGAGGAACGGACTCTGGAACGAATTGTGGAGGTCGTCCGCAATGTTCCGATCCGCAAAGAGATAATCCTTGTTGATGACTGCAGCAAAGACGGCTCATACGGCATCATGCAGTCGTTTACGGGCGATGATAACAACAAGTTCATTTGCTTGAAGCATGATGTTAACAGGGGAAAAGGAGCGGCCCTGCGCACAGGCTTTGCCGCCGCCACTGGAGACATAACCATTATCCAGGACGCCGATCTCGAATATGACCCCAATGAGTACCCGCGTCTGCTGGCCCCGATTTTGGAAGGCAAGGCCGATGTCGTCTTTGGCTCGCGCTTCATGGGCGGCATGCCTCACCGAGTCCTCTACTACTGGCATTCTGTCGGCAACAAGTTTCTAACCACATTGTCGAACTTCTTCACGAACCTCAACCTCACGGACATGGAGACTTGCTACAAGGTCTTCAAAACAGATGTGATACGGCAGATTCTTCCATCGCTCCAGCAGGACCGCTTCGGGTTCGAGCCGGAAATCACGGCCAAGGTTGCCAAGGCTGATCTTCGCATTTACGAAGTCGGCATCAGCTACTTCGGCCGAACCTACAAGGAAGGTAAGAAGATAGGTTGGAGGGATGGCTTCCGAGCCATTTACTGTATCATTAAGTACGGGCTTTTTGACTAGAAAATGACCTAATCGCAGAATCCATCATACTATGGTGGCTATCTACAGACGGTTGTTAGATGCGCTCTACTGCGGTTGTTGGGGGCGAATGGCGCTTTGGGATGCAGGTTGTGATCTGACAAGTGTCGGTAGGATAACTGATTGCGGTTAGTGGTGCGAAGAATGAATGAGGAGGATGAACACAATGTCCACGAAGTTTTCAAAAATCATTATTACCGCCAGCAGCATTGCGCAAGCGAAAGGCTACCGCGCGCAGACGAGCAACTGGAAGAATGTGATTGTCATCCCCGATCCCGGCGACAGACGCGTCGGTTCGCTTGGCGCGACGGTGAACGCATTGTGCGAGATAGGTTGGAAAGCTGGTTGCAAGGATCGCGTCCTCGTCTGCCACTCTGGCGGAGATTCGCGTCGGACGCCCGGTTTCGCGGCCGCAGGCAAGGCGTTCATTCCGCTCAGGGACGGACGGTCCTTGTTCGAGCATATCGTCGAGGCGATGGGAAATCTTCCCGTTGACAGGCCCGGAGTGCTGGTTGTCTCCGGTGATGTTCTGCCGATATTTGATTATTCAAAGGCTGATTTTTCCCAGCATGGTGTCACGGGCGTAGCGTATCTGGATGGACCGGAGGAAGCGCGACGGCACGGCGTGTACATGATTGCCGGCAACGCGGCCTCATTCGGCGTGTACCCGGTCGAGAATTTCCTCCAAAAGCCCGATGCCGGATCCGGGTTGCATCTTATCGACACGGGCATCATGTTCATTGACGCGGAAACCGCTTATAAAATGCGAAAGCTGCCTGTCTCGGGGGACATTTATGACGAATTCCCCAAGATGCTCCTCTCTGGGTTCGCGCCATTCAATGTCTATGTCGCGGAGAAGGATTGCGTCTTTTTCCACGTTGGCTCGAGCCGAGAGGTGCTTTCAAAGCTAGGCGATGGCAGCAAGTACGTCTACAATGCGCATTGCAAGTTGAACCTTGCTGGGGACAACGTTGTGACCAACGTTCCGACGGGTAGGTTCAAAAGCCTCACGCTTGGTCCTGGCGAATGTTTCACCTGCATACCCTACGGGCGGCGTGGCTGGCTCGACCTCAAATACAGAATCGATGACAATTTCAAGACCGATGGCCTTTGGGAGAGGCACAATTTGGGGGCTATTATGCCAAAGGTGGATTACGCACGGCTTCTAGCCATGTCCGCGCTGAAAGAAACGGTGGTGACGGCACCGGTCAGAATCGACCTCGCGGGAGGATGGAGCGACACACCGCCCGTCTGTTACGATCTTGGAGGCGCGGTCGTCAACGTGGCCGTCAAGCTTAACGGCGAAATGCCAATCAAGGTGACGGTGCGAGAGCGGCGGGACAGGTTCGTGCGCATCGTTTCTCGGGACCTCGGCAAGAGGCGTGTCGTGAAATCTCAGGCCGAGCTCGACTCCAGGCACGATCCTTCCGACTGGTGCGCACTTGTGAAAAACGCCCTCGCCGTTACCGGATACCAATATGGGGCGAAGGGGCTCGACATAGAAATATCAGCTAATCTGCCAAAGGGGTCCGGCATGGGGACAAGCAGCATCCTCGGGGCCGCGACAATCGCGGCGCTGCTGGGGAGTGTGGATGTTGCAAAACTCGGCGAACTGACGCTCCGCCTTGAGAAGGAGATGTCCACCGGTGGCGGCTGGCAGGACCAGTTCGGCGGAATGCTGGCTGGTGCAAAACTACTTGAGTCGAATCCTGGCAAGGTACAGCAGATTCGTATTGATTCACTTCCGTGCGAGTGGCTGTCGGCTCTGTTGAAGGAGAGGGGGCTCTTGTATTTCACGGGACAGAAACGCATGGCGCGAAACATCTTGCGCAAGGTTCTTGCGTTCTACGCCGATAATCCTCATGGTTTTGCAACCATCCTGGTCGACAGCCTAAAAAACGACGCGCGGCGTTGCGCCCGGGCCATAAGGGAGCATGACGAGAAAACGCTAGCGGAATCCATTTCCAACTACTGGCGAGACAAGAAACTTCTTGATCCCGACAGCACTAACAGTCGCATTGAGGCACTTGTCGAACTGTCCAAGCCGTACGCGAGCGCGGTAACCTTGGCTGGCGCTGGCGGAGGAGGCTTCATGTTCATTCTCGCGAAGTCCAGGCGCGATGCTGACAGAATACGCGCCCTTTTCAAGGCCAACGCCCCGTCGAGCGCTTCGCGTTTCTACGATTTCGAAATCTGCGCGTCTGGTATCTCCATAACGAAAAAGTAGGAGCTTGCGCCGGGACGTTTCAGGTCTGGCGCTAGTCCCTATGGTCCTTTTTTGGTGGGGTGGAAGCCCAAAGAAAGGAAAACCTCAACCCTGATTAAACACATTTCCTTGCGCCAAACCCGATGATGTGCGAAAAATGTGGTATAATATTATTGTTCGCGTATGAGCATTATAGCAGAGAAGACAAGAGAAGCTGAAGCTGCCAAGGTTGGACCTTTACTGTGAAACGCTTTGGAAAGCCGATTTATGTTACCCGTCCCTACCTCCCTCCCTTGGAGGACTTCAAGAGAGGATTGGAGGAGGTGTGGGAGAACCAATGGCTTACAAACAATGGCCCGATGCTGCAGCGGTTTCAACGGGAACTCTCGCAGTATCTCGGCGTACCGGAAACTAACCTCGCACTCTTCAATAATGGGACACTTGCCCTAGAGCTGGGTTTTTACGCAATGGGGCTTTCCGGTGGCGATGTCATCACGACACCCTTCACTTTTGTAGCGACAAGCCACGCGCTGAAGCGCATTGGGGCGAACCCAGTATTCGCCGACATCGACCCTGAAACGATGTGCCTTTCGCCAGAGGCGGCTGAGAAACTGATTACGCCACGAACGAAGGCGATTGTGCCAGTACATGTGTATGGGAATGTGTGCGATGTAGAGGGATTTGAGCGCTTAGGCGAGAAATATGGCGTAAAGATCATCTACGATGCGGCGCATGCGTTTGGAGTTTTTAGCCGGGTGGAATATGTTGATCGTGTAGAGCGAAAGAGCATCGGGTGTTGTGGGGACATGTCAATGTTCTCATTTCATTCAACAAAACTCTTCCATTCGTGCGAGGGCGGATTGCTGGTGTTCAAGGACGCGGCGATTCAGGAGAAGTTGTTCGAGCTTCGGAACTTCGCGATACACGGCGAATTGAGTTGTACGGATGTCGGCACCAATGCGAAGATGAACGAACTTCAGGCGCTGATGGGTCTTGAATGCTTAAAAAAGATAGATGGTCTACTCGACTATCGGCAGTCGGTCTATAAGGCTTACGAAGAAGCATTTGTAGATTGCCCAGATGTGAAGATTGTTCCTTATTCGCGGAACAAGGCGTATGTGCCTGTCCTTTTTAAGGACTTTGCAACCCGTGAACGCGTGTACTCCGAGTTGAAGGAGAAGTGCAATGTTTTCACCCGGCGCTATTTCTATCCCCTCCTTACGGACTTTGCACCGTATATCTATGCGAAAGGCACATGCCCGAATGCGGAGGGTTTGGCGGCACGTGTGCTGACACTTCCGACATACTATGATTTGTCGCTTGAGGATGTTATGACGATTGCTGAGAATGTGAAGGAGGTTGTTTAGTGAACGAGTTCGTTGATGAGGTTTTTTCGGCTGAACTTGGCAAGACATGGCTGTTTTCCGTAGGGCAAGCTGGATTTATTATCAAGAGCACACGTGGAAAACTATTGGGGATAGACCTCTATTTGTCGGATTGCGTCGAGCCACTGGAGGGGCATATCGGGTTTAAACGACTTTTGCCGAAGATTTTGTCCCCGAGGGAGCTTGTTTTCGATGTAATAGTCGCGACGCATGAACACTATGATCATTTTGATGTGGATTCAATGCCTGCTCTGATGGCAAATGACAAGACTCGACTTTTCGCTTCACTTGAGTGCGCCACGTTGGTCGGACATGGGGGAATCGACAAATCTCGCGTTACATACGTAAGACCAGGTGATGCGTATGTGGTTGGTGATTTTTCGATTAGGTTCACTTCTTGCGATCATGGTAGAGGCGCGCCGGATGCAGTCGGTGTCCTTGTCGAAGTAGATGGAAAGCGCATATTTGAAGCAGGTGACACATGCCTTCGGCTAGATCGTGTCGATGAGTATTTGGCGTCGGGCCCTTTGGATGTTCTGATTGCCCCAATCAACGGCAAGTACGGCAATCTGAATGAGCGCGAATGCGCGGAACTTGCCAACGCACTCAAACCTAGCGTGACGATTCCGTGTCACTATGGAATGTTTGCCTCGCACGGAGGCAATCCGGGCGCATTCCATGACATCATGCGAACGGAGTTCGTCAATAATCGGTATCTTTTAATGACCCAAGGAGAAATGCATGAACTCTGATCTTGCTGGCAAAAAATTACTGATCCTCGGTGCTAATCCGGAGACTGTCCCACTTGTAGCGGTTGCCAATGACATGGGCGTCAAGACCATTGTGACGAGCAATGTGCCGGATGATGCGGCGAAGAAAATCGCGTGGAAAGCCGCGAATGTCAACGGACTTGATGTCCCTGGACTTGTCTCGTTGGCCAGGGAGGAGCAGGTTGACGGTGTGCTTGTCGGTGTTGCCGACATCCTTGTGCCCGCTTACTGCAAGGTGTGTGACGCTCTAAATCTGCCTTGCTATGCGACGCAGCAAATTGTTGACACATTCAACTACAAGGATGTGTTCAAGGCGACTTGTGAAAGCTTTGGTGTGCATGGTATTCCAGAATACTATCTTGATGCGGACTTGAAGGCGGAAGACGTTGGAAAGATGCATTTTCCAGTAATGGTGAAGCCCGTAGACGGATATAGTGGACTTGGCATGACCGTGTGTGAAAAGGCCGATGAATTAAACACCGCTGTGAACAAGGCCCTCTCGTTTTCAAAGTGCAAGCGATTTATCGTTGAACGCTACATGGGCGGTTGCGAAGATGTCGGCATTTACTATACTTTCAAAGATGGCGTATGTAGCCTTTCATGTATCTTTGATCGATACACAACTAATGAGCAAGAGGGCTTGAGCCGAGTCAATCTTGGGTCTATCTATCCCTCCAAACACATTGAAGACTATTTTAGACGCATGCATAAAAATGCGTTGCGGATGTTTGAGTCAATAGGAATAAGGAATGGGGTTTTACTTCTTAGCGGGTTTTACGAAAATGGAGAGTTTTACATGTATGACCCGGGGTTCAGATTCCAAGGAGAAGCCCCGCATCTGCTCATGAAGGCGGTAAACGGCTTTGACCAGCGGGAGATGCTCATTCGTTTCGCTTTGACAGGATTTGAGGGCGATGTTGACCTTGCGAGCGAGGACGATGTCTACTTTAAAGGGAGGAGCGCTGCAACTCTTTGGTTCCTTCTGCGAAAAGGAACTATTGCCATGATTTCCGGCTTGGAGAATGTCGCTGCCGATTCACGCATTATAGCTAACGTGCAGCGACTTTACGTTGGCGACATTGTAAAGCCGGAGTGGATTGGGACTGAAAAACAAGTGATGACACGGCTTTACATTGTGTGCGATACAAAGGACGAACTTCGGAAATGCATTGACGAGTATCGAGATAAGGTTAAGGTCCTTGACACTGACGGCAACTGCATGACACTTGCCGGTTTTGATACAAGCATCATCTAAAACTTGGAAGGATGTCGAAAATGAATGTAAGTTTGTTCACATTTGTCGACCGTACCGCAATCGTTACGGGCGCGACGAGGGGAATTGGGAAAGTCATTGCAATTCAATTGGCAAAGGCCGGCGTTCGGGTTGCCATCGTCGGCAGAGACGGCGAAAAGGCCCAAGACGTCATGTCTTGCATTAATAAGGCTGGCGGTAAGGCAATCGTGGTGCTGGGTGACATATCAAACGATGAGGAATGCCGAAGAATTTCAAGAGAGGTCTTTGCGAAATTTGGGCAGATTGACATTCTGGTAAACTGTGCCGGTGCGCTTACATCAACCAAAATTGAGGACATCACACGTGACGAGTGGGATAGAGTACTTGGCGTCAATCTCTCGGGGACTTTCTTTATGATTCAGAGTGTACTGCCTTATCTTGAAAAGAGCCGCGCCCCCCGAATCATCAATATATCCTCAAATGCCGGTCGGATGGGGGGATATGCCAATTCTCAGGCTTACACCGCCTCCAAAGGCGGTGTGATTGCAATAACAAAGGGGATCGCCAGAAAGTTGGCGCCTCAAGGCATAACGGTAAATGTTGTTTGCCCGGGAACGACTGAAACGGAAATGTCCAAGCTGTATGATGAAGATACAAGGAGAACGCTTATAGGCCGTATTCCAATCGGCAGATTGGGCAAGCCGGAAGACACCGCGGCGGCTGTTTGCTTCTTCGCGAGCGAAGAAGCCGGATTCATAACTGGTGCCGTTCTTGATGTGAATGGCGGAATGTACATGTGAGAGAGGAGAGTCAAATGATTCTTAACGGAAAAATCGCGATTGTAACTGGTGGCGCTCAAGGAATCGGCAGGGCCATAGTGGATGTGCTTTGCAGCAAAGGGGCGCATGTCGTCATCGCCGACATAAATGAGGTCGCGGGAAAAGAAGCTGTTTCATTGATTCCGAATTCCGAATTGTACAAACTTGACCTATGCAATGACGCCCAGGTCGAAAAAATGTTTTCCGATGTTGTTGAAAAGCATGGCCGAATAGACATCCTTGTCAATGATGCCGGGATTCAGATTAGAAACTGGGCGACAGATTTTGACATGGCGAAGTTCGACGCGCTACTTCGTCTTAACCTCCGCGCCTACTATGTTTGTTCTAGAACCGCTGCCAGATACATGAAGAAGCAGGGGGATGGCAAGATAATCTGCATATCATCGGTCAACGGCACCCGCTATCATTCCAAACGTTCGCCATATAACATTTCAAAAGCCGCCGTGAACGGGCTAGTGGGAACCTTGGCCGTTGAATTGGGAAGGTTTGGCATTCGCGTCAATAGCGTCGCCCCTGGATATGTGGAGACAGAGGTTATGTTGTCAGGCTTCCGCGAGGGCATTCTTAATGAGGAAAACATAAAGAGTGTCATTCCCATGAAGAAGTATGTGCTGCCCAAGGATGTTGGGAATCTCGTCGCGTATCTTGCCTCCGACGAGTCAAATGGCATAACGGGACAGACTATCCACATAGATGGAGGGCAATCTGTAATAGCTCTTCCCGAAGTCCAGGATATGGAATAGGCTTTTCTGGCGTTTCAGCAATAGGTTGTGAGGACTCCAAAGGCATGAAAAGGCTTGAAGGCAAGGTCATTGTAATAACGGGCGGCACAAAGGGTGTCGGTCGGACCATGGCTGAGGCTTGCGCAAAAGAAGGCGCCAAGGTTGTCATAGGAGGACGAGACGAGAATTCCGCCTTGAGATCCGTGCGGCTTATGCGCACTTTTGGATCCGATGGCCTGTTTGTGAAAACTGAGTTGACAAAAATCGATGACATCCGCAACTTGTTCAAAGCAGCTCATGAGAAGTTCGGCCACATTGACGGACTGTTCTGCTATGCCGGAGTGACGCCTGTTTCACCGCTGGACACATGTGATGAAGCGACATTTGACTTAGTTACCGCAGTCAATTACAAGGCTGGCTTCTTCTGTTGTCAGGAGGCGATAAAGTACATGCGGTTGAATGGAGGCAGAGGCGGCTCCATCGTACTGACTGGCTCACCACATGCGTGGGGTGGTGACAAAGACCGTGCCGCGTATGCGATGACGAAAGGGGTTTTAAGAGTTTTGATGTCGCATATCGCCCATCATTACGCGAGCGAACACATCCGTTGCAACTATATGACGCTTGGGTGGACGCCAACAGAAGGTGAGGTGGCGTTGCGAATGTCGCAGGGCCAGACCGAGGCGGAACTACGTGAAGAGGCGGGTAAAATTATTCCCATGGGGCGCATGTGTGAGCGCACCGACTATGTTGAATCGATCATTTTAATGCTGTCCGACGCCTCCTCTATGATGACTGGAAGTGTCTTCCGTGTTTCGGGGGGACATTACATATGATGGAGGTTGTGATAGTCTAATTGACAATGTTGGCTTTTTATCGTTTGATGCTTGATGCTCTGGTATTGTAAGCAAAAGGAGTTCGTTCATGGCTAACGACATAGAGTTCCCTGTTAAGGATGGTTATCCTAAAGAATTGGTGCGCCGCGTCCAATCGAGGTTGTTGGATATGGCGAAAGTAACGACCGATATTCTAGAAAGGAATCATGTGCGTTACTTTATTACTTTTGGCACTTTGCTGGGCGCGGTGAGGCACAAGGGGTTTATTCCCTGGGATGATGATTTTGATCTCATGATCCTCGATGAGGAGTATGACAAGGCGTTGACGTGCCTGCGAAAGGAACTCCCAGCCGATATGATTGTTCATGACAGAAACACCGATCCTATTTATTGGCCAGGATGGTCTAGAGTGCGGGATTTGAATTCTGAAGCAACAACTGCCCTTTTCCCTGACGACAATGCCTACAAGTACAGGGGCTTAAACGTTGACCTTTATCGTGTCAAGAGAGTGAAACGTGGTGAAGTGGATTTGTATAGGAAGCGTGAACATATTGAGTTTTTAGTGAGAAAGCATACTGTAGGCATGATGAAAGATTCAGATTACATGCCTAAATTTGATGCGTGGACGAGTGACTATGCGATGTTGTTGCAGAACAAGAAAAACACCAAAGAATCAGACGATGATGTAATAGCCTTTGTCACGCCTGATTTCGTCTATCTTGAAATGGGAGATGTTTTCCCGCTCAGGGAGTACGAATATGAAGGGATCTATTTTTATGGCCCCAACAATTATGATGCGGCGTTGAAGCACATGTTCGGCGATTACATGAGTCTTCCGCCGTATGACCGGAGAGTTACGCATTGCGACAGGGTGGTATTTAATGAACCCTGTTGCCAGACACGTTTTAGGAATAGGCCGGTAGATCATAATTGCCTCGATAAGAATGAACTGCATAAATATCTTTTGGCAGCTTCAGAAGATTTCGATCCTCCATTGAACGAAGGGGTGGATTTGGGATGGTGGAGCGAAAAGATGGTTCGTCTGGGGGAAATCCTTACGGTAAAGCGCGAGGCGTCGGATGAGGTGATTGGTTTGCTGTCTGGATATTTCAACCGACCAGAGCAAGGATATGCATTTGTTTCCGTTCTGCATGTTAATAGAGCTTTTCGGCATAGCGGATTGGGCAAGAAGTTGCTGGATGAAGCGATTAATGTTGCAAAGCGGGCATCTTTGCCGGCGATTCGTCTGAATGTGAGGAAAAAGAATGTGAATGCCATGGGTATGTATGAACACTATGGATTCAAGAGAATAGCAGAAGTTGACGAACATCGGTTTTTGATGGAGTTTAGAATTGTATAGATAGGTATTGAGTTTATGATAAACTTTACTGTAGGTCCAGTTCAGAGTAGTGAAGCAGTCCATGAGATAGGGGCGCGGGATGTCCCATATTTCAGGACAGCGGAGTTCTCCGAGGTAATGTTGGAGAACGAGCGGCTGATGCTGAAGTTTTCTGGTGCGCCAGAAGGGGCGAGGGCGGTGTTCATTACGGGTTCGGGGACGGCTTCGATGGAGGCTGCGGTGATGAATATCCTGACGCCAGAAGACAGGGCGCTAGTGGTGAACGGCGGCAGTTTTGGCGCCAGGTTCTGCAAGATTTGCGAAATACACGGTGTCCCGCATGACGAAATTAGGCTGGCGACCGGCAAGGCACTAAAGACTGAAGATTTGAGCCACGCAGAGACGCAGAGACGCAGAGATGGACAAAAACAATACACGGCTTTCCTAGTCAACAAGCACGAGACCAGTACTGGCGTCCACTATGACATGCGCCTCATAAGCGAGTATTGCAAGGAGCATGGATTGCTCTTGATGGTCGATAACATCAGCTCCTTCCTGTGCGATGACTTTTCCATGGCGGAACTGGGAGCGGACGTTATGATCACAGGGGCGCAGAAGGCGTTGGCGTGTCCGCCTGGCGTGAGCATAATCATTCTGTCTCCGCGAGCGTTGGAGCGGGTCGCCAGGAACGATCCGAGGTGCATGTATTTTGACCTCAAGGATGCGCTAGCCAATCAAATGAGAGGACAGACGCCGTTTACCCCGGCTGTAGGGACGCTTTTGCAGATCAACGCCAGGCTGAAGGAGATAGACTCGGTTGGCGGTGTGACTGTTGAGGTCAATCGGGCAAAGGAGTTAGCTGAATACTTCCGTAATCGAATCAAGGATTTGCCTCTGGAGATTGTAAGCGAGAGTTTGAGCAACGCCGTGACGCCGCTACATCCGACGAATGGCATGTCCGCATACGAAATCTTCCTGAAGTTGAAGGATGAGCATGGCATCTGGGTTTGCCCGAACGGCGGCGAGCTGAAGAATCAGGTGTTCCGCGTCGGTCACATGGGGAATCTTAGCAGGGACGACTACGACAAGTTAGTTGATGCGTTGTACAAAATCCTTGGATGATTTTGCGGAGGTGGATAGATGATAGCGGGAAAAACCGTTGTTTACACGAGTGGAATGGTAGCCCGTAGCGGAAAGGATAGGTAACGATGAAAAAAAACATACTAGGTGATTCTTCTGATTTTTCTAAAATTATAGAAGGTGATTATGTCTATGTAGACAAAACGGCAATATTGCAAGATTTGATCTCCAATGGCAAGGGTTCACGTTATTTTATTTCGCGCCCACGGCGCTTTGGTAAATCGTTGATGATTTCAACCCTTGAGGCGATTTTTAACGGGCGAAGAGACTTGTTTAAAGGACTTGATATTGAGCGGAGTGGATATTGTTGGGAAGAGTATCCCGTTGTACATCTTGACATGTCTGCTGTTTTGTCCGATGATGTTGGCGAAGTAAAGCGGAATATTGTCAATTTGATTAGGCGTCAGGCACAAGAAGCTAAGATAGAAATTGACTTTGATGCATATAGTACTCCTGCATCTTCGTTTTGTGTATTTCTTGAAGAAATGGAGAAAAAGAAAAAAAAACAAATTGTTGTTCTTGTTGACGAATATGATGCTCCAGTCAACCGATTGGTCGAACAGGATGTCGAGCCGGCTTCGGTAAGTTCTATATTGCACGATTTCTATCTACAGCTAAAGGTTAACGACTCGCGCATTAGATTTTTGATGATGACGGGAGTAAGCAAATTTGCCAAGCTTTCTGTTTTTTCTGGTCTTAACAATTTGATTGACCTTACACTTGAGCCGGAATGTGCGGGCCTTCTTGGTTATACCATTGATGAAGTACGCGATTATTTTTCTGCGCACATGTTGGATATGGCGAAAGACGTTGGGAAAAAGCCAGATGAAATCCTTCAAGAGTTAATGGTATGGTATGACGGTTATAGGTTTTCTCCTTACAGTGCGGTCAAGGTCACGAATCCTGTTTCACTGGGATCTGCACTTACAAGAAAACGCTTTGAGCCGTTTTGGGACGAAACCGGTCGATCAATGCTGATATACAAGCATCTGAAGAATCGAAAGATTGCGCCTGCGCAATTAAATCATATAGAGGGCGATAAGTCTGATTTGAATTTTTGCGACATTTCCGACACACAGTCTCCGGCGTTACTGTTCCAGACAGGATATTTGACTATTGAGGACAAACTTTCAGATGACCGTTTTCGTTTTTGCATACCAAACAAGGAGGTCGGTGTCTCCCTAAATTCTGGGATGCTTTCATATATTTACAGAGGTGCTAAAAGTCGGATCCATTCCACATTGCAGAATGCCTGTGATAGATTGGCGAGTGATCCATCGCAAGTTTCAGTTATACTTAATGAAACATTGTGCGCAGCATTTGACGCAATACCATACGATTGGAAAATAGATGATGAGCCAGAGGCTAGACGAATGTTTCTATTTTACTGTAGTCTTATGGGGGCAACGATCTTAGGTGAAGTCCATTCCAGCAAAGGCCGAGCGGACGCTGTGTTGGAATTTTCCCAGGCTGTTTTCGTCTTTGAATTCAAATACAATCATACAGCTGAATCCGCATTGGCACAAGCAGAGCAGAAAATGTATGCCGGACCTTTTATGAATGGTAATCGTGCGATTTATTTGGTAGGTGTTAATTACAATCCAGAGAAGCGAAACATTGATGAGCCACTTTGCAAGGAGTTAAAACGTGATGCTAAAGGGAAATGGATTGCATCCGATCTTGACATTTCTGTAGGAGCAAGCGGTCCAACGGGGCCATATAATGGCGAAGAAACAGGTGCTGTCGTTATACCCGCGACTGAGGAGGCGTCGTTGTCTTCGGAGACGTCAGGTAAAGTACTATGAGAGTAGAACCATGAAGAAGCTATATTTGATTGCATACGATGAAAAGATTGATCGGGATGCTCTTAAGGGTTTCTTGGCGAAATCACCAGACGTCGGACTGTGGTTCTATTCGATTCCGCAATCTATTTTCGCTTATTCCTCGCTTTCCGCGCAGGAACTCTATGCGAGAATAGTTGAAACATTCCCAACTCACGGAAGGATCTTTGTGACATCGGTTCCCTATCATAATTCTCAAGGATGGCTACCAAATAACCACTGGGAATTGATAAAAAAGAATGTCGCTGTCCATGATTACACATTGGAATTTCAAGGATATTGGTTGGATAGAAATAAGTCTGGACTGCCTGCCGATTCCGGGATATATTGTGTATATGCTGCAAATTATAATCAATCAAAAGATACTGTTTTGTTAGAGAAACTATTGTACATTGGGAAATCCGAAAATGTCCGTGTTCGCCATGTTGATCACGAAGGACTCCCGTCTTGGGAAAGGCAATTGGGTGCAGGACAAATGCTATGTTATAGTTTCGCGCCATTGATAAAACGTAGTTTAATGATTTGTGAAGCGGCTTTGATTTACAAGAACAAACCTATATGTAACGACCTTGGTAAAGATTCGTTTCTACATGAAGCGACGCATGTTGTCACAAGAGGAAGAAATGCTTTGTTAGAAACTGAGTTCACAGTGTTTCATAGTTCACTTGCATAAGCTTTGAAAAGGAGGTTCTGTAATGATAGCTGGGAAGACTGTTGTTTACACGAGTGGCACATTTGACATGCTGCACATCAACCATCTGCGGCTCATCGAGTACGCGCGTGGGTTGGGGGACATACTAATCGTTGGTGTGAACACCGACGAACTCGTTGCTTCATACAAATCCACGCCGATGATTCCGTTTGAGGATCGCATTGCGCTGATGCGCGCAATCAAAGGCCCCGATCTGGTCATTCCGCAACACTCGCTTGACCATCACGACAAG
>JAEEGL012938340.1_pt1 | contig 16509 bp, 17 predicted proteins | sample 9134231 | NCBI WGS metagenome assembly JAEEGL01 (sample SAMN16246548, study PRJNA631951) | gut metagenome | biome: gut microbiome; feature: rumen; material: fiber-attached | host: Bos | place: Iran: Karaj | collected 2018-10
TATGGTGTCCTTGAAGATCTGCTCGTTAGCCTTCCTGATGATGAACACGACCTTGTCGAAACCGGCAGAGATCGCATCGAACACCGAATAGTCGATGATGTAGTTCTTGTTATCATCTACAGGGGTCAGTTGTTTGAGACCGCCGAAGCGGCTGCCCATTCCGGCGGCGAGGATCACTAGTTGCATCGAAAAACGGGATATGTTGCGGATATAATAATCCTAAGAGGGTTAGATTATGAATCTGATGCTTATCTCATGGGGTGTCCTTGCGAGGAGCGAAGCAACGAGTTCATGAGGCGCGGAAGCGGCTCTGCGAGCGTAGCGAGCAAGAAGTCTTCTAGTTTGGTTCCTGAAGTGTTTCGTATGCGAAGCACGATTGTGACCTAACCAATTTTTCCGATTTCTCCAGTATTATTGCTTCTATCAATAGTTCTTAGTAAATAGAGTAGTTTGTTAGGATAAGGCCCCTGTTTTTGATTATTGTAGGAATTTTTTTTTAGCTTTCTTTCATCTGGGTCGTTACCTAAGCTTTGCGAGTGAGATGCCTTTTGGAATTGGTTACAGGTTTTTGTTTAGTGCAGCAAATCAATAGTGGGCCTCAATTCATCTTTTCTGATTATTATGATTAACTCCATTCCGTTTCAATTTTGATTTCCTAAACAGCTAGTTCGTCCATTCGTCAGCTTTCGTTGATTACTTAAACGATGTATGAAATAATCATCTGATTTGATGAAACAGCTGAAATGTGAAGTCTGCGGATCCAATGAGCTTACTGAAGTAGATGGCTTCTACGTATGCGACTACTGCGGGACTAAGTTCCCAAGAGAGGAATTTTTTTCTGATTCCAAAACATCAGGTGGAAATGGATTAACGGACGAGCTTCAAGGTCTTCTTCAATCAGCTATCGATGCATTCAGGGATGAGATTTTTCTCGAATCCGAGAAAAAGGCAGATGAGGTTCTAATGAAGAGCCCTAACCTTCCGGACGCATTGTTTCTTAAGGCCATCTTGCTGAAAACCAAGGGTGATAAGAGATTCGAGAGGTATGTATCTCGTGCAAGAGCCTCGACCATCCCTTCGTACGGCTTGTATACGGAACAGGATTTTATCGATGATCTGGGGCCTGAGATTTTGATCTATAACTATGCTGAGATTCCCGTTAGGATTCTCATAGATGGCAACAGGTACGTCTACTCATTGGAAGCGGATGAGTATTCGGAGATCAACATCCCTCCCTCTGTGCACAATATCAGAGTATTCGATATGGAATCGCGCCGTATTATAGCAGATTCGGATATCGATTTGAGCATCCATAAAAGACTCGAATTGGTTAGGAGAAGACGTTTGATTCAAAGACACATCAAGATATTGGCAAAGTAATCGTGCAGTCTGCATCTAGCTAATCTAGTTATTCTTTTCAAAACGTTAGCCTTTTCGATATTGTTAGTTTAGTCCGTTTTTACTGTTAAAATTAATTAACTATATAAACCAAGTTAGTTATCCTTCCTCAATAACGTTTAGCGAATATAAACAGTGTTAATATGAGAGGTCCTAGGAATATACTGAATAATACTCCTGGGGGAGGATCAGGTCAGCAACAGACTCCGCCGTCCTCACCCCCCCCCCCCAACAGCAATCTGCTCCCGTGAAACGTAACAATGTTCCGTCGAATCCCCCATCGACGAACAATCAGCAATCTCAGCCCCAGCCGAAGAAGCAGAAGCCTCAGAAGCCGCCAAAGGTCACGCAGGTTAAGGGGATTGTGAGGTCTGTCAATGTTACGACAGAGAAGAAGTCGGGAGTCGTCAGGATGTTCGAAGCGCTCGGGGGTCATACCTATTCAAGGGATGCGACCCTCAATGCTATACAGATTGATTATCTGAATAGCAGTCAATCTTGTCAGGTTTTGGTTTACGGTACACTAACCCGCGGGGTGATTGTTAGTGGAAATGTCATAACGGTGGATGGAAAGTTTGATTCGATGAATAGATTTGTCGCATCAGCCATATTTAACGAGAATACTTCTTCTGTTGTCCCTATCTTAAGAACCATTTCCCCGGTTACGATAGGCGTTGCGATAATAGCAATGGTACTCATCCTTTCGTTCTTGGTCTTGTCCGGCATATTCATCAATATTGTGAACTGGGCCATTGCGGCTGTAATTGTTATAATCGCACTCATTGCTGGTTTCAAGTTTTCAAAATTCTATTTAGCAAACAGATTTAGCAGGAAGAGGTGAATAAATGTCTGATGGAATAGCGACACAAGATGCTGTTTATCAAGTAAACAAGAACGTGATTGCACTTGCGAACGCTTTAGATAATTTGGATGCGCACGTTGAAGAGGTATACAGGCACGTAGAATATGTGGATTCCAAGGTCGACAGGGTGGAGGACAGTTTAGCTTCACTAATAAGCGAATTCCTTGATTATGTTAAGGTTTCAGAAGGAAGATTCAACGTAACGGATGCTAAGCAGAATCTCATTCAGATCAACCAGGAATTGGATCGTCTTTTTGGTCACTATGATGAAATCAGACGCATGACCACAGGAATTCTCCAGGCTACCGATGTTGGAATCGTTAGGAGGGAAACCATGGTCTCTCTGACCGAAGAGGTCACTGTGAAGGCCCCGGGTTATTGGTTGGCACCGGCCCTTTTGGCTCTGACCGCATGGATAAACGACGATCGTCCTACAGCTGAAAAAGCTGTTAAAGAGGCGATGAACAGGGATTATGAGAAAACCTGCTTGTTATTTGCATTGATCTGTCGTCGCGCAGGAAGACTTCCATCAAGTCTGAAATGGCTTCGTAAATTCATGGAGTGTCAGGATCCAGAGAATATGAGTCAGAAGGCTATCGTCATGTTGGATGCTTACGTCAGTGGACTTTTAGGACTCGATTCCGAAGGAGAGGTTAGTTCTAAGCTCTCAGAGTGGCTGGATCACATTGTGAACAGCACCAATTTCGACCAGAAACAGATTGATAAGTGGGATGCAGCCATTGAGAATCTGATTACCAACATAGATACAACTGATTGGAAGTACCTTCCGGATAACAGCCCTGATTGGCCGCAAATTCTTAACACACTAAACTATGTCGAACTTCATCAATATCTGTACGACTATTTCGTTTCGGTTTTCGATGTCAATGTAAACAATGATCCGTTGAAGCTCAGTTAGATGAAGCACTTGATGACCTAGTGACGAATTATGATGAGGAGGAGATGCCGCTCCGTGTAGAGAAACGTTACAATGAACTCGTCGTAGAGTGTAACGGAGACAAGGATTTAGCTAGTAAGCAGATGGATGTTGAGAAGGAATCATACGAGGAGCACGTGGATTTCGCTTCAATTCTCAGCGAGGCTTCTATGAACCCAGAGGTCAGAGGGATAAGTCCGGGTCTTCAGAAGTATTCAATAGCAATGTGTAAGGATTGGATTCTCGGAGCGTATCGCGATGTAATAGCAAAGTACGAAGTCCAGATACCCAACGATATTCATTTGGAAGTAACGGTTAATGTAGACAGTCATCCGCACAAGTTTGCAGATTCGACTACCGATGGATCGAATGAGATTGCGGTTATCGGTAATTTCATGACATTCATGTCTGGGGTTAGAGAGCATGAGCTGGCCCTCAATCCGCACACAGCAGGTGAAATGATCATGCTGATCCTGGGATTAGTTCTGGCTGTAGCAGGCGGAATAATGATTCCGACAATCAATATTTTGATAGGGATTGTGTTGCTCGGAGTCGGTCTATTCATTGCATATAAAGGTTATAAAAAGCGCAAAGCAGTCGAAAGCAGAAGACAAAGTATCATGGCCCAATGTGATAGTTTGGTTATGAATGGTCCTGTGTTGATACGTGCGATATTTGCGGAAGTCGTCGATTTCAGGCGCATAGTGAGGAAGAAGGATGCAAAGTCCGCTGATGTTGAAGAGTTCCTTACCGGATTGGATGTTTCTCATTATCTCGTTAAACTGACGGATGGAACTAGAAGGATCAAATTGAATCCGGAGGGATCGATATGAGTGGAGAATCGCCGTTCCAGAGTCTCGATCTAGACATGATTGACGACGGTACCATGGACTTACAGCAGTCCAAACCGATACAAAACAAGGAGTCTAACAGTACGTCTAGCAGTGTTCCTGCCGGGACATCATCCGATGCATCCGGTGCACCAGCATTCGCATCTTTCGATAAGGATCAGTCGGTTCCGCAGCCTTCTGTGCAGCAAACGGGGGAGCCTGCTCAGTCATTCAAGCCGATATCCAATCCCTCAGTACATCTCGGAGTCGCCAAGGCTGTAGAGTCTGTTGAGCCCTACAGGGAGCCTGTGAACGTATTCGCAACTGGCCTCCCTGATTGGAACCTGGATCCGCCAGGGGAAATGGTGGCCCGCAGGTCGACGAAGAAATCCAAGGGGGCTGAACAATGAATCCGCCACAGACATACTATGACTGGGCCATCCTTGTTGACGACTTATCCAAATGCGAGAATGATGCAGAGATATTGGCTGCTATGCAATCAGGGACTCTGTTTTGGCAAGAGGGTGTTTCCACACGCTTTGTCAATATGTTGATGGATGTCGTCGATGACCGTTTGAACAGAGCAGTTGACAGATTCCAGTCCATATTGGAGAAAGGGGATTCGAATTCTATGCTAGAAGGAATTGCCTCTCTCCGCAGGGAACTCATATTCCTCAGGAACGTGGTGTCTATCAATGCGATTCCCTCGCCTCATAAAGACAACCTGATTGCCCACGTCGTAAACTTCTCAGCTCAGATACAAAGTTCACTGGAGGATTCGGCACAGAATGATCCCACCGGTAAGCTGCTCTCAACGTTGCAGAATAATCCTGTGACAATAACAAGCTATGATCAGGAGGCTATTTGATGACGAACATTCGTGAATGCAAGACTGCCATGAAGAGATACATTACTGCCCGTATTCCATTTCTGTCTTTGAACACCATAGAGCGTGCCAGAACTCTGGACATGCTTTCAGAGATAAGTGAGGAGATGGGAATCACGATGTACGTCCATGACATATCCAAGGGAACGTACAACATACGGGACAATTCCATCGTCAGCGAAGATAGGGAACCCTATCTGGCAATTGATTTCATATCTGAGCAGATGAAGAAGCGTGACAACATCACAATGGTCTTCACAGAGATGCCAGACCTTGCTACGGAGAACAGCGATTCCCGTAGGATGCTTGCATTGGTCACTCTGGCCGAGGAAAGAGGCGGGTGCATCATAATACTGACCAACGGTCCAGTCTGGGCACAGCTACAGCGTGCAGGTATGACGCTTCAGATAGATCTCCCTGACGAGGAGGAGATGTATGATATCATCAAAGAGTATATCGATGCCTATCGTTCTCAGATTCCCATCGAGTGGGGGGACGAGGATATCAAGGAAGCTGCATCCATACTTGTTGGTGCTTCTCGTATTGAGGCACAGAATGTCGTCGCATCACTGATTGCCAACAGAGAGGTCAAGAAATCAGATATGGATGAAGTAAGGCTGTCCAAGGACCGCCTGTTCTCTGATATATCAGGTTTGGAAAGGATTGAAGTAAGCGATCACTTCGCTGAGGTCGGTGGACTGGAGGGGCTTCGCAAATGGCTCGATGAGAAGCGCAACTTGCTTACTACGGACAACCGTGCGTTGCTTCGTGAAAAGGGACTTCAGCCCCCTAGGGGAATCCTGTTGGTCGGAGTTCCTGGTTGTGGTAAATCTCTATCGGCAAAATCCATTTCAGCTAACTGGAAGATGCCCCTTTACCGTCTTGATTTCGCTACAGTGCAGGGAGAATATGTCGGTCAGTCGGAGAGACAGCTCAAGGAGGCTTTGAACACTGCGGAGGATATGTCCCCCTGCATTCTTTGGATAGATGAGATAGAGAAGGGTTTGGCCGGTTCCGGCGGAGGAGACGGTGGAGTGTCCACCAAGATGGTTGGACAGTTCCTTTTCTGGCTGCAGGAATGCAAGAAGCAAGTGTTTGTTGTTGCAACAGCTAACGATGTGAGTCAACTTCCTCAAGAACTGTTGAGGAGAGGTCGTTTCGACGAACTCTTCTTCGTGGACCTCCCATCTGAAGGAGAGCGCAGGGACATTCTTTCATTGTACTTTAGGAAATACCTGATGTTGGACTTCGCAGGACCGTTCTCCGACGAGATTGTTCAGATTACCGACGGATTTACCGGAGCAGATTTGGAGTCTGCTGTAAGGGAGATCACATACAGACAGATCGCCAACCCTGAATTTGTATTGACAGATACTGCTATCAAGTCAGTGTTTGAGAACGTTGTTCCTCTGTCGAAGACCAGTCCCGAGACCATCGAAAAGATTCGCGACTGGGGGAGAGAGCGTGCAGTGCCAGCATCCGGTAAGCCGATTGGAGGATCCATATCCAGGTCTAACGAGGTACATACCCGTAAGGTTCTGCTATGAGGTGATAAGATGGTTCGTTCATTGTTCAATCAGGTTCAGCAGCAGAAGAATGATTCAAAGCTTTCTCTCAACAAGCCGAAGCAGAAGGATCACAGCATTCTCAATGTGAAGGACAAGACCTTGAGGAAGAAACGTTCGGAGGAGTATATGCGCGCAATGCAGTCTCTGGATGCAGGAGGGGGTGTGCAGTCTCTTCCTCAGGAAGTTTATGATGCCATAAACAATGAGTTTCCCGAGATAGACCTCGGAGGCACAATGATTGGAATCATTGCTAAGTGCTATCTCGGGGATCCATACGAGGTACATACTCTCAATTATGCTCTTCAGATAGTCAAGCATATCGAGAGGGGCGAGCAGGCTCCTGACGGTATGGATAAGGGTAGAGCTCTTGCAAACAATACTCGCTACGAATTTGTAGAAGTATACACGGATCGTTGCTGTGCTGTCGATAGTGACGGGAACGTCTCCGTTGTGATGGATTGAGGAAAGATAGACATGTCTGAGAACCGGTCATCATTCAGATCGATAGCATTCGCTACGGCAGGTGTTGCTACGGCAATATCAGGGGCGGTAGTGCAGGATATCGATATTGCGAATCAACAACAATTCGACACATCGCTCGGTCCCCAACAAGAGATAGTGCGTACGATAGATGAGGCCGAACTCAATACCATGGATCTTGGCAACGGTACTATGTTATCATATGATCAAGAGAGCAAACAATTTACAATAACCGTTCCAGAAAACAATGACCAGGAGTTGTCATTCAATTCTGTACAGAATACGGAACCTACACAGGAAGACAGGTCTGCACAGGTGGTATCGGATCTGAATGGTTTCCTGAATGGAAAGGATGGCAGCCCCGGTCTTGTCGATGGTTTTAGCGAATATGCTGAGGCTAAGGAAAAGCAGGAGAGGATGAAGGAAGCCGTTCCCCCGAAGCAGGACGAAGTATCTAGAGGCCCTCCAGATGATGAAAAAACCAAGGGTACCGAGAAGGGAATTGACTCGAAGATGACTTTCTCGGTGGATGAGAATCGCCACTATTCAGTTCCAGAGAGCAGTGGAGAGAAGACGGAGAAATCGGAGATGTCCGATGAGGAATTCCGTGCTAAACTTATGGGAAACGGTGCTGAATCTAAAGGTGATGCCTTGAAGAGTGATGCAGAGCTTAAGAACGCTCTTCAAGGGGTCTCTAAGCTTTCATCAGAAACGAGCGAGCCGAGTCAGTCTCAGACATATGGTCAAGAGATGTGATGGAATTGAACAAGCATTTCATGACTCAGGCCGACTCAGTCATTCATGACCGCACCCATTTCACGGACAGTAATGCATTAGTCGAGGTCTTGGATGGGGACGAATTCAATATGAATCCGCCTCCGCAGGTACGTGATCCTGTTATCAGGATACCAGGTGAGGGGATTGTTTCCTATTATGACCTTAACCTGAGGATGTTAAGCACACATTTGCTGATATTAGGTGGAATAGGCACCGGTAAAACCAACACATTCTATCATCTTATTTCTGGGGCATCTAAAACGATGGGCTCTTCTGACGTAATGATCATATTCGATACAAAGGGAGATTTCCTTACATTTAAGCGCCAAGGGGATGTGGTTATAGGGAACGGCTCGAACAGTTGTGGAGAGACTGGAGAGGACTATTGGAATATCTTCAGGGAAATCGATCCAAAACAGAAGATTGAAAGCATCAGGGAATTATGCAGGTCGTTGTTTAAAGAGAATATCGAGAACACGTCCAATTCATACTTTCCTAATGCAGCCTGTGATTTGATGGCTGCATTGATGACCATATGCTATGATGCTTTGGGGAAGGATGCTAACAATCAGCAGTTCCTCAATTTTATCAATTCCTCAACAACGGCCGATTTCATTCAGATTCTGAATAGGGACACTTGTTACAAGTCGGTCATCAATCATATTTCTGATCCAAATTCTGGACAATCACAAGGTGTGGTTGCAGAGATGAATTCGGTGATCAATAAGGTATTCATCGGGAATTTTGCTAAAAAGGGAACACTTTCGTTGAGAGAGTTAGTGGCTAGGAGGCAGGGGCGGCGTATCTTTATCGAGTACGATATTGAAGCAGGAGAGGTCCTAACACCCATTTACAACCTTATGTTCGATATGGCAATTAAGAAAGCATTGGCTGAACGTTCTGGAGGGAACGGGTCAGTTTATTTCTTCGTGGATGAGTTCAAACTTCTGCCCCATCTTTCTCACATTGATGATGCAGTCAATTTCGGAAGAAGTCTGGGTGTGAAAATGTGCATCGGGTTGCAATCCATTACTCAAATGTATGATAACTACGGTGAAAGCAGATCTAAAAGTATCCTCTCAGGTTTTCTGAATAATCTCTTTTTTAGAGTCAATAACAAGGAATCCAGAGACTACATAAAGGAATACTATGGCCAGAGGGTAGAAAGGATTCGTTATGACATGCAAGGGGGTATCGGATACCACCTGATAACAACGGACGTCATAAAAGACAAGGACATAACAAGGTTAGAGCAGGGTGAGGCCATTGTCGCATCTCCTGATTTTGAACCTTATGTTTTTAAATTTAGTAAATTTTGAACAGAGTGGAAGGATATGGAGTCGCATGTATTGAAAGGATCTACATTGAAGTTGATTGGAGCAGGCGTTCTACTGCTCGCCATGTTGGTCGTGGTAATTCCGTCGCTTGATCAAATAGATGCTGATGTACCGGTAAACTATGTAGAAATAGACAAATCCAGTCTTAGTTTTTCCAGTACAGGGTCCAGCGCAGGAACATATCTGAACGCTACTGTTTACCCCTGGGATGCGACTAATAAGAATGTAAGCTGGTCAAGTAGCAATGATATGGTAGCTATAGTAAGCCAGTCGGGTTTCGTAACCCCCACAGGTAATGGTACTGCAACCATTATGGTGGTTACCGAGGATGGAGGGTATTCAGATACATGCAATGTATCAGTTCATGTTCCGGTGAAGTCCATAACAATGTCTCAATCATCTATAACATTAGGAAACGACAATACCTCGCATTATCTTTGGGTGATATTCAATCCGAGCGATGCAGAGGACCAGCAGATTACCTGGTCCACTAGTAATTCAAGTGTTGCCACAGTTTCTTCCACCGGTACTGTAAAGGCAATTGGAAGCGGAACTGCAACGATTACTGCTACAAGCCATTACAGTTCAAGCATCACAGCAACCTGTACAGTAACGGTTTATTATGCGGTTACAGGAGTTACTTTGGATGCTTCCAAGTTAGAGATGACAGATGATGATTCACCTAGAACTCTAAAAGCAAGGATCCAGCCTGAAAATGCTACGAATAGGAATGTTTCCTGGTCCAGCGATAATCCTGCTGTGGCAACTGTCGACAGTAAAGGGACCGTGACTCCGAGATCAGGTGGAGTTGCTAACATTACCGTAATGACAGAGGATGGAGGGAAGACTGCCAGTTGTAAGGTAACGGTTGTAGAGACGGTCAGAGGAGAATTCAATTTCTATCTAGAGAATCAATTATTGGAGACTGTAAAATACACCAAGTCGGTGAAAGAAATAACTGTTCCTGACTATTCAGACCTTTTTATATATGGGTGGACTGACAATTACTACACTGACAGCAAGGGGGTAATGCACCATGATGATGCTATCAAATACTTGCCGGGAGATAAGATTTCTACCGATTCTAACAAAAAGGATTTGTACGGCATCGTTCCAGTAGGTAGGGCAGTTAAGATAGTTCCCAAGAATACAGTATATGATCTTTGGGATAGTGAGATCGACGAATTGGTACGTATGGCCGGCATTCTTACTAAACAGGGTCTTGAACCTTATGTTGACGCTGAATATGGTTTCACAGCCTCTGGTAATGCAATTAAAAAATATCTAGCAACTGGGAGTTACATAGAATTGTATGAATCCGGATACGGGAACACCTTTTTACAAATCAGAATTGATGGATTATCGCCAGTTGATGGTAGTTCCATCTTCAAGTTTTCGATAAGATCAGATTCATCCACGGTTGATGAAAATGGGTTGGTTGAATTGGAACTGAGGGTTGATATGAATCCAACCCATATGGTCAATCCGATAATTGTAAAGGTCCAGCAAACTGGTACTGAAAAGGATTGGGTTTTGTTTGCCGACGGTAAGCCTTTGAGCAAGGCTACTGTCGGTAATGTTTCAACTTTCGAGTTGTATAATGCTGAAAGGATATCGCTTAAGACCGCCAGTACAAGTTTCATGATATACGTGCCTGCTGTGTTGGGCGCTATTCTGCTTGCTATATTTGCGTATGGTAGGTTCAAGAGTCAGTCTGCAGCTGTTGAGTCAACCGGTGCAACAGAAGCTGAAACTGTTAATGAACCCAGTGGAGAACCTGTGGTTTACAATGAGCCGAACGAGGAAGCCAGTCCAGAATCTGAAGAAGAATCCGTACCAAGTCCGGAAGAATCAAAAGAGAGTTCTGAGGAGGAATCGGAATGATCCCGTGTGAAATCCATCCGAGTATGGCAGCTAATAAGATGTGCAGTAAATGCGGTTCTCCAATGTGCACGATCTGCCAGTTTGATCATGACGGAGCAATCATCTGTGCGTCATGTATCAGAAGAGAGGCCATGATAAAACTATCAGGCGTCTATGAGGTTCAGCAGAGAGTAGGTTCTGAATTAAAGAAGATGCTTTTGTTGTTCTTAGTTGGCTTGGGAATAGGTTTGTTGCTCACAATGGTTTCGAGAGCAGGTATCTTGGTTGTAGTCTACCTTCCATTCATCCTTCCTAATCTCCTGATAATATGGGCGGCAATTAAGTTCACATGGAAGGGAATGAATAATGATGGTGGAATGGGCCGTGATCTAAGAGGGGCCGCGTACAATGATGGAGACGGCATCAGTTTCATATCCAAATTCATGATGTTCATCTTCATCATCGTATTGGTGTTGATGTTCGCACCAATATTGTTCATCTATAGGATAATCAGAAGATGGCTGGACCTTAAGACTCTGAAGAAGATGTCCAATGGAGTCAATGCAAATCTGCAAAAAACAAACCGTGATAGCGATTCCAAGGACGATAATGAGGTTTTCAGGACGGCAATTACAGATCTCACAATATTCATCGACTCAGATACAGATTCGAAATTGAATAAGATAATAGGGAGGAGGATATGATGGGTAGGCCATTTAGCGTTTCAGGTGCGGCAATAATGCTGTTTGTCCCCTTAGTTTTGTGTGCTTTCCAAATAGTAGCAGCATCTCGTGGATCATCGAGCATTCAGATGCCGGATGTAGTTATCATTATTCTGTCCCTGATTTCAGCAGCTGCAGGTGTGATTGCTTTCCTCGGCCGTTACAGGGAGATTGCGTTGATATCGGCAGCCATTGTGTTATTCGGTTTCACAATTGATTTCTTCATCAACGATACTCTTGCATATGACAATCTAGTCATCGTGATTGTATTGATTTCATCAGCCTTTGTATTGTTAGCAGGGCTGTGTCTGAGCACTCCCAGCGCTATCTGATTCGACGGTAGTGTAGGTGTTTCAGCCACGGGGACTGTAGAGCTTAATACCAAGGTAAAGACAAAACTCATCAAGATTCAGTATGAAGACGGCACATTCATAGGTATGGCATCACCCTCATCATTAGGCGATTATTGCCCTAGTATGAACGGTGAGCTGTTCAATGATGATTATGCATATGTTGGTGAATGGCGCAACAACGTCCGGCATGGAGACGGTACTGAGCTTAAAGACGGCCTTATTTATCACGGACATTGGGTCGACGGCAAGAAGAACGGTTGGTTTAAGGTGGAGCGTAACGGCGTAACCCTTGAAGCGGGACGTTATGTCGATGATTTGAAGGAGGGTATATGGATTAGTCCGAATGGTACCAAGACAAAATGGTCCAACGGGCAAAAGGTCTGAATCAATGAGGGGGAAACCCCTCTATTTTAATCATTTTAGGTTTTTATTATTAGGTCTATCCATTATTAGGAACGTTTTACAGAAAACAAATTGTTGTTAACTATTTCTTGCTGTATTCCGATAATTCATTTTTTCTTTCCGAACGACCAGCGGTTTTGTTTCTCTTTTTTAGATGCTGAATCATATGAGCGGAGTTTATGGACTATTGTCGTTAATGCTATCCGCTCCTTATCAAACGGAGGTTGTGTCCTTTTTACGATATCAAGCGCTTTCTTGAAATAAATCACAGCATCTTCATTTTTTTCTTGATTATAGTACAGCAGCCCTATTTTTTCAAAACTACGCATGGTTTTTGGATGATCCGCGGGCAAGGTTTTTTCCTTGATTGATAGAGATTCCAGATAATAATGCACAGCCTCATCATAATTTTCTAAAGTTTCGTAATCCTTTCCTATGTCATCGTAAATATCAATCATATCTGGATGGTTCTCAGAAAGAGTGTTTTTCATTATTTCTAGTGTTTTCAAGTGATATTTTAGTGCCTTATCGTGTTGATTCTGTTTTCTGAATTGAATTGCTACATTTTCATAGCTACACCTGATAGCAGGATGGTTAGGAGGCAGGGATTTTTCTCTTATCGTTAATCCTTTTATGAGGAATTCCATACCTTTTTCATCCATACCAAGATTGATGTAATCTATGCCTATGTTATTGTAACTAATTGCTAGATCTGGATGGTCTGCCGGAAGTGAATGTTCTCTTATATCTAGCGCTATCAGATCGTTATTTAGGGCCTCGTCGTAGTTTTCCAAATCCGAATAGGTACCGGCGATGTTACTGTAACAGGCCGCGATATCCGGATGGTATGCCGGAAGAGCATTTTTCAGTATCTCCAAAGCTTTCTTGTGGTATTCTTGAGCATCTTCATATTTTCCGTTGTTTCTATAGTGAGTTGCAATGTTGCTGTAGTTTATTGCTATATCCGGATGGTCTGGAGAAAGGATTCTCTTCCTTATGTCCAGAGCTTTATTGTAATAGTCTAAAGCTTCTTGCTGTTTCCCTAGGTTCTCGAAAGAAGTAGCAGTGTTGAAGTAAGTTGTCGCCAAATCTGGATGGTCCGGCGGCAGATTCCTTTCTCTAATATCTAGAGCTTTCAGATTATATTCCAGAGCATTATCGTAGTCGCCTAGGCTTGTATAAGATACGGCTATGTTATTGTATATCGATGCCAGCCACGGGTGGTCTTCAGATAACGTTGTTTTTCCTATCGCCAACGCTTTCAGGTTACATTCCAAAGCTTTTTCATAACAACCAAGATTTCTGAAAGATATAGCTAGATTAGTATAGCCGTAAGATTTTGATAGATGCCCATCCGGTAGCGTTTTTTCCCAGACCTCTAACGCTTTCAGATTGTATTCCAAGGCATCCTCATCCCTTCCCAGGTTACTCAGAGAGACACTGATATTATTGTAACTTGTAGCTAGGTCTGGATGATTCGGAGGAAGGCTCTTCTTTCTTAATTCTAACGCTTTCAGATTGTATTCCAAGGCATCTTCATTTTTTGCAAGATAGGTATAATCAATCACTATATGGTCATAGCACTGTATCAGTTCATTTATTCCTTCATCGTCATCTTCTGGATATAGATCTTTGATTATATCTACTGAGATCAACAGAGATTCTAAAGAACACTCATATTGGCCTATGACCTCAAAGGATATCCCTACCTCTTTCCATATCAATGAAAGATCTTCATCGTCTATCTCATCATCCATCTCCGCTACTTCCAATATTTCTGGGAGGATACCGCGACAAGAATCTTTCTTTGTGACTGGATCCTCTGAATCAATGAACCATGTCAGAATATTAGCAACGAATCTTCTGCAGAGATTGTCATCGTTTGGATCTAGAGAGGGTGTGTTTTCTGACCAGATATATTCCTTTATCAAAGGATGTATGACAATGTTGTCATATTCGACGTATCTTGAGATATTCAATAGGTTCAAGGATAGCAGGTTTTCTGTGGATTCTTCAGGAATCGCTGTTAGTTCTTTAAAGAGGGTATGATCGATTCCTTCAGTTGGAAGGATTGATGCAACGCGAAGAATTTCTTTCTCCTCGTTTGATAAGCCATAGCTTTCAAATAGGTTCCTAATATGTCCTTTTATCGTGTCATTTGATATTTTTCCCTCATTTAATTGATAAACTTGTTTATCGCTAATATCGAACAAGCGCTTTTTCAAATCCAGATCTTCAGGTGTTCTTACCGATCTTAACAGTCCTGCCATTAATGATATTGTAAGGGTATGATAGTGGACATCATGGAGGATTGCTGACAACGAATCCTTGTTGGTCTCGACCCATTGCTGGTTTTTATCAACCATCTTTTTTAATAGTTCGAGCGATTCTTTTTCCGTCAGACCATTCAATTTCAGTTTATTGAATATCGGGGGGACGTCCGTAAATCTTGTTGTAAGTATAACCTTGCACTGGATGCTTGTTATTGAATCGATATCATCATTCCATTCGTAGTTATCAATGACGACCAGAAGATCCTTTTAATTGGATAAAGCCGCCATTTTTTCTTCGAATAGTGATTCCAGGTCTTGTCCAGTTTCGGTATTTTGGTCGCCAAACCGAATACCGTATGCGATGGTATTTTTCAGGTTTTTATCATATGTGATCCATACTGCTTTTCTTTTGGCATCTTCTTTGTATCTCTTTACATATGCCTTTGCTAATTCGGTTTTTCCAATGCCTCCAAACCCTGTGATGAATAGTATGTTGGAGGAAGCAATCATCGAATCCATTTCATCTAGCTGCTTTTCTCTGCCTACAAAAGTTGCTACAGTGACTGGAACATTTTGTGCGATGATATGCCTATTACCATTTAGATATTCTTTTATCTCATCTATCTCACTTCTCAGCTCTTGGATTTGCTGTGTGATGATTTCTATCTGTTTTTTGATGTCATCAATCTCGATCATGATGATTTTTTGGATTTTATCATCACCAGCGATCTTGTTGAATTCGGGGTTGCTCCATAACCTTTCTCTGATCGCTTTCAATAGATTCGAAAAATCATTACGTATGATGCTGAGTTTTTCAACTATACACGGGGGTGCAGTAACAAACCATTCCGCATCATTTGTTTCCCTTTTGAGTATGGATGCGACAAATCCCTGTTTGAGACACTTATATTTTTTATCTTTATTTTTTATGATCTCAGAAGTCGATTCATCAATTCTTATTCCATCGATGGCATTTTCCATCTCATTCTCTATTAATTTGTTAAGCTTGTGGTTCTTAAAATACAGCAACGTTTTTGCCACTACATACTTGTCTGCTTTTTGTTCAAGGAATTCTATTGTCTCTTCAATCAGTATGGAGGACAATGCATCTCCTGCAAGTATCGTAAGAAGCATGGAAACGAATCATAATAGTTGTTAATAAATGATTACTAATAAGAAACTGTAGCAGAAAGTTCTACTCTACGAAAACAACGGTATGGCTCGACCCTAATAAGAAGAATGAATTCTTCAAAGGGTAGAACATTTAATTGGTTTTTGCATCGACCAGAGCCTCTCAGTCCCAGCCGATGCTTTTGAGTTTCAATCCATCTCCAGACAATATCTGGAGATCATCTTTCCGATTTCGAGGATCTTGCACTTTCCTCTGAACTCGAAGTGTCCAGTATGTCCGTTAGAGAAGTGCAGTTCCAACTCCGCATCCGGGATCAGTTCCGCGAAACCCACGGTCTGCACGGTGAAGTATTGGATCATCTTGTACGGCATGATGCTGAAGAACTGCTTCTTTCCTGTGATCCCCTTGACATCCACATGGATCATCCTCTTGTTCGTGAAGACTATCTGATCCCTGACGGTCTTGTAGCTGTCCACGATCTGCTCTCCCTCGCACAGCAGCGAATAGATGTTCTTGTTCACGCTTGTAGCATCGATCTGTGTGAGATCGAAATTCCAATCGGTATCGAAATCGAGTCCCATGATATCGGTTTAAGAATCGTAGAGACTCTATTTGTACTTAATCGGATATCGGGATTCCATGGAAGCCCTGAGATGTCCCGCGTGCGGCGCACCGCTGAAACAGTCCGA
>JAEEGL015701405.1_pt1 | contig 16509 bp, 5 predicted proteins | sample 9134231 | NCBI WGS metagenome assembly JAEEGL01 (sample SAMN16246548, study PRJNA631951) | gut metagenome | biome: gut microbiome; feature: rumen; material: fiber-attached | host: Bos | place: Iran: Karaj | collected 2018-10
GAGCCACAGTGAATATCCTTGTCAGTATCCTACTCATATCTCGTTTCATCAATCTTTTTTCGTCTTTATTTTGATTCTACCTATACTCTAGCCATACTCTAGCCATACTCTAAGCTTACTCTAGCCATACTCTAGCCATACTCTAAGCATACTCTTGGCATAGTCATTGAGTATGCTTACACCTTGCCTACAGCTTGCAAACACCTTGCCTACACCTTGCCTAGCATGAACAAGCTCTATATTTATCTAATTATTATCTTTTTCCCATTCTTGATATAGAGACCTTTCTTGGTCGGGGCGGTGGGCAACTGACGGCCATCGAGGGTGTACCAGGATGACTGGGTTTCCACCTTATTTATATATAAGGGGTTGATGGCCGTGGTACCATCACCGTTCAGACTGTAGAAACTACGGGTCTTTGCGGGTGAAGCATTCTCCAGGTAGATACCACCTTGGGGGATAGTGCCAGCCTGAGAGTAATAGAACACATCGTTGTAGAACAAAAAGACCTCGCCGAGTTTCACCTCCATCTTCTCACTAGCTACATGCAGCAAGTTCGCTGAACGCGAAGGCTCTGCACTCGTGGTGGCCGTGACGAATTTGGTATCCTTCAGTTCTCGCTCATTGAAGATCACGACTGCCATGCCTGGGGTGATCACATTGACTTTGCTAAGATTCAGACCATTCCCATCGATACCTGTGATGATGTATGCACTCAATACCGAGGGAACAACCAAAGCCTCATCACCAGCAGCGAAGGTGTCGTACTGATTCTGGGCGCTAAAGGTGATGTCCATCGGGGTGGCATCCGCACTGTCGTATTTGAAATCTCCCCATCCAGAGGTGATCCAATACTCGTTCTGAAGATTGAAAGGCACTCTGATTTGCAAACCGTCATTCGCGGGAATCGCTCCTTCACCCAGAGAAAGTACTTTGCTGGCATTCTCGATCTTGATATACGACAGGTTATCACAACCGGCTAAGAGATTCGCTCCCAAGCCAGTCACGCCCTCACCGATCACTACACTCTGTATCTGCGACCTAACCTCGGCCAAGGGGTCACTCCCCTCCCCTCCTAAGTCTTTGGAACTGCCGGAACCTGTAATCACCAACGCTCCTGTTTCAGCCGAGAATTCCCATTTCAGTTCTGAACCTTCCGCACTGATATCGGTTGGATCCTGAGGCTGGGGCTGCTCCTCCACGACATGGAAGTTTGCTTCCCTCACCCATGCGCCAAGACCTTCTGCAATCGTGAAGGTATAGATGCGCGAATCAGAGAGATTCTCAGGATCGGAGCCTTCGAGCGTGACATCTCCTGCAAGGTGTGGATCACCGTCACGGGTGGTAGATTCTTCAGTAGAACGCGTCAAGACGACTTTTATATCCTCCTTTCGGATATAATAACCTTCATCAGGCGTTACAGTCAGCGTCACCACGACACTGCCATCTTCTGCTGGCTCACCCTGGCTAGCAACGATTTTTCCACCTGTGAACTCGTTAATGTCGATCTTCACCTCTGCCGAAACCGCCGCGCTGAACAACGTCAGCATAGCCACTGTCAGAAATCTTTTCATTAACTTTTCCATAATGCTTATATTTTTAATTATTATTATTTCACAATGACTTTCTTCACATACTTGCCGTTATCGGCATAGACGATGTAGACGCCAGATGTCTCTATGCGAGTCTCGATAGTCTCGCCTGGTTCGATAGAGAATGAGGTCTGAGTGATACCAGCCACATTGACGATACGTACATCCGTCACATAGCGCAGGTTAGACTCAACGACAACCTTATGTCGCTTGCCGTAAATATCCAACGTGCCATCATTCAGGCCCTTAGAATCACCGTGTACCATGAGCTCGCCTGTGCCATTGTTCTCGAATATCACACGCTCAGCCTTACTGTCGGCCTCATCACCACGGGTGGTGCTCGGACCCACATAGACGATATAGGGACGGAAGGCGCTGACGACTTCATTCTCAGCATTCTTCACATAGCTGCCACCATCACTTGCCAATACATAGTCTTTGGCAGTGGTCAGCACCGTATTCATATAATTAGGTACATACTTATAACCGTCCTTCGTGATTTGACCAGAAGTCAGCTCACCGTCGCTCACAGCAATCTGGCCTTCTGCTGCCGAGGCGAATGTGATGGTCTGCTTACCAGGACTCAGGATAGTCTCATTCTCATAGCGGTTGCGTGGTGTCCACTCTCCACTCAGGTCAAACTCATAATAAGTCTTTCCTGGGAAACCAACGAGATAAGGCCTGCCCGCAGCATTATAGGGATAGAGTGAGAATGTATTAACGATACCATCCGACTTCGCCTGATAATAGGTCTTCTGGTATTCATCTACATTCAGATCCCAGTAGCTGTCCTGACTATAATAGGTATCCCAGAGATACGTATTCTTATAGTACTTCGTTTTGCCACCATTGGCAATCGCGTTGAACCTAGCCACAAATTCTGTCTTATCAGCAGTTGGTGCACCACCATCATATTCGCGCAGCCAGTACTCGTGACCCGAAGTGCTTCCCGTATAGAAGTGCGTAAGCTCACCCTTCGACTGTGTCGTCACTAACTCAGCAGCAAACGGCAGACTGAGGCCCTCCCACCCGGTGGTCTTGTTTTCATCAGTGGTGGTGACGTAGTTGTCGGGCTCACGCTGATACCACATACGTTTGCCTGTGCCCATCCAATATGCAATCGGACAGTTGAAGTTCTCCTTGTCAACAAGCAGATGATCAATTGGAGCCACATAGTTGCTGGATACCAATTGTACATGATGGCCTTTGATACCTTCAGTCGATTGTACAGCCACCGTACGGTAATTCGTGTTGGTCTCGCTGTAAGTGGGTTCTACCAGTCTGGTAGTTACAACACCATCCGTCTGCGTGTCTTTGCCTGTATATACAAGCAGGTTCTGCGTCTCATCGACATTATTGAAGCCTATGAGTCCACCATCATCGAGCAATGGAGGATAGAATGTCGTACCATTCACACCATACTTATAACCACCGCTCACGTCGTCATTGCCACCCGTGAAGTCGATGGCAGTCATGTTCGGATAAACGATATAGGCACCGTCGCTCGACTTGGTGGCAAGTACGCAATTGGGGTTGAAGTGTGCAACTCCCATCGTGCTGTTGCCGAAGTAGGCTGGTGCACGGTATACACGGTTATTGTCGGCTGTTGTGTAGAGACGGTCACTATTGTCGCTGTTCTTTACCAAGTGAGAAGGCTGCGGCTGGTAAGTATGGTCATCGACATAGCCGTAAGAGAGCATCTGTCCGAAGTAGAGATAATCATCGGGCCAGATAGGAGCGTAGCCAGAGGTGGTCGTTTCCCCTACTGTATTCGACCAATAACGGACATCCGTGCCTGACGGGATCGTGCCATTGGCATAGCGGAAGTCTCCATCCTGATAACGGTATGCAACGTAGGTATCGCCCATGGCAGCATCATTAGCAGCCTTGTTACGATCATATCGATCCTTGAGGTAGAAGCCATTCAGGTCGTAGGCAACCTCTCCGTTGTTAAAGGCCTGATCGCTCTTCTGGGTAGGCTTACCGTGAATATCACTCGCAGGAACGGTGTAGGCGTTACTTGTCGGATAATAACAGTTCACGACCTGAATCGGGCCTTTAGAATCATTCTCAGCTCGCGACGGGTTGGCGAATACGGCATAATGGCCGTCGCCCGTTGTTGGTGTACCCGTGGTCTTGATCCAACAATTCTCCATGTAACCGTCACCAGTCTCAGCAATACCACCACCCGTAAACGATCCTGTGACACCAAGGTTGTAGACATCGGCACAGAGATGACCGAACAGCGAGTTATTCAGACCACTGATGGTATGACCGTCACCATGGAATGTGCCTTCGAAGCAGTGGGTGCTGTTGCCGATGGAATTCCATTCACCGCTGTGATTGATATCTGTGCGCAGGAAGAAGTCCAGGTTCTTGCAAGCGCCAACCTTACTGGTATTCAATGAACCATGACCCGACAATGTGCCTCCGGTACTCAACGTGAAGAGATCCTTCAACAAGTCGAGACCGTTCTTGCCATCAGCACTATAATCGTTGATGTATACCTTTGGATCGCGATCCACATTTGCATGGTCTATATAATAATGATGCTCTGTATCTGCCATCACCTCAGCCAGGTCATGATAGTTGGCCACGCTCAGTGCCACAGGGTTTGAGTAGGTCTTACCAAGATAGGTCTTGGCATAGAAGGCCACGTAGTAGTCACCATTCTGATACCAATAGACTGGCGTGCCATTGTTCACAAAGTCCACACCGTTACGGTGGTTCTCGGCATCATCGCTACTACCAAACAACTCCCATCCACTGGTGAGTACCTCATAAAGTCCCTCAGATACCGTTGGTGGTTTCAAGCCCACGGAAGTACCAGGCAAGACGGTGGACGGTGGAGCGAGCGGACCGATCTCCGGTACACCACTCTCCAACTCCAAATGGATATTAACCACATGCAGTTCGCTGGTCGTCTTAATCTCATCCGTACCTTCGTCCTCGTTGTATGTGTACTGGTAGACGACGGTGATGATTCTATTCTTCGATACGTTGCGGATGTCGCTATCGCTGCTCACATAAAGGGTGGTAGTCTCAGTAGGCTGCATACCCTGTATCGTAAAGTACTGCTGATCGTTTGGCAAGGCATTATAGGCTGCTTGTAATATTGTCTGCCCGACGGTTGCAGTGCTACAAGCCTCGTAACAGTAGTATTTAATCACTTCTGATTGCTCATTAGTGAATGTTACCTTGTTAACATTACTTGTGTTCGCCTTATAAATGGCTTCATTCACAACCTGACCCTTGGCGTATGGTGCACCTCCATAAGTAAAGTTGTTGATGGCAATATAGAACTCGCTGTCACCCAAAGGAACCGTCAACTTGGTAAAGTGACGCTTTTCGTTGGTGATGTAGTTCTCAAAGATGTCGCTTGTGACTGTTGGATGCGCATTATCGACCGTGTAGGTCGTACCATCCTTTGTATATTGGACAGAAGACTTCAGACTGGTATTCAGAGTTGCTTCATACTCTACCGATTTCTCTTCGTCATAAGGTGATTTGTAAAGTGAAGTATTACCCGTATAATTAGGATCAACCAACAAGTCGAGAGCGTCGTAGTTAAAGGCAAATTTAGTACGGTCGTTGGCTGAGAGCGAGCACCAAGAACTGATGGCACTGTAATTGGTATCAGCGCTATAGCTTCGTCCGCCATATAAACCAGACTCCTTACAAATATAAGCATCTTTCATGACGTTGACGATATCGGTGGCGAGTGTAGTATATGTATCGCCATTCTTGGCGTATGTATCTTTCAGTTCTTGTATCTCGTCAGCAGTCAACAAGTCGCCCTTGGTGATATACTTCATTTCGTCTAACTTCAATGAGCTGACACAGACGTATGCATCATCAAATAAACCTTTGATGGAAGATACAGCATCATATTCTGACTTTGGTATGGCCGTACCCTTATTAACGGTTTTCACTGTTCCGTCATAAGTGTAGGTCACGGAGGTCTTTGCCACGTAAGCATCATCTACTTTTGCCTGATCACTGGTTGAATATAAATCATATACATCCTTCGTGATAATCTCGCCCACAGTATGCTCCTTCTGACCGTATGTGCCGGCGGTAGTAGGCCTGAATGTCGGGCCTTCTATATAGTCTTTCTTAGCGGTGTCATCCAGACTACCATACTGTTTCAGATTCTTCTTCGAATAAGTCTCACTCTTTTCTTTCGAATACCAGTTATCCCAGTCTGTGGGGTTATTCATATCGAAGGTGAGCACATAACCAGTGCTGTGGGCAATGTCATTCGACGGACGGAATACGTCGGCTTTCGCTTTGCTATAGTTAGTATCACCACTGTTGACCGTCACCGCATCGCCATGATCATTGGTATAGGTAAAGGACTGGTTGAAACTGTTGTATCTCGTTTCATCCATGACGTATGTGCCTGCGGCATATTCTTGAGTACCTATCTTACAACTGATGGAGTTGACGTATGTCATATCAACGAAATAGGCCTGTTCGTTTGTCGGCAACAGACTCCAATCCCAATAGGTAATCACATCATTCAGATAGTATACCTCACTGTCGTTGTTCACCTTTACGCTATCCTTTCCAATCGTCGTGGTTTGTGCAGTATTGCTGTAGTAGGCATACTTATTGGGTTTCACATCGAGCAGTTTCAGTTTACCGTTTGATGCGGCGGTGATGGTCAGCGGCAGATTCACCTCCTTCGAGTAGGCGTTAGCACTTCCCGTATAGGCCGATACGATCTGGTCGTAGACGTAAACCGATCCCTTTACATACCAGTAGTGAGCATCTGAATAGGGATCGCCACCAATGGTATAGGCGTTGTTGATGGGGTAACAGTCGTCTACAATCGTCTTTTTACGATGGATAAAGTTTCCGCTCGTCTCATACTCCTTGGTGACACCAAAATCAGTTGCGACCCCACCGACAACTGTTCCAGTGCCGGCATTTGATGATGACCATTCATCATGACCGTCCTTGGTAGTGTCATACAAATAACACCTATAGGTACATACCCTATTCCCCGACTTCTTGTTATACTCCGACAATATCACATTCTTTTTATTCTCGTAATATTTCGGTACACGATGCTCGTTCTTGGCATAAACATAACCACCACCCACGATATCCTGCTTCACATTGATTAGGTCGAGTTCGACAATACCTGTCACATAACCATAATCCTTTTTATCTGCCGTGCTGTTTTCCGTGGTCAGTTCCAGGAACACACCCGAAGCCAAAGCTACCTGATTGCCACTATAGCCTTTATTGCGGTCATTAAACGGCGTGCCATTAGGTACATAGGCGTCTTTCTTATAATTGTAATAGGTTTGGGTGGAATTCTGTACCACATCATCACCTGAAGAATTTGTCGTTACGACTTGACGATAATCATCAAGACGTACATCACTCGTCAGATTGCCGAGGTGGTTCACCAAACTGTAAATACCGAAATAGTTGCCATGTTCAGCCTGATCAGTTCCCGTGTCATCAGAACGGCTTGATTTCTGTTTATTGAGCGAGAGCTCACCTACACGGTTGATGGTGTAGGCCGTAGCATCTGCCACGTCGGCCACACGGTCCTTAGCACCTTGGAGTACCATACGTGAACCGAATACGCCACAGAGGTCAGCACGCTGAATGGTGTTCAACAATCGTCCGGCATAGATACTACAGAAACCGAACTGTTTCCAGTAAGTTTCATTCTTGTATGTTGAATCATATCTATTATATTCATCCTCAGAAATCTTATCGCCAGGAGAATGGTTGTTATTAGCCGTCTGGCAGACATACTGCAACTGGAAGTATGCACGTTCACGATTAGACAACTTCTCATAATCAGCCAGCGAGATTCGTTGATTCAGGCCATAATAGTCTGTGCCATAGTTGGTGATGTTCAGCTCGCGGTAGCCATCCACCATGGAGAGGTTACCTCCACCATAGAGACCACCGATATGCTCCGTTCCCACAGTGATGAAGTCGCGGTGGTAGACATCATAGATGGTGGCTGTGGTGTTACCAAATACGGTGGTGGCATTGGCATAGGTTTTATCACTGTTGGAGGATACATTACCACCAGCGAACACAGCGTTGTGAATAATCACACCACGCTCTTCCTTATCATCAGTAGCCGTCGACACATTCTTATTGACACCCGTATAGAGATTCGGCCATTTGTCACCAAACGTTCCGTCACTGGATTTCTTCGGCAGCGTGTTCAGATCGTCTGTGGGCACATAGTCGTACTTGGAATAGCTGTGACCGTTGATGGTACAAGCCGTCTTTACCTGCAGATAGGGCGAAATAACAACCTTGCAGTCTTCGGTAAGCTTATTATCATAATAATAATAGGTATGGCCTGGCGAACCTGTGCCTGTGGTGCGCGACAAGTTAGTGGTATTAATGCCCTCATTAAAATAACCCTTGCTATATACATAGCCGACATCGCCACCACCAAACACGTTACCATAGCCGCCAGTACCGTCTTCTTTCACGATGACGCCCTCGGCAGTACCAATCTCACCACCGTAGATATACACCTCTGTGCTGCCAAATACATAACCGTCGGTATAAAGCTTGTTGCCACCGCCATAACCGAGGAAGTTATAACCTCGGCCACCGCCATACACATTACGAAGGACGTGACCATTATACATCGTCACCGTCGTACCACCGGCCTTGTAATAATTACCCTCGAGTAACTGGCGAACTGCTCCATTCTCAACAATCTTACCGCGACCCACCGTGGCGATCTCACCGCCACCGTGCAAACTACCACGTACCGTACCGCCCCACATAACGACATTGGTAAAGTCGACGCTACTCAGGTCGTCGTAACCTGCTCCATAGATATTACCGCAATCTACCAAGCGCCCTTCGCCTACGCCGTCTTCCCAGGTCTCATCATCGAGCTTCTCTACGTATTTACCAGTGGAACCGTTGTAGACATAACCGATGTAACCATTGTTCATCGTTATGTTGGATGTACCGTAAATAGCACTCATCTCACCAGCACCATAGGCATTACGCTGGATGGCAGGCACACCGTAATAGAAACCAAGATCATCCACCCTGGCTTCCGATCCCTTGGCGTATGTTAAGTCTGCGATGAGTTTGTCATCTACCTGATCCGCGCGGATACCAATGGTCACGTGGGTCTCGGCATCAGCAATATCATTAGTAGTTGAAGTGGTTGTCTGGTCATGATAACCGATATTACCCTTATAACCACCACCATAGACGTTACGACATGTACCTCCGGGTACGTTGACATTGGTCTTCACGGGAATGTAGAAATCGACATAATCAATACCATATGAATTCAGTGTCGTGATGATACCAGGATTATTCGTCAACAGTGTCTGGAACTCGCTTCCTGCAACCTGGAACTCATCCTCCATCGGGCCACCATAACCACCACCATAGAGGTCCTTGTTGACAGTGCCACCCAGCAACTGGATATTCGTGGAACCACAGACATTAGCATCCGCACCATAACCACCTCCAAAGGCATAATTACCCACTACAGCACCTTTCTTAATATATACATTGGTGTTGTCGTAACCCGGTTTCTTGGGGTCTGTCCTGATATCGTTAACGACAGGGGTGCTTATCGGATCTGGAAGTGTAATGGGGTGTGCGTCCAAATAGGCTTCAAACGTATCAAGAAAACCTTTATACTGATAGATGCCTGCCAAAATATCTGCTGAACTGCTATATTTTTGGCCATACTGTTTAATTAGCCAACGTGTGAGCGTCGCATAGTTAAATGTGTTACCGTCTCTACCGCCGCCAAACGCATACCAGACTTTAGCCCCATCATTCAGATAGACATGGGTACGGCCGGTCACCGTTTTTTTACCATAACCCGCACCATAAACTGACGCGATATAACCATTCTCGCTCAAAACAGGTTTGGTAATGTTGATATAAGTATCGCAGGCGATGCGACAGTTCTCATTACCACCGTAGAGGGCATCTTTAATACAGGCATTCTCACTGTTATAGTCAACGAGGGTGATGTAGGTGTCACAATAGCGTGTGGGGTCGAAATTAGCAGAGTTGACATCATAGCCCTTACCGCCACCAAAGAGGGCATTCGCCTTGATCGTAGACGTAGCAGGCACATTGACACGGGCATAGCCCAAAAGACCCTCTTTGTTGCAACCGCCATAGACATTGTGTACCTGACCGCTCCAGAGGTCGATTTCCGTATAACCTTCTCCTGGAGTCTTTTTAACAGTCTCTCCGCTGACAGTAACTAATCCCATACCGGCAAAGGCTCCACCGCCATAGAAATCTGTATTGGCATAATTCTCGTCGTCCTGCGGAGCTTCCACCAGAATATAGCTGGTGTGCTGCATGGTGCTACAGTTATAGTCGTCGGCTGTTCCCAGACTACCACCGAAAACGGTAGCCACATAATTGTTTACGGCATCAGGATTGACTGCGGTTCCCTTTGGCTTGAATTTAACGAAGGAGCTCTCTATATAAGGTCTGCTATATAATCCAAACTCATCCTTATAGTCATAATTACCGAAATTACCACCAAAAATTCCTGCATCGCCATTTTCGTTCTCTTTGCCTACGCTACCCAGCAGATACTCCACATACGTATTGGTCGTTTTTTTAACAGCACCATGAGCATCGTGCTCTTTAGTTCCCTTGATACTACCACCCAGGTCATTACCACCAAACACACCATGGCGGATGTTGGGAGAGGCATCTTCTTCATTACCATTGCGACCAATAAATACTTCTGCATAACCTGTGATGTCGGCATTACATGAGCCACCATAAGCATCGTAGACTTTGCCACCGCCGAGGTTTACCAACGTATTACCACCTACAGGGCCTTCGAAGCCTCCGCCATACAGATACTCCACCTCACCGCCATTCAGATTGACGGTACAGTTGCCAGTGATGTTACCCTTTTCACCACCGCCAAATACCCGGAAGGTGTAGCCACTGTTGACATTCAATACGGTGTTTCCTGTAATCTCAGAGTTCTCTCCATAACCACCACCAAAGATATTCATCGACGCACCGAGCGGATCGTCACCTTGTTGGTCAAGGGGGATACCAGAGTTCCCCTCAACCTGGTCATCAGAGAAGACCTTACTCTTCTCGACTGTCGTCTCAAGGATATTAATCGTGACGTTGCCGTTAACGACACCACTCTCATAGCAGCCGCCATAGATATTGGCACCAACCAGTCGGTCATCGCCAGTACCCTCAGTTGCCTTATTATCCACATTCCAGGTGAACGTAAAGCTGTTGTCCGATTCATTGTAAGTAAGCTTACGCGGTTCGAGTCGGACACCCTGGAGGTTCATCGTGAGTTTATTGCCATCGGTAGCCGGATCACCAATGATACCACCGGTATAGGCAGCATTTACGCCATCTTTTGCTGCAATCTTAGATGTATTGCTGCCACCCACCAATTTGTCGTAAATGATAAACCGCTTATTGAAGTTCAGCGTCAACAGACCATTAATAATCATACTACCTACGTTTCCACCACAATAGAAAGAACCGATCTTGGTAGAATAATCCACGTAGCCGTCATCGAAAGCAACCGCAGGTTTGGCCGTCATAGCCACTGCACCCATGTATGTCTCCATGTTCCCATCCGCCGTCAGACCTATCTCTCCTGTATAGTGTTCCATCGCAGCAGGAAGACCACCAACGGCGCCACGAATCATATTCTCACCGTTACAGCCCAGGAACACACTACCCGCAATGACATAGGATCCAAGTCGCAGTGTAGCGGAGTTCTTGACAGTAGCGCTGTTGCCACCACAGAACACACGCCCCTGGATATATGTCGGATTTGCTGACGTTCCGGAAATATGGATATTAATATCATCCTGATGGGGAATAAAAGCACTCAGGGCTTCGATATTCGATGCGTAGGTGTCTTTTTCGTACAACTGGAAGTACTTGCTCGTTGCGGCTTTAGTGGGGGATGTGGTATAGTAATACGATCCATTGCCACCACCATAGACATCACCAAGGATGGAATGTCGGATATCCACATTCGTGCCGCCCTTCACGGTGCCTGAGATATCGTTGCCGCCATAGACATTGTTGATAATGCCGTCGTGAATCGTCACGGTACTGGTGCCGTCGACATCTGCCTGACGGGCACCGCCGAACACGTTACCGCCGATCTTGATCTGGCCCTGCGCCGCCGTGGCAGCGAGGAACATCAGCAAACTTATTATGGTATCTTTAATTCTCAACTTTCAATTCTTAATTTATCGTTATAGTCGGGTTATCGAGATCCTCGTCCGACAGGATATATAAATAGGTGGGCTTCACGGTGAGCGTGACAGTATTCTTCTGTCCTGGAAGCAAATCCGATGCCGTGATCTTCAACTTATTCACTGCCGACCTCACACCCAATGAATTATTCTTCTTGTCTTTGACTTCGTATGTGCTCTTAATCGTGAAAGTTCCTGTAGTCGGGATGCCTGGAGCACAATAAGCCTCGAGGGCTGCGGTCTCCGTTGACGTGTCGAGCTCTAGATATCCACCAGAGAGCATCTCCACCTTCTGCTCACTGCTACTACCTGTATTCTCAAAGGTTGGCGAGCCTATCCCATTATCTTTCCTGATGTTTACGGTAGCATTGACATTCTTACCAGTATAAATCAGTTCGACATCCGTCAGATGGATGCTGCGCAACTGCGAATAGGCTTCATCGATCAGGAACTGCAGTTCCAGTTTTGAATAGAGGTGAGCCATCAACAGATTGACGTAGTTCTTTCCCTTGATACCGGAGCGATAACTATAGTTGCCCTCTCGGACTGTTACGGTTTCTGTTGGAGTCTCCACCCGCTGCACACCGACTATCACACTGATATCAGCAGCCGTAATGGCTGGCATATTGGACATCGTCAGATCAACCCCCTTCGAATAGTCATTGTTGAGATCGTCCGCTGTGACAGATATACTTCCGGTAATACCCTTTGGCATGTAACCATAAAGGTAATACTGCCTTTCCTCCTTGATTGATATGTCAGATGTCCAGCCTGTTCCTGAATTGTAAGTGAAAGAGCCATCAGAAGAAGCTGTTTCTGAGGTGAGGAAGACATGTATGTCCATACCATTACTTCCCGCGACAGGAGTAGCACCAGAGGTACGGGTAAGAGCACGCAACTCCAATGGACTGCCCTGTTCCGGCTGAGGCAGAGGCTCGTCCTCTGACTTGTCGGCACAGCCCGTCAGCAGTAGCAGACCGCCTATGACTAAGCAGCTCCACAACCAGCGATATGTCCATTTATCCGTTGTCATCTCTCTTCTTAACTACCAATTATACACATCAGACGAACTAGGGTCTTCATTCCATATTTTCGACTCCACGATATTGAGGTCTAGGTCACCATTGGTGACGAAGTATCCATATACAATCCAGGTGTGGTTACGGGTAAAATCGCCAATGGCCAGATTCTGGAAAGTTTTGGTGACGGAATTATTTGTCCCTATCGTATAGGTAATCTTACCTGAAAGTTGCTTGTCGGATTCGCGGAAATAGAAACGACCCACCTCCGAGAGATCACCATTAGTGATGCCCGTATTGATACGTGCCTCGTACTCTGGCCCCGACATAGTGGAAACATAACTATATGCGGCAGGACTGGTATTGGTGCTAATGGCATCTTTAGGCACATTGGATACAAGTGTTGTTTCAGAGACATAACCCGCATCAGTCTTAACGTGACTCCTGTTATCAGGATAGGCTCCCGCCAAGAACAGGTACTCCTCATTGGGAAGTACACTGCCATCGAGGGTGATACTATTGATGGTCACATCGTCCATGTTCTCAGACGACTTACTGAAAACAAACCTTACCTTCGACACTGAGCGCACCAACCTGACATTAGATAAGCCTCCCTCCGCAGTACCAACCCGAAGAACGGGCGATTCACCATAAACCTCTTGATTTTTGAGCACGCCCGACATGGGCAAACCGTCAGAGGGAACGGTTTTGATAAGAGACGACACACCGAAATAGCCACTCCCGATCAGTTTTGCTTCTAAATCGGTTGGTGTGATGGAACTTCCAAAAGAGATACCGCAATTGGCACTTGTCACATTGGCTACCACATAGACATCTACGTTTGGCTTGTTGCGGATAAACTCGTCTGAGATTTCTATCGCCACCTCACTACCCGACTCAGAGAGTTCCACATTACTCATATTGATATGGCCGACAAGATCATGCGAAGTCGTTTCAAACACCCAGATATGGAGGCTATGGATCTTGTTTTCTTCAGGTGTGGCGTCCACTTCACCATTATCAGCACGGGTCACGATAGGACGATCGGGCGCAAAGACGTAAACCTTCAGCACAGGCTTCTTGCCTGACTCCTCTCCTCCCCCTTCGCCGTCAGACGATTTTGAGCATGACAGCAGGAGCACCACCATCAGCAGTGCACTCAGCCATCGTCCGATATATCGTCTGTTATCTCTCATTCGCTCTACTATTTTAATCCATCACTATGGCATCCGATGGGGTTGCCACCGTCCACTTCGGCGTTGTCATCACACCAATCTCCAAGTTCTTCGACAGAATGCTGGGTAGCACGTTATAAGCCTTCTCAAGCGAGGTGACCGTTGCCTCTATGGTTGTCGTATAGTCTTTCGTAAACACACGACCACGACTTGTATCACTATCTGTGCCTGTTTTGAATTTGTCATACTCCACCTCACCTACCAGATAGAAGCGGGTATTGGGATAAACATAGCCATTGAGGCACTTAAACGCTTGTCCTCCTGTATATTCAAACTCCAGAATAATGTTCAGATTTTCCGCCTCAGCGCTTTGCAGCACTAAGGTATTGAAGATTTTCGCATTTGCATCGTTAAATGCAGTGGTCGTCAGATAAAATTTGTCCTGCACCTGACTATCATAGACGAACCTCAAGTCGGAATCCAGATTGCTGGCAGGCTCGAATTTGTAGTTCACCAATCTCTGTCCACCGACGATAACACCCGTCAGGCGGAAATAGTTCGTCGTGTTTCCATCATTGATTGCGATGGTATTTCCAACACCATCTGCATATTTCAAATTTTCATTATCAGCCTTAACTTTAATCGCAAGTCGAGCCACGGCATATTGCAAGGGATCCTCCAAAGCAACAACCTTAGTGTCATAGGTCACGGCTATGCCGTTAGTAGACGGGAAATATGTATCTAACACATCATTCCAGGTTGTTTTGCCCTTATATGTATCAAATGTAACAGCTTTTTTGGAAATCCTGATATCACTATCTACAAAATAATAGAGTGCTGGTGGGAACACAAAGAGCGAAACGGATGTGATATCGTCAAGGGTCGTTGTCTGCAACTGCGGTACAAACTTTGGTTCTTTTATTATCGTCTCGCCTATTTGTTTATCAACCTCTGTCCATCTTAAAACTGCTGCACCATCAGGAAGATTAATGCTGCGGGGATAACTTGTATCGTTGACCGTTATGGCTGCCGCAGCCGTTGTTGCCGCTGTTTCGATATCAGCCAAGATGTCTTTTTCGTCATCTCCCAACGAGGACGGCGGAGTAGTCAAATATGCATGCGCCGCAGCACTTAATGCCTGCATCCACTGTTTCACACTGGCAGCTGAACCTGGAATATCAAAGCCACGATTTGTGAAGTTGCTGAAGAGATTCTGAAGAAACGAATTCCCCGATACAGGCCAATAAGGAACAGCCTTAACGATTCCCGTCAAGGCATCAGCCAATGTAGTAGCTTCATCAGGAATCTGAGTTACATCGCCATAGATAGAAACGGGCTCAAAATAAATATCAGCTGGCAATTCTGGTCTATCTGGAATATGAGCGCTCAGACTACCATAAAAGGTATTCTTCGCCAAATCCGTTTCAAACGTGACATCTTCAACATCCCCAGCCTTGGCATAGGCCAAACACCCATTCACACCGTTCTCCATGTAACAATACGCAGAATGGTAATATCTACAACCCGACTCTGTTCGATCTTGACTATAGGAGGGATTGTCAATGGCCGAATTTATAAAAACATCATCTTTTTGAGAAACGAAATGGAAACCTGTGACAGGTCGATAAGAATCTGTCGAACCATTCAATTGAATAACTTTATCAGATAGTCTGGTCATGGCACGAGCATTAGATACAGAAGCAAAAACCAGACTCATAGGCTCAGGCTTCTCGACGACAACTGGATCCGGAGTGACGGGCACCTCAGTCGTTTCCGCCTGAGACGAACAGCCTGAGAACACGGCTAATGCCATGAGCATCAGACTTTCCATCTGCATCATTTTCCTATATCGTCTTATCTTCTCGTACATCATTAAATCACATTTCAGGGTTATAAACACCACCAGAATTCCAGTTGAGTGTTACCGAAGTACCAACCTCACTGGATACTGTGCTGGGTTCCGGTTCAGGATCAGGACCTGGGCTAGGGCTGGGTCCGGGACTAGGACTTGGATCAGTGCCCGGGTCGGTTCCTGGATCAGTTCCAGGATTAGTGCCGGGATCTGTTCCGGGGTTGGTGCCGGGGTCAGTGCCAGGATTAGTTCCAGGGTCGGTTCCGGGATCTGTGCCGGGGTCTGGACCTGGATCGGGGCCAGGACCTGGATCGGGACCGGGGTCAGGACCAGGACCTGGATCGGGACCAGGGCCGGGGTCTGGGCTTTCCGCTGGAACGTTAATCTCTCCTTCGTCTCCTATCCAGCACTTGATAATCTTAAACTGTCCAGCACGTAAAGGCGTTTTGACGCTGAGAACGGTCCTCGTAATGCTGCCGTTGGGCTGGGTCACATAGACATGGAACTCCCAAAGCGCCTCCTCGCCGGGTTGGGCGATAAACGGCTCCTCCGTCTCGATGACGGCGCGCGTTGCCGACTCCTTGGGTTCCCTCGACGGGAAAGTCACCGAACTGAATGCCA
>JAEEGL010183249.1_pt1 | contig 16508 bp, 14 predicted proteins | sample 9134231 | NCBI WGS metagenome assembly JAEEGL01 (sample SAMN16246548, study PRJNA631951) | gut metagenome | biome: gut microbiome; feature: rumen; material: fiber-attached | host: Bos | place: Iran: Karaj | collected 2018-10
GACCTTGATGCCATCCATCATCTCTTTCTGATAGAGTTTGTTTTTATAGCCAGGATAGACCTTTCCCTGCGGAAAATTCGGAAAACAAGTAACGACAGTAACATCAGCCCCCATCTTCACCCATTCTCTGCAATGCTCAAATGTGCGCGATGCCGGTGCATTCACCTCTGGCGGGAAATTGTCAGTCAGAAATAGAATTCTCATAAAGAATATGCATTTTTAACTTTTTACCTCAATACGTTTATGGAGTATTTCATGGAATCTTTAAAACTTACAGCCAGAAACTTCGATTGCCTAAGCCTGTTATACTCACTTGCTACGAAGTTGTCTTTAATCTCAATCTTGTCAGCCCCCTCAATTCTTATCTCCACATTTCCGCAGTCCACTACTTTACCCTTCACCGAAGGTTCTAAGCCACTCTCGAAATGGATATAGTTCACTGCTTTGTGGTCACCACCGATATGGTCTTCCACAACAAAAGAATTATCTTCCAATCTGAACGACCTTTCATGAAGGCAATCCTTCCCAAAGCCGTCGTGTACAGCCTTCGCAAATCCAGTCTCATCTGCTTGCACCTTCACTTTGGCTCGTCGACCGACGCGGAATCCTCCCCAGACCTCCGACGAGTCACGTCCATCCACCGTCACTGTGTTGTGTGCCGTGGTACTGCGTTCATATTGTCTGCGGTCGTTCTTGTTATAGGTAGTGATGCCAGTATCCACTATAAATGGTTTTTCATCTACACGGAGTTCATAATTAAATGTATCAGCATGACTATGTCCAGGCTGGTATGTTGCGGTTATATTTCCTATATCCACAACTGCCTCTAATCTTTTTGCCTGCATCTTCCTGTACCCACTGTCCGAAAGTTGTGCTGATGTCCATTTCAATCCCAACCGATGACCATAGTCGAACAATTCTTGCGGTGTGGGAGCGATGCCTTTTGCACTGTCATTCATCATTGGGATACTTCCGTCGCGATAGATGATGGTCTGTAGCCAAGAAAGCATCGACTCGCTGCATGTTTTGAGTACCCCCATGGTATCATTGTCCACGAAGCCAGCATTGGCCAAGGCGATATTGTAGCAATCGAGCAAGCGGTCGAGCAGGACGCATTGGTACATCGGAGACTGCTCATAATGACATCCGTCGTTCAAAATCTGTTCTTGAAGTTCTCGACAAAGCAATCTTCTGGAAAACATCATCATCTTGTCATCTAGGAAATAGACAGACGGAATAAACAAGGCGTAAGCATCCTCCAGAAGATGGTTTCCCAGCAGATGGTATTCAAGTTTTCTTTCCAGTAATTTCACTTGGGACCAAAGATTGTCTTCTATCTCTTGACGTTGGGATAGAGAGATGGACTTGTTTCTGACAAGCACTTTTACCCAATTGATACACCTCAAAGCGATAGGATAAGGATCGAGAGCAATTTTGCAGTTTGGCAGTTCATTGATGAATTTTTCTATCCACTGCACTTGTTCCTCATCACTGATGTCTTTCTGATGAAGCCAATCCATATAGTTCATGTTGTAAGCCCACAACATGCCATTATCCACAAAATTCCAATCCGCTGGTCCCTCCAAGTTGAGGAAAACGAAGCGACCGCTCTTCAGGAGCGAAGTCGGTTTCGCAGTCCAGTCGGAGTAGAAATCCCCTCGTTTACCTTCAGGAGCGTTCAACTGCTGGTAAACAGGCTTATGCATTCTGTAAGCCACCTGATATACCATTTGCGGGTATCTCAGATGCCTCACCGTCCGCAGAATTCTTCCGATGTCAGCCAATATAGTAGGTCTGGTTAATGGTGAATGGTCAATAGTTAATAATCAATGGTCAATGGCCTAAATCTCCACCCATCGTCCTTCTTTCAGCGACTCTATGGCAGCGAATCCCGCCTTGGTGGTATTCTCGATGCTGTCGAACGGTATTAACGACTCGCCACCATTCTTGATACGTTCATTGAGCATGGCAAACTGGTTCTGCTGTCCCTTGTCCATTGTGCCACTCATCTTGGAGAACCCCTTCACGCCATACCCTTCGAGCTTTCTCCAGTTGTCGATGACGAACACTCGCTGCTGAGAGAACACTTCCACTCGTTCCTTGGCGTAACTTTTACTACCATTGGCGAAATAGTTGATTACGGCGTTGCTGCCATTCTCGTATCTGAGCAAGATGCTTGCGTTGTCGGTGTTATCCTGGGGATTGGGGCCTAAGGCGTTCATACATACCGCCACCACTTTTGAGCCAGCCAAATAAGAGCAAAGGTCGATGAAATGACAAGCCTCTCCAAGGATACGGCCACCTCCAACCTCCATATCATGTACCCACATATCGGCAGGGATGAATCCTGCGTTCATTGTGGCGACAATGTTCTTCGGTCCCTCGCCCGCCAGTTGTTTCAGTTTAGTTGCGAAAGGTGAGAAACGGCGGTTGAAACCAACGGTCAAAGTCGTACCGGAAGGGGCTTTCTGGTATGCCTCTTTGATTTCCTGTAGTTCTTCTTGCTTCAAACAGAGCGGTTTCTCTACAAACACGCTCTTGCCTGCATTCAAAGAATCAATCACGAATTTGGCATGTAGGTTGTGACGTGTGGTGACGATAACCAGTCCAACTTCTTTGTCATTCAAGATTATTTGGTTGTCGCTCGTAGCCGCCTCGGCTCCAGCTTTCTTAGCCAGCACCTTGGCGGTCAGTCCCTTGGCACTCGATATATACTTAATGTCTGCTTTTGCTTTCTTCAGGCATGGCACCACCATGCTGGAGGTGTAGTTACCGGCACCGATGATTCCGATTTTCCCAGTTCCAGCGGTGAATTTCTTGCCCTCGGATGCGCTTACCACCCTCTTCATCTCTTGCTGCTCGGGATAGCGGATGATAGAGGCAATACTGCCTTTCTTTCGCATGTCGCCATAAATCTCGTTGTAGTCTTTCAACTCCACATTCTCCGTGATGAGCGATTTCACATCGAGGCTACCAGCACCAATAGAGTAAAGAATGGTTTCGAAGTTGCGTTTTTCCGTCCACCTGACGTAAGCTATGGGATAATCATGTCCTTTTTCCTCGTAGTCCTCATCGTAGCGTCCAGCCCCGTATGAGCAACTAACTTGGAACGACAATTCTTTTTTGTAGAAGTCATCGCGACGCATGTTCATGCCTATTACGCCCACTAAGATGATTCGGCCACGCTTTCGACTCATCTCGCAGGCCTGGTGAATCACGTCGTTGCTCGGCGTGGAGGCCGTGATAATCACTCCGTCGGCACCTATGCCTCCCGTCTGCTGTTCCACGAACTGCACTGGGTCGGAGCCTTTGGCGGGGTTGACGCAGGTCACACCCCATTTCTCTGCCATTTCTATCTTCTGCTGGTCGAATTCAATACCTATCACCTTGCAGCCGTTGGCTTTCAGCAACTGAGCCACAATCAAACCAATCAGTCCGAGTCCAGTCACCACGACAGTTTCGCCTAATTGGGGCTTCAGCAGGCGGATGCCTTCCAGCCCGATACTGCCGATGACGGTGAAAGCGGCTTCCTCATCAGTCACATTGTCGGGAATTTTGGCAACAAGGTTCTTTGGCACACATACAAACTCAGCGTGGTTGCCGTTAGAGGCCACACGGTCGCCAATCTTGAACTCAGTAACGCCACGGCCGACCTCTATTACTTTGCCCACATTGCAATAACCAAGAGGCAGAGGCTGTCCCAGTTTATTGAAGACAGACTCCAGAGTTGGTTTCAGTCCGTCGGTTTTAATTTTATCGATTACCTGTTTCACACGGTCAGGTTGCTGACGTGCTTTGTCAATCAGGTTTGCTTTTCCAAACTCCACAAGCATACGTTCTGTACCCAGTGAAACCAATGAACGTGTAGTTTGAATAAGAACATGACCTGCTTTACATTGAGGTACAGGCACATCCTCAAGAACAGTGTCCCCGCTCTTGAGGTCTTGGATGATTTGTTTCATATTGTAATTGTAATGATTGTTCTAACAAAAATAGCCTCCACGTTAGGACACGAAGGATTTGAATAATAACAACTATTAAATCTCACTTACCACCAACTTTAGTTTGCCGCTCTTCGTTCGTTCCACTTTATTCACATATACGATATGGAAAGAAAGCCGAGAATCAAACCACAATTTAGCTTTTTCATAAATGTCGCGCTCTACGTCTTCTGAGTAACTTATGCCTTTTACGATCCATAAATCCACCTCGTTCGGTGAATTCTGGTGGAACTGAGCCTCATCGATGCATAGATAGTCGTGGAGGAAAATGCTCAGCCGCGCCTCACCTATCTGAGTGCCATCAGGCTGGAGAATGAAATTGCTTGAACGTCCATCTATTGACAATATCTTAGAGACAGTTCCATCGGTATTCCATTCCACGGTGGCAAGGTCGCCAGTATCATACCGTATCAAAGGGAAAGCATAGTTAGAAAAACCTGTACCAACAATATGACAAACATTTGAACCTTTTTCTACGGGGATAAACTCCACATAGCAGAATTGGTCATCCACTTTCCATTCACCCTCACGGTTCTGGCTGATATTCGCAACACCTTCATTGAGGCCGTAGTGCTGGCGCATGATTGCATTAGGGAATGCTTTCTTAACCAATTCCACCTGATTACCGAGTACATTCTCAGCCCCAGTAGTGACAGTCGTCACACATTCAATGGGTTTGCATCCCGTCTTAATCATCAGAGCAGCAAGCCGGGCAATATGAGAGGGGTAACCATGCAACCAGGTCAGATTTCTCCGTACAATCTCGTCACAGAATGTATTGACAGTATTTTCTGTCAGATGATCACTGCTGAACATCACTTGCCTTCCAGGTTTGTTGATACGCCAAAAAGGCGGGTTCTTACTTTCGAGAGATATCATCTTCTTGCCACCGAACCAACCGCACCATGTGTCTAAGGATAATCCAAGTCCGACCCTATAATTCCACCAAATAGCCCATTGTTTGTTCTCCATATCCACGGAGTATGGGAAAATCAAGCCGCTGCCAGTGGTACCACTCGTTCGCATCTCTATCTTTTCACCTGTAAAAGTAGTATTCTCATAATCTTTGATATGAGTCTTTACTTCAATTTTACCGATGATAGGGAATTGGGCTATTAATTGGTAAACATGTCCTTTCTCTTTACGGCAAAGAATGATGTCGTCTTTAGTGATTATTCCCTTATATGCCTCTACGTCTTTCACGGCATCCAGGAAATCAATCAATTCTTTCTCTTGATTATAAAAACCAGCATGGTAGCGGCTTAATTCCTCTTGGAACTGTTTACCATAACGGCGTCTTTGAATCATCCACCCCTTGACCGAGCACATCAAGTTTTGCATCCATACGGGTGATGCATCATATATACTATCCAGACTCATTTCTTCTTAGCCTTGAAATTATGTTTTACAAGGAAATCTATCAGCTTCCCTCTTTTCTTCACCCATTGTGCTTTCAGCCAGTAAGTTATTTCAAGCTCATTGCTCCGAAAGACAGGAAGCAATTTCTTATGGTATCGGTTCTTGGCGAAAAAGTTATCATATTCTTTACCATCCATACCCTTATACGCCGCCTCACAATCAAACATCCCCCCCTCATCAATCTTGTCGCACCCTGAATAAGTGAGTAAATTATTTTCTGCATCAAAATCAAACCAATGAGCGAAAACTGAACCACCTTTCAATTCTACCACGAGTTCCCGGCTTGTGAATGGCGGAAATTTCAGTCTGCCATCCCAAAAAATATTATGTGGAAAAAGGAAGTTACCAAGTCCATAAACGATAGGCTTCCCCTTGTAAACTTCAATCTGCTGCACACGGTGTGCATGGCATCCAATCACAGCCTTCACGCCCATGTCTATGAGTTGTTTGGCCAACTGCCTGTCGTAAGGCGACGGATAAAGTTCCAATTCATAATTCCAATGAAACAGACAGACGACATGCTTGGAACCTTTGTCTAAACAAGCCTTCACACTCTCCAACACATGCCTTCGTGTATAAGGATTCACCCCTCCCTCGTTTTCCGTGGCGTACTTGCATTTGATACAGTCCCAACCGAAAGAAAGGATAGTGTATTTCGTGCCGTCATTATCTCTTATGTCCAAACTTTTGCTGGCTTCTTTCAGATTACGCCCTGCGCCAACATACTCTTTTCCAATACACTCTAGGTTCTTCAGAGTTGTATCAATCTGAGCAGCATCAAGGATATGATTGTTAGCTATGGAAAACGCCTTGAAGTGGATATCTACAGTGAGTTTCTTGATGGCATCAATGTCGTTTAAAACGACATTTTCAGCCAGCCTTTGCCCCCCATTCTTGATTAGACTACCCTCAAGGTTGCCTAGCCAGAACTCATCTTTGAAAACGTCTGGCAGGTTCTCTACCTTAATACATGACGGTATTGGAATTGCTATGTCACCAGTGAAAAGCATAATCGAAATGATGTGAAGTGTTCACTTTTTTACTATTTGCTTATATATATCGACCCATTCTTTTGCCGCTCTTGAATTAATATCTAGATGTTCCCTTACAAAAGATATAGAGTTTCTACATAACTGTTTGTAATCAAAATCACTAAGCTCATAAACTTCGTTTATTGCATTGGACAATGAATCGGGAGAAGAATCCACCCACCATCCAATATGATTTGCTTTAAGGATTTCCCAAGGTGTGCCTGTAGATGCAATAACTGGCGTAGACTGGCTCATGGCCTCTGGGATGACATTGCCAAAATTTTCCGATTTTGATGGTAGAACTAGAACTTTGGCTTTATTGAGCAATTGGAATTTTTCACTTCCTTCTTTGACTCCACAAAAAACAATTCTACTATTGAGTTTTTTTTCTTCTATTATCTTTTTCAAATAATTTTCGTATTCTTTTTCTGAGGGATGCGCAGCCATACCAATAATTAGTAATCGCCCATTAGAAGACATAAATCCGTCTGATTCAGATAAAGCAAAAATCAGTTTGTCTATATTTTTAATTTCATTTATTCTTCCAAGAAATACAATATCATTTGTTTTACAACTAAGGTCTTCATTGTATTCCACTTTTATAAAATTTTCCTTCAAGATGAACTTATCAGATTTAAGTATCTTTTTTATAGTATTGACCTCTTCTTGACTTGTTGCATGAAAATATAATTTCTCTTTTAACAATCTATAAAATAAAAAGAAAATGCGTTTTAGAAAACCATGATGCTGCTTGATTGCATTATCGAACAATTCCCCTCGTGGAGATATAACAACACATTTCCTTAATAATATAGATATTGTCACAATTATAAAATTTGCAGGGTAACATATTGATGAAAAATGAATGATATCATGCTTTCTTATCATTTGTATTGATTTTAAGATATATTTAATCATTTTTAATTTTCCACCTATATAATAGCGTGAACTTAATGATTCATGTATCCACTTATTTCTGACTGGATATGATTCATCTGTAATCCATTTGTCAGTTGTGATCACAGTCGTTTCAATGTTGGCATCATTAAGCATTAATGTATGCCAATACATCGTGTTTGAAGGACCTCCGATTTTAGAAGGAAAGAAGAATTTGATAGGGAAGAGTATTTTCATTATTTATATTCGTTTTATGATTCTAGCAGGATTTCCTGCAACTATGCAGTTGTCTGGTACATTTTTAGTAACAACACTACCTGCACCTATGACAGAATTTTTCCCAATATAATAGCAATTAAATAATATTATTGCCCTATTGCCAATGAAAGCATTTTCTTGAATTTCCAAGGTCTTTCCAATTGGGACATCATGATAATTATAACCATGGTCATGCGTTGTAATTAAAACGTCATGAGCAATATGCACACTTTTATGAATCCTAACGCCACCAGAAAAGTCGATAAAACATCTGTCCCCTATACTAACTCCTTCTTCAATGATTAAAGAATTATCATGAAGATGTTCTGGACATAAATTTACATTATTACCTATTATGACATCATTCCCGATTTCTATTTTTTGTGGGTATCGATACACAATACCAAAATGTATTTTTACCCTATCCCCACATTTTGCAATGTTAAGAATAAACAATTTTGTCGTTATGAAAGATTTAATTTTACTGTACAAAACACTAATCAGAAGTATTAAGCAAGAAAGTGTTCCTGAATATTTGCCATTCCAAATTTTATCTAACATATAATTGAATTTGTTTGTAAAGTTGAACTGCATGTGAATCTCTTTCTTTTGCAATTACGGTTTTTATTGTTTTGGTAGCGTTTTTAGCTAATATACCTATCTCATCGTAATTAATTAAAGCGTATTTAACCGTCTCTGTTATAGATTCTGGCGATCCTTTTTTTATCTCAAGGCAATTATATTTATGTTTCATTAACGATGCCATACCACCAACAAAAGTCGTAATAATTGGAGTGCCAAAAATCATAGCTTCATAGACAGTCCTAGGAAATCCTTCATGGAATGACGGCAAAATGTAAAAGTCAGCTTCTAAATAAAAATTACTTTTTATCTGATCGTCATACACAGGTCCATAAAATGTAACAATATCATCAATATTCAGTTCTGCAGTTAGTTTTTTCGCATCTTCTATATATTCGCCATTCCCAACAACTTCAAGTGTAACATTAATTTTATCTGATTTCAACATCTTCATGGCGTATAACAAATCATCAATTCCCTTACTTTTAGAGACCCGGCTTAAAAAGAGGATTTTATAATTATGCTTTGGTTTATAGGATCTTGTATCAATAATATCTTCGAACTGATATGGGATCATTGGTCTTATTGTAGAAGTGGTTTTATTATATTTACGAATATTATCAGTAAAAAATTGGGATACGGTCAGTATTAAAGATGCCTTTTTATAGTTATATATTGAAACTTGATCAAAGAGGTTTTTTTCTCCTCTTATATAAAAACCAAATTTTACACCTATCATTTTGCAATATAAACCAGCATATTTAAAGGAATTTGGATAATATATATAAATGAAATCATAGCGAGGAATCAATAAAAAGAGTTTTATAAACGCTATAATGTATGTCAATAATTTACTACTTGTCAGAGGAGATGTATAACAATGAATACCATCTGCTGTCAGGTCGTAGTTACTAATGGCCGAATTAACTTTTTTTTGCAATTGGAAACAAGAAACATCATTACCCAATTCTTTTAGTTCAGAAAAGAAATGGCCATTCATAGAATTAGTGAGATATTTATCGCCACTCTTTACTAATGGCGCATTATCAATAATTAAAATTTTCATATTGTAATATTCATATTGTAATAGTTGAGAGAAAATAATATATTATAACACTGAAATGAAATTACCCAAAAAATATAAAGAAGATAGAATTGAAATAATCTCAAAAATATAAACCGAAAAACAATGGATTTGACTTATTAGGTTGTCAAATAGGATGTCTTATTTCTATAATATATAGAGTAATTAATGACTCCCCAAATAATCCATCCGTTTATGTCTGCATTAACAATCGATATATTATGAGTAAATCCATTAAGGATTATTGATATATATGCAGTACTTATAACCAAAAGTCCATAATTACATTTATTTGCGTTTCGAATAATACTAAATATTTTCTTCATCTGTAAAACAAATATTGAAATAATAAAAAAAGTTCCCAGGACACCAGAATAAACCAAAGAATTTAATAACACGTTGTGAGGTGGAAATGTATGTGATTCCATATAATTATAATACCCTCCAAGAAGCGGGTGATCAAGGAAATAATTAAAGCTTTCTAAATATATGACATCTCTTCCTGTAGTATCAAATCCTTTTTCTGCATATCTTGATTCTCCTTCCATTAGCATATTAAAGAACCAAGGAATAAATAATAACACCCCAACAATAAAAAGGAAAATGAGAAAATATTTTGAGGAGTTATTCATTAAAGTTATTTTTATGTACATAAGGAACAAAATCATGGCTATTGCAGTGTAAAAGCCTGTTCTTTCTTGTGTAGCAAAACTTCCTATTAATAAAAGTAAGGTAAGAAAAATCGCGAAGAAGTTAATTCTTCTTTGTTGAAATATCATGGACAAAACAGCAACATACATTAGCATGTGTCCACTTACAACAGGAGAACTATAAATTCCAAAAGTAACCTTTCCCATCAATGAGATTTCTCTCTCATAATAATAATAATAACGTTCATCTGCAATCAATCGGAATCTTTCAAGAAATGGTTGAAGAAAATCATTACCTATTAATTGGGAATATGAAACAATAGCATTAAAACCAACACTCAAAAATAGCGGGATAAAAAGATACTTTAGTTTTTTATTTTTAGCAACCAACCTTGATGACCAATACGCAACATACGCGACAAAATAGTCACCTACCAACCTAGTAATAAACCGTAATTCATATCCATCTATAATGCAAGATAATCCAAAAAAGATTATAAATCCACAATATAATAACCAAAATTTATCAACCCACAGTTTCTTTTCCTTAAGAAGACATAAAAAAAACATAATTAAAGTGGAAACCTGTCTTGGGGTAAATATATAACCAAAATTTTGAACCGTATAAATTGTGGAGCAAATTATGAAAATGGAATAGAAGAGATAGAATAACATTGTCTATTATATTATAAATGATTTATAAGACAAATACAAACATATTAGAAATATCTATTTGCTTTTTTATCAATATCTCTTTTTACAATTTGTGCTGGATTTCCAGCTACGATAGAATTAATAGGAACATCTTTAGTTACAACCGAATTTGCAGCAACAATAGCACCATCACCAATGGTCACACCTTTACAAATTCTCGAATTTTCCCCTATCCAGCAGTTATTTCCAATCACGATAGGTGCATTGTCCGAGTATAACCAAGAACGTTCTTTAGAACCGACAGGAGTTTTCATTATGCATAGTCTATCTGATGGGTGGACTGGATGAGTGTTGTTATCTGATATTACAACATGTTTAGCTATCATAGTGTAATCTCCTACTATCACTTTATTTACGCTTCTAATTTCAGAAGTCGAATTTAAAAGAACATGTTTCCCTATTTTTATTATACCATGATTGCAAGAATGCAGTTTCCCGAATATTGCACAGAAGTCGTTCAGATTAATATCTTCAGACCTTGACCCATGATCTATGATAATACGTGTATACTTTCCACATAAAAAACCATAGGGGATATTCGCAACGTTCTTCTTTAGTCTCTTTATTCTATAATACAATAGAATCTTTTGTATGATTTTTTTTAACATCATAGGTTGAGTATCAATATTTATGTTGGATTATATAAAGTGAATCCACTAATTATTCTAACATATGCTTCCTTTTTGAAGCAACTTTAAACTATATTAAGCTTATCCTGCATTTAAATCTTTTATGATTTTTTAAGTTTGGACTTGTTTTTTATGGTTTTCAATATGTTTTGTTCTTCTTCACTAAATACACATATGTAGTATATATAAGAATATAATAGAAAAATTATCAGTACAGCCGTAAATTTTAGAATAATATATTCCTTTAAATAGTATTCATTTTGAACAAAGAAAGAGGTGAATAGTGAAATAATAAAAATGGTAAAAGGTTTCATGACAGAATCTTTAACAAATCTTTTAGCGTCAAGATTTGCGTATTTCCGTGCATAATAGATAGTGGGTATAATTGTGAGTAATTGAGAAATTAGCATTACAATCATGATAGAATCCGAATACAACCCTAGTTTAAAAAGTATAATGCCTACTGGTAATATAGAAACTAATAATAGTGATATCCAAATTTGATAATTTTTTATCTTACCTGTTGCATAAATGGCTCGATTAATTCCAGGATAAACTTGCATTGAGAGAAATGAGAGAATTATATAGAAGCAAAAATTTTTAGTATGATCAGGATAATCACCTAACCATAAAGATAAAATATCATCGAGATAGATTAGTATTGGTAATGCCATCAAACTTGACAAAAAGAAGGACATTTTAGAACTAAAAATAGCTGTAGAAATCATTTTCTTTTCGTTACCTTCTCCTTTTGCTTGAATAATCATTGGTGTAAAAACTGTAGTTAAAGTGGAAGCGAATGATAGAATAAGGGCATTGACTTGATTTGCTATTCCATAAGCGGCATTAATAATTGTACCAAAAAAACTATTAAGAATTACGGCTACACCCTGATTCCGCACCACTACTGCAAAAGAACCGAGAGTGTTCCACCCAATAAATCCTAACATTTCTTTATACAAAAGCCTGTTAAATAATAAAGGCGTTTTTATCTTTATTTCTTTGTACCTATTAATATCCCATAATACCTCCATGAGAAATTTTAAGACTAATGAACATAAAATTAATATTGTATAAATGAGCAGAAGGTTCTTATCGATGAATAACAACACAATTGCTGCTATTAATCTTAAAATGCATGCTACAATGTCACAAAAAGCATGATATACCATATCTTCTTTTGCGTTCATAATTGCAGAAAAAGGAATAGTAGATATGGTTACAAAAGCAGAAGTTATCATAATGTCATAAACAGCCTTTCCTATTGTAATCTTTTCGGTAGAGATGTTAAGAACAGATTCAAATAATATATTCTTTATAGAGAGCAAAAAAATAAAAAGGAAAATACCTAATAATATGTGGACACCCAAACTTGCGTTGAAATACTTTTCCAATTGAGAATGATTCCGTTCTCCTATAGAAATCGAAAAATACCTCTGAGATGAAATCATTAAAGCTCCATTTATAAATGACAATAAGACAATAATACCTGCAATGAGATTGTAAAGTCCGAAATCTTCCTCCCCCATGCATCTAAGCGCAATTCTAGTTCCAATAAGAGTAGCAATCGTATTAATAATAATACGAACATATATGGAAACCGTATTCATCAAGACCTTAGTCGAATGTTCCATTTCTCACAGTGAAAGAAATTTGTGTTTGCAGATTTACATCTATTTTTATATTATCAACTATTTACGACACCGATTCATCAGGTATTTAATAATCATCAGTTATTTAAAAGAAAAACTCCTTGTGCTAACAGTAAATGACTTGCTTTTTAAACGAAAACAAAAGTCATGTCCCTCGAATACTTTCAAATCGACAAACATGGTAAATTATTATAATCAATTGGTCTCATGCTTTCCCATCTTTAATTATTGAACTATTCATATAACCAACCTGAGCATAACGAACTATGCCCGAATTACAGGTTTGAAATATAGGAACTATCCGATAATAATTCACTTAGAAAAGACGCAATCTCTGTTCTTGGTATCCTGAGGCAGAAAGTCCCATAGAAAATGCGTTCAAAAGTCCACTCTGAAAGAGTACCCAATGAAAGTATGTATGACCCTTCAATGACACGTCTAATTCTACAGGTACATTATAATACACTCCATGCACCAACTTTTATCGAGAACAATCCTTTAAGGGAGCGAGAGAGCGCTCTGTGTAAACTCTTCTATATTACAAACCTGAATTCCAATTTTGATGAGGGGCATGAGGCCTCCGATGGTGAACTCCGTAATTACAAGTTTTTTAGTTATGATTTAGAACTTGGTAAATGATAACTTGATAAAAATTGAATCTACCTACAATCTTCCATCAACAATTTTTCTGTCAAGCATGCACTTCACATCAAAGATAACATGTTTATCTTTTAGAAGAGTAGTAACATCAAGTCCTTCAAACTTTTTGTGAGCCACAGCAGCAATAGCGGCATCAAACTTCTGTGTAGGCACTTCGTTCACAACCTTTATGCCATACTCATGCTCCACGATAGCAGGATTGGCCCAGGGATCATATACCGTGATGTTTAGATTGTATTCTTTCAATGCTTTATAGATATCTATCACCTTGGTATTTCGCACATCAGGACAGTTCTCTTTGAATGTAAAGCCAAGGATAATAATCTCAGAATTGAGAACTTGAATTCCCTTCTTTAGCATCAACTTGATAGTCTCAGTAGCTACATACTCACCCATTCCGTCATTCATACGGCGTCCTGCAAGAATAATCTCAGGATTGTAGCCGTGACGTTGTGCGCATTGTGCCAGATAGTATGGATCAACTCCAATGCAGTGACCACCCACTAACCCAGGTCGGAAAGGCAGGAAGTTCCATTTTGTCCCTGCTGCTTCCAGAACATCAAGGGTATCAATCCCCATCTTGTTGAAAATCTTGGATAGTTCATTCACAAAGGCTATGTTAATATCACGCTGACTGTTCTCAATAACCTTGGCAGCCTCAGCAACTTTGATGGTAGGAGCCAGATGAGTTCCTGCGGTTATTACACCGCTGTAAACCTCATTGATATACTTGCCAACCTCAGGGGTAGAACCGGATGTTACTTTCTTGATATGCTCTACGGTGTGTTGCTTGTCACCTGGGTTAATACGCTCAGGACTATATCCACCATAGAAATCCACATTCATTTTCATGCCACTTACTTTCTCAACTACAGGAATACACTCATCCTCTGTAACACCAGGATAGACCGTAGATTCATAGACAACCACATCACCTTTGCTGATGACTTTACCCACAGTGGTACTTGCTCCATAGAGAGGTGATAAATCTGGATTGTTGTCTTTGTCAACAGGTGTAGGCACTGCTACTATATAAAAATTGCAGTCTCGAATCTTCTCTATATCGCTGGTACAGATAAAGCCATGATTATTGATGGCGTCTTGTAAAAGTTCGTCACTTACTTCAAGAGTAGCATCATGACCAGCCATAAGCTCATCAATGCGCTTCTGGTTCATGTCAAAACCAACTGTCTCATATTTGGTTGAAAACAGACGTGCCAAAGGCAACCCTACGTAACCGAGTCCGATTACACAAATTTTAGTTTCTTTCATTGTTTTTATGATAAATTATAAGTTTGCTTTGTACCAATCTATAGCTTCTGTAAGTCCTTTTGCGAAGTCATATTGCGGATCATAACCTAATAGCTTTCTTGCCTTGCTGATATCAGCATTGCTATGTTTAATGTCACCTTTACGATCAGGGCCAAAGATTGGTTCGATATCCTTTCCTAATGCTTTGGTCAAGTCGTAATAAATATCAATCAGATACTCACGACCGCCGTATGCCACGTTGAAGGCTTCTCCACTTGCTTCGTCTGGAGCCAAACAAGCCTTTAAGTTAGCCTCAATCACATTCTCTATGTATGTGAAATCACGGCTTTGTTTGCCGTCACCATTAATTGTTGGGCGTTCATCATTCAGCAGTTGCTTGATAAACTTGGGAATCACTGCTGCATAGGCACCATGAGGATCCTGTCGACGGCCAAATACATTAAAATATCGCAACCCTATCGTTTTCAACCCATAATGACGATGATACTGTTTAGCCCATTCCTCATCACAACGTTTGGTTAGAGCGTATGGAGAAAGCAAATTACCCTCCACACCCTCTTTCTTCGGCAGATGTTCCTCATCGCCATATACACTACTAGAGGAAGCATACACAAATGCCTTCACCCCATTCTGTCTTGCTGCCTCCATCATGTTCAAAGTACCTTGGATATTGTTCGCACAGTAGAACAAAGGCATTTCAATAGAGCGTGGCACACTGCCCCAAGCGGCTTCGTTGAGGACATAGTCAATACCTTCGCAGGCCTTAATACAAGTATCTAAGTCTTTTATATCTCCCTTTATAAACTCGTAATTTGGATTGTCGCCGAATAAGTCGACATTGGTTTGTTTACCCGTACTAAGGTCATCGAGACAGCGTACACGATAACCCATATTCAAGATGACCTCGCAGAGGTTTGAACCAATAAAACCAGCTCCGCCAGTTACGAGAAATAAAGATTTGTCTGGAAAAACCAATTCTCTGTAATTCATATTCAATACTAATTATTTTACTTAATTAATTCTATTATTTCTTGTTGATCTGAATATAACCCAATACATAACCAATATCTGTATATCTCATATATAAAAACATAAAGTTGATGTTGATTAAAATATACAAGTATAAAAAGGAGACCTCAACCTAAAAAAAATGTTTACCGCCCTTTTTCAATGATTTACAGGATATAAATATGGCAAGAAGAAACAGAAAACTAAGGGAATGAATAGATAAAAAGCCATAGCTTTGAAAGATAAGACGTTAAAGGTTGACAGTCGGCAAAAATGTTCAGAATAACACAATATCCTTACAATGCAACTGGTTCGTCTTTTGAAATAGTCAATTTAATCACACACTACATATACTATAATTTTTCAACAAGTCTGCTTCATCCACCGAAAAAACGAGTTACAACAAAAAAGCAGTTGTCACCTTAAATATTATATATGGAATATACAGGAAAAAGTATCATTCTTCAATTAGTTTCCCATACTTAGTTGTATGAATACCCTCTTTAATAATTTTCGCAGGGTTCCCGGCCACAATGCAGTTTGAAGGTACATCTTTGGTTACTACAGCACCACTCCCAACTATTACCTCATCTCCAATGGTCACTCCTGGCATAATGATGGCATTACAACCAATGAAACAATATTTTCCAA
>JAEEGL011277431.1_pt1 | contig 16508 bp, 13 predicted proteins | sample 9134231 | NCBI WGS metagenome assembly JAEEGL01 (sample SAMN16246548, study PRJNA631951) | gut metagenome | biome: gut microbiome; feature: rumen; material: fiber-attached | host: Bos | place: Iran: Karaj | collected 2018-10
ATCATTATCCCTAACAAGGATCATATAGCAGATCTTAAGAAATGCATCGACTCCATCGAAGAACGCTCAACCTTCAGGGATTATGAGTTTGTTATCGTAGAGAATAACAGTACCGAGCCGGAAACCTTTGAGTACTATAAGGAACTGGAAGGACGCGACAATGTTCAGGTAGTTACATGGGAGAAGGGCTTCAACTATTCTGCCATTAACAACTTCGGCGCACAGTTTGCAAAGGGAGATTTCTTCCTTCTGCTTAATAACGATACAGAGCTTCTGAACGATGATGCCATAGAGGATATGCTGGGCTTCTGCCACAGAGAAGATGTGGGAGCAGTCGGAGCAAGACTGTACTATGAAGATGATACAGTGCAGCATGCCGGAGTTATAGTAGGTATAGGAGGAATAGCCGGACACTGTTTCCAGAGACAGCCGGAGGTTCCGGGAGAGATATACTTTAACCGTTCCAAGATGTCTGCTGATTACAGTGCGGTAACTGCAGCATGTCTTATGGTCAGAAGAGAAGTATTTGAGAAGATTTCAGGACTGGACGAGAGCTTTGAGGTCGCATTTAACGATATAGATTTTTGTCTGCGAATAAGAGAGCTGGGACTTCTGGTCGTTTATGATGCATGGGCAAGATTTCATCACTATGAGTCAAAGTCCCGTGGATATGAAGATTCCATCGAGAAGAAGGAACGCTTCAGAAGAGAGATAAGCCGTCTGCAGCAGAAGTGGACAGGCATTCTTACGGAAGGGGATCCGTATTATAACCCTAATCTGACGCTGGAGAAGCAGGATTTCTCCCTCAGATTCTAGATGAAACCAGGCAGGTGAACACGAGATGCTTTTATATATAGACCCGGGAACGGGCAGTATGCTCTTTACGATTTTAATAGGTGTTTTTGGAGCGGCGGTTTATTTCTTCAGAGGCCTCTTTATGAAGGTGAAGTTTATATTCAGCAGAGGCAAACTGGATAAGACCTTGAATGATAAGCTGGCATATGTTATCTTCTCCGATCACAAGAGATATTGGAATATCTTTGAACCTATATGTGATGAGTTCGAGAAGAGAAAAACTGAACTTACATACATGACTGCATCAGAAGATGATCCGGCACTTTCTAAAGAGTATGAATATATAAAAGCTGTGTACATTGGAAATGGAAATAAAGCCTTCGCTAAGCTGAATATGCTTAATGCGGGGATCGTTTTATCAACTACTCCGAGTCTGGATGTATTTCAGTGGAAGAGATCAAAGGATGTACAGTATTACGTGCATATTCCTCATGCAGCAAGTGATATCAACATTTATCGAATGTTCGGAATAGACTATTATGATTCCATTCTCATTTCCGGAGAATTCCAGAAGGATCAGGTACGTGAACTGGAAGCGAAGAGAAATCTTCCGGAGAAGGAGATCTATACCGTTGGAATCCCATATATGGATGAGATGAAGAAGCGTATAGATAATGAGAAGAAGAGCGGTAAGGACGGAGAAAAGAAGAAACGTCCACTGGTTCTCCTGGCATCTTCTTGGGGAACCAGCGGCATACTTAACCGTTATGGTGAAAGAATCCTGGATGCCCTTATCGATACAGGCTATGAGATAGTCGTAAGACCGCATCCACAGTCCTTTACATCCGAAAAGGAAATGATAGAACGGCTGATGGCAAAGTATCCTGACGGTGAGAGGCTGACCTGGAACAGGGATAATGATAATTTCGACATCCTGAACAGAGCGGATATCATGATATCTGATTTCTCCGGAGTTATATTTGATTTCACACTGGTGTATGATAAGCCGGTAATATATACGGATACACAGTTTGATGTATCACCTTATGATGCATGGTGGTCAGATGATGAACTCTGGACTTATAAGGTGCTCCCGAAGCTGGGAGTGAAACTTGACTCAGAAAGTATAGAAGATATTAAGAGTGTTATAGATTTAGTAATATCGGATAATAAATTTCAAAAAGGTCGAGACATGGCACGAAGTGAGTGTTGGGAATATATGGGTAAGGGAACTGAAAGAACAGTGGATTACCTGATGAAAAAACATGATGAACTTTGTGCAGTAAGGAGAGAAGCGTAGACATGAATGTTGCAACAATTCTTTATCTTCTTGTTATAAGACCACTTGAATTATTTTTCGAAGTGATTTTTTCTTTTGCCAACAGAATAGTATCTCATCCGGGGCTGGCGATAATTGCCCTGAGTCTTTCCATGAATATACTGGTACTTCCGCTGTATAAAAGAGCGGATGCCATGCAGGAAGAGGAAAGACTGATCTCGGAACGATTAAAAAAGGGAATAGCACATATAAAGAAAACATTTAAGGGTGACGAGAGATTTATGATGCTCCAGACATATTATCGGCAGAACAACTACAAGCCGAGTTATGCGCTGAGAGGATCTCTGTCTCTGCTTCTTCAGGTTCCTTTTTTTATTGCGGCTTACAGATTCTTATCGGGACTGGCACTTCTGAGAGGCGTGAGCTTCGGACCGATAGCAGATCTCGGAGCACCGGATGCACTTATCCGTATCGGAAATGTAAGTATAAATGTACTTCCGATACTTATGACGACCATAAATATGATATCGGGAGCCATATATACCAAGGGACATCCGCTTAAGACCAAGATTCAGCTTTACGGTGTCGCCTTTGTATTCCTTATACTTCTGTATAAATCTCCTGCAGGACTGGTATTCTATTGGACACTCAATAACCTGTTCTCGCTGATAAAGAATATCTTCTATAAGCTGAAGAATGCAAAGAAGATACTCACAATTCTTCTGTCAGTTACAGGCTTTGTGATGCTGGGAGCATCAATATTTACAGGAATGATAACCAGTAAGATCAGACTCCTCTTTGTGCTCTGCCTGTTTGTAATACTTGAGGCACCGGCAGTAAGAGGCCTTCTGCTGAAGAATAAGAAGAGTGCGGAAGAGAAGAAGCTGCCGAGGCAGCCTTCAAAACTGTTCTTCTATGCCGGAGCGGCATTTGTGGCAGTACTTATCGGAGTGCTGATACCATCATCCGTAATAAAGGCTTCTCCTGCAGAATTTGTAAATATATATAACGCCGAGACACCGAACCTGATCCTTGCCTATTCAGGTTTTGTGGCAGCAGGATTCTTCCTGGTATGGTGCGGAATATTTTATTCTCTTGCAGACTGCAGGGTTAAGCTCTTATTTGAAAATATCATCTGGATAGTGGCAGGTGTTACAATACTTGACTTTATGGCCTTCGGAAAGAACCTTGGAAATATATCCACTATGCTGCAATTCGACGACGGCCTGATGTTCTCAAAGAAAGAAAAGCTCATAAATATACTGCTGATCCTTGCAGTTGCTGCTGTTCTTTATGTGATAGTCAGACTAAAGCCGGCTATAGCAAGAGGCGTTGTGATGACAGGCCTGCTCTCAGTTGCAGTACTATCAATTGTAAATGTGGCTGATGTAGAAAAGTATTACAGAGGCCTGGTAATCTCTGACAGCGTTAAGGAGGATGCACGTCTTCCACTCAGCAGAGACGGACAGAACGTAGTAGTCATCATGCTGGACAGAGCCATAGGCGGTTATGTGCCTTATCTTATGAATGAGCGTCCGGACCTCAGGGCTAAGTTTGACGGCTTTACCTATTATCCGGATACTACATCCTTCGGTAGATTTACAAACTTCGGAACTCCGCCTATATACGGAGGTTACGACTATACACCGTCGGAAATGAATAAACGAGATACAGAACTGATAGCGGATAAGCATACAGAGAGTCTGAAGGTTATGCCAAGCCTCTTCAGAGATGCAGGCTATGAGGTTACCATGTGTGATCCGACCTACGCAGGTTATCAGTATGTTCCGGACCTTTCAGTATTTGATGGTGAAGGCTTTAATACATACATTACCATCGGTAAGTATAATGACAGCTCGAATGAAGTTGTTATTCAGGATACCCGGAGAAGAAATATATTCTTTTACGGTGTCATGAAGGCCGCGCCGCTTGTATTTCAGAGTGTTATATATAATAATGGTCTGTATAATAAGGCGGATTCTGTGGATGCGGCATCTGAAGAAGTGGCTGTTCAGACACAGGAGAACAGATCTGTGGCATCAGGAATCAGCGACCTGTTTATGGACAATTATTCAACTCTCTGCAAGCTGAATGAGCTTACAGAAGTAAGAGACGGACAGAATTCATTTATCCTTCTGGTAAATGAGACAACCCATGATCCTGCTATCCTCAGTGAACCGGAATATGAGCCGGCCATGAACATAGATAATACGGATTATGATCTTCAGCATGAGGACAGATTCACAGTTGATGGAAAGACCATGATATGTGAGACTGCTGAACAGATGGAACATTATCAGACCAATATGGCAGCGTACATAAAGCTGGGAGAATGGTTTGATTACCTCAGGGAATGCGGTGTTTATGACAATACAAGGATCATCCTTGTGTCAGACCACGGAAGAGGACTTAATCAGTTTGAAGATATAGACTTTACCGAAGAGGGACTCTTCGATATGGAGCGATACAACTGTCTCCTTATGGTAAAGGACTTCAATGCAACAGGATTTACCGTATCTGATGAATGGATGACAAATGCAGATACACCGGCACTTGCAACAGAAGGTATCATAGATGATCCGGTCAATCCGTTTACAGGAAACAGGATATCAAGTGATTATAAGGAATCCGGAATAGAGGTTATCGATTCCCTGGATTACTATATTGATCTAAATAATGGATATAAGTTCCTTCCGGGAGACTGGTATTCATTAAAGGGCAGCATGTTTAAGAAAGAGAATTGGAGTTATCTTGGAGAATACTAAGTTAAAAAAATTCAATATATATACCTTTTTCATAATCGTGTCAGCTGTATGTGGTATGGCATTATCACTGATAGTACCGATATCACAGACTCCTGACGAAGGATTGCATTTTTATAACATGCTTATGAGCTACGGAACCATGGAGTTATATGCAGAGGAAGTGCAGTTCATGGAAAGCTCCGGAATGGCCTCATTTAACGATGATAATGAAGTTAAGCTCGTGGATGAGCAGGCATATTATGATGCCGGAATGAAAAAGTATAGTTATGATCTCAAGCTGTCAGATTTTTCCCTGTCCACCTGGGCATTAAAGTTTTGGCCGGGAGCTATAGGCTTCTATCTCGGAGTGTTCCTCAAGATGCCGATAATAGTATGTCACCAGATGGCAGAGCTGTTTGCACTTATATTCTATATCATTATGGGTGTGATAACGCTGAAGCTGATACCATTCAGGAAAGAAGTAATGCTTTTCATCATGCTCATGCCTATGGTGCTTCAGCAGGCAGGTTCTATCAATCCTGATGTTATAGTTAATTCCTGTTCTTTCCTGGCAACAGCATATATTCTTCATCTGAAGTTCAGAGAGAAGAAGGTGGGCTGGAAGGATATTATAATTCTTGGATTACTGGGAATAGAGCTCCTTATAGCAAAGGAGATTTATGTACTTATACTGGCCGGAATATTTATCATTCCGCTGGATCATTTTGAATTAAAGATCGGAAAGAAGTTTGAGCTGGCCGCTTTCATAAAGAAGTTTAAAGTGCTTTTCATAGTTCTTATGGTGATCGGCACAGCAGCCTGCGTATACCTGCTCAGAAACAGCGTATATGGAAAGGTGCTTCTGGCATGTATCATGCAGCCGGGAAGAACTCTTCTTCTTTTCAAGTTTTCTGTGCAGAGCCTGAAGGATTATTATCTTCAGACACTGGTAGGCTGCTTCGGCTGGCTGGATACCTATGTATCCTATGTATTTATCATGATCTTCTGTCTGGTGCTCATGTACATCATGCTGTTCCAGAAGAAGGAAGATATAGAACTCAGCAGCAGGCTGACTCTGGGAAACAGGATAACATTCTTCGTAATAGCAATAGCAGTATCCATGCTGGTATTCCTTGCTATGATCACCTGGTCTTTTGAACTGACTAAGTTGAATCTCAATGCAGATCTCAGCGCTTTCAGGGAGTATTTATATAAGATAGTTATAATACTGGGAGTTCAGGGAAGATACTTCATCCCTATCCTTCCAATGGTGCTGATTCCACTAGGAAAAGGCTATGAGTATAGAAGTAAGAAGTTTTATGTCGGCGTACAGCTTCTGTTCTATCTTTTCTGTCTTGGACATGTTGTAAAGATAGTATTTGTTAGATTCTGGGGATAAACCTATGATGCAGTCAGCGTTTTACATTATATCGTATTTGCTGCTTTTTTCGGCTGTCCTTTTCGTGAAAAAGACTGATGAAAAAGAAAATGCAGTGACATTTATAACACTTTCAATAATGACTACCTTTTGTTATCAGGCTCTGATCGCAGGTGTATTTTCCAAGCTGGGAATCTCCATAAGCATAGTATCTGTTGGAGTTATTGAATTAGTAACAGGTATTATCATCTGGGGACTGAATAAGAAATACGGAACTCAGAGATATACTGTCAGCAGGGCTGATATAATGGGTGCTTTATCTGCTTTCCTTGTGGCAGGTTTTTACTTTGCCAAGAGAATGAATTTTGGAAGAGAGATAAACTTTGTATCCATCGACAGTGCCTCGCATTTCAGGGTGGCAAAGGCTGTCGCTGTAGAACACAGACTGTATACGGAAATGTTTTTTGCAGCTGTTAATTCGGGACTTCCGATGGAGGCTGCAAGACCTATAACCGGGGACTTCGATATGTATAAAGTATTCCTGTTATGGGAGACAGGTTATCTCTTCCTTGCAGGATTATGCTTCTATATTATTATCATACAGATAGTAAAGCAGTCCGGGTCAAAGCCGGTGGCTGTTCTCAGTATGATACTCTACATGCTTGGTTATCCGTTATATTCCTATATATTCGGATTCTCCTATTTCGGATTATGCATGTCTCTTATCGTATATATCTTATATGCAGCAGCATATTTCATCACAGGCCGGATAAACAGGATATCTAATTATATTATGATCAATCTGGGATTATTCGGGCTGTTCTTATGCTATATGATGTTTGTTCCGGCAGTGTATTTCGGCGTACTTATCGCTATTATTGCGGGACTTATAGTAAGGCATGAGCTGAAACTCGGAAAGCTTATAAAGCAGGGACTGGGCGTGTTCCTGATCCCAAGCGTAATGGGACTTATCTTTACTTTCATGAATTTCAAGTATGTGACCAGTGATGTTATAGAAAACGGAGATGAGACCGGATCCCTTGGAATCGCCACTGACGGCGGATGCTATAACGATATGTATTCAAACTTTGTTTTCCTGCTGCCATTCATCGTATATGGAGTAGTGCTGGTTATCGGCAGGGTGAAGGAGCTTAGAAGAGAAAACAGATCAGAGAAGACCGGAATAGCAGCAGAGGATTCCCTGGGAATCACTACGGTTTCAATGCTGTTTACACTGATAATCTTTATGGCAGTGCTCTTTATAGGAGCCATGCACGGAAAGGTATCGGTATATTACTATGTCAGAAACAATAACGTGTTATGGCTGTTTGCCTGGATCATGGCAGCAGAGTGCATAAATGTGCTTTGGAAACAGCATAAAGGCTTAATAATATCTTTATTTGCAGTATTTTCTATATTGGTTATAATGATAGGGACCAATATTGATGAACGTATTCTGGAAAAGAATGACCGCTTTATAGAAGTGGGTTCAGGCGAGTTTCTGAACGTTTATCAGTTCAATCATGAGTTTAACAGATATCCGTCCACCATATGGGTGAAGGACATGGAACTCATCGAATATACATATACGGATTTAAGAGACAAAGAAACCGGAAAACTGCCGGTTCTCGGAGATCCGGTATTCTGTGCCTGGGTACAGGCTATAACGGATACGGATACCATATCTGTTGATAATACTGAAAGAATAAATACTATGGATATGTCTCAGTATAAGTACATAGTGGTTCAGTATGACGGTACATTTATCGATAGAAGTAATACTATAGATCTTGGCTATGAGATCAAGTTTGAGAATGAAAGAGGCTTTGTGGCAGAGATACGATGAATCATACATTTGCAATTTGCGCTTATAAGGAAAGTGAATATCTGGAAAAATGTATAAAGTCCCTGGAGAATCAGACTGTTCTGTCTGAGATAATCATGGTGACTCATACACCATCGGACTTTTTAAAGAACATTGCTGAGAAGCATAATATCCCTTTATATATCAATGAAGGCGAAGGCGGAATAACTCAGGACTGGAACTTTGCACTTAGCAAGGTGAAGACAAAGTATGCGACGGTTACCCATCAGGATGATGTGTATGAACCTAAGTATGCTGAGAGTATGATGAGATATATGTCGGAGTCTGAGAAGCCTATAATAGCCTTTTCCGATTACGGCGAGATAAGGAACGGTAGGAAGACTCTTGATGTCAGGATGCTGAAGATCAAGAGATTCATGCTTATCCCACTTATCCCGAAGTTTTCGCGTGGAAGCAGATTTATAAGACGAAGGGTACTTTCCTTCGGAGATCCTATATGCTGTCCTTCTGTATGCTTTAATCTGGAGAGGGTAGGACAGCCGATATTCAGAAATCATTTCAGAAGCTGTGAGGATTGGGAGGCCTGGGAGAAGCTGTCCAGACTTAAGGGCGATTTCATCTACATCAACAGACCGCTCATGTTCCACAGAATACATGAGGAATCAGCCACAACGGCTATCATTAACGATAATGCCAGAGCTGAGGAAAATCTGGAAATGTACAGGAAGTTCTGGCCTAAGCCGATCGCTAAGTTGATCAACAGATTTTATAACAAGTCAGAGGAGTCAAATAATTTATAGATGAAGAAACTGGTTATAATTCCGGCTTACAATGAATCCGGAAATATAGATAAAACGATAAATGATATAAAGCAGAATGCTCCGGACTTTGATTATGTTATCATAAATGACTGTTCAACGGACAAAACCCTGGAAGTCTTAAGGAAGAAGGGTTATAACTATCTGAATCTTCCTATCAATCTCGGGATCGGCGGAGCAGTTCAGACCGGCTACAGATATGCCTATTATCACGGTTATGATATGGCCGTTCAGTTTGATGGAGACGGACAGCATAATGCATCGTATCTGGATAAAATGGCCGAAGTATTGACGGAGACCGGTTCTGATATGGTCATCGGTTCAAGATTTATAGAGAAGGAAGGCTTTCAGTCATCGGGACTGAGACGTGCGGGGATAGGCTTCCTGACGAAGCTCATAAAGATGATGACGAAGAAGGTCATCACGGATCCGACCTCCGGAATGAGGATCGTTAACAGAAGATTACTTGAAGTCTTTACCAACGACTATCCGAAGGATTATCCGGAACCGGAGAGTACAGTCACAGCTCTTTCAAAGGGATATAAGATTACAGAAATCCCTGTAAAGATGAACGAGAGAGAAGAAGGCGCATCGTCAATATCGAACCTGAAAGGTATATATTACATGATAAAGGTAAGTATAGCCATTATCATTGCCAGACTGAATAATAGGAGATAGATATGTCATTAAGGATTCAAATATTTGTTATCATCTGCATGGTAATAATACTTCTGAATATTTTCAGATTGATGAGCAAAAAGAAGATAGATTATAAATACGGACTGGGCTGGGTACTGGTGGATATCGTTATTATCATCCTGGCAGCGTGCCCAAGGATCCTGGGATATATCGCCAGCATTACAGGAGTTGTGGCTCCGGTTAATATGCTGTTCTTCCTTGGATTTATTCTGTCTTTAGCTATCATCTTTTCACTGTCCATGACCATCAGTAAGCTTCAGGACAAGGTGAACAGATTATCACAGGAAATAGCCATCATGAAAAAAGATGCATATGACAGAGCAGCAAAGGGAAATGCTGATAAGACAAGTAATAAGGTTGAAGGTGAAAACAGATAATGAAGCGTGTGCTTTTTATTCCTATAGGATTCTATGATTACGATAATATAATGGAAAATGCTATCCGCCAGCAGGGGTACGAAGTAAAAAGATTCACTCCGGTCGGAAAGTATACCACTGTACAGAAGCTCGTAAACTTTGCCACTAAGGGAAAGTATCTTGATAAGAAGACGAGAAACAGAGAGAAGAAGTATCTGCTGGATGATAAAACAAAGTATGATTATGTCTTTGTTATTAACGGAAGACAGCTTCATCCGGATAACCTGAAGCAGCTGAAACAGCAGCAGGATAAAGCAAAGTTCATACTGTATCTCTGGGATGATGTTGCGAGAGTAGAGCATTTTGAAGAGAATAAAGAGTTCTTTGATGTTATCTATTCTTTTGACAATAACGATGTGGCGGCCTATGGCTTCAAGCCGCTGACGAATTTCTATACAGAGGTTCATAGATATAAGGGAGAGAAGAAGAATATACTCATGTCCATGACAGGACTCCTGCATTCAGGACGTCTGGTGATATGGGATAAGATTGTAAGAGACTTAAAGATAAAGCCGGAAAGATGCTATCTCCGCATGCTGGGCTTTAAGATATCTGATTTTGTTAAGGCTGTGATGCCGGGAAAAGACAGATGGATGAACCTTAAGTATATCAAGGTGAATCCGGTTCCACTGGCTGATATGGCAGAGGTTATGAAGAGGTCCAGGGTTACTCTGGATGTACAGTTCGGCTCTCAGGCAGGTCTGACCTTCAGAACCTTTGACAGCATGATAGCCCGTACAAAGCTTATCACAACCAATGAGACTGTTAAGAGCTGTGATCTATATGAATACGGCAATATATATGTTATCGACAGAGATAATCCGGTGGTACCAAAATCATTCTTTACTGAACCATTCCATGAGATACCGGAAGAAGTTATGGAACAGTACAGTGTACAGAACTGGGTGAAAAAAGTATTTGAAGGATAATTTTCATGAAGATAAGAGAATTAAAAAAGAGTGATGCACCTCTCATGCTGGAATGGATGCACGATAAGAATGTTACCGGAAATCTGAAAGCAGATTTCGCATCCAAGACTCTCAGCGATGCAGAGGGGTTTATAGAGAGCAGTGCCGTGGACGACAAGAATATCAATCTTGCCATAGCATCAGATGATGATGAATACATGGGCACTGTCAGCTTAAAGCATATAACCGAGACAGATGCGGAGTTTGCCATAGCAGTCCGTACAGCAGCTATGGGTCATGGCTATTCATGGTTCGGCATGAAGAGTATAATAGAAAAGGCTTTTGATGAGTTAGGACTGGAGAGTGTTTACTGGTGCGTGAGCCGCGATAACGAGAGAGCGGTAAGATTCTATGACAAGCATAATTTCCATGAGGTTCTCGATGTTCCGGACAGAATACTGGAAAGGTATGAGGGAATGACAGGACTCAAGTGGTACTCTGTTTTAAAGGGCGACGATATTGGAGCAAGAGAGAGTGTTGCAGGATGCAGGGTTATAAGGATCAATACAGTACCAACTGTAAATGCAGGAGAACTCTCTTTCTTTGAAGGACATCATGATCTGCCCTTCGAGATCAAAAGAGTTTACTATATCTCAAAGGTTCCTGAGGGTGTAAGACGAGGCTTCCATGCTCACAGAAAGCTGAAGCAGTTCCTGTTCTGCCCATATGGAAGAATACAGCTTACTATCGAGAATAAGGATGTCAGAGAAGAGATAGAGTTATCTGATCCTTCCATAGGTATCCTCATCGAGGAACCGGTATGGAGAGAGATGGTATGGATAGAGAAGAACTCTGTACTGTGTGTAGCAGCATCCGAGTATTATGATGAGAATGATTATATTAGAGATTATGATGAATTTAAGGAGTTTATCGGAAAGTAGTCGTTATGGCAGAAATATCAATTATTATTCCATTATATAATTCCGGAAGATCTATTATTAGATGTCTGAAGAGCATAGCTGTTCAGACTTTTTCCGATTATGAAGTCATAATAATTAATGATGGATCAACTGATAATTCAATAACCTATGTGCAGAAATTTCTGGATACAGGTAAGGCCTTCAGCGAAAGAGTAAGAGTTATTTCTACGGAGAATGGAGGAGCTGCCAACGCCAGAAATAGAGGTATCCGTGAGGCCGGGGGAAAGTATCTTGCCTTTGTTGATCAGGACGATTTTATCGCAAAGGATTATTTCGAGAAGTACTATGCCGAGGCAGAAAGCTCCAAGGCCGATATAATCGTGGGCGGCTATGAAAGAGTTGCCGGCGACGGAAGGATCATCTTCAGAGTTGTTCCGAAGCCGTCAGAGTGGGCCGGATATATAGTTACAGCACCATGGGCACATCTCTATCGCAGAGATTTCATAGTGAATAAGAATATAGAGTTCCTGAACAATAAGATAGGCGAAGACGTATACTATAACGTAGTCGCTCTTAATGCAGGAGCCAGTGTAAGTGTATTAGATAATAAGGGATACAAATGGTTTTATAATGATAAGTCTGTATCCAATTCCGTACAGAATACATTTAAGGATGATGTGGATGCGGTATATCTGATGGATTCCATCTATGAAAAGGTAAGAGCGCATTCGGATGGACGGGATATAAGAAGTAATGAATATCTTGAATATTTCTTTCTCAGATATGTCTGCTGGTACATGCTTTTTTCCACAAGGGGAAGCAAGAAGGCAGATATAGAGAAGCACTATAACAGTGCATTTGAATGGATAAGAAAGCATTATCCGGACTATAGAAAAAATCGTTTTATAGGATTCAGAAAGCCTTATGGGGAAGTAAACAAATTTCATGCCTATGTTTTCTGTTTTTATTTTTTGGAAAAGCTCCATATGATGAAGAGCGTTTTGAAAATGTTTAGGAAAAGGTAGATAAATGATGGATTTTTCAGTGATAGTTTTAATATACAATTCTGATACAGAAGATTTAAAACTCACTATCGATTCTATCTTGCATCAGAAGGGGATAACATATCAGATAGTGCTGGCAGATGACGCATCCTCAAACAATGCGCTGACAGAGGCAGAGGGGTATCTGAAGGAAAAAGGATTTAAAGATTATAAGATCTGCTCCCATGCCGAAAATGTAGGAACTGTTCGTAATGTATATGATGCCCTCTCTGTGGCAGAGGGAAGATTCGTAAAGCTGATAGGTGCAGGGGACGCGCTGTTCAGTAACTTCACGCTTCGAAATGTATATCACTTCATGGATAAGAAAAAGCTGGATATGTGCTTTGGAAAGATGAAGGGATATGTGAGAACTGAGGACGGAACAGAATATTCCGATATAGTTCTTCCATACGATATAGAAGCTTTTGAAAAGAATAACATTAAGAAGATAAGAAGAAATATCTTAGTAAATCATGGCTGGATAGTCGGAGCCAGCATGTTCGTTGACAGAGCTGTATTTATGGACTGCCTGAAAGAGTTTGTGGGCAAAGTACGTTACTGCGAAGATCTGGTTCAGACAGTATTCCTTCTCCGTAAGAAGAGCATAGGATATTTCAGAGGACCGGTGGTCTACTATGAGAACAGCGGTGGAATATCCACAAGCACAAACAGTGGTGCCAGAAAGAGAATGTACGATGATGTAAGGGCTCTTAAGAAGCTTCTGATGGATAATTATTATGATGATCCGTTGGTTGTAAAGGGCAACAAAATGTTTGCATGGCAGCTTATAGAGAACGACAGAGAGAGACAGATTAAGATATTTACCGGAAATACAAATTATGTGAGAATGCTTCTCAGAACCAAGCTTCAGAGAAAGCGTTATGTCATAAGGAAAAAGGGGATATTAGAAAATGAGAGTACCATTCGTTAGTTTCATCCCAATGGAAAAAGAACTGGATACAGAGATCAGGGCGGCTTTTGACAGAGTTCTATCAAACTCCTGGTATATAGATGGAGAAGAGGATAAGGCTTTCGAAAAAGCCTTTTCTGATTATGTTGGAACAGATTACTGCGTAGGCGTGGGCAACGGTCTTGATGCCCTTATGCTGGCACTTAAGGCACTTGAGATAGGTGAGGGCGATGAAGTTATCGTTCCTTCAAATACCTATATCGCAACAGCTCTTGCAGTCACCTATGTGGGGGCAAAGCCGGTATTTGTAGAGCCGGATATAAGAACCTATAATATTAACCCTGACCTTATAGAAGCTGCAATTACAGATAAGACTAAGGCCATAATGCCGGTACATCTGTATGGACAGGCTGCAGATATGGACAGAATAATGGAAATCGCAGAGAAGCATGGCCTTAAGGTAGTTGAAGACTGTGCACAGGCCCATGGCGCTTTATATAAGGGACAGAAGATAGGAACCTTCGGTGATGCGGCAGGCTTCAGCTTTTACCCGGGTAAGAATCTGGGAGCCCTGGGAGACGCCGGAGCCGCAGTGACAAGTAATAAGGATATTGCTGACAGGATCAGAGCCCTTGGTAATTACGGTTCTGATTATAAGTATCATCATATCTACAAAGGTAATAACAGCCGACTGGATGAGCTTCAGGCTGCATTTCTCAGAGCAAAGCTAGGCATCCTTGATAAGATGAATGAGGAACGCCGCAGGGTGGCTGACAGATATCTGAAGGAGATTAAGAACGACGAGATCACTCTTCCGTATGTAAGTCCGGACAATACTCCGGTATGGCATATATTTGCTATAAGAAGCAGCAGAAGAGATGAGATAGAAAAGTATCTGAAGGATAAGGAGATAGGAACAAACAAGCATTATCCTATTCCGATGCATCTTCAGGAATGCTATAAGGATCTGGGCTTCGGAAAGGGCGACTTCCCTATAGCAGAAGAGATCAGTGAGACAGAGCTCAGTCTTCCTATGTACTATGGAATGACTGATGACGAGATAAGTTACGTAATAGATGCTATTAATTCTTTCAGGTGATGGAATGTTGAATAAAGAGAAACGAATCAAAATCTTAATGATAGCAACCTGGTACAGCCCAAGATCTGCTGAGGTTATGACAGCAGGAGTATTTCACTATGAGCAGTCCATGGCTCTTAAGAAGTATGCTGATGTGGCACTCCTCTTCCCTTATGATCAGGAGATAAGCGGCAAGGTAAGTAAGAAGATGGAGAACGGTCTTCTTACCTACAGATGTTCAGCAAGTGCAAAGAATCCACTGGCTGCCTTTGATGAGATATACAGGGCAGGCAAGAAGGTTATAGAAGACTTCAAGCCGGATATAATCCATGCACATGTTGCCCAGGGAGCGGGACACCTGGCATATGCACTTTCAAAGTGGAGCAGGATTCCTTATATGATCACAGAGCACAGCCCTATCGAGCAGTCAAATCTCGATAAGAAGACTGTAAGACTTCTGACCAATCAGGTGTATAAGAATTCAGTGGCTAATGTCTGTGTTTCAGGAGATTCCATGCAGCGTCTGGGAGAGTACTTTCCGAAATGCAGCTTCCAGGTAATCTATAACGGAATTATCAATCCGGGTACTCTGGAGGATGACGGAATCGAATACAGAGTAAAGGGAATGACCAACGCCCTTATTACCGCTGCATTTTATGATAAGAGCATAAAGGGATATCAGTATCTTCTCCCTGCGATAAAGAAACTGAAGGATGAGGGAATCCTTATAGTTCTTCATATCTGCGGCGGCGGAGAGTATCTGGATTACTATAAGAACATGGCAAAGGAACTGGGAATAGACAGCAGAGTGATCTTCTATGGCCAGTGTGACAGGAAGAAGGTTTATTCCATCATGAGACAGATGGAATTCTCCATATCTGCCAGTGAGTTTGAGTGTTCCGGTGTTTCTGTGCAGGAGGCTATGCTTCAGGGTAATCCTATGCTGGTTACACGTTCCGGAGGGGCAAATTCTCTGGTGACAGATGAGACTGCCATCGTTGTGGACCGTAAGAGTGTGGATGCACTTGTTCAGGGCATGAAGGACATGATTGAGAGAGTGGACAGTTTCGACCGTCAGGTGATAAGAGAATACGCTGAAGAGAATTTTGAAATAGATAATGTAAGCAAGAGATATATGGAGTTATATAAGAGCATCCTGGGAATCGGAGATAAGGCGGATGAGTGATTTTCCTAAAGTATCGGTTATTATGAAAGTCTATAACGGAGAGAAGTATCTTCGTGAGGCTATAGACAGCGTCCTGAATCAGACCTTCGGAGACTTTGAACTGCTTATTCTGGATGATGGCTCGAAGGATTCATCAGCGGAAATAGTGAATAGCTATACCGACAGCAGAATAAGGCTTATTCAGAATGCAGAAAATGAGGGAATAGTAGCCGGGCAGAACAGACTCATAAGTGAAGCAAAGGGCGAGTATATCGCAGTTCTTGACTGTGATGATATCAGTTATCCGGAAAGACTGGAGAAGCAGGTGACATTTCTGGATAAGCATACAAGCTATATCATGTGTGCTTCCTTCAGAGATGAGATTAAGGACGGGGAATACACCCAGGATATCAGGGTGAGAAAGCTGTCTTATCCGAGCCTTAAGTTCGGTTTATGCTTTATCAATCCGGTGACCCATTCCTCTGTTATGTTCCGTTCAAAGATGTACAGGGATTTTGGCATATGCTATG
>JAEEGL012826852.1_pt1 | contig 16508 bp, 16 predicted proteins | sample 9134231 | NCBI WGS metagenome assembly JAEEGL01 (sample SAMN16246548, study PRJNA631951) | gut metagenome | biome: gut microbiome; feature: rumen; material: fiber-attached | host: Bos | place: Iran: Karaj | collected 2018-10
CGGAATCATCATTATAAGGAAAATGATAAGCGCTATGATACCGATCACTATCAACGCAGTCAAACACATCACCCCTTTCCGAGGGAATATACATCAAACAGATATTTCGCTGATTGTTATCTGATCCTTATCTACTGCCGAACGCAGCTCTTCTACTCTCTGCCTGAGTTTTTCCGTACTGTCGCTTACAGTCATATCCGGCAGTATGGGGAGCTCTTCTATAGACGAGAGCCCTGTATTTCTGAGAAATGACTCCGTGGTCTTAAAGAGAGAGGGTCTTCCAGGCGCATCGAGTTTCCCGCTCACTTCTATAAGACCTCGCTCAAGAAGTACACCAACTGTATAAGAACTGTCAACTCCACGCATCTGATCTATATAGGCTCTTGTCACAGGCTGGTAATAAGCCACTATCGCGAGCACTTCAAGCGCCGGTTTAGTAAGAGTCGGTTTCTTCCGTTCGTCAAGAGCCTTGATTATCTGCGGGGCAAATTCAGGTGCCGAACACAGCTGGAGTCTGTCTTCAAGGAAAACAAGCCTTATACCTCTCCCGGCAGAGGCAAGTTCATCTTCCAGATCCTTGGCGGCACAGATTATTTCTTCCTCTTCACATCCGAATGCAAGGGAGAGACGGCCAACAGGAACACTATCGCCCGAAGCGAACAGAACTGCTTCAATTGCCGATTTCAAATCATCCATAAATCACTCTGATATTTTTTCCAGTATATCATCTATATCATCATCTATCAGTGAGACGATATAGTCTCCTTCGTTATCTTCAACAGATACGCTTCCGAAACTGCACAGCTCAAGAATAGAAAGAAATGCCGCAACTATTTCCGTTCTGCTGGTACAGCTCCCGAAGATAACACCAAGGCTGACAGGCCCGCTCCGCAATGTATTTACAATGCTTTTGCTCTTTTCTCTTACGCTGAAAAGCACTCTCCTCGGATACTGCGGACGGATATGAGCATCCTTTCCAGGCCTGGCATTATCTCTTAGATAGACGGAAAGCAACGCAGAAAGCAATCCAATTTCAGTGATCTCATATTCCGCTGCAGCTTTGCTTTCGCGGGAGGGTTCGGGGCCTTTTGTATAACTCAGCAGTCCCTCTTTCAGCCGTCCCTCGAGCTCCGGGATCACCCCTTTTACCGATTCGAAATAATCCTTAGCCTGCAGCTTTTCGAGCGAAGATATAAGCTCATCGAGCTCTGTTATCTCTGATTTCTCTCCGAATAGCATCATCTTTGTTTTGATCATAAGGAGATATGAAGCCATTCTGACAAATTCGCTTGCGATCTCCAGATCCATTTTCTGCATACGGTCGAGATACTCAAGATACTGGTCAAGTATATCGGCTATTTTGATATCTCTGATCTCAATTTTGTTCTTTCTGAGCAGTTCAAGGATAAGTGTAAGAGGACCGTCAAAGTCTTCAGTTGTATCCTCACCCTTAATAAGGGATCCCAGATGAAAATTCAGTACATTATCTTCCATAGCAGTATCATATCACAGTTTTTAACATTCTACCAAAACAGCCCGTAAAAAACAAGAGCAGGACGGAATAATTCGCCCTGCTCCGCATGTTGTCACATACATGATTCCACGAAAGATATCAGTGCTTCCCTGCCATCTCCCTTTTCAGCGGAAAACGGTATGAGCGGTATATCATCATCAAGCTCAAGGAAACCCTTTATATCTGATATGCAGTTTTCCAGCATGCTTTTTTTGATCTTATCAGTCTTGTTTGCAACAACTGCAAAACGGCAGCCAGCAGACTGCATCCATTCAGCCATCATCTTATCGTCTTTTGTGGGCAGATGTCTCGCATCAACAATAAGTACAGCTGCATCTATCTTCTCATCCGCGAAGAAGGATTCCATCAGTCCGGACCATCTCATTTTCTCAGATGCCGAAACTTTTGCATAACCGTATCCCGGCAGGTCTATGAGATAGAGCTTGTCATCTGCAAGAAAATAGTTTATGTGCACTGTTTTTCCCGGCTCTGATCCCACTCTGGCAAAGTTTTTCCTGTTGAGCAGTCTGTTTATCACCGAGGATTTCCCTACATTCGATCTGCCGGCAAAAACCGCCTTACTGCGGCTGTCATGTATGAACTGACGCTTATCAGCGGCGGACAGCACGAATTCGGCTCTGTTGAAATTGATCGAAGCCATGATGCACCGCCGTCACTGTCTGACAGTTTCAAGAATATGTTTCTGGATCTGCCCCTGCGGCAAAGCGCTTTCTGCAAGGATCGGGATAAGCGATGCTTCGGCGGCTTCATCTATCACCGAGACCGGGATAAATTCGAGCGATCTTCTTACAGTCTGATCGATCTCTTCAAGATCTGTGAGATTATCTTTAGGAATTATTACTGTCTTTATTCCGTTGCGGAGCGCAGCCATTGTCTTTTCTTTAAGTCCCCCGATCGGAAGCACGCGGCCTCTCAGAGTTATCTCTCCCGTCATGGCAACATCGTGCCGCACCTTCATGCCGGAGAGTGCGGAAATCAGAGCAATGCAGACTGTGATACCCGCCGAAGGGCCGTCTTTCGGGACTGCTCCTTCAGGAAAGTGTATATGGATATCCATAGTCTTATAAAAATCCGGAGCAATGCCGAACTGCTTCGCCCTGCTTCTTATCACGGTAACGGCGGCAGAAACGGATTCCTTCATGACATCGCCAAGGTTGCCCGTCATCTCGATCTTTCCGCTTCCATCCACCACTGAGACCTCAACATCGAGCGTTTCACCGCCTACAGATGTATATGCCAGGCCTCTCACAAGACCTACTTCGTCCCTTCTTAGAAGGCTTTCCTGTTTAAATTTCTCCGGTCCGATAAGCTTTTCAAGCTTTGCTGGTACTACCGAGAGAGAGGCATACTCGCCCGACGCAATACCAGTGGCGGCTTTACGGCAGACATGCGCTATCTCCCGCTCAAGTATCCTAACGCCGGATTCTCTGGTGTAAGAGACTATGATCTTTCTCAGTGCTTCATCGGATATCCTGAGAGTTTTACCGTTCAAGCCGTGCTTTTTTCTCTGTTTGGGAACAAGGTGCCTCTTGGCTATCTGAAGCTTTTCCTCATCCGTGTAGCTAGACATTTCTATTACTTCCATCCTGTCGAGAAGAGCTCTGGGGATGGTGTCTGTCGTGTTCGCTGTGGTTATGAAGAATATCTCTGAAAGATCGAATGGTATCTCCAGGAAATTATCCCTGAAAGTGCTGTTCTGCTCACCGTCGAGAGCCTCCAGCAGGGCGGCAGAAGGATCACCACGGTAATCTGAACCGAGCTTGTCTATCTCATCGAGGACCATAAGAGGATTGCAGCTTCCGGATTGGATAACTCCGTTTATTATCCTGCCGGGCATAGCCCCTATATATGTCTTGCGATGCCCGCGGATCTCTGCCTCATCATGCACGCCGCCAAGAGCTATCCTGACGAGTTTTCTGTTTGTGGCACGCGCAATACTCATGGCTACGCTTGTCTTACCTGTACCCGGAGGGCCAACAAGGCAGAGCAGTCCGCCTTTAACGTCAGGAGAAAGCTGACGTACGGCAAGGTATTCTATTATCCTTTCCTTTACCTTGTCGAGTCCGAAATGATCATTGTCAAGGATCTTTCTCGCCTTCGAGATATCTATAGTCTCCTCCGTCTTTATTCCCCAGGGTATCTCAAGGCAGATATCCAGATAAGATCTGATAACGGACGCCTCGGAGGATCCGAACGGCTGTTTGGAAAGATGATCTACTTCCTTGAGCAGTTTCTTCCGTATCTCATCGCTGACGGGAAGAGCATTTATCTTTTCCCGGTATTCGTCAGTATCGTCAAGCGTATCTTCACCGAGTTCGCTCTTTATGACCTTCAGTTCCTCATGGAGAAAGTATTCACGCTGATTTCTGTTTATCTCCTCCTGAGTAGCCTCATTCAGTTCTTTTTCTATAGTGAGTATATTCAACTCATTATTCAGCATTTTGCCCAGCATGATAAGTCTCTTTGAGGGGCTGAGTTCCTCAAGAAGCTGCTGTTTGTCCTCTCCTGACAGACGAATATTCTGAGCAATGAAATATGAAATATGTGAGGGATCAGGATTTGCCACCACGTCCAGAATATGCTCGGGCATCATCTCGGAATTGAAATGTATATACTCCTCGAACAGGGAAAGAGCATTCCTTACGAGCGCTTCAAGCCTGTTTGCTGCCACACGCTCCTTTTTATCCGGAAGAGCCCTTATAACGGCTGTGTATCCGTCACTGCCGGTCTCTATCTGTGTTGCCTCGGCGCGATACAGTCCCTCGACCATTACACGGCAGCCGCTGCCGCGGGGTATTCTGAGCTGCTGGCGCACTCTGCAAACGACTCCGATATGATATATCCCGTTTTCCTCAGGAACATCATCCGCGATGTTTATCTGGGAAGCAAGAAAGATCAGCCGCTCGCTGTTGACTGCATTATTAAGCGCAGTGACGGAAGCAGCCCTTTCCACTTCGAAGGTAAGGAGCATTCCTGGGTATATGGTGAGTCCTCTGAGCGGTATCAGCGGCAGAGAGAACAGATTGTTTATAACGTTTTCCATGTTATTCTCCTGTGAAAACCACCGTATGAATTCAGGTCAGGCTGAAGCCTCCGTCTCGTTCCTGCGGCGGATATCAGGAACTATCTCACCTGTATTCTCATCCTTTCTGATGACTATGGATCCGATGGACGGGTCTGACGGCACCGAATACATAAGATCCATCATAATATTCTCCATAACACTGCGAAGTCCCCTGGCACCGATATTCATCTCAATTGCCTTATCGGCCACGGCCTCAAGAGCAGCGGCTTCAAAGCTGAGATCGACATTATCGAAGGACATGAGTTTGATATACTGTCTGGTTATGGCATTCTTAGGCTCAGTCAGGATGCGGACAAGATCATCTCTGCTTAAAGCATCGAGGGCTGCAACTACCGGCAGTCTTCCTATGAGTTCCGGTATGATGCCGAACTTCAGAAGATCATGCTGCTGTATAAATGAGAAGATGTTGGTCTCCTTATCCCTCTTGCTCCTGATGTCCGCGCCGAAACCCATAGTCTTATCATTCATTCTCTTCTCTATTATCTTATCTAGGCCGTCGAAAGCACCGCCGCATATGAAAAGAATGTTCGTCGTATCGACATGGATGAATTCCTGCTGCGGATGTTTTCTTCCGCCCTGAGGAGGAACATTGGCAACAGTGCCTTCCAGTAGCTTCAGCAGCGCCTGCTGAACGCCCTCACCGGAAACATCTCTTGTGATGGAGGTATTTTCGCTTTTTCTCGCTATTTTATCGATCTCATCGATATAAATGATCCCTCTCTGGGCTCTTTCAACATCAAAGTCTGCAGCCTGGAGCAGCTTCAGGATAACATTCTCCACATCCTCCCCAACATAGCCGGCTTCGGTTATAGTGGTAGCGTCCGCTATGGCAAAGGGAACATCGAGCATCTTCGCAAGCGTCTGTGCAAAGAGAGTCTTTCCGCTTCCGGTGGGGCCAATGAGGAGTATATTGCTTTTCTGGAGTTCAACATCGCTGGAGGCATGAAGGATACGCTTATAATGGTTATAGACGGCAACCGCAAGCACCTTTTTTGCATACTCCTGGCCTAACACATATTCATCCAGGGACGCCTTTATCATTCCCGGCTTAGGGAGCTTATCGAAAACAAGCGGAGCTCCGCTATAATCCGAAGGCACCTCCTCCGGCAGATCATCCACTATTGTCATGCACATTCTGACGCACTCATCACATATATAGCTGCCGTTTCCGGCTATCAGCCTGTTGACAAGTGCCTGCGGTTTTCCGCAGAATGAACATCTAATACTTTTCCTGTCATCAGATCTAGGCATTTTTACACCTCATATAACAGCAGTAAAACAATGGAGGAACAAAATGTCCCTCCATCAGCTATCCGCTCAGCGTTTATATATGACCTTATCAATAAGGCCGTAAGCCATCGCCTCTTCGGCAGACATGAAGTTGTCTCTCTCACAGTCTCTTTCGATCTCGGATATTTCCTTCCCAGTGTTCTGTGCAAGAATGGCGTTGAGCTTGTTCTTTATTTTAAGGATCTGCTCAGCCTGGATCTGGATATCAGTGCACTGGCCCTGACTGCCTCCTGAAGGCTGATGGATCATTATTTCTGAATTCGGGAGCGCGATCCTCTTGCCTTTCGCTCCGGAGGAGAGCAGGAAGGCTCCCATGGACGCTGCCATACCGATACAGATAGTTGAAACGTCCGGCTTGATATACTGCATGGTGTCGTATATCGCGAAACCCGCAGTAACACTTCCGCCGGGGCTGTTGATATAAAACTGGATATCCTTGTCCGGATCCTGAGCTTCGAGATAAAGCATCTGAGCTACCACCAGACTCGCAGTGACGTCGTTTACTTCCTCTGAAAGCATTATTATACGGTCATTGAGCAGGCGGGAGAAAATATCATAAGAACGCTCGCCTCTGCTTGTCTGCTCAACTACATACGGGACAAGACTCATTTTCTCAACTCCTTAACAATTAAGCAGGCGCCTCAGATTATTCGGCAGCCTCTTCCTTTGCTTCAGCGACCGGCTCTTCCTTTGCCTCACCCGGTGCTTTCACAACGGCACTTTCTACCATAATATTGGTAGCTTTCTCTTTGCGCAGTTCGTTATCTATGAACTCAGCGCCGAAATACTGCTCGAGCTGCTCGGCTGTTACTCCCATGCCGGAGGAAACGCGCTCGACATACTCTTTTCTGTCGTCATCGGTGATTTCGATGTTTTCCGCTTTTACGACAGCTTCCAGCAACAGGTCGGATTTGACCTGGAACTCGGCACCCGGACGAAGCGAATTATTGATGGTTGCCTCATCAACGCCCATCATCTTACAAAGATCCTCAAAGGACATGTCTCTATCCATCATACCGAAATTCGCGGCATAATTTCTGAGCATCTCCTCTTCCTTTGCTCTGATCATGACCTCAGGGATCGCAACTGTCATATTATCCACAGCCTTGCTGACAACCTCCGCCTTAAAGGCGTTGTCTGCCTGATCCTTGCGTCTGTTTTCTATTGTCTTTCTAAGGTCAGCCTTATATTCATCGAGAGTATCGAATTCGGAGACATCCTTTGCGAACTCATCATCAGCTTCAGGCAGCTCGTTCACTGTGAGGGAGTTGAGCTTCACCTTGAATACCACTGACTTGCCTGCAAGGTCTTCAACATAATCCTTAGGGAATGTAATGTCGATATCTTTCTCTTCACCGATCTTCATACCCACGATCTGCTCCTCAAATCCGGGGACGAAGGAATTTGATCCAAGCTCCAGATCGTGGCCTTTATCAGTGCCGCCGTCAAAAGGCACGCCGTCAAGGAGGCCTTCATAGTCGATGTTTGCAATATCGCCCATCTGTGCTTCGCGCTCAACGCTGACCTTGCGTGCGTTTCTACGGCGCATGGAGTCAAGTTCGCTTTCTACGTCCTCATCAGTAACGGGAAGCTCGTTGCGCTCGGCTTCAAGTCCCTTGTACTGGCCTAAAGTGACCTCGGGGTAAAGGCCGCAGGAAAAACTGAACTGAGCAGTATGCTCATCGGTTACGTTGAAATCAACGATTGAAGGAGCGCCCACCAGTTTTAGGTCTGCTTCCTTCATTCCGAATTCAAAGGCATCGGGAGCTATGATATCGAGAGCATCCTGATAGAACACCTCATGACCGTACATTCCCTCTATAATTGCTCTGGGAGCTTTGCCTTTGCGAAATCCCGGGATATATATCTGCCCCTTGTTCTTCAGATAAGCGGAATTTACGGCCTTATCGAACTCGGCCTTATCTGCCTCTACCTGAAATACAACGGTATTATCCTCTTTTTTTTCAACGTTCTTAAGTAACATTCTATGATTTCCTCCAAAATAAGTCTGTAAAACGCACTTGAGTATATTATCAGATAAAACTGACAAAATCAACAATATTTGTTTATCATTCCGCAATTTTCAACGGTTTGAAGCCAAGCCAGTCAGCCGAAACAAGCTTATACTCCGTACCGCCGTTCCAACCGTTGAACGCGGCTTTGCAGCTGCTGCCGTGGATATGCCCGTAACAGCAAAGCCTGACCTCATATTCTCTGAGCAGATCTGTCATCTCACGGCATATATAGCTTTGAAACAGCGGCGGATAGTGAAGGAAAACAAGTTTCTCAGCATTACCGGCGGAATCGAGCGATCTTCTGAGCCTTCCTGCTTCACGCAGGATCATTTTTCTGTCATGAGGGCTGCCTGTCTCCTCTTCAAAGAACCATCCTCTGGTCCCGCAAACAGCTTTGTCACCATAAGGAAATGAATTATTGTTCAGAATGCTTATCGTGTCAAATCTGTTTTTTCTGAAAAAGGCATTCATTTTTGAAGCCGTTGTCCACCAGTAATCATGGTTGCCCTTCAGAATGATCTTTTTCCCTGGAAGATCATTAATAAATCTGAAATCCTCCTCAGCCCCGTCCAAAGACATTGCCCAGCTCAGATCGCCGCACAGTACGCAGACATCATCACTGTTCAGCATACTGAATGATTCTTTAATTTTACCGGTATGATCCGCCCATCTGTCTCCAAAGATGTCCATCGGTTTTTCTCCGGACAGCGACAGGTGAAAATCCCCCACAGCATAAAGCGCCATTTCTTACTCCGGTCTTCTGTTTTCTATTCAAAAGCATTTTCTATGTGCTCGATCCGCGGCCTTCCATTCCGGACATCCGAGCTGTAAATCTCTATAACATCAAATCTGACCGGCAGATCAGATTCGTGCTTCATAAGATAATACTTCGCTGTAAGTATTATCCTCTCCTGTTTCTTTCTGTCCACGAATTCACGGGCTTCTGCGAAACGGGAATCCTTTCTAAGTTTTATCTCGGCAAAAACAAGATATCCGTTTTCTGTCGCGATTATATCCGCTTCGCCAAAACGGCAAGAGAAATTTCTTTCCAGAATCCGGTAGCCTTTAGCTTTCAGATAATCAGCCGCTATGTTTTCACCAAAGTAACCTATATCCCGCTTTTCCATCAGTGCATTTTCTTAAGGAAGCTCAGCCTGTGTATCGGACTTGGCCCGAATTCTCTGAGTTTCTCATAGTGGAGCATTGTCCCGTAGCCTTTATGCTTATCAAATCCATACTGCGGATAGCGATCTGCCATCTCATACATGAATCTGTCACGCGACACTTTGGCAAGGATCGAGGCTGCAGCAATATCTGCACATTTTGAATCGCCTTTGATAATGCAGATGCTTTCTGTATCTATACCCGAGTTACGGTTCCCGTCTATCAGAGAAACTGCCGGTGCGGGATCCAGCATTGATATCGCTCTGTTCATTGCAAGGAAAGTTGCATTCAGGATGTTCAGTGTCTCTATTTCTTCCACTTCGGCACGTGCTATCCCGAATGATAACGCGCTGTCAGTAATTACAGCGAATAATTCCTCTCTCTTTTTCTCTGAAAGCTTTTTAGAATCGTCAAGCCCAGGAATCATAAGCCCTTTCGGCAGGATGACTGCTGCAGCATAGACCGGACCGGCAAGCGGTCCTCTCCCCGCTTCATCCACTCCGCAGACAGGACCTCCGGTTTTCTCATATACGCTGTTCTCGATTTCCCAAAGATCAGTCATCTGGTGCCTCCAGAGTGAGTCTTCCGAGTTTTCCTTCATGGTATTCATTTAATAGAGTGTTCGCCATTCGTTCAATGTCGTATTCACCCTTAGATATCAGGAAACCTCTCTTTGCTGCTGCTTTCTCAAGCATATCAAAACCGCTGTCCTCAGGTGCTGGAGAAAACTTATATCTCATTTCGAGAGCATCAGGATAATAGTCCCTCAGCCTGAGCATAAAATTAGCGGCGAGAGTCTCTCTGTCAATTATATCCGATTTTATGGCATTTGTAATGGCGAGGAGCTCACCCACTTCCGGCCTGTCGAACTTAGGCCAGAGGATGCCTGGAGTGTCGAGAAGCTCAAGGCCTCCGCCAATGCTTATCCACTGTCTTCCTCTGGTGACCCCGGGCTTATCCCCGGCTATGGCAGCTTTTCTTCCGGCTACCTTGTTTATGAAAGTGGACTTACCGACATTCGGTATGCCGAGCACCATTACTCTTAGCGTTCTTCCGCTCTGCCCTTTGGCATCGAATTCCCTGATTTTCTCTTCAAGGAGCTTTCTCACGGCGGGGCCGAAATCGCGGATCCCTTTGCCGCTTTTTGCGTCAGTTTCGATAACTGCAAAGCCCTGCCGCCTGTAATGTTCGGTCCATCTCTCCGTGATTGCGGGATCAGCCAGGTCTGACCTGTTAAGAACCAGCATTCTGGGCTTGCCTGCCGCTATCCTGTCGATATCCGGATTGCGGCTCGATTCAGGGATCCTGGCGTCGATGATCTCACATACAGCATCGACAAGCTTAAGGTTATCCTCGATCATCCTGCGCGCCTTGGCCATATGGCCGGGAAACCACTGGATATTCATTTTTTCATATGTGCTGTCGCTCATTACTGAACTTTATGGAATTCATCAAGAGGATAGACAACGTACAGCACTTTTCCTATGATAAGTCTCGCATCCACCATGCCTATGAGAATATTCCTGCTGTCAGTGGATTCGTTTCTGTTATCGCCCATAACGAATACACAGCCCTCGGGAACAGTCTGCGGACCGATAAAATCGAGTTTGTTATGGGTAAGATCCCTTATATAGTCCTCTTTGAGTTCTACGCCGTCAACGAACACCTGTCCGGTCTCAAAGTTTATGTTTATGACCTGTCCCTCAGTGGCAATGACTCTCTTTACAAGTGCCTTGTTCGCATCGTAGGCGTCCTTCTTAAAAACGACGATGTCACCGGTATCGGGAGTATATAGAAATCTTGATACCAGCATCAGGTCATTATTTTTCAGCGTGGGATACATCGAGCTGCCGTTTACATACACAAGCCTGATAAAAAACACAAAAACGATAACACAGAACATCAGCGCAGAAGTCAGGCTCTGTATCCAGTCATATGTATCTCTGGCTGCCTTTGTGCCATCAGTTTCCTTAACAGCTTTGTCCAGTTTTTCCTTCTCAGGATTTTCCTTTTTTCCTTTTCTGTCCCGTTTCATATTTGCGCATGTCTCCTAAAACAAAGACTCTTCCCATAAAACACAGGGTTATTAATTATACACCCGCAGCATATCTCCGGGCAATAAAAAAATGCGGCATCCTCTAAATAAAGGATACCGCCAAAAGACTTTTTTACAGGCGCTCTTTGACCTTTGCCTTCTTACCGACTCTGTCACGCAGGTAATACAGCTTTGCTCTGCGAACCTTACCTTTGCGGATCGTAGTGACAGATACTATCGAAGGTGAATGTACGGGGAAAACTTTCTCGCAGCCTACACCGTAGGAGATGCGGCGGACGGTGATGGTCTCATTGATGCCACCGTGCTTTTTTGCGATGATAGTGCCTTCGAATGCCTGTGTACGCTCACGGCTTCCTTCAACGACCTTGACGAGGACACGGACTGTGTCGCCGACGTTCATCTCGGGAAGTTCAGGCTTCATGTACTGCTCGCTCAGAACTTTAACAAGATCCATATTCTTTCCTTCTTTCAATATAGACGTTCATGCCGGCGGGCAAAAGCCTCGGCAGCGGACCGCCTTTCTCGTGCGGTAAACCGCACAGGCTTTGGTAATATAACATAAGTAACAGGATATTGCAAGCTTTTTTTATCTGAAAACCGTCATGTCCTGTCTGTATATCCCGATCCTTTCATAGGCGGCAAAATCCGGTGCAATATCAGGGTTCAAAACACGCAGAGCAGAAGTTATCAGTTCCGGGTTCAGTGTTGGTTCCGTAGCTGATATAACAGCTTCCATTTCAATTAAGCCTTTTTCAGCAAATGCAAAGCTGATCTCCCGGATCATCGGCCGGATATCGGCATCTGTAACGCCGCGTTTTGTTTTTTTCTGAACGACAATGTTTTCCCGCTCAAAAAAGCTGATCAGCTGCGGCAGCACCATGGCTGCATCCCGGCTGTCATATTCATATATGCCTTTTACCCTGAGCCATTTTATACCGGAGCACTTTTCTTCCGCAGTATATACCTCTTCCACATGTATGCCTTCGGGGAGTGCATCATTCAATCTCTGCTTAAATACATCGGGCGATATGTCCTCATTCAGCCTCAGGTCCATTATTTCGCAGCAGCTCGACATACCAACTGAAAGCGGCAGAGCTATGGATATCTGCGGGTGCGGGTTATAACCTTCGGAATACTTCAGGGAAAAACCGGCACGGGATATTGCTCTCTGCATAGTATGCATAAGATCAAGATGGGAGATATAGACCGCTCTGCCGTTTTTTGAAAAGAGCATTCTCAGTTTATTCATCGCACTTTGCTCCTTTCAGCAGAGCGGCGGCTCCGCATGCGGAACAGCTTTTCCGGCAGTCAGGCGAGAGCTCAGAACGGTAAGCTCTCTCCTTTTCCCTTATCAGGAGCGATTTTCTTACTCCTACGTCGATTACATCCCAGGGCAGGATCTCTGTCACCTGCCGCTCGCGCGAAGCATAAAAGTCACGGTCAAGTCCACATTTTTCGAATGCCCGGTTCCACCTGTCATAACGGAAATAGTCGGTCCAGGCATCCAGCCTTCCTCCGTTGCGGAAAACTTCCTCGATGACATCTGCCATGCGTCTGTCGCCTCTGGAAAGTGCAGCTTCAATAACGCTTGTTTCTGCATCGTGCCAATTGTAGACAACATTTTTTGCTTTTATGGATGAACGCAGAAGATTGACTCTTCTGAGATACTCCTCCTGGCTTATTTGAGCTTCCCACTGGAAAGGACTGTGCGGTTTCGGTATAAAGCAGGAGGTGGACACAGTTATCCGAACACCTCTGTTTTTGTTTTTGGCATTTACTCTCCAGCAGTGCAGTATCTTCTCACTCATCTCTGCGATACCGACTATATCCTCATCCGTTTCAGTCGGCAGACCGAGCATATAATACAGCTTTACTGTGTTCCAGCCTCCAGAGAAAGCCAGTGCGCAGGTATTGAGCACATCTTCCTCGGTAACGTTTTTGTTTATTGCGTCACGAAGGCGCTGGCTGCCGCCTTCCACGGCGAATGTAAGTCCGCTCTTTCGGACTTTTTGAATCTTTTCCATAATTTCAACGGAGAAATTATCCGCTCTCAGAGACGGGAGGGCAAGGCCAACGCTTCTTGATTCGCAGTATTCAAGCAGTCCGTCACAAAGTCCGGAAAGCGGTCTGTAGTCGCTCGTGCTGAGTGACAGAAGACTGATCTCTTCATGTCCTGTGTTCTGTATGGCTTCTATTCCCTGGCGGATCAGCGTATCAGGTTTTTTGGATCTTATCGGCCTGTAGATATAACCGGCCTGGCAGAACCGGCATCCGCGCACACATCCGCGGAAAAGCTCAAGACTCACTCTGTCATGGACCACTTCCGTGGAAGGCACTATAGGATTTACCGGATAAGGTGAAGCATCAAGGTCCTCAACTATCCTTTTAAGCACTCTTGCAGGGACGCCGCTTCGGGGGGTATATGAGCGCACAGTTCCGTCTTCATTATACTCAACATCGTACAGAGAAGGCACATAAACTCCCTGTATCTTCGCCGCTTCTTCAAGAAAGCGGTCTTTGCTCCATCCCTCTTGCTTTGCCCTACGGAGAAGTCGGAGAACATCGTTGTCCATCTCTTCGCCTTCACCTATCAGGAATATATCTATAAAAGGCGTCATAGGCTCGGCGTTCACGCAGGCGCTGCCACCTGCGAAAACTATCGGAAGAAGATCTTTTCTGTCCTCACTGCGCAGCGGGATCCCGGACATGTCCAGCATATCCAGTACAGTTGTATATGCCATTTCATAACCTATGGAAAAAGCCAGCACATCGAACTTCTTCAGTTCATCTCCGCTTTCAAGGGCATAAAGAGGGATGTCTTCTTTCTTCATCTCCTCATACATATCGCCCCATGGAGCAAAAGCTCTCTCACACCATACGAAATCAAGGCTGTTCATCGTCTGATAAAGGATGCTCATGCCAAGATTAGACATACCTATCTCATATGTATCCGGAAAGCAAAAGGCGACTCTCAGGTCAACGGAGTCTTTATCTTTAATTATCTGATTGTATTCACCGCCGGTATATCTCGACGGCTTCTGTACTTTGGGAAGAATTCTTTTCAGGCGTTTATCCATGGCTGCTCCGGTCGAAAGAAGAATCAAAATGCCGCCGCGGTGATAAAATGCCGCGGCAGCATAGCATTACTGTGTCAGATCTCAGATGGTATCCTGCGTTCTGGCTTCAAGTTCACCGCAGATACGGTCGTATTCCTCTTCATCAAGCTTATAGAACTTTTTATATAGGATATATGAAAGGAACATGAGTACACAAGGGACAACAGTCATAACGAAGAGCAGGCCCAGAGACTGATTTGCCTGTACTCCGGAGAGGAGCTGCGTTACAGCCTCACCTTTGGCTTCGGAGGTTATGATGCCTTGATTAGCCAGCTGCTCCTGTTTCGCGATGCCGTTAGTATAATCAAGTATGCCGAATGTGATATAAGTAATGTTTGCAATTGCCACCGTGAGCGCTGAGGCAAGCTTGGTGATAAAAGGCCTCAGCGAGGAGATTATGCCTTCATCTCTCGTTGCATGTCTGAGTTCGTTATATTCTACTGTATTCATGATTGAGATCATCATGATGAGATAGAAACCGTACTGGCCGAAGTTTGCCAGCATGTAGCCAAGAGTGAGCAGTATGAACTTGATATCAAATCCTGCAACGTTCATTACTCCCTTGGGGATGAAGAGAGAAGGAATGAGCATAATTACATAGCCGATCGCTGCAAGAAGCATAAGCAGATCCATCAGCTTCTTACGGTGCATATGCCTTGATATAGTCGGGTAGAAGATCATTAGGAATCCTGTGACCATCATGCCGAGCATCTGGAACACAGTGAAGAAGCTGCCTTTGTATCCGAACTCCACATAGATGAAAGTCTGGCCTATGCCGGAGAGCACTATGCCGTTTCCTATCTGCTGCAGAAGGAAGATAAGTGCTATCCAGAGGAGCTGATCGTTTCCGGAGATCGTTGTCCATATCTTCTTGAAACTTACAGGGGGTACAGGATCATCGTTATAGTCGCGCTGCTCCTTAACTCCGAAAACCGTGAATGCGAGAAATACCGGTCCAAGAACCGCTATGATGAATGCAACAATCCCATATGCTGTAACAGCATCGCCGCCGATCGCGCTGTCTCCGGCGGTGAGCATGGGTATGAATGAAGCTGCAAGCATACCGCCTATACCTGCAAACAAAGTTGCGCGGGAAGTGAATTTATTTCGCGTGTCTGCATCTGAGCTCAGAGCCGGGACCATACCCCAGTAAGATATATCGTGCATCGTATAGGTGATAGAATAAAGGAAATACATCACTCCGAAGAATACGACGAAGCCCCAGCCCTGCAGCTTTGTATTGAAGGTCGCATATATAACGACCGCAGTTGTAAGTATGCCTATGATGAGCCAGGGTTTGAATTTGCCTATTCTGGTCCTTGTACGCTCGATGATATTGCCCATGATGGGATCATTCAATGCGTCAAACACCCTCGCTGCAACCATTATTCCGGTAATAGCGGAGAGCTGAGCCGCATTGAGCTGCCGGGTGAAAAGTACAAAGGTGAGAAGATAGCTCGTCACCAGGTTGTACATCATATCGCGCCCTACGGTGCCCAGCGGAAACATTAAAAGGTTTCTTTTGATTATTCGCTTTTCTTTCTCGTCGTTCATTTCGGTCTCCTGTTCATTTATATATTCTTATCTTTTTTTGATAAGATATATTCCTTCATCTTTTCGGGTCCAATGGAATAGACCCTGTCACAGAACTGGCAGTTCACCTCTATGGTCTTTCCATCTCCGAAAAGCTGCTTCAGTTCATCATTACCGATACAGCTGACGGCTTCAAGGACTCTTTCCTCGCTGCAGTAGCATTTGTAGCTTATTTCATCCGTACCGACTATATGGTATTCAAGACCCTTAAGGACCTGTCTGAAAAGCTCCTCGGGTCCGTCCTCATCAAGAACAGTGGTAAGGGCATCCATTAAAAAGATATTGTCCTCAAGTTTAGTAATCAGCTCATCTCCTGCCCCCGGCATCAGCTGAACAAGGAACCCGCCTGCCGCCCTGACAGAAAGATCTGTATCGACCAGCACGCCGAGTGCAGACGCTGAGGCCACCTGTTCGCTGACAAGAAGATAATTAGTAAAGTCTTCCGCGATTTCACCGCTGACAAGCTCAACCGAGCCGATATAAGGCTCCTTGAGTCCGATATCCTTTGAAACAGTTATGGTTCCGTCTTTTCCAACCGCAGCTCCAACATCGAGCTTTCCATCCGCCCTGAGCGGCAGCTCCGTATGCGGATTATCTACAAATCCCCTGACATTGCCCGATGAATCAGAAACTGCCGTGATACTGCCGATCGGTC
>JAEEGL013827202.1_pt1 | contig 16508 bp, 12 predicted proteins | sample 9134231 | NCBI WGS metagenome assembly JAEEGL01 (sample SAMN16246548, study PRJNA631951) | gut metagenome | biome: gut microbiome; feature: rumen; material: fiber-attached | host: Bos | place: Iran: Karaj | collected 2018-10
GATGGTGGTGCTCACCGCAGTGGCATACGCCGTGCGCGTGATCGCACACGCTGTGGTCTACATGCTCGTCGTGATCGTGATCATCGTCGTCATGATCGGGGTGGTGCTGATGCTCGTGCTCATGATCGTGGTCATGGTCATGCTCATCGTGATCATGGTGATGGTGGTGATGCTCGTGAGCCTCAGCCTCAGCCAAGGCAGCTGCCATGTCTGCAGCCGTAAGAGGATTCTCGATAGCATTAAGGATCTGAACACCGGAGAGCTGCTCCCAAGGTGTTGTGATTATCTGTGAATGATCGTTAACAGCCTTGATAAGTTCTACTGCCTTATCGAGCTTCTCCTGCTTGATGTCGGATGTTCTTGAAAGGATGATCGTTCCTGCGTACTTAATCTGGTTCTCGTAGAACTCGGAGAAGTTCTTGAGATAAACCTTGCACTTGCTTGCATCGATTACTGTAACTGTGCCGCAGATCTCTGTGCCTTCAACCTTCTTAACGGCAGCAACTACGTCAGAGAGCTTGCCTACACCGGAAGGCTCGATAACGATACGGTCGGGATGGAAACGGTCGATAACATCCTGAAGTGCTGTTCCGAAGTCACCTACGAGTGAGCAGCATATGCATCCGGAATTCATCTCCGTAATCTCAATGCCAGCCTCCTTAAGGAAACCTCCGTCGATTCCGATCTGACCGAACTCATTCTCAATCAATACGATCTTCTGCTTGTCGTAGCCGTCAGAGATGAGTTTCTTAATAAGTGTTGTCTTTCCTGCTCCCAGAAATCCTGAGAATACGTCTACTTTTGTTGCCATGGTATATGTCCTTCCTAATTTGAATCGTCTTTAGCTGAAGTAGATTATCTCCGTCTTGGGTTTGCTCGTGATAGCATATTCTGAAACCTCGAGACAGGGTACATCAAACTTCTGTCCGTTCTGCTTATCCTCAAAGTATCTTACCGTGCCCGTAACCTTGACCCACATGCCTGCAGGGAAGTTGGGCTTGATGTTATAGAAGCAAAGCATCGTGATCTGTCCGATGTCGTCGGAGCAGCATGTGTATGCTCTTCTTTGAAGTGCGAAAGCCTTGCCCTTAAGATCACGGTAAGTCATAGCCTGACCTGTAAGCTTGACCTTCTTGCCGTTATATCTCGGAACGTTGTCGAGAGCGTCCGTCCAGAAAAGACCGAAGTCATCGGGAGAAATCTCGCATACATCCTGTGAAAGGTCGTAGGGGAGGAAGTTTCCGATATCGAGAAGTTTGTCTTCCTTATCGAGGAAGGTGAGGTTCATGCCGGGATTAACTGCCTTAACGGAACCTCTAAGCTTCGGGATGTTGTTGACCTCGGGATCAACACGGTTAAATATCGCTGTGTCGCAGAAACGATAGTAATCTGCGAAGAATGTCTGCATGTTCTTGTAGTATTCGCTGTAGGTTGTGGCATCGATAACTACAACTGCTGCGGCAAGGGCCCACCTCTCGGGAACATCTACCTCATCGAAAAACTTCGACGGTGATACGGATCCGTTCCACTCAATGAAAAGCACATCGGGCTTGTGCTCGGCTTCGATCTTAAACATGAGATCGCGGTTAACTTCGGTTGTTTCCTTGGCGATAACAGCGGGAGCGCCATTAGGGAACGTAAGATCGTCGTACTCGACTTCGCCGTCCTCTGTAGTGAGGATTACGATCTTCTTGCCTTTAAAGGCATCGTTAGCTGCCCATTCTCCTATGACAGTGGTCTTGCCGCTGTCGAGAAATCCTGTGAAAAAGTAAACAAGACAGTCTTCCATAAAAATCTCCCTTTTTCTTTTGCGGCTTATATTTTCACGCGCGCGAAAATCATTTACAAGTGGCAAATGTATGAAATTTTGCTCCCTTCAGGATAGCTTGTGTTAGAATTTGTCCTATGAAAAGGATAATTATCGAGACTCCTCAGCAGTATATCGAGCATGGAAAGAAGATCCAAAGACAGATCGAGAATGAGACCGACAAGAAGGTCGGCCGCTTTTGCCTGTTCGAATTAAACAACTTAAAAAGACTGCACGATTATCTCTATTCACCGTTCATGGATCACCTTATGGTTACCGTCACATGTACCGGCAACTACGGTCTTATCTGGATCTTTATAGCACTTGCTTTGATGATCCAGGACAGCCCCAGAAGATCCATCGGATACAGCATGCTCATTGCACTCTTGATGTGCATCACGATTGGCAACCTCATCATTAAGAACGTTGTCAAAAGAAGCAGACCGTTCTTCCACAAGAACTACAAGCTTCTCATCAAGCAGCCCTGGGATTATTCATTCCCTTCAGGCCACACGTTAAGTTCGTTCGCAGCCATGACGGTGCTGTTCTTCCTTAACAATGAGATTGGAGTCATCGCACTTATTTATGCGAGCCTTATCGCATTGTCGAGACTTTATCTTCGCGTTCATTTCTTCACCGATGTTTTCTTCTCGATGGTACTTGGAACGGGACTTGGAATACTTGCGGTAAAGGCTTATGAGACGGGCTTTTTCGGACTTCTTTGATACAACAAAACCCATAGTTGCGTTATCCCCGATGGCGGGGTTCTCTTGTGTTACCTATAGGGGTATCTGTCACAGCTTCGGATCTGATTACGCCCCCACTGAACTTACAAGTGCAAGATCGATCGTGATGAACGGCGTAGATAAAAGTTACCGCTTCATGAGAATCAATCCCGATACCGAGGGCGTTACATGCATACAGCTGTTCGGAAATACTCCGGAAGATTTTACGGAAGCCATGAAGATAATATGCGATGACGAGATTTTGTCTCGCGTTGATATCTTCGATATAAACATGGGTTGTCCCGTCCAGAAAGTAGTAAAGACAGGTGCAGGATCAGGTCTTCTCAGAACGCCCGATGTTGCTCGGAAAATAGTGGAGCAAAGTGCCAAGACTTGCGAGGACCTCGGGAAGGTGCTCACGGTAAAAACGAGGATCGGTTTTGACGATCGCGATACTAGCGGTCCGCTTTTCGCAAAGATGCTTGCAGAAAGCGGAGCACAGGCGATATGTGTTCATGGCAGGACGGCGAAGCAGATGTATGCGGGCACAGCAAACTGGGATGCCATCGCGAAGATGCACGAGCAGGTTGAGGGCACCGGAGTGTATTTCTTCGCAAACGGAGACGTAACTGACGGGAAGTCCGCTGCAAAGATACTTGATGTTACAGGTGCGGACGGACTCATGATAGGACGCGCTGCCTGTGGTAACCCGTGGCTTTTTAGCGAGGTCAAGCAGTACCTTCAGAACCGCGCTTCTTGTAAAGAGAAAATAATAATAGGAAAACCTGATTTCAAAGAAAAGTGTGATATGCTGATAACTGAGCTTGACGGAAGAATTACGGAAGTCGGAGAGCATACCGCAGTAACAGAGATGCGAAGCGTTATGCCTCACTATATCAAGGGCTTTCCCGGCGCCGCCAAATTGAAGGTCGCTCTCTGCCGTGCAAGTACCAAATCAGAGGTAAGACAGATTCTTGATGACTGTCTGAAGGAGAAAGAATGGGCTTAGATGAAATCTTCTTGGCGATCCTTCTTATTGGAGGCTTAGTTGTAGGATTCCTCGGAATCAATCTTTACAGATACGCTGTAATCATTATGAGTTCTGCCGGCGGATATGCGCTCGGTTCCATGGTCTGCCAAATGTTCTTCGATCAGGTTGCCGGTGAGGGTGTTCTTCATGACAGCAGTTCTTCTGCTATCGATTCATTCGTAATCGCAGTATTCGTAATCGTCGGAGGCGTATTGGGATACGCTTTGTACAACGTGATGGGTCCTGTCGTAGGAGCTGTCGGTGGTGCTTTCATGTTCGCTAAGGGCGTTCAGGCTGTTGCCGGTGTAAATGCAACTAACGCATTCCTCGGAGTTTTCATCGGAATTGTCATCGGTGCAGGTCTCGGCGTTCTTGCTGTTAAGTTCAACGGATGGGCAATGATCATCTTTACTGCATTGGCCGGAGCAAGGATCACAGGTTATTCCGGTGCATACTTCCTTCACAAGAGTTCCATTGCAGCTACACTTGCAAAACCCACGCTTTCCATGTTCTCTGCGAACTTCCCTACAGACGCTATAAGAATGGCTTTGTTCCTTGAGTTGTTCGTTATTTTGACAGTTCTCGGAATAGTTGTGCAATCAATCCTTAGAGATGACTGAAAACGTCACGAAAAATTATCAATTTTGCCGTTGATTATTGGCGTTCAACTTGTTATCATTCACTTATCGAAGGAAACTTCGGTGCTTAATTGAGACAATTTTCTATATCTATCCCTTATTCCATGTTGAGGGCATCTCGAGCAACAAATCGAGATGCCTTCAATAGTTTAGGGAAAAATCTTTAGTTCACCTGATTGATAAGTTTGCCCGTCTTGCCGTCCATGTAATTTTTAAGATTCATGGCTGCTGCATCTATGAGTCTGGCCCTTGTTTCCTTGGGCGCCCAGGCGATGTGAGGAGTGATGACTGTGTTAGGTGATGTAAGTAAAGGATTATCAGCCTTCATAGGTTCTACCGATACTACATCACAACCGAATCCTGCGACTTTGCCGGACTTAAGAGCTTCAGCCATGTCAGCTTCATTAATGAGCGGGCCTCTTGCCGCATTGATGATATATACACCGTCCTTACAACGTGAGATTACATCCTTGTTGATGAGATTATTGGTCTCGGGGGTTAACGGGCAGTGAAGCGAGATAACGTCTGCTTTGCCTATTGCCTCTTCGAAAGTGAACTCTTTCTCGGGATTTCTGATAGTGTGAGGAACGGGGAGGACGTTCATGCCGAGTGCTTCAGCAATGACAGCTACTCTAGAGCCAATCTTACCCATGCCTACAACAGCGATATTCTTTCCGGCAAGCTCTGTGAGAGGAGAGATCCAGTAGCAGAATTGCTCGGATCTTACCCAGCCGCCGTTCTTAACGTCCTCGTTATGAAGACCGACCTTGTCGGCGAGCTCGAGAAGGAGTGCGATAGTCATCTGTGCAGTAGCGAAAGTACCATATTCAGGCACGTTCGTGACGGCAATTCCTTTTCGACGGCATGCATCAAGATCAACTACGTTGTAGCCAGTAGCAAGGACGCCGATATACTTCAGGTCAGGAAGCGCATTTATAGTTTCCTCAGTGAAAGGTGTCTTGTTGGTAATGACGGCCTCTACCCCGGAAGCGCGCTCGATAATCTTATCTGCGGGGGTGATGTCATATGCCGTTACATCCCCCAATTGCTCGAAAGGTTTCCAGTTAAGGTCACCGGGATTTGCTGCCGATCCGTCCATGATTGCTATACGCATGAGATTATCTTCCTTTCTGTGTTTCAGAACTGTAACAAAGTCAAAAATAATTATACAATAGTTACAATTTAATGATAAACTGATTGCGGGAGAGAGCCATATGTATCTATATTGTTACGCGCGTTCAGATAAGGCCCGTTTTACCGGCCGTAAGTTGTTAGAAGAATCGGAAGGCGAGTGGATCGAGGATATCGAGTCCTTTGTCTCATCTTGCGATGCGTCAGGAAGAAGAGCAGACGGCACTATCGTCCTGATACTTCACCAGGAAGCGTGTGTAAAGCTTCTCCTCGAACGTATCTATCCCGCTGATGTCAGGTTTCCCGTCATTAACATCACTCCCGACGGTAAGTATGCAGGCATCCTCCGTGCGGGCGGATACAACACATACCAGATCTTGGACAAGATCACTTCTGCGTTAGGATGTATAGCTCTTTCATGTGAAGAGGACCGTAAAGATACGGCCCCCGATCTTATGCGCACGGTTATGTCCTATCAGATGAAGGCAGATGATGAAGATCTTCTTAAGGAGATCTCAGCATATATCAAGGACGGAGGTTCAGTTGACGTCTACAGCGATCTCCCGCTTGAGATGAGCGAGCCTGTGCTCGACGCCTTAAGCTTCAAGACGTTCCTGTTTCAGTCCAATCAGAAAAACGAGATGAGTCAGGCGTATGCTTCCGCTAATTCTGAAGACAAGTATTCCATCTTCATAACATGTGGAAAGCTTGCTGATGTTCCGAAGAACGGGAAGGTTTTGCTTCTCGTTCCTAAGATTGTTGTTGTCGGTATCGAAGTATCGGCAAGATCTGATCCGGAATATGCAGCGAGTGTATGCCGTTCATCTTTGGAAAAGCACGGGATCAATCCTGATGCCGTAGTGACTGTTGCAGTGTCTGCTCTTGCAAGAGAGAGTGAGGCCGTAAGCAGCATCGCGAAGGATTTGGGATGCTTTGTGACGTTTTTTGATTCAAGACTTCTTAAGGCTGTACGTGTTCCTCTTAATGCCGGTTTCACTAACGAAAGACTCGACGCTGATTTCTGCACTGCTTCCGCATGTCTTGCATCAGACAACGGAAGGATTCTGATGAGGAGAGCGGGCGACAGGAATTCGGTTCTCATGACGACCGCGATCAAGAGAAGTCCTGTGTATCTTACACAGTGACATTGGGATACATTGCCGGGGGGCTATTGAGAAATGAAGAAATTGACGAGAATCGTTGCAGCAGGCCTTGCCATTGTAATGGCGGCGCCGGTCTTTGCAGCATGCAAGAGAAATGGCGGTGCCAACAAGATATCTTCTGATGATCCGTGGTACAACGTGTCTACCCTGACGGTCGGTACGGAGCTGGATTCGACCGCGTATGAGTACGGCAGTTTGTCGTTTGTAAGTACATTCGGTGATGATTACGTGTTCAGACTTTCAGGAAGTCTTAACATGCCGGATGATTTTGATTATGAGACAGATTCCTATTCCGATTATCGTGTGGACGAGCTTCGAGTTTACGATGGTACGGGATCTTTTGTCAGATCTATTGATCTCATGGATTTTATCCGATCTTTTAACCAGGCGGATAATGTATATATCAACAACGTTAATCCGTCTTCTGAAGGCGTTGAGATAACTGTTAACGGATACGATTTTGAGCGTGACGAATCAGTAAGCGGTACGGCGAATGTTGACGTTGAGTCAGGATCTATCGGATCATTTATTCCCACAGCTGAGGAGAGTGCGGAGTATGCATCCAGAATCGTGGCACAGGGCGGAAGTGATGAAGGTTTCATGTCCTGCGGTGAGTACAGAATCAGAAAGTTCTGGTTGTCTAATGACCGCGGCAGCTCTTACATCCTCGTAGTAGTTGCACCGGATGGTTCTTATACAGAGTTTGATATGAGAGCTATCGCTCCTATGCTTGATATCTATAACATTTCAGGCGCAATCGATATCGGAAGTAACAGAGTATTGCTTCCCCTTTCCTGTGCAGGCACAGGTGATCAGTACGCATTGCTTGACTTAAACTCAATGACGATGATTATCGATACATCAGATCTTACATGGCTTAGCAGTAAGTCGATGTACATCTCGGAGGTTGCAGGTCTCGGTTTTATTGTCAGTGATGTTGACGGAATTTATACGATCAACTACGACAACGGCTGCCTTGATCCTTTGTTCCTCTATTCTTACTCGAACGTAAATATGTATGACCTGAGAAATGCACGTCCTGTTGAAGTAAGTGAGGACAGAGCAGTTTTCTCAGGCACTCCTTATAATCCCGGCGGTTCCCTCGGTGCAGTTTTTGAAAGTGTTATCTATACTTTCACAAGAGCCGATTCCAATCCCAATGCCGGTAAGTCCATTTTGAGAGTTGCAAGCACCGGAGAATTCACATACCCGCTTTGTGCAGCGATCGCTTCATTTAATGAGAATAACGGTTCTTACTTCATAGAGGTTGAGCAGAAGTATAATGTGAATGTTCAGGCAGGTGCCCAACAGAACCAGCCTGTTAACGGCCAGCAGAGTGACTCCACTCAGACTGATGATAATGCTACGACGACACTCGGTAATCAGCTTGCTATCGACATCATGAACGGAACAGGCCCTGACATCATCGTCAATGGTGAAAGATTCGGTATGTTGAATGACCCCGACTATCTTTTGAATCTCAGAAGTTTTGTAACAGATAACTTCGGTTCATCAGACTACCTTACAAATGTATTTGATGCTGCAAGCGACGGCGACGAGCTTTATCAGATCCCCGTTTCGTTCTGTGTACAGGGAATCGTAACAGATTCTTCCAATGTAGATGCAGGTCAGATCGGATTTACATACGATCAGTATGCTGAATTCGTAAACGGTCCTTGTAACGGAACCGGTCCTATCGACAATGGACGACTTGCTTTCTTTATTAGTTCACTTAACTGCATGTCAGATCTTGTTATCTCTGATGATACTGTTGAGTATGATGCTCCGGCGTTCAGAGCTCTTGCAGAATTTACTGCAGCCAATATCAACGAAGCATTGGTAAGCGATGATCCGGACGCACCTTATATACCTGACGGAGACCGCGTAGCAAGAGTTGTTAATGTTGATGGAATTGCAGCCTTTTTTGATACGGTAAAGAATGGTAATATGGTACTTCTTGGAATGCCGTCATATGACGGAAGGGGACCGATTCTCTATGGAAGTGATTCTGTAGCGATCTCAGCTCAGACAACTGCACCTGATGCATGCCGTGAATTCGTTTCACTTCTTTTGAGTGACGATATTCAGGTTCTCTATGGTCAGTCGACCGGTATTCCTGTGAACAGAACCGCATTTGAGATAGCCGGGCAGAAGAACGTCGACAATCGTAATCGGCAGCGCGAGTACTTGCTGAGAATCCTCACTCCCGAGGACTTCAGAATGGAAGGCTACAACGCAGAAGCTATGGATTATTCCGTAGTTGATGAGTTTGAATCATTCTGTGAAGGATTGTACGGATGGTATACGAATGACGGTTCTATAAATGCCATCATCAGAGAAGAGATGCCGGCATACTTCGAGGGACAGAAGACCTTAGATCAGGTTATCCCTGTACTTGAAGACAGAATACAGACACTACTTAACGAAAGAGGATAAACACCTTAGCCAATGGCTTCTGATAAGGAAAGCATAAAGACAAAAGATAAAGATAAGAATACTACCGTAAAAGAGCGGGCGCCTATAACGACCGCTCTTACTACGGACCCTCAAAGACTTGCAGCCATGAAGGCTGCCAAGAAGAGGCTGCATAGGAGAAGAGGACTTAAGGACTGGGCTTTGTTTACGGGCTATCTGACTCCGAGCCTTGTCGGCGTAATGTTATTTTTCTTCCTGCCTCTCATAATGATCCTTAAGACATCTTTCCAGAAGTCGACAACCAATTATGAATTTGTAGCATTTGCAAACTATGAGAGAGTTCTTACCAACGATGCCTTTAAGGATGCAGCTGTTAACACGCTGACATTCTCCGGCATTGCAGTTCCTCTTGCCGTAGTTCTCGCACTTCTTCTTGCCATCCTTCTTAACTCGGGTATTCCCGCACAGAGCGGCTTTAGAAGCATACTGCTTAATCCTATGATGGTTCCTGTAGCATCTGTCGTACTTATCTGGCAGGTATTCTTCAGCTACAACGGTGTGGTTAACGGCGCAGGATTGTTCAAGATATTCGAACCGGATAAGATTGACTGGCTTAAATCAGATCATGCGCAGCTTGTTATCCTGGCTTTGTTCCTGTGGAAGAACTTAGGATACAACATGGTTCTTTTCCTTGCTGCTCTGAACAATATTGATGAGGAAATATTGGAGTCTGCACAGATGGATGGTGCAGGTCCTTTGACAAGATTCTTTGCCATAAAGATGTACTTCCTGGCACCTACGATCTTCTTTGTAATGATCATGTCGCTCATCAATTCATTCAAGATCTTTAGAGAGGTATATCTCCTCACGGGAGATCACCCGTATACGAATCTTTATATGCTCCAGCACTTTATGAACAACGCTTTTAAGAACCTTGAGTACAGTAAGCTCTCGGCAGGCGCAATCATCATGTGCGTGGTAATGATCGTCATCGTAGGAATTCTGTTCTACGCAGAATCCAAGTTCGACGCGGATGTGGAGGGATAAATGATGGATCCTGAGATTTCCAAGCAGCGTCACGAGGCGGCCACAAGAGCAAGAAGACAGGTCTTCACCAAGATGGAAAGAGATCTTTCCTTCTTCGAGCAGATGAATGAATCCGACAGGGAAGCATTCTTCAAGAAAGAGAAGGCAAGATCACTTCATTTAAGAAGAAGAAGGAAGGTCATTAACAGAACATCGATTATTATCGGTGTATTCATCGCTTGCGTGGTTTCCATTCTTGCGATCATTCCCGTCTTCTATACATTCCTTAATTCATTCATGTCATCCGCAGAGATATCACATAACTACGGTGTTATTTTCCAAAGCCTTTCAGGTCATGCTGATCAGGGTGCTCAGTACCTTGCCAAGTCTCCTAAGATGACACTTATTCCTCAGAAGGTAACGATCGAGCAGTATAAGAATCTTCTTATCATGAGCCCTACGTACCTTCTTAAGTTCTGGAATTCCATCATCCTTGTCGTTCCTATCGTAGTAGGTCAGATGGGTGTTTCCTGTCTTGCTGCATACAGCTTCGCAAGATACAGGAAAAGAAGAAGAGAGATCTTGTTCTTCTCATACATCATCCTGATGCTCATGCCTTTCCAGGTTACGCTTGTTCCTAACTATATGATCTCCGAGCAGCTCGGAATACTTAATACTGTCTGGGCAATCATTCTCCCGGGTATTTTCTCTACGTTTGCTGTTTTCCTGCTTACGAAGTACATGAGACAGATTCCTGTCGCGTATATAGAAGCAGCCAAGCTTGACGGTGCGAAGGAGTGGCAGATATTTACGCAGATTGCCATTCCCATGTGCAGCAATGCAATCTTCGCACTTTCTATACTTCTCTTTATCGATTACTGGAACATGGTCGAGCAGCCGCTCGTCCTTTTGACCGACCCGGCAAAACAGCCGATGTCGGTATTCCTGTCGCAGATCAACGAAGCGGAAATCGGCATTGCTTTTGCCGCATCCGCACTTTACATGATCCCGCCTCTTCTGATCTTCCTATGGGGTGAGGAGTACCTCGTAGAAGGAATCTCAAGATCGGGTGTCAAATAACGGAGGCTAACATGAAGAAACACGAGAATCAGAAAAGCGATCGTAAATGGGTTATAAAGGCGATGATTGCATTCATCGCAATACTTGCGGTGTTGACGTTCTTTTCTAACACGATAATGAACCTCACAATTCCGCTGGTAGTAACTTCATACGCCATGCGCGGTAATCTTGCTTATACCAACAGTTCCACGGCGCAGATCGTTGCTGACGGTCAGATTGAGGTCAAGGGACTCGAGGGAAGAGAGGTAAGCGAGGTTCTCGCTACCAATTACGATACCGTTGCAGAGGGCGACGTTATCATGACTCTTGTTCCCGTAGAGGATATGTCGGAGCTTACGACACTTGAGACACAGCTTCGTACTTTACAGCGTGAGCAGGCTTATGCTGCAAGAACTCCTCACCACACAGACTACACACAGTACACAACGGCAGTAAGAACTGCACAGCAGGCTCTCGCTGATGCTCAGGCTCAGCTCAACTCCGCTACGACAAGAGATGAGACCATAGCTGCAGCACAGCAGGTATTGGCTGCCAACCAGTCCGCAGTCGTTGCTTTGCAGGCACAGGTAGCATCAGCCTCCGCTACCGTCGAGAGCATCAACGCTCAGATTGCTGCCTGCTATGCAAGAATCGCGGTTCTCGATGGAACGGCTCCTGCAGCAAATACAACGGGAATGTTTGCTCCCAGAGCAGCTGCAGCCGCTAAGAACGATCCCGATCCTGCAGATCCTGCTACAACATCTGATACATCAGCTCCGTCTGAAACAACGACACCTCCTTCAGATACAACTGCAACTTCCGAGACAACAACATCACCTACGGAAACTGCAGCTCCTACCGAGACAGCTGCTCCCACATCACCCACAGTTGATCCCGGCTCCGAAAGACAGAGTCTTCTCAATCAGATTTCTTCACTCCAGCAGCAGCTTATTGATGCTCAGAACAGACTTGCCGGATATTCTTCACAGCTTGCAGCCGCAGAGGCAGCTGTAACTGATGCACAGACGGCGATCACAACCGCACAGGCACTTCCCAGCACATACGCTGCCCAGGATGCGGTTACGGATGCCCAGGCTGCATTGAACGCAGCTACAATTGCTCTTTCTGATGCACAGGTGAATGCAGGCATTGCGGCTGACCAGCTCGTAGATGCTGCTTCAGACAGAGAAGAACAGATTGCTCAGCTTGAGGATAAGATCGAGAAGGTAAGAGCAAGACTTACTCAGAATGAGATCGTTGCCCCTGCAGACGGACTTATCATCAACATCGCTGCGGTAGCAGGCGACAAGCTTAACGAGACTACGGTTATCTTTACTGTAGTTCCCGAGACAACAACATATTCATTGTCATTCACATTCCCTACGAATGTTGCACAGAACCTTAATGTAGGTCAGGAATTGAACAGCGATAACTACTACTGGATAGACAGAATCGTTATCACAAACATCAAGCCTGATCCTAACAACCCGAGAGACAGCAGAATCGTAAAGTGTGCCGTATATTCCGACTCCACATTGTGGCCGGGTGAGTCCATCACGGTTACAGCTGACAGAGGAAATGCAACTTACGATCATGTAGTAGCAGCAAGTGCGATAAGCGAAGACAACTCCGGACAGTTCGTATATGTTGTAGACCAGACATCAAGCCCGTTGGGTGACAGATATACAGTCAGAAGAGTTTCAGTTACTGTCGAAGCAAGATCAGGTGCTTTCGCAGCTATCCGCGGCGAAGGTCTTGATAACGCCATGGTAGTAACCCGAAGTGAAGAGCCTCTTCATAACGGAGACAGAGTACGTCTCGAAGACTATAGCGGAACTCAGAGCTGACAGGTATAACAATGGCATTAACTAACAGAACAAAAAGATATATCAGAGAGACATACTATAGCTTCAGAAGGAAGGTCAAGAAGGTTGTCATGGCCGCTCCCTTCTGGGTGCTTCTCGCATCAGTCGCACTTACCTCTACAGGTATAGGTAGATATATTTACCTTAATAATAATAGATATGACATGCATATGGCTTCGTACTGGACTTCTGAGGACAGTGCGACATCATTCAGATACATGTCTGTGTATGCAAGAGGGGCAAGACCCGGCGGCTCGGATACTCCAGCGCTTTATATTAACCAGTCTACTTCTTTAAGCAGATCCGATATAGTTACCATGAGAACTTCTCTTCAGAATCTCGCAGATTCCGGTAGATCTTCAGCAGGTAAGTCCGGTCTTGGCACTGACGGAAGACCCGTAGGTTGGGAAGACTGCTTTTGTTCTTACCTCACGGCTTCCATCGATACTGTTGCAGATCCCGGTGATCCTCAGGCGTTTACTTTCAACAGTACTACTGATGTCATAGCCGTCGAGGGTAACTTCCTTGCTTTCCATCCGTTCTCATTCTTGTCGGGGGGATTTCTTCCCGAGATAGCAGAGGACGCAAGGCAGATTGTAGTAAACGATGTTCTTGCATGGAAGTTCTATAAGTCCTACGACGTTCTCGGCGAGAAACTTATGCTTTGGGGACAGGAGTTCACCATCATCGGTGTTGTAACCGAACCCACAGATAAGATCGCACGCACAACGGGAACCAATGAGCCCAGAGTATATGTTTACTTCAGTGCCATGGAGCAGTGGGCACCGTTAGTATCAACAGACAACACGACAAATTCCAATAACGGAACACCGGGTCAGAACGGATCTTCAGGTGCTACCCAGTACAACAACAGCCAGCCTGTTGCAACAGGTAACGCATCTGCAGGTGCCGCAGGCGCAGCAGGAAGCGGAACAGGAACAACACCTGCAGTTCGTCCCGATATGGCTATTATGTGCTACGAGGCAATGCTTCCCGAAGCAGTTAAGAATGTAGCCAAGACGGACATGAGTTCGTCCGTTCCTAACTACACTCCCGCTACACCTAACTTTTACGTAGTAAGTAACACGGGAAGATTCAGTGTATACAACACATGGCACTTCATGTGGCCCATAGGGCAGACACAGACAAGGCTTGCACAGTACGATTTCCCCTATTGGGAGAAGTGTGCACAGCTTACGTCACAGCATCTTTTCGCTGACGTGCTGCTTACATCACTCGGTGCCATCCTTCTTGTTACCGGCACAATAATGGCAGCTTTACGCTATCGCAGAAATGTCTCGAAAATGAAATAATAGTCAATTCCTCCGAAAGTATAATTAGAATCAGGATATTATCTTAGGAGGACTTTACTATGATCGGGAATAAGAGAAGTACATTAACAGTCCTAATCTCATCTATACTTGCAGGCGCAGTGCTTATGAGTGCCTGCTCGGTCAATATGAATGGCGTTGAGAATGCCTTTTCCGATCTTGGAAGAAATATAAGCGAGGCAGCGAACGGTAACGAGGAAGATGTCGATTCCGCAGCTGAAGCTACCGTTGTAGTTGATGCTCCGCAAGAAGATATAACGGAAGAGACTGAGCCTTCGGAGACGGAAGACGCTGCACCTACAGCAACTCCGGCACCCACGGCTACCCCGACACCTTCTCCTACGCCTGTTCCTCAGAGAGTAGATTTCTCTGAGCTTACAGAAGATCAGCTTACAGATGCAATTGACGTGGAGACGGAAAGTTTCTCCGAATCCGCACATGCAGAAGATGATGACGATATCATTCTTGCAACTTTCTCAGGTAAGAGAGTTCTTATATCCTCTGATGAAGTATCCGCCCCTGTTGTATCAGTGAATCTTATGCTCGATGCTTTCTACATGGAAGCTGAGGGTATCTATAACAGAGTGGTCAACGAACAGTATGCGGCTTACGAGCTCGATCCCGAGATGGTTCCGGATACCATAGATGTTGAAGTCAGCTATGATTATTTCTATAACGGAAGACTTCTTTGCATCATCATGAACTACTCTGTAACCCAGGATGATGATGTTATTAATTCTGTTACCGAGTACTACAGATTCGACCTTTATACAGGCCAGATCGTTTACTCCGATGACTTGGTCAATGATGTGGATGCATTCTACGATGCGCTTGCCGAGGCGGTTGCCGACAGTACAAGCAGTCCTGCAGACAAAGCATCCGATTATGAGATCGAATTCTTCGTAGTCGAGACTGACGATGACGGTGAGGCAACTGTTATTGCAGCAGTGGTTGAAGACGACGGATTCGAATACTACAGTGTCGAGTTCCCGGATCTCTATGAGAGCCTTACACGTTATGGAAGGGTAGTCTGGAATGTCGCTTTTGTTGAATTTGACGAAGAAGACGTCAACGACGAAGAGGACATCGAAGACGAAGATGAAGAGGCAGAGGACGAAGACGAAGAATCTTCCGAAGAGGACGAAGAACCCTTAGAAACTGAGGAATCTGAGGACGAAGAGGAAGATGAGGAGGAAGAGGAGCGCTGATAAATGCCCCTTGGAATGTGTGAAATCTTCTGTTCAAAATTAACTCAAATTTCACTCACTTTCCTTAGGCATTTTTGCACTCCGCACAAAAAATGATTGCAACAATGTGCAAACTGTTGTAAACTTCAATCGTAAGTTTCCATGTTTTATGGCATGCGTGCACATAAGGCGGATGGAACACATGGGGGTAAAACCTCATGTAAGCAAACTTAGGTCCTAATTGGACAGAAATAAAACCTTATTTTTTTAGGAGGCAAAAACAATGAAGACAAAGAAGATTATTGCTTTGATGTTGTCATTGGCAATGGTACTTGGCGTTGCTGCTTGTTCCGAGACTACACCTGAGACAACAGGTGCAGGCGAGACAGCTGCTCCCGCTGAGACACAGGCTCCCGCTGATGAGACAGAAGCTCCCGCTGAGACAGTTAATCAGGTCGTAGAGGCTTCTGCTTACAACGAGCTTGCAATTGCTGATGTTGCTGATGAGGATGATGAAGTTGTAGTTTATGGCTTCAACGAGGAGGTTAAGAACCTCATCGAGTCATATTCTGACATCACTGTTCGTTACGAGCAGCAGTCCTCTGACACAATTCAGCAGGTACTTGACAACGTTCTCGCTTCTGGTGAGGATGCTCCTGACTTGTTTGCATGTGATGCAGACTATGCTAGAAAGTACATGCAGTCAGACAACACATTGCCTATCAATGATCTTGGCATCGCTTACAGCGAGCTCACAGAGATGTACAACTACACTCTCCAGTTCGCTACAGACGATGAGAACATCATTAAGGGTCTTGCTTGGCAGGCTTGTCCTTGCGGCGTTTTCTACAACAGAACAGTCGCACAGGCTACACTCGGTGTTTCCGAGCCTGACGAAGTAGCTCCTTACTTCGAGAGCTGGGACGCTTTCCTCGAGACAGCTAGAACAGTTGCTGAGTCCGGTGAGTATGTTGCTGTATCCGCTACAGCCGACATCATGAGAGCTATCCTTGGTTCTCGTACACAGGCTTGGATCGTTGACGGTGAAGTTACAATCGATCCTGTTATGGAGCAGTACTTCGACCTCGCTAAGACACTCCACGATGAGGGCCTCACACACGAGACATCTCA
>JAEEGL014083066.1_pt1 | contig 16508 bp, 17 predicted proteins | sample 9134231 | NCBI WGS metagenome assembly JAEEGL01 (sample SAMN16246548, study PRJNA631951) | gut metagenome | biome: gut microbiome; feature: rumen; material: fiber-attached | host: Bos | place: Iran: Karaj | collected 2018-10
CGAGCCGGTCAGGGTCGTTCTTCTTGTTCTTCATGGAGTTGTAGTTTCTCTGCTTGCATTCAGAACATCTAAGAGTGATTTTGACGCGCATTACGGCACCTCCTTAAATTGCCTCCCTGTATCACCGCGGCTATGAGAGATTTAGCAGGGGCAAAGCCCCCATCCGCGGCTGAAAAAGGCGCACAAAAAAAGAGCCCTTTTTCACAGGTGGCGTAATTATAACACGCAGAAAGCCGGATGTCAACGAAAAATTACCGGTTTTTGAAAAAATACTTGACATCCGGCAAGGAGACGTATACCATGATGAAGTATGGCTTCACCATATAATGGATACTTCATATGACCGTAAGGTCATACTTCATTGAAAGGCGTTATCAAACATGAAAGTACTTGCAGTTGACTACGGCGACGCGCGGACCGGCGTGGCTGTGTCGGATCTGACGGGTTCCATCACGGGCTTTACCACGGTGATCCACTCCTGGAACCGGGAGAAGACCCTGAAAGAGCTGGTCCGACTGGCCGCGGAGCATGGGGCCCAGCGGATCGTCATGGGCTTTCCCCGGAACATGGACGGCTCCGAGGGTCCCCGTGCAGAGCTGTACCGCAGCTTTGCCGCGGAGCTGGAGCAGGAGCTGGGCATGCCCGTGGTCCTCTGGGACGAGCGGCGCACCACCGTGGAGGCCCACGGCATCCTCTCCGCCTCCGGATACCACGGCAAAAAACGCAAAAACACCGTGGACGCCGTGGCGGCCAGCCTGATCCTGGAGGGCTACCTGGCCTATCTGCGAAACCGAAGCGAATAAAAAATATTCCTGCCGCGCCGATCCGCCCGAAAGGGGCCCGGATCGGCGCGGCGGTTTTTATACTATATTCATTTTCAGCTCTTTGGCCGGCGAAGGGGCCGCGCGGTCACTGGCCGCTGACGCTGACCGCGTAATAGAGCGGATAGGACGCGCCGGAAGCGGAGGTGTCGGCGGTGACCATCAGGAAGTAATAGCCGGGCTCCACGTCCACATAGGCCGCCAGCTCCTCCGTAAAGGAGATCGCGTCGTCCCCCGTACAGGCGGAAAGGTAGGCCGCCACCTCCAGATCGCTGCCGTTCAGCCGCACCGCGGCGCACAGATACTTGCCCGTGTCCCCCAGCTTGTACGGCGCCACCTCGAACAGGACGGTCCCGCTGCCGGTCACCTCGAAATAGTACCAGTCGTAGTCCTCGTAGCTGCTGAGCTCCGCTGCCGTCCACTCGCCTTCTCTCAGCAGGTCCGAGAGATTCGCGGTGTCGTTGCTCTCGTTCTCCGCGTTGTCGAAGCTGGGATAGAAGCCCTCGTCGGGATGGGAGAGCTCCGCTTCGTGGGAGGTGGCGCGGCCGAATTCATAGATGGACAGGCTGGCGGAGGTGTCAAGCAAAGCCAGCTGGGAGACCTTGACCGCGAAGTTCAGGTTCTGGCTGTCGTTGACGTAGAAGGTGTTGACGCCGATGACCTTGCCGTAGACGTTGACCAGCGGGCCGCCGCTGTTGCCCGGAGAGATCGGCGCGGTGGTCTGCACGTACTCCACCCCGTCGTCAAACCGGGAGGCGGTGGAGACGATGCCGTCGGAGAAGGTGCCGGTGAGGCCTCTGGGGCTGCCCAGGGCGTAGACCGTCTCGCCGGTGGTGACGGCGGTCTCCTGCTCCAGATAGGGGTTGCCGGTGAGGGAGGTCTGCACCAGGGCAAGATCCAGGTCCGCGTCGCAGCCGTTGACCGCCGTGATCTGCAGCTCCGTCCCGTCGGAGAGGGTGGCCGTGGCGGAATAGGCGCCCTCCATCACGTGGTAGTTGGTGGCGATCTGCCCCCGGTCGTCCACAAAGAAGCCGGAGCCGCGGGCAAAGGCATCACCGTTGCGGTCATAGACGCAGATCTCCACCACGCTGGGCGAGATGGCCCGGAACACCTCCTCGGAGCTCATGGCCACCGGGCCGTCCTGCTTCCACTGGGCGGTGTAGGTCACGTCGGCGCTGGCCTCGGAGAGAGCCGGCTTCCAGCCCTCAAAGGTGTAGCCCTCCAGGCTGACCTCCGGCTCCACGGGCATCTCGCCCGGGGCCAGATACTGCTCCGCCTCGCCCACGAGGGTTCCCTCGCCGGCGTCGAAGCGCACGGTGTAGCGCCGCGACCACTGGGCGACGATCACCTTGTCGGAGATGATGTTGACGGAGGTGGAGTCCCAGTGGTCAAAGACATAGCCCTCCCGCTCCACCACGGGCGGGGTGGCGCGGCCGCCCTCTTTGACGGTCTGCATGAGATCGCCCGAGACCAGGGTGCCGCCGTTGAGCTCATAGCGCACCGCATAGTACACCGGCTCGGGAGCCTTTGCGGCGCAGCCGGCAATGCTCAGGAGCAGCAGCGCCAGAGAAACAGACAACAGTTTCCGCATATCGGTACCTCCTTGTTTTCCGCTCCGCCGGGGCGGAGCCGGGGGTGATCGGTATTATTGCTTTGCCTTCAGCGCGGTCTCCGACCCGGAGCCGCGGCGCCGGTCCGCCGCGTTGAGCAGGCCCAGGGCCGCCCAGAACAGCGGAGAAAGGATGACGGAGCTGAAGCAGAACAGCATGGAGATCAAAAAGCAGATCAGACCCGCGCCCAGGGCCGCGGCAGGGACCGAACGGTCCTTCCGGAACCAGGCCCGCAGGCTCAGCCCCACCGCCGCCAGCCAGTGCAGCAGCGCAGGCAGGCCCTGGCAGTAGAGGATCTGCAGCGGCAGACAGTGGGCGTCGGTGATCATGGCCGTGATCAGCCTGCCGTTCCCGGCCACGCGTCGAAACTCCTCCAGGCCTGTGTAGCGGGTCATATCCGGCCCGACGCCCAGCCACAGCGACCCGGGAACCCGGGAAAGGATCTGCCGCCATATGAAAAACCGCCCTGTGCCAAAGCTGTCGTTGAAGCGGCCGTGGAGGATCTCGTGGAGCTCATGGATCAGGCCCGAGGGACGGTCGAAAAACCAGAGCAGGACCGTGCCTTCCAGTACCAGCACCGCGGTGGCAAGAAGCAGCCAGAGCCGGACGCGGCGCTTCACAGGCAGCAGCACCAGCAGGCAGATCCATCCTCCCACAACCAGACCCACGATCCCGCAGAGCACACGGATTTTTATCAAGATCACCACGCAGCAGAGCCCCGCGGCCGCCGCCGGATACCGGCCCCAGCCCCGATGGCAGAGCGCGATGACCCCCAGAATGGGAATGCAGAGGCTGCAAAATGCGGAGACCAGGTCCACGTTGCCCACCGTGCCCAAAAACCTGCCGTGATACTTGACCGAGCCGTCGTAGAAGGTCCCGCCCGCCGGGTAGAGCCCCAGGGGATTCAGAGAAAGCAGCTGCAGCACGCAGATCAGACCGAACACCGCGGACATGGCCGCGAAGCAGCCCAGGATCGCCCGGTTGGGCGTCGCCCAGCGGCTGACGGCCAGGAAGATCAGCACATAGCAGCACACGCTCACTGCCCCTTCGTGGGCGGCTTCGTCATACCAGGCCCGGCCTCCGAAGGGGGAGGCCGCCGCCGAGATCAGCGTGAACAGCCCAAACCCCAGCGCCGCAAAGGACGCGGGCCGCGGCAGGGCGAACCGCAGCGCTCTGCCGGTACGGATCCGCCGCACCAGCCACATGATCCCCTGGGCAGCCACGCACAGCGCCAGCTGCCCCGTGAGCACATAGAGCAGGATCGTCTTGAAGGAGGAGATGCCGGAAAAGCCCGCCGTGCCCACCAGCAGCGGATAGGCGGTGAGAAAAACGCAGAGCCAGACCTGAACCGGGCCCCATACGGATTCTCTCCCGGCAGCCCTTCGCCGGTGTTCTGACATCTCAGCCGCTCCCCTTTCCGCGCAGCCTGCTCCGGCAGGGCCGAAGCAGCGCGCCTGTCTTTGATTTCATCATAGCAAATCCGCGGGAAAAATGCAACGGTCTTCCCCGTATTTTCGACCTGCCGGGGAGAAAAAGCTGAGGCTGTCTCAAAATGCTCTGTCATTGCGAGACCAGTTCGCACTTTTGCTTGCAAAAGTAGTGGTCGTGGCAATCCGTTTTCTCCACATGGGGATTACGGATTCCCACACCAGTGACGTCGGTCACTGGTTCGGAATGACAGGTTCGTGCATTTTGAGACAGCCTCAGCCGCTTGCAGATCATTCCTCGGGGGAGAAATTCTCCTTGCCCACGCCGCAGAGCTCACAGGCAAAATCGTCGGGCAGATCTTCCCACTTCACGCCGGCCTCGTCCTCATCGTAGACCCAGCCGCAGACATTGCAGACATACTTCATCGGTGCGATCTCCTTTCAATCATTGCAGGCGGATCCCGCCCACGGTCCCATTATAGCAGACCGGACGCGGTTTGACAAGCCCAAAAGCGCGGATCGGGCGATCCCCGCCTTTTTTCACAAAAAAGCAGACGCCTGAGGCGTCTGCTTTTCCCCGCCCGCGGGGGATCATTTCTCTTTGTCCTGGGCGTCCTGCGCCGCGTTGGCTTCCTCGGCCCATTGCTCGGCCTTTTCCGCGCCGGCCTCCGCCGTGTGGAACAGGGTCTTGCCCAGCTCTGCGAAGGCCCCGCCCAGCTCCTTGCCGGTCTGACGCCAGCTGCCGTCGTTGGTCACGTTTTCCTTCGGCACGACCTGCTCCGGGTCCGTGCCGTCCGCCCAGGCCTCCGCCCTGTCCGCGCCGACCTTGGCAGTCCGGAGCAGGTTCTTACCCAGCTCGGAAAACGCCCCGCCCAGCTTCTTGCCGGTGCCCTTCCATTCGTCCTTCAATGCCATTAGAAACACCTCCTTCCGGTTTGCTCTGATTATACCCGTTTATCCGGCCTTTGTCAAATCGGATTTGCCGCAGGTTTCCCGGCGCTTCGCTGCCGGCGCGTTCCGTGACAGCTTAACCTTTGTCAGTCCGGAATACCTTCGGCTGCTCGTTTTTTTCTTTCACGGTCTGTTCGACGTCCTCCGGCTGCAGGAGCAGCTCATTGACTGAGGCGTTGATCACAAGCCCCGCCGGAGTCCTCCCGTCCGCTAAGGGCCCGGAAAGGAAGGAGATCAGTTCTTCATAGGAATAGAGCGCTGCGCGCACTTTGCTGCCGAAAACGGCGCGGAGGGAATCCAGATCCGTAAAGCCGCAGAGATATTCGTCCCTGCCGTTGTTCAGCAGCCGCAAACGCAGTACCTTGCCGGGCGTTGTTTCACCGGGCTGGGAGAAATGAAGATCCCGGCTGCCCCAGATCAGGTCCTTTTCGAGGAAGCAGGTCGGCTCGCCCCGGTCGTTTTTTGCGGCCATGGACTCCCCGGGCATGCATACCGTTCCGGTACGCCGCTCGATCTCCAGCTGTGTCAGCAGCTGCGCGCCGCCCTGCGTCGTGTGGAGGATGGGATCCTCCGCGTCATCCGGCTCTCCGTCGAAAGAGACCGGCACGACGAGGGGGACCCGGAACAGCTCATGACCGATGGCGTTCCATAAAGTGAGAGACAGGGCGCGGGCTTCCGCCGAGTTCCCGATGGAGCGGGACTGCCGGAAGCGCGTGATCAGATAAAAGAGGTAAGAACCGGAGAGTTCCCAGCGTTTCGTGCCGGAAAGGGGGTAAAGCTCGTCCCTCTGCAGCACGGCAGTACGTGCGCTGCCGGTTTTCGGATCCAGGACGAAGCGGATAATGCCAAAGCGGTACCACTGCCGGACGAAGGCCTCAAAGCCCGCCCGGTCGAATTCCCGGAAGAACAGGCCGCAGGTATCCCCTGCCGCCGTTTTTTCAGCGTCGGACTTTTTGCTGAAGACCACCGCGTTCCCGCTTCCGTTCAGCAGCGGGACGGCGTCACCGGCGGCGCGCATAAACAGTACGTAGACGTGATCCAAAGAGCGGACGTAGTCCAGGGACCTCTGTGTGCGGAACTTCGGATAGGCATAGTCGTCCATCGTCTCGCATGACAGCTCCAAAGAGAGCGGCCGCCTTGTCCGGTCGAGATCGTGCAGGCAGACTGCCGAGAGGATCCGGTCCTTTGGACGGTCAGCCAGGAGCTTATCCACAAACGAACGCATTTTTGCCTCATCGTTTCGGACGGTGAAGCACTGATACTCCTCCTCGGTCAGCGCAAAGGCTGCGGGTTGCCTGCATACTTTGCCCGGCAATCGCAGCAGACCTGCTTGCCGCAGATCGAATGCAGCTCGGCCTTCGGGACCGTCCTCCCGCAGTCGGAGCAGACCGCGGTTTTCTCCCCGGAGGATTTGCGGTTCATGGCACAGACGTCGCAGTATTCCATGCCGTCGATCACCTCGATCTGGCTGCGGCGCAGCAGGCTCAGATCGACCCCGCATCCCGCGCAGCACCGCTTCCGGGATTCCGGATCACGATTGTTTTTCCTGCGAAACAGAGACATTTTTTCCTATTCTCCAATCTCCAGTGCGATATGGTAAGGCTTTCGGAAGAGCGGACGGAAAAGACCCGGGGATATTACAGGTACTCCACGGTTCCCTTTCGTTCGCCGCGGTCCTTGACGTTAGGACCGGGGTAGCCGAAAAAGGCCGCGGCGTAAAGAACGTATCCCTCCGGGATCAGCTCCGCGCCGAGGGCGGGGTCGTGCCGGAACAGGTCCTTCACGGTCGCGTGATCCCAGCCGCTCATGATTCCAAGAGAGGCGGCCGCAATGAACATGTTCTCCATGGCCAGGCAGCTGTCCTCGAAGGAGGTTCCGCCCTCCTTGGCGGAGACAAGGATCATCACGGGCGCGTTTCGCATGGGATCGCCCATGGCCGCCGCAATGTGCTGCGGAATCCCCGGCGGCAGGGGGAGGCTCCTGCGGGCTGCGCCGAAGCGCTCCAGCATCTGCTTGCTTTTGATTACGGTAATATGCCAGGGCTGGCGGTTCATTCCCGTGGGGGCGTAGAGTCCGGCAGTCACGATGGTCTCCAGCGCCTCGTCGTCAATCGGTCTGCTGTCGAACACTTTATAGCTTCTGCGGGCCAGAATGCTCTGAACGGTTTCGTTGCGGATCATAATATCTCTCCTTTGTTTTTCTGCTTCCTGCCGCGTCCTGAGATCGACAGGACTTTTTCAACTGAATGTATCTCAAATCCACCCGGTCGCCGCGGATGCAGTCGTATTGGCTGAGCCCGCTCTCACCGGTGAGGTTGTTGGAGTCCGGCAGAAACGGTGCCTGGTTGAGGACGCCGTCACTTCGCCGGATCCCATACCGGCGTGTCGGGATAATGCCGCGCCGGGGGTGCGAGCGCCTCGTCACCGAACACAGCGGCAGCGGAGACCGCCCGCTCTTGATAATAATATAACAGAAGCGGCAAAAACTCAAGGAATAATCCCGGCTCGGAAAACGCCGATTCTTGCGGAACCGGAATTGCCGAGCCGCGGGGGAAAAGCTCCCCATCGAAGCCGGCGCAGCGGGAAAGCCCGTCCTGGGGACCGCCGTGTTTTTCGGCTGCAGCTGCGATTCCGCCGGGACGGAACCGTCTGCCCGCGCGGGGAAAAGAAGGCGCCCCGGTGCACAACCGAAGAAATCGGCGGAAGCGGAACGCCTCGAGCGCATTCCCGGAAAACGGATAATTATCGAAGTATTTTGCCAAAAACCAGCGTATTATGCCAAAACAGACTTGCAATCATTGTCGGACTTTTGTATAATACTGTTTAGAGATATTGAAAAATCTCTCATTCACCTGAACCGGCGGGGAGGCTCGCCGCTTTCAAAAAGCGCACACGTCAGAAACAGGCAGATATATTTTAGAAAACGGAGGCTGGATACATGAAAAAAATCGTTTGCGAGTTATGCGAAGGAACCGAATTTACCAAGGAAAACGGCATGTTTGTCTGCCATGGCTGCGGGACAAGATATACCCCCGAAGAAGCCAGAAGCATGATGCGGGAAGTAGAGGGCGAGGCTCCGGCCGTGACCCGCGCGCCGGCTGCGGCCGTCCCTGCGGGCAACCCGAATCAGGCTCAGCTCGATAACATTCTCGTTTTGGCCACCACCGCTTATGAAGCGCAGAACTATGCCGAGGCAGAAAACTACTGCAACCAGGCCGTTGTGCTGGACGCCATGTGCTATAAGGCGTGGAATCTGAAGGCGAAGGCAGTGGGCTGGCAATCCAAAATCGATAATCTCAGAATCGAGGAAGCGGCGCACTCCTTCTGCAAGGCCATTGACTTTGCCCCCGAGGAGGAAAAGGAAAACCTCAAAAACCAGGCCAGCGAGGAGCTGAAAAAGCTCGGTCTTGCGCTGATCTCTCTGCGCAAAGACAGATTCTCCGGCAGCCCGGACAAAAAAGAGCTGAACGGGTTTACGAACGATAAGAAAGTGCTGCTCAATTCGCTTCTGGTCCTTCTCTCCCACGGCAATTTCGTCGGCATCCCCGAGGGCTATCTTGACCAGGTCGCAACGATGATGAATGAGGCTGCCGTTGCCGCGTTCAAGATGGCGCAGAATGCCTGGCGCAAGGTGGAACATCCTTCCGACAAGGACCTTTCCACCTATATTGACTGGATCGCCAATATTGAAAGCCTTCTCCGGCAGGCGATCGACACCAGCGACGACGATGACGAGGCAGATATCCAGCGTTACAAAAACCTGGCAGTCGTTCTGGAAGAGCCCATCGGGAAGCATTCCGACAAGCGGTATTGGGATTCTTTCTGGAATGAGTATCGGTGGACGTCCAGCCAGGCCCTGACCAGCGCCGCGGTTGCCACCAGGCGCCAGCAGGCACAGGAAGCGCGAAACAAAGCCGTCGAATTGGAGGCAAAAGTCGCCGCCAAGAAGGCCGAGGCCGCAAGAAAAGCAGAAGAAGAACGCCTGGCGCAGATCGCCGCCTATTGGGAAGCCCATGCCGACGAGAAAGCCGCGCTGGATGCGGAGCGTGCTGAATTGGTCGAAAAGGCCGGCGCACTGACCGCCGAAAGAGACAACCTGAACGCTGCGATCGCAGCCGCCCAGCCCACCGCGCCCGTTCCCTCCGAACAGGAAGCAAACGGCTACAAGAATCAGATCGGCGAGCTTATGAACCGCCGCTCGAAGCTCGGGCTGTTCGCAGGCAAGGAGAAAAAGCAGATCGATGCGGACATCGCAGTGCTTCAGGGCAAAGTCGATGCGCTGCAGACAAGGATCGCCCTGGAGAATCAGGCCCGTCGGGCAGAGATCGATGAAAAAACCGCTCCGATGCTGACGAAGCTCAATGAAGTGTCCGCACAGTTGGGGACCACGTGGCAGCGTGTCTCCGAGATCGATCAGACATTGTCCAAGATCCCCGAGGAATGATCCCGCGCGATATCCGCCTTCGGCCCGCGCTCCGTCAGCGCTGACCCGGGATACCGCGGCCCGTCGGAGATCCCGGCAGCGCCCCGGCGCATCAAAAAACCTCCATGCCTTGCGGGCTGTCCATAAGGACAGTCCGCAGCGAAATCCACCCTTGCGGGTGGGTGAAATCGCCTGCGGCGGTGAAACTGCCCTGCGGGCAGTGATATCCGCCTCGACGGCGGATGGGTGGATTTTATTTCACCGAATGCCGAGGCATTCGATTTCACCAAAGGCGTCAGCCTTTGATTTCACCTTTTGCCGTCAGGCAAAAGATTTCACCGTAAATCAGACTATCTGATTTCCCTGCTTGTACGATTCTATGACAATACCGGCTGAAACAAGAATTATCGGTTCTTGCTTCAGCCGGTGTTTTTTGATACTTCCTTAAGAGCCTCTGCCTCAGCGCATGGAGTTTTTTGCAGGGCAGGTAGATAAGATACCGCTTCCAACAAGGAAACCGGGCCCCATTGAAGCGTGCTTCGATGGGGAGAAGGAGGAGCCCCGGAGCACAGCCGAAGAAAACCCGGCTCTTACGAAACCGGGTTTTCTGAGCCGTGCGGAGGGCGCTCCGACGTGGTGCGCCTGACAGGATTTGAACCTGCATGGTTTCCCACCGGAACCTAAATCCGGCGTGTCTGCCAATTCCACCACAGGCGCGTGTTTGGTATCCGTATGATACCACACGGTACCTTCTTTGTCAACGAAAACCGTGGCGCGGGAACGGCGGGCGCACACTGCAAGCGCGTTTAGCGCCAGGGCCCCGGTGGGGCCCTGCGGAACGTCGCGGAGAGCTGTGCTCGGAGCGACAAGCCATGCCTTTTGGCGGCTTCGCCCCTACGGGGTTATTCGGACGCGTACCGAAGGCGGGACGGGGAACCCGTCCCCTACGGGTGGGGCGGGCAGATTGCCCGCGCTGCATTGTTATTCGGACGCGTACCGAAGGCGGGACGGGGAACCCGTCCCCTACGGGGTGGGGCGGGCAGATTGCCCGCGCTGCATTGTTGTTCGGACGCTTCCGCTTTCCCTGGTGACTGGTCCCTGGTGACTGGTGACTGGTCCCTGTTCTTTGCTGCCCGATCCTGAAAAAGATTGCTTTTTTCAGACGCATATAGTATAATAGTATGAAAAGCTGTAATCGCCTTGGACGGCGGAAGGGAGGCGGCCATGCGGCTCGGAACGATAGAGATCCCGGACGGGGCGATCCTCGCGCCCATGGCCGGGGTGACCGACTTCGCATATCGGGAGATCTGCGTCGGCCTGGGCGCCGCCGCCACGGTAACGGAAATGGTCTCCGCCAAGGCCCTGTGCTACGGGGACAAAAAGACCGCCAGCCTCCTGCGGCGCAGCGAAGGCGCGGTCTGCGGGGTGCAGATCTTCGGCTCCGAGCCGGAGATCATGGCCCGCGGCGCACAGCTGGCGCTGGAACTCAGCCGCTGCGATTTCGTCGACATCAACATGGGCTGCCCCATGCCCAAGATCGTCAACAACGGCGAGGGCTCGGCCCTAATGAAGGACCCGCAACTGGCCGGACGGATCGTCCGGGCCGTGGCGGACGCGGTGAACGTGCCGGTGACAGTGAAGACCCGAAAGGGCTGGGACAAGAGCCACGTCAACGTGGTGGAGCTGGCGAAGATCGCGGAGGACAATGGCGCGGCCGCCATCGCGGTCCACGGCCGGACCAAGACCATGCTCTACTCCGGCGCCGCGGACTGGGACGTCATCGCCAAGGTCAAACAGGCGGTGTCCGTTCCGGTGATCGCCAACGGCGACGTGGACTCGCCCGAGGCCGCGGTCCGCTGTAAAAACCGCAGCGGCGCCGACGCCGTGATGGTTGGGCGCGCCTGCTTCGGCGACCCGTGGCTGTTTGCCCGGATCCGGGCGGCCCTGGCAGGACAGCCCGTGCCGGAGCTTCCGCCCCTGCGGGAGCGGATGGAGACGGCCCTTCATCAGATGGAGCTGGCCCGGGAGGACAAGGGCGAGCACATCGCCTGCCTGGAGGCAAGGAAGCACCTGGCCTGGTATCTGCGCGGCGTGGCCTACAGCAACTACTATAAACAGGAAATTTCCCGCATCGGGACCATGGAGGACGTGGTCCGGGTGGTGCGGGGCATTCAGAGGGATTTACGCTGATGGACGACAAAACGATCATTGAACAGGTCCTGGCGGGAGACAACGACGCCTTCGGCGAGCTTGTGGAGCGATACCAGGGCAAGATCTACAACCTGTGCCTGCGCATGTGCGGCGATCCGGACGACGCCTTCGACCTGTCCCAGGACACCTTTGTCCGGGCCTGGAAGGCCCTTTCCGGCTTCCAGTTCGAGTCCGCCTTTTCCACCTGGCTGTTCCGGCTCTGCTCCAACATCTGCCTGGACTTTCTGCGGGCGAAAAAGCGCCGCGCCGCCGTCTCGCTGACCATGTCCGACGAGGACGGAGAGACCCAGCTGGATCTGCCGGATCCCGCCAAAGGCCCGGAGGAGCTGCTGCTGGCCGCCGAGGACCGGCAGACGCTGGTCAAGGCCCTGAACAGCCTGCCCGCCGACCAGAGGCAGATCATCACCCTGCGGGCCATCAACGGCCTGAGCTACGCGGAGATCGGCCAGGTCATGCAGCTGCAGGAGGGCACGGTCAAATCCAGGCTCTCCCGCGCCAGGACAAGTCTGAGAAACAAATTATCACAAATCGGGAACAAACCCGCGTTTGATTCGTCATTACCTTCAGAAAGGAGGGATGCGCGATGACCTGTGCAGAAGCGCTTGATCTGATCGGCGCAAAGATCGACAAGGAGCTCACACCGGAGCAGGACGCGCAGCTTCAGGCGCATCTGAACGAGTGCGCCGAATGCCGCGCCGTCTACGAGGCCATGGCCGGGATCGAGCGCGGGCTCGCCGAACTGGAGGAACCCGCTCCCGAGGGCCTGAAGCAGGGCGTGATGTACCGCATCGGCCAGGAGACCGGAAAGAACAAGAAGCCCAAAAAGCGCTGGATCGGCCCCGGCACCGGCTTCGGGCTGGTGGCAGCCGTGCTGGTGCTGCTGATCGGACTGAACGTGATCCCCCTGGGCACAAAACGCACCGCCGCGGACATGGCCGTGGGTCACTACGACGCGGAGGCGCAGGGCGCAAATGAATACTATACCAATGCGCCTGAGGCCGCGGAAGAGGCCACCAAGGCAAGCGGCCTGTCCTATGCGCCAACGGATGTGATGGGGGGCCTCAAGAACGGCCATCGCGCCGAGACCGGAAGCCCGGAGCAGGCCCCGGAGACCGACAACTACTATCAGGAGGGCCGCACCGACGAAACGCCCGCAGACGGGCTCCGGGCCGAAGTGCCGATGGACGACGAGCTTCGCGCCATGGGCAGCGGCCTGAGCGAGGAACGGGGCGCCGCGGTGCTGGTCTACACCGAGTTCAGCATGGATTCGCTGACGGCTCTGCTGGAGAAGGAGGAGCCGGAGCTGTACGCCCATATCAAGCTCTCCGAGCCCGAACGCCTGGACAACGGCTACCTGGTCTGCAAGACGGACTACAGGACCGTCCTGGCCGTGCACGAGTGGCTGCTGTCCAACCTGCCTCAGTCCGAGACCATGCCGGACCACATTCGGGAGGCCGAGACGGATCTGATGATCCGGATGCAGGAGCTGGATCCCGGCAGCGGGAGCCTCTACTCCGTGATCACCTGGACGCCCCGGCAGAGGCCCGTGAGCTGGCCCGCCTCCTGGCCCGCCGGCTGGGCCGTGCGTCTGCGCACCGAGGAGAACTGGTCCCTGTTCTTCCCCGCCGAGGGCTTCACGGCAAAGCAGGATGATACCGCCTGGCTGGTCTTCCCGCCGGAGGACAGATGAGCAAACAAAAACGTCGCACCGTTCGGTGCGGCGTTTTTGTTTGTGGTTCAGCCTTCGTTTTCCAGGAAGTAGGTGGCCTCGGAGTCGGCCACGGAGGCCACGAAGGCCAGGGGATACCTGGCCAGGGCCTGGCCCACGGTGCGGTTGTCCTCGTCGCCGGAGAAGCCCATGTGGTAGCGGATGGCAAAGGCCTCGTGGTCCGTCAGCTTCATATACTTCATGACCATCCAGACGGACTTTTCCCCGTGGCCGAAGGGCTGGGGATCCTCAAAGTTGTAGGTGGGCACCTTCTGCCAGACGCCGCGCTCGTCCTTGACGTTGCGGAAGCCGGCCTTGTAGCAGCCGACCTTGCACAGATCGTGGAGCAGGGCGATGATGGCCACGCTCTCCTCGGTGTAGTCCTCGCCCCGCAGGCCGTAGACCTCCTGGACCCGGCGGCGGGTCAGATAGGCGCGCATGCAGTCATAGACGTTGAGGCTGTGCTGGCACAGGCCCCCCGCCACAGAGGAGTGGTAGCGGGCGCTGGCCGGCGCTTCGAAGAAATCGGACTGAAGCAGGAACTCCAGCAGCTCCTCGGCCCCCTCCCGGTGGATAAACTGGCGGTAGATGGAAATAAAGCGTTCTTTCGGGTCCATGGGGATCCTCCTTTGATTATTCGGATCGGCGGGGCGTCACTGGCCGCGGATCATCTTCAGGCATTCCTGCAGCGGACGGTCGGTCAGATAATCCGGGACAGTCCCCGCGTAGGCGCTCGGCTTTCCCGTGGTGGGATTTTCGCCGGTGGAGGCGCTGAAGCGGAAGAGGATGCCGGTGTTGTCCAGCTTGACGATCACCGGATCAAGACAAATACCGTCGCCGGCGGTGGTCATCCCCACAAGGGTCGCCCAGCCGGTATACTTGCAGTAGATCGTAAACGTCTCGGCGGCGGAATAGACCCCCTTGCCCACCAAAAGCCAGCGCTTTGCGCTGCTGCCCGGGACGGGTTCGGCAGGCCAGGTCGACCGGGACGGGTCATAATAGCCCATGGGGACGCACCGGTCCATGTTCAGCTCGCCAACCCAATCCGGCAGGCCGTCGGTCTGCGTGACCGGTATGGAGGGGACAGCGGAATAAAACGGGGTGACCAGCGGCGTATCGCGGTAATAGACCTCGTAGAACCACGCATCGGCGTCCCCGCCCAGGGGCGCGACCAGATTGTCCCACCAGTAGCTGTCGCCGCCGCCGTTGGATCGGATGTCGAAAATGATGTGCTCCGTGTCCGGATACCGGGCAAGCGCGTCGGTCAGCACCGTTCTGTCCCGCTCGACCACGCCGTGCCAGAACGTCGGGATGACCAGCAGCAGGGCCTTGCAGTCGTCATAGTAGGTCACTTCCACCTCGGGCATGCTCCTGCCGTATACCTCGTCGGACACGGATCCGCTCAAACACAACCTGTTCGCCGGACCCGCCTCCGTGCTTCCCTGCTCTGCTGATCCCTCGCCCGTCTGCCAGTAGATCGGGGAGATGGCCGGATCGGTGAGGACTTCCCGGAAGCGCTGGAACTGCGGCAGCGACGCCACATACGGATCGTCCACATAGACGCTGCAGAAATCCGGATAGTACTCCGGGTAAATCACACTCAGGTGCGCGAAATAGCGGAACTCCCTGCACACGTCGTCGAGCAGATCGCAGAAGGCGATCGGATCGTCGATGGAGGCGACCTTCTGCGCATATCGCTCCCGGATTTCTTCGACGTCGTATTTCTGCGAAGCCAGATAGGGCAGATAGAGGTATTCCGTCTCCAGGACCTCCCAGAACTGCTGGTAGTCCTCCCAATAGATGCCGGACGGCGTGTCGCTCTCGGACGGTTTGTCGCCGGCGGATCCACAGCCGCTCAAAACTCCGGCGGCGGAGAGCAGCAGCAGAGAGGCCAAAAGAAAGGCTGCGGTTCGTTTCATGGGTTGCCTCCTCTTTCCTTTCCGCCCCTGTGTGCCCGGCGGTGAGTTGCCGCCTGTCTTCTGTCTGCGGCGGGGGCCGCTCAGGATCAGTTTCCGTCCTGTTCGGGCTCCTCGGGTTCTTCGGGTGCTTCGGGCGCTTCGCCCTGTTCCCTTTGCTCCTGCTCCTCCCGCTCCAGCTCGGTGAAGCGGTCGAAGATGGACTCGGATTCCGCCTCGGGGATCTGCTCTCCGTTCATGCAGGCGTTGAACTGGGTGCGGGTCATGGTGTCGTGCTCCAGCAGATAGCGGGCCACCTGCTCGAGCCGGTCGTCGTGCTGCGTCAGGATGTCCTTGCAGCGTCCGTAGGCCTCGTCGATGATGCGGCGGACCTCGTCGTCGATCTTGCCGGCGGTCTGGTCGGAATAGGGGCGGGTCCTGCCGTAGCTCATGCCCACAAAGATCTCCTCGTCGTCGCCGTAGCGGACGGTGCCCAGGGCATCGGACATGCCGTAGCGGGTGACCATGTCGTGGGCAATGGAGGTGGCATGCTGGATATCGGCGGAGGCGCCGGTGGAGATGTCGTCCATCTTCAGCGACTCGGCGATCCGGCCGCCCAGAGAGGAGACGATGGATTCGAACATCTCGCCGCGGCTGGTGTCGTCCTGGTCCTCCTCGGGCAGGTACATGGTCAGACCGCCCGCGGGTCCGCGGGGAATGATGGTGACCAGCTGAACCGGGGGATGATGGGGCAGATACCAGGCCGCCACCGCGTGGCCGGCCTCATGGTAGGCCGTGAGCTTCCTCGTCCGCTCGGAGACCTTGTGGCTCTTCTTCTGGGGACCGGCCATGACCTTGAGCAGGCCCTCCTCCAGATCCTGCATGAGGATGCAGGGCCGCCCGGCCCGGGCCGCCAGCAGGGCAGCCTCGTTGAGCAGGTTCTCCAGATCCGCGCCGGTGAAGCCCACGGTGGCGCGGGCCACGATGTGCAGATCCACGGTGTCCGCCAGGGGCTTGCCCCGGGCATGGACCTTTAAGATGGCCTCGCGGCCGTCGCAGTCGGGCTTGCCGATATAGACCTGACGGTCGAACCGGCCGGGACGGAGCAGGGCCGGATCCAGGATGTCCTTGCGGTTGGTGGCCGCCATCACGATGACGCCGGTGTTGCCGGTAAATCCGTCCATCTCCACCAGGAGCTGGTTCAGGGTCTGCTCGCGTTCGTCGTGACCGCCGCCGAGACCGGCGCCTCTGTGGCGGCCCACGGCGTCGATTTCATCGATGAAGATGATGGCCGGAGCCATCTTCTTGGCCTGGTCAAAGAGGTCGCGGACACGGCCCGCGCCCACGCCCACATAGAGCTCCACAAAATCGGAGCCCGAGATGGACAGGAACTGAACGTCCGCCTCGCCGGCCACGGCCTTGGCCAGCAGGGTCTTGCCGGTGCCCGGAGGGCCCACCAGCAG
>JAEEGL015151857.1_pt1 | contig 16508 bp, 16 predicted proteins | sample 9134231 | NCBI WGS metagenome assembly JAEEGL01 (sample SAMN16246548, study PRJNA631951) | gut metagenome | biome: gut microbiome; feature: rumen; material: fiber-attached | host: Bos | place: Iran: Karaj | collected 2018-10
AAAGGCATTCATCGCTGAGAAGGAGGACGAGTACAACGAACTCTTCGCCAATCCTTATCAGGCAGCCAAGTATGGCTACATCGACGACGTGATTGAGCCGCGCAACACCCGTTTCCGCGTTTGCCGCGCCCTGGCTCAGCTCGCCACCAAGCGCGATGCCCTGCCTGCTAAGAAGCACGGTAACATTCCCATGTAATCAAAATGCTTATGAAAACAAATGAAGTATATGCTGCCATAGCATTGGCTCTTCATGAGCATCTGGGCAACAACGTTCACGACGTAGAGCCTGGCATCATCACGATTGCCGAGCATCCCACGCAGTGGAACGGCTATGCTCAGACCATGACAGCTCATCCTTAAATCGCAAAAGACATGAAAGAATACAAGTATACCATCAACGGCACGAAGTATGAGGTTGCTATTGGCGACATTGAAGACTGCAACGTGACCGTCACCGTGAATGGTGAAGAGTATAAAGTGGAAATGGAGAAGCCCGCCGAGCCTGAGAAGAAGAAGCCCGTGCTGGGCAAGCCCAGTACCTCCCCCAGCCCCTCCGAAGGAGGGGAGTCCGTTGCCGACAAGGCCTCCATCAACAAGAATAATGCCGTGAAAGCTCCGCTGCCTGGTGTCATCACCGACATAAAGGTGGCAGTAGGCGACGAGGTTCAGGCTGGCGACACGGTCGTTGTGCTTGAAGCCATGAAGATGGCCAATGCCCTACAGGCCGAGAAGGCCGGCAAGGTGACAGCCGTCTGCGTCAAGATTGGCGAGAGCGTCATGGAAGACGACGCCCTTGTAGTCATTGAGTAAATGAGAACTGCAATCATTGGCGGAGGAGCCGCAGGCTTCTTCTGCGCAATATGCCTGAAAGAGATGGTGGCCCCAATGGAGGTCACCATCTTTGAACGCGCCAACCGCGTGCTTAGCAAGGTAGAGATTTCGGGTGGCGGTCGATGCAACTGCACCAACTCCTTCCGCGATGTGAGCGACCTGAGCCAGGTCTACCCCCGTGGCCATCGGCTTTTGAAACGATTATTCAAGAGTTTTGGACCTGCCGAAGCCTACAGTTGGTTTGAAAATCACGGTGTGAGACTTGTCACACAAGACGACCAATGTGTGTTTCCCCAGTCACAGGACTCTCACACCATTATCAATCTCTTCCTCAACGAAGCACGCAGACACCACATCGACATCAAGACTGCCCAGAAAATCAATTCACTCGACACGCTCTCCGACTACGACTTCATTGTCGTCACCACGGGCGGTGCACCAAAGGAAGGGCAATTAGACTGGCTTCAGCAAACGATTGTCAGCCCAGTTCCTTCACTCTACACTTTCAATATTGCCGACAAAGCATTGCAGGCCCTGATGGGCACTGTTGTGGAACCTGTCAGCGTGGCCATCCCTGGCACCAAGCTGCGTGCCACCGGTCCCCTGCTCATCACACATTGGGGAATGAGCGGCCCGGCCATACTCCGACTGTCAAGCTATGCGGCACGCGAACTGGCTGGTAGCAACTACCAAATGCCACTGAGCGTTAACTGGACGAACCGTTCTGAGGCTGAGATAAAAGACGTCCTGACAAGCATCATCTCAGATTATCCCAAACGAACGGTACAGACCCAACGTCCGTTTGGCCTTCCCACACGTCTGTGGAACTATCTTTCTGAAAAATGCCTGGGAGAACGGGCAGGCTACCGTTGGCAGGACATCAGCCAAAAAGAACTGAACCGACTGACCAACCTGCTTTCCAACGACAACTATCATATTGCCGGACGGGCAGCTTTCAAGGATGAGTTTGTAACCTGCGGAGGCATTGCGCTCACAGCAGTCAATCCGCACACACTTGAAAGCAAATCCATTCCTCACCTTTATCTCGCTGGCGAGGTGCTCGACATCGACGGCGTGACAGGCGGCTTCAATTTCCAAGCAGCGTGGACCACCGCCTACACAGTAGCCCACGCCATTTATTCCGAAAGCAAAAGCTAAAACGTCAAATCAAGGAAAAAGCCACATCCATCATATTGGTGAACGTCTTCTGCCGCTCTTCAGCAGTCGTTGCCTCACCAGTAAGAATATGGTCGGATATGGTCAGGATGGTCAGCGCACGCTTTCCTGCACGTGCAGCATTCATGTAGAGAGCCGTTGCCTCCATCTCCACCGCCAGCACTCCCATCTTCATCCAGCGGTCGTTGTGTGCATTCTCACTATAGAACGTGTCGCTCGACAGCACATTACCCACCTTGTAGCGATAGCCGAAGCGGTCGCAGGCATCGGCAGCCTTACGCAGCAGGTCAAAGTCGGCTATGGCCGAAAACGTGCCAGGCAGTTCAAACTGCGAGCCATAGTTGGAATTGGTGCAGGCACCCATAGCCAGACAGAGGTCGCCCAGATGCAAGTCAGGATGGATAGAACCTGCCGACCCCACACGCACAATCGTTTCCACACCATAGAAATTAAAAAGTTCATAGCTGTAAATGCCAATTGAAGGAATACCCATGCCGTGGCCCATCACGCTTACACGCTTGCCATTGTGAGTCCCCGTAAAGCCAAGCATACCACGTACATTGTTGAACTGCACAGCATTCTCCAAGAACCGCTCAGCCATCAGCTTGGCCCGTAGCGGGTCGCCAGCCATGATTACAGTCTCGGCAATCTCTCCACGCTCTGCCCCGATATGCGGAGTCGGCGTCAATTTCTTCTCGTCAGTCATGTGTAAAATGTTTTGGTTAGTCACTTTGTGATTGCAAATATACACATTTTTTTCCAACCGCCATCATTCTGACACATTTTTTTATCTTTCAGACAATTATGAAAGCGGTTTGAACACATTATCAGTTTGTAGCAAGCGTTAACTCAACGGGGCAATGGTCGCTGCCCATAATGTCCGTGTGAATCTTTGCATCTTCCACACAAGGCATGAGACGATCTGACACCACAAAATAGTCGATGCGCCAACCAGCATTCTTCTGACGGGCCTGGAAACGGTACGACCACCATGAGTAGGTAACCTGCTCAGGATAGAGCGTACGGAACGTGTCCTTGAAGCCCTGCGACAGCCAGCGGCTGAACTTCCCCCGCTCTTCGTCGGTAAAGCCCGCATTACGACGGTTGGTCTTTGGATTCTTGATGTCAATCTCCTCATGAGCCACATTCAAGTCGCCACACACCACGACAGGCTTCTTGGCATCAAGACGCTGCAAGAAAGCCAGGAAGTCATCTTCCCAGCGCATGCGGTAGTCCAGCCGCTTCAGTTCGTCTTGCGAGTTAGGCACATAGACCGTCACCAGGAAGAACTTTTCCATTTCCAGCGTGATGATACGCCCTTCGTGGTCATGCTCATCGACCCCCATTCCCATCGTCACGCTCAACGGCTTGTGACGGGTGAAGATGGCCGTACCACTATAGCCTTTCTTGTCGGCCGAGTTCCAGTAGCTCTCATATCCGGGAAAGCTGATGTCAAGTTGTCCTGGCTGCATCTTCGTCTCTTGCAGACAGAAGAAATCGGCATCCAACTGCCTGAACACCTCACTGAACCCTTTTCCCTCGCAGGCCCGAAGGCCGTTCACGTTCCAACTAATCAGTTTCATAGTCATTCCTTTATTATTTCCAAAGGCAAAGTTACGCATTTTCTTTCAATTATTCTCCGTTTTGCACGTAAAATATACGGAAAGCGGACGAAAGAGTAAAAAATACGATTAGACAAACGCATTCTGCTATCTGTATTCAGGCTGTATACAACTTGTATTTACGCAGAATACAGCTTGTATTTAGCCAGAATACAACTTGTATTCTCTATAAATACAAATAGTAGACAGGCTAAAAAAAAGAGAAGACGCTGAAAAAGCATATCCTCTCAATATCCGCAGGTCTTTCGAGTACTACGGCTATTGAGAGGATACGCTTTCAGCGGTCAAAGTCAGTTTCAACCATCAGGTCGAACTATTTCACAACAATTTTCCTGCTATTTACAATGTACATGCCCTTGGCCAAGCCTTTGAAGGAAGATACTTGACGACGAACCATGCGACCGTCCAACGTGAAAACATCAAAGGAAGAACCGTTTGCAATGACACTGTTAATTTCTGCAGACTCCTCCACCACCAGTTTGCCGTCGGTATAGCTGATGTCATAGTTCTGTGCCTCAGCACCCGATACCGTTACGGGATATTCACCCGGCCCACTGGCCACCGTTGCCGTACAACTGGCCGTTGCCTGCTTGGTCAACACGTCCTTCGTCTCATTGTTCTTGAATCCCGTGTAGGTCAGCGTAAACTCCGGCATTGCTTCGCCCTGCTTCTTCGTGTACGTTCCAGCGGCAATGTTCAGCGGAGCCTTGGTGATGGTCAGCGTACCAGCCACGTAAGTCACATTGTAGTTCTTCACTGTACCTTTCCTGACAACAATGTCGTATGTTCCCACGGGTGAAGTAGCCGTTGCCTCACAACTGATCTCAGGCACACCGTCAAGTGTCGCCCCTTCCGTCGTGAACTCAAACGTCGGGTTGGCATCACCATACTCACGGGAGTAACTCTTGGCAGTGATGATTACAGGATCGGCTGGCATTACCGTCAGCACACCGTCAGTATAACTGATCTCATAGTTCTGCGCCTCAGCACCCGATACCGTTACGGGATATTCACCCGGCCCACTGGCCACCGTTGCCGTACAACTGACCGTTGCCTGCTTGGTCAGCACATCCTTTGTCTCGTTGTTCTTGAATCCCGTGTAGGTCAGCGTGAACTCAGGCATCTCCTCCCCCTGCTTCTTCGTGTACGTTCCAGCTGCAATGTTCAGCGGAGCCTTGGTGATGGTCAGCGTACCAGCCACGTAAGTCACGTTGAAGTTCTTCACCGAACCCTTCTTCACAATAATGTCGTAGGTTCCCACGGGTGAAGTAGCCGTTGCCTCACAACTGATCTCAGGAACACCGTCCAGTGCAACCCCTTCCGTCGTGAACTCAAACGTCGGGTTGGCCTCACCATACTCACGGGTGTAACTCTTGGCCTTGACAATTACAGCATCAGCGGGTATTACAGTCAGTTTACCGTCGGTGTAGCTGATGTCATAGTTCTGCGCCTCAGCACCCGACACCGTTACGGGATATTCACCAGGCTCACTGGCCACTGTTGCCGAACAACTGACCGTTGCCTGCTTGGTCAACACGTCCTTCGTCTCGTCGTTCTTAAATCCCGTATAAGTCAGCGTAAACTCAGGCATTGCTTCGCCCTGCTTCTTCGTGTACGTTCCAGCTGCAATGTTCAGCGGAGCCTTCGTAATGGTCAGCGTACCAGCCACGTAAGTCACATTGTAGTTCTTCACTGTGCCTTTCCTGACAACAATGTCGTATGTTCCCACGGATGAAGCAGCCGTTGCCTCACAACTGATTTCAGGTACGCCGTCCAGTGCAGTTCCTTCTGTTGTGAACTCAAACGTCGGGTTGGCATTACCATATTCACGGGTGTAACTCTTAGCCGTAATGATTACAGGGTCAGCAGGTATTACGGTCAGTTTACCGTCGGTGTGGTTGATCTCATAGTTCTGCGCCTCAGCCCCCGATACCGTTACGGGATATTCACCAGGCTCACTGGCCACCGTAGCCGTACAACTAACAACGGGCTGCTTGGTCAGCACATCCTTCGTCTCGTTGTTCTTGAATCCCGTGTAGGTCAGTGTGAACTCAGGCATCTCCTCGCCCTGTTTCTTCGTATATGTCCCAGCCGCAATGTTCAGCGGAGCCTTCGTGATGGTCAGCGTACCAGCCACGTAAGTCACGTTTCCATTGGCGACGGAACCCACACTTACAGTTATAGGATATGTACCTACAGGTGAAGTAACTGTAGCATCACAGCTGATGGCTGGCGTACCCACCAACTCAGACCCTTCGGTGGTGAATTCAAACGTAGGGTTGGCCTCACCATACTCACGGGTGTAACTCTTCGCCGTGATGGTCACTGGGTGTTCTACGACGGTGATAGCAAAGGTGACATCCACAGGGTTGTACTCCTTTTTGTTCTCATCGCTGAACACCTGACTAAAGATGCGTCCCTCATACTGGCCTGGTGCTACATTGGCATCGGCCTGTAGCGTCATTGTCAGGAGCGCTCCGCTGTTGCCCTTCAGTGGTTTGTTCTTACTGGAGTAAATGAGGAAGTGATACTTCCCGTCACCACCTTGCTCCACCACCAACGAGTGCGTGCGGTCAAAGCGTGCACTGTTGCCCACATAGAGCAGTTCACCTTCCTCATCCTTTGCAATGCTAATACCTTGGGGCAATGACAGGTAGAACTCCGTCATGATATACGCCCGGTCTGGGTTCTCCAGTTCTATAGCCACATCTGCCTGTTCTCCAATTTCAACAGCTATTGGCTGCACAATCAGATTGTCGGCAAATGTACTGCCCGCAATGGCGAGCAGTACACATAAAAACAAATAGCTCAGTGTTCTCATTTTACGAAACAGTTATTTCACCATTTTCTTCTGTCCGCCAACGACATACACGCCTGGCCTCACTTTTGAACCGATTCTGCGTCCCTGAAGGTCATAGATCTTTTCACTATTCATTTTTTTACCATTCGTTAGCGTAGCGCTAATGCCCGTGGTCGTTCCTGCCGAGACAGCTGCGAAGTGACGCTCCTGCCTGTTCTCGTCGGCCATCAGCACATTGGTCACGCTAACAGTGCCTTCGCCAGTGCAGTGCAGGCTGAGCAGCGCATCGTTAGACGCAAAGACACGGTTCCTGCCCGAGTAGGCCACCACCATGTAGGTGTTCTCACCCGTCTTCTTCCATGCAGCAGTGTGATGTTCGTCTGTGGTCACATCGTCGAGACACATGCCGTCGCTAAGTTGAACCGTACACTGTGTCATAAGGTAATGCTGTCCTGTCATCACACCCAGTGCAAATGCACCGCCATTCTGTGGTGTCAGCGTCAGCCCATTAGCATAGTTTTTCATCATACGTGCCTGTGTGCCAGTAATAGCCGTCTGGCTCATCACCATGTCAACTTCCTCCACAAGATCCATGCCGTTCACTATGCCATCGGGACGCCCCGCAGGATAGAGGTCGGCTGCTTTCGAGTAGCCTTGCGACATGATAAGGTCGACTATCTCCACAATGTCCATGCCATTGATGCGACGGTCATCGTTCACGTCACCAAGGATGTAGTCAGTCACCTCAATGGTGAAAGTCAGGTCACCCAGCTCAATCGCCTGTTTGTTGGCATCGGAGAGTAATACGCTCTTCAGCAGTCCTTGATAGCTGCCCGCCTCAATACTTTCGTCACAGGAAATCCTAACACAGACTAGTTCGCCTGTGTTGTCTGTGAACGCCTTATTCTTCGAGGAATAAGCCAGAAAGTGATACAAACCGTCACTGCCCAAACTTACCTCTAAAGTGTGAGTTCGGTCAACACGTCCCGTGTTCAATGTAGCATCAAGGTAATCATCCTCATCGGTCACTATGGACAAGCCAGCAGGTAATTGCATATAGAACTCTGCCATGATAACAGGTTCTTCATTGTCGAGCATAATGCTCATGACATCTGCATCACCCTTGCGCACGCTGAACTCAGCTGGGTACAAGCTGAAGCATGACGGAGGGGTGGGTGGCGTGATGCCACCGACAATAGTGACTGCAAACGAAACATTGTTGAGCTGAGTAACGACCGAACCTGTATCGCTGAACTTGATGGTCTTAAAATCTGCGGTGAGCGTGCCAGTAGCTGTCGCTGCAATGTCAACAGGCAACCGCAGCAACTCGCCGCTACCCGCGGCAATGGTCTTCTTCGTAGGACTATAGCACACCAGAAGAAGTCCGCCATCAGCCTGCTCGTTTACGGAGAACACATGGTTGCGGTTGTGTCGTGATGACAGTTCGTAGATATAATCGCCGTCCTGGTCTTTCTGCAGAGTAATGCCATCAGGCAGGTATAGCGACATCTGGTAGCCCGTCAGGTTCGTGGTAGTGGTTGCGAAGTTCACCACAATCTCAGCACTTTCACCCGCCTTCGCCTCAATGTTGGCTACAGTTACGTTGTCAGCCATTGCATGCCCTGCCAACAAGAGCAGGAGTGGCAGTAATATAAATCTGATTCTTCTCATTGTCTTTCTTTTTAATCCAAATAACAATCATCTTTTTCAATGTCTTTTCAGGGCTTTGCGCTCATGATGTCAATAATGTTCACAATGTCGCCAATATCGGCTACACCATCGCCATTCACGTCAGCACGTGCTTTGATTTCTGCATCAGTCTCCGTGCCTGTCATCACACTGATCACCATCACAATGTCGCCAATGTCTACCGACCCGTCACCATTGACATCGCCCTTTTGCACTATAATGCTGGTTTTGTTAAATGTCTGCTCACGTTCTCCCATTGCATAGCCATTCGCATCGAACAGGGTCACATGAAGACTATGTTCACCGTCGGCAAGTCCTGTGATGTCAATCACGATATCATCATCGTTGGGCGCATAGACGGTGGCTTCGCAAGAGTCGATGCTGATGCTGGCTTTGAACGAGCCCTTCTGTGCATGGTCTACATAAAAGTAGCGGGTGCGTGTGGTGGAAAGAGTGCCGTCTGTGCCAATGGTCTGGTAGTGAACAGCATGCACGCCCATGCCCAGCCGTGAAATATCAATGTCGATGATACCGCTTGTAGCCACATTATTGTGCATTGCCAGTGTGTCGTTGTCAAACCAGTAACGGGCTGAAACACCCACCACATTATCTTCCTGTTTCAGAAAAAAACGGGTGCGTGTGGTGGAAGGAGTGCCGTCGGTGCCAATGGTCTGGTAGTGGACGGCATGTACGCCCACGCCCAATTGGGGAATATCGAGTTCAATTATGCCGCTTGTAGCTACATTGTTGTGAAGTGTCGACATGTCATCATCTAACCAGTAGCGGGCAGTGACGCTTGCTACTTTTTTCTCTTGTTTCAAAAAATAGCGGGTATGTACACTACTCCACACACCGTCGGTACTTTGTGCCTGCACATGGATGGCATGCAGTCCAGTGGTCAACGGGGTAAGACTAACATTGAACTGTATCTCACCTGTGCCGCTTCCACTCACCGCATTGCCTGCGTTGTCGTCTATCCAATAACGGTAGCGATAGGTCTGTCCCCAGCCTACGCATACCAGCAACGACAACATGAATAATAATAATGTCCTTCGCATAAGCTTACGGGTGTTTTCGTTATTCTACATTAATCTTCACCTTCAGTTGATTGCCTTCGGTGGTGCTGTTCAGGATGAACTTCTTCATCAGCGGGTTCGTGGGAGTTGGGTCATAGGGTGTCGCACCACCATAAATGCCCACCTGCGTTCCATCTTCGCCAAGGTAGGTAGCGGCAGCGGCCTCAGTGAGTTCATAATTCGAATCAATGGCCACGTTCAGTCTAGTAAGAGTTTTGAACACCAGGCTATAATCTCCTAAGCCTTTATCATTGACCACCATACTATTTGAAGTGTCAATAATATTTTCAAAAGTATTTTTAGATGGGGTGGCGAGGTTTATACCAATACACATATGTGCCTCGCATAATGATGTTAATTGACCTGTTCCACAAATTATACAATTTATGAAATTACAATAAGGGGTGGGGGAGTTTGAGTTGGAATAACAACCAAGAATACAATTCGAAGCAACAATTTTTGCAACATACGGAGTAGAGTTTGATAAAACATAGCCTGAAGAAAAAGCATCCACAATCACGCTGTTAAAACAATTTATTGTGGTGTTTCTAAGGCGACCAGCACGAGTATTACTAGCTACCAGTCTGCTCGCAAACAAACATGAGTAGACGTTCATGTCGACTCCACATGCCGACACCTCTTTTTCAAATTTGCTTTTGCTAAACGATATTGGTGTCAGATTGTTACCCTCCACATTCATTCCATTGAGGAAATGAATTCCCTCAATGGTGGTGATTGATGTAGCTTCTGATGGTACTTTAACATTTAGATCTCCACCTATTTGGGTTGATATATAGCCATTGTACTCCGATGGTATCATACCTGCTCCACGTAAGGTGATAACTTTCTCAATGTCGACCGCTTGGAACACTCCAGGTGACAGTGTGATAATGTCACCATCTTCTGCGGCTTCATATGCTTCGGATAATGCATCAGTGCCGCTGAACGTAGATATGGTGGAACCATGACTGAGGGTAGCTACAAGGTCGGTTTGTGCGAAAATGCCCAACGAGCTGACTACAGCCGTAATGAGCGAAAGAAAAATTCTTTTCATAAGCTAAAATTGTTGATAAGTTAATAATAAAAGATTTAAAATAATGTTGTTTCGTTCGCCTATAAACACCACAGATTCAGCAATTCTGAATAGCATTAGGTTTCAGCTTATGACATAAAAAAGGCGTAGGTGTCTGTTTCTCTCGCCTATCCTGGCATAACAGGCTCTCGCATTGCCCAACTCACACAGGATAGACAACGCCAGTTAGCCCACGCCAGCACGAACTATATAAAATATGGTATATAGATACGTACTACGCAGACGCTTCGGTTGTCATCTGCCTGTTGTGAGTTTACGGATTTGCGAGATTCGTTATGCACAACGACAGACGTTCGAAAACGTCTTTCTTATATATAAGACCGCCCGCCACCCCTCTCAGGACTCAGCCCGACATCTCGAACTGCTTGCATAAAGCAAGAACTGACGATGGTGCAAAGATACGACAAAAATTCCGAACAGCCAAGCGATTCGGAGAAAAAATGAATGTCAAGGGTAAATGGTAGCGAATGAGAGCGATTATGGCAGATTAACTCTTAGGGTTGGCTGTTAATATTTGCTGCGCAAATTCATCAAGTCCCATTACACGGAAACGGGGAAACTTGGAATCAGAAACATCTTGGAAATGGCCGTTTTGTGTCAAGTACTATTCGCAGGGAATTCATGTACAATGTTATTTCCTGTAAGGTGTACGAAGATGTTCGTTTCTCAGGTTGTCGAGTGCCTCTTGATTTAAAGTTCCATCATCCCATAGGCGTTGCATTTCCGCCTCTAAGCGGGTTGCATAGAAATTACGAAGCACATCCATGAGAGCATTTACTTCTTGCTCATCCTGTGCCCCAGCAAATGATTCGAGTATCATCATTTGCGATTCATTCATTGATTGTACTTGCATATTATGATTCTTTTATAAGACCGCCCGCCACCCCTCTCAGGACTCAGCCCGACTTCTCGGACTGCATGCATGAACCAAGAACTGACGATGGGGCAAAGATACGACAAAAATTCCGAACAGCCAAGCGATTCGGAGGAAAAATGAATGTCAAGGGTAAATGGCAGTGCTTCTCATCTGCTAATCATTTGTTGAGATACTCAATTGGCTCAAGACATAGTATCTGGGATTTTGCAAAATCCTCTTTATTACGAGTTATAATGACATCTGCTCCGTAATGCGATGCTGAGAAATACTGCATTTTTCATTCCAATACATGTGTATCAAATCTTTTGTGTTTACGTTTACTGGAATATCAGATTTTACACTCATATTTCGGACAAAATCAGGAATGGCCAATGTGTCTTCAGGAATATGTTCTTCTGCTTTCGGCATCAACAACATACCCTTTACTAAAGCAGACAACTTATAGAGCAACGATTCGTCATTAATTGAATCGATGTCATGAAACAGTGAGTATTTGATTTCTATCGCTGTCATGTGAATTTCTTTCTTTTTAAATTAAACATAAACCGCCCGCCACCTCTCTCAGGACTCAGCCCGACTTCTCGGACTGCATGCATGAGCCAAGAACTGACGATGGGGCAAAGATACGACAAAAATTCCGAACAGCCAAGCGATTCGGAGCAAAAGATAGAAATAAATTATCAAATATGAATTGCAAATTACGTTTTTTTTGTATTTTTGCAACATGAATCGGCAGCTCTCTACATTTTTCAAGGAACAGACAGAACACCTGACGGGCAGCACCGGGCTGGAACACTGGCTCATAGAGAGCGACAACCTGCCTGCCATGAAGGCGCTCCTGACTACCCACAGTCAGGCTGTTGACCTTATATATATAGACCCACCCTACAATACGGGGCACACCACACTTGCCTACAACGACCGACTGCCCAGCCATGAGGCGTGGATTGACTTCATGCGCAAACGCCTCCTACTGGCCAGGCAGCTACTGGCCTCCGACGGAGCCATATTTATCAGCATCGACCAGCATGAGTTGTTTCGCTTGGGCACACTTTGCAATGAGATTTTCGGAGAAAAGAACTGTCTGGGCATCATTACACTTGTGAACAACTTGAAAGGACGTTCCGACGGCAAGCACTTTGCCGTCTGCAACGAGTTTATGCTGGCCTACGCCATCAATGCTGAAAAAATACACATGAAACTCGCCAATATTGACGAGGAAGAAATAGACCGGGACTATCAGCACAGCGACGGGAAAGGACACTACAAACTGACTGGATTCCGCAAGACGGGCAAAGCCTGGCGCCGCGAAGACAGACCTTACATGTACTATCCTATTCTATGGCGCGACGGCCAGTTCTTCAGTATTGAAGATGAAGAATACCTGAGCATCTATCAGAACGGCAGTTTTGACGACAAATACGTTGAACAACTCTGCTATCGGTACCGCCAACAAGGTTTCCTGGTCTTCCTGCCACAGGACGCCCATGGCAGGAATGGCCGTTGGCGATGGGGGTTCTTCGACACCTTCCGAAAATGTTACAAAACGGAGCTTTGTCTGAATTCGAACCAGACACCCTGCGTGAAAATGAGGGCACGGCTGGAGGATGGCAGCCTGCGTGGCAAGCTGGCCAAGACCACTTGGTATAAAGCTGAATACGATACAGGAACGGCCAGCCGCCAACTAACACAGATTCTGGGCCGAAGGATGTTCGACAACCCAAAATCTGTAGATCATATCAAGGACGTGTTACGGCTGTTCGATAGCAACACTACTGTTCTCGACTTTTTTGCCGGATCGGGCACCACACTTCATGCAGTGCTTCAGCTCAACGCCGAAGACGGAGGAAAACGCCATTGCATCCTGATTACAAATAATGAAAAAAATATCTGCCGTGAGGTAACCCTACCACGATGCCAAAACATCATTAACGGATATAGATTACCTGACGGCAGAATCGTTGATGGACTCCAGAATAATTGTCTGCGGTTCTTTACAACTTAGAATTTCGCCATCTTAATGGCCACTACAGCACACTCGTCGCCCTTGTTGCCCAAACGCCCGCCAGCACGATCCAAAGCCTGCTGCTGGTCATTGGTGGTCAAAAGGCCATAGACAACGGGGATGTTGCTTGTAGCATTCAAACGGGCAATACCTTCGGTGACACCCTGACAGATGTAGTCAAAGTGAGGTGTCTCGCCACGAATCACACTTCCCAGAATAATCACGGCATCATAGCCGTCGTTGAGCGTCATCTGATGAGCACCATAAATGAGTTCAAAAGAACCGGGTACCGTCTTCACATGGATGTTCTCCGACAGAGCACCGTGACGCTCCAGCGTCGATACACATCCGTCGAGCAGAGCACCCGTAATCTCAGGATTCCACTCAGCCACCACGATGCCAAAGATCATGTTTGATGCATCGGGCACCTGTGCCGCATTATAGTCGGAAAGATTCCTTGTTGCCATTACTCAGTTACGCGCTCAATATACTCGTCAATGGTCTGATACTGCATTGACTGGAAGTATTTCTCCTTAATCTGCTTGTAGAGCTTCAGTGCCTCGTCCTTCTTGCCCTGGCTCTCCAGAATCTGACCGGCCTGAATGAGATAGGTGGGCGACAGCGAGTTGTTGTCGGCCTTCTCGGCAGCTTTCTTCAGCGTGCTCACAGCCTTGTCCAGGTTGTCCAGATGAGCATAGGCATTGCCCAGCGCACCCAGTGCAGCAGGTGTTACCATCTGGTCGTCGGCACCGTCGAAGTCCTCCAGATACTCCACAGCCTCCTGCCACTTCTCAAGATTGGCGTAGCAAAGTCCGGCATAGAGGTTGGCCAGATTGCCTGCATCGGTAGAACTCTGATCCTTTGCAATAGCCAGAAGACCTGCATAGCCCAGGCTGTCGCCATTGAGAGCCAGTTCGAACTGCTGCTGCTGGAAATACTCCTGACCCTTGGCAAGCATGGTGCTGGCTCGCTGCTCACGGGGCTCCACCACATAGTTCTTGTAAAGGATTGTTCCAGCCACGATGACCACTACAGCCACCACGGTGGTAATGATTGCATTCTTGTACTTCAGGAAGAAAGCCTCTCCCAAATTGAGCGTCTCTTCAAATCCGAGAGCGTTCTGATTGTTCTGTAAATCTGCCATTATTATTTCTTTTTTATATTACTTCTGAGTCGGGCATATCAAAATGCGGCGCAAAATTACAGAATTTATTGCACATACTGAAATTTATTGCCTACTTTTTTTGTTTTTAAGGCTCAAAAGCAGTAATTTTGCACGAAAATACAAAGGAAATGATTCTGAAAAGGCTCTCAATCCTAAACTATAAGAACATCGCAGAAGCCGACCTCGCATTGTCGCCGAAGTTCAACTGCTTCATCGGAAATAACGGAGCAGGAAAGACCAACGTGCTCGATGCCGTCTACTTCCTTTCTTTTTGTCACTCGGCGCAGACAACCCAGGACTCACTGGTCATCCGCCACGACGAGCCGTTCTTCATGGTTGAAGGCGAATACATGGAAGGCGACGACGAACCGTTCACCATCCACTGTTCCATGAAACGGGGCACCAAGAAGCATTTCAAACTGGGCAAGAAAGAATACAAGCGCTTGTCGGAACACATTGGCCTCATCCCCCTGGTGCTCGTATCGCCTGCCGACACCTTATTAATAGAAGGGGGGAGCGAACAGCGACGTCGACTTACCGATGTGACGATAGCCCAACAGGATCACAGCTATATTGATGCACTGAACCGCTACAACAAAGCCCTGACCCAACGCAACACTCTCCTGAAACAGGAAGACCGTGAGCCAGACCCCGACGTGATGGACATTCTGGAAGAACAGATGGCTGCCGACGGTGAAGTGATCTTCCATAAAAGAGATGAGTTTGTGAAGCAGCTCACGCCGCTCTTCCAGCAGTTCTACGAAACCATTGCCGACGGTCATGAACAGGTGTCGCTCAGCTACATCTCCCACTGCCAGCGCGGGTCGCTGCTTGAAGTCATCCGTCGTGACCGCTTCAAAGACCGGGCCGTGGGCTATTCGCTTCACGGCATTCACCGCGATGATCTTGAAATCATGCTCGACGGCCACCCCATGCGTCGCGAAGGGTCGCAAGGACAGCTGAAAACTTTTGTCATCGCCTTGAAGCTGGCGCAGTTCGACTTCCTGAAGCGAACTAACACACATGCCGTTCCCCTGTTGTTGCTTGACGACATCTTCGACAAGCTCGATGCCCACCGTGTGGAGAAGATTGTTCAGCTGGTGTCAGGTCAGCAGTTCGGCCAGATTTTCATCACTGATACCAACCGCGAACATCTGGACAGCATTCTCCAGCAAGGTCATTTTGACTACAAGCTGTTTCACGTTGAAGAAGGAAATATCTATGTTTAAACGCGAAGTACATCCCGTTGGCGACCTCATTATGCGGCACCTGCGCTTGCAGGGTCTGGAAACGCCCCTGTTGCAGAAGCGGCTCATCGAGGCATGGCCCGAAGTGGCTGGCGAAGCCATCGCCCGTTACACCACTGACGTGCGCATCTTCAATCAGACCCTCTTCGTCCGTCTCAGCCTCCCCGCCCTGCGTGCTGACCTCAGCATGCGCCGCCAGGAGTTCGTCACCCTGCTGAACAACCACGTAGGCGCCCAAATCATCACAGACATAAGGTTCAACTGAGGTTTAATTTCCTAAAGCAAAGTCTATAAAAAATCTTGAGAGATGAGGGCTGTCAACACCTAATCTCTCAAGACTCATTTTTTAAAAGGGTATTCCCAGTGATTTTGTCAGCAGATTACTCCTCGCCCAACAAAATCTTCATCATCTCCACGGCAGAGTAAGGCACTGGTGTGCCAGGACCGAAGATGCAAGCCACGCCTGCCTTATACAGGAAGTCGTAGTCCTGGGCAGGTATAACACCGCCAGCAGTGACCATGATGTCCTCACGGCCCAGTTTCTTCAGTTCCTCGATGAGCTGCGGGATCAGCGTCTTGTGACCAGCAGCCAGCGACGAGGCACCCACAATGTGGACATCGTTCTCGACAGCCTCACGGGCAGCCTCAGCAGGTGTCTGGAACAGCGGACCCATATCGACGTCGAAGCCACAGTCTGCGTAGCCAGTGGCTACAACCTTTGCACCACGGTCGTGACCATCCTGTCCCATCTTGGCTATGAAGATGCGCGGACGGCGACCTTCTCTCTTTGCAAACTCGTCGGTCATCTGCTTGGCCTTCTCAAAGTTTGCGTCGTTCTTGCTTTCTGATGAATACACGCCTGAAATAGTTCTGATTACTGCTTTATAACGGCCCACGATCTCTTCGCAGGCATCTGAAATCTCACCC
>JAEEGL015629819.1_pt1 | contig 16508 bp, 9 predicted proteins | sample 9134231 | NCBI WGS metagenome assembly JAEEGL01 (sample SAMN16246548, study PRJNA631951) | gut metagenome | biome: gut microbiome; feature: rumen; material: fiber-attached | host: Bos | place: Iran: Karaj | collected 2018-10
AAAGACATACCAAATTCTGAATATCAAGCTTTTGGTATGTCTCGGGCTCTGTCTCTGGCCCGAAAATGAGCGAGCTCCGCCCGAAAAGACATACCAAATTCTGAATATCAAGCTTTTGGTATGTCACAGGCTCTGTCTGCGATCCAAAAATGAGATATGTGTCCATATAATTTACGATTTATGGAATAGAGCCGTTTTCGCAGATTTTTTCTGATTTTTCTGCCTTGCTTGCCCCGGTCAGAAACGCCAGCTCGCCTGCATCCCGGACAAGGTTTATCGGATCGTCGTCCTGAACAAATTCCATAAGATACGGGACGTCGCCCGCCTCAGCAATATACTCGAGCCATTGACCTCGATGGTCGCGAAGGGGGAGACGGACGTTGCCCTTCTCCCACGCGAACACGTGGCAGGCGCAGAGATGCGGCTTCATCGCTTTGAGGGCGTCAAGGTTCTGCTCGAAAGTGATGTCCGGATTGGGCTGGAAATGGAGCCGGCAGCCGGTGGCTTCAGCCACTTTTACTGCCAGCACGTGATCTTCAGTCATTGTCCACCTGTGACATTCGAGGCACACGGTAAGTCCACGCTCCTTCGCCAGCGAAACCGCCCGGCCGATATTGTCCTCAGCGGCCTTATCATATGCGGCAGTTTTTCCGCCCCATATCCTGATATATTCCGTGCCCAGGATGCAGGCTGCCTCCAGGTTTGGCAGGAATTTGTCGAAATCATCCGCTGCGTTGTAGTAGCTGCCGTACCCGATGGGAATGAGTCCACGGTCTTCGCACAGCGATTTTACAGCTTTGATCCGCTCGATATTCTCCGGCCGCAGATGTACGTCTGCGCCCCATTCGATATATTTCAGCCCTGTTTTCACGCACAGTTCCACGATTTCCTCGGGGCTGAGCTTTCTGAACGAAATAGAAACCAGTCCTTTTTTCATAACTGCCTCCAGAACCATTCACTGTTCATTTCGTACCGATATATTCCGCCAGCAGGATAAACGTGTTTTTGAGCCCGTCGATATGGGTGCGCTCGTACCCGTGGCTGTTGAGGGTCCCGGGGCCAATGGCGGCGTGGCGGATGTCATAGCCTGCGGCAACGGAAGCGTCTCCGTCTGTGCCGTAGTGAGGCGTGAAAATATCCACCACATAATCCGCGCCCGAGGCTTTCGCGGCGTCAATAAGTTCGCCGGTCATTGCCCGGTGATATGGGTAGCGGGAATCCTTCGCGAATATTGACACTTTCCGCTCGTCCGAATTCTGATCCGGTCCGGTGGGAGCAATATCAACGGACAATATATCTTTCACGTCTTCCGGGAGCCACACTGTGCCGTGGCCGATCTCTTCGTAAAAAGCAAAATATGCGTACGTTTTGCGGGCGGGGAAGAGACCGGAATCTTTAAGAGCTTTTATATATGCAAACAGCACCGCCGCGCAGGCCTTATCGTCAATGAATCTGGATTTTATGTATCCGTTTTCTATCCGGAACCGGGGCTCCAATGCGATATAGTCGCCGGTGTCGATGCCCAGCTTTTTAACGTCTTCCGCCGTTTTTACGTCCTCGTCCAGCACTACGCACACGTTTTTGCGAAAGTCGGGAAGGACCGTTCTCAGTTCTTCCTCAGTCACATGTATCGAGTTGGGAGTGCGGCAGATAGAACCGGTGAAAACTTTGCCGCCGTGGGTGTAGATGCGCACGTTTTCGGTGACGCAGTAGAAGGGGTAAAGTCCTCCGACCGGGCAAACGTTAAGAGTGCCGTCAGGGTTAACGTGGCGTACCATCAGCCCGATATCGTCGAGGTGCGCGGTGACAACTATCGCGTCTCCTTCGCCTCCCAGATCTGCGATGACTCCGCCTTTCCGCGTCACCTGATACGGCGTATCAAGCTCGTCAAGGATGCGGCATACAAGCTTCTGGATCTCCTCGTATTGACCGGTAGTGCTGTCAACGTCTATCAGCCTTTTAAATGTGTCTATGCAGTATTTTTCATCGAATTTTAATTTCATGTGAAAGACTCCTTTCATTACCAGCTCTCTCCGCCGCTGTAATAGTTCGGATTTTCCGGAAGCGTAACACCTTCGCGGTAGTATTTGATATCATACTGTTTCAATTTATTGCAAAATTCTTCGGCCACGGCTGGTGATTCATAATAATCCCAATCTAGTATGAGCGCCGCCGACCGGATCTGCAGAGAGGACTTTTCGACATTTGCGAAATGCTCCTCATCCGCTGCTTCCAGCGCTGTATCCCAGAGCTTACTGAAAATTCTGATCACTTTCTTTGCATCGTACGAACCTTTCTTTACGCCGAATATGGTGTCAATGCCGTAGTAGATGCCCATATCTCCCTTCGCCGCAAGCTTCGAACTGAGGTCAATGTATCTGCGGATGTATTTCCAGCCGGCGCCGTAGTAGCCTTCCAGAAAATCGTCCATATATGCGAAATATTCTTTGCGGCTCATGTCCGGATTCCACATCAGTTTAGCCAGAAGGTAAGCGCGGAGCTCGCCGAACTCGCCGGAGTAGGACTGGTAGTTGCCCTGCTCGAACAATCCTATGGCGTTGTGGTCAACGAAAAACCGCACGTCGTCGTAAAGCACGTACAGATTCGGGAATGGATTGACGTAAAACGCGAAGTCGGTGGTGTAGTCCCAAATGAACAGGTTGTTGCAGATTTTCGACCAGGCTTCGATGTCTGCCGCAAATTCTTTGTTGCGTTCGCAGTTGCCGTCCAGCGGGTGGGAGAAGCAGCATTCGATGGAGCACAGGCGGATAATGACGTTGTCCGCAGGCTTCAGATTTTTCGGTGCCTTGCGCGTATAGCGGTAGGCGAGGGTGTCTACCATAACGTCAGGGAACTCGTCTTTAATATCATTGGCGATCTTGTTTACAAAGGTCAGCAGTGAGCCCATGGGCGTGCCTTCCTGCTCGTCCAGCCGGCGGCAATTCTCGCATTGACATCCGCGTCCCTCAGGGAATGAATCATTTTGGGAGACTGATACGATCTTCGCGCCGGGATTGTTTCTGAGATATGTTCGAACGTTTTCCAGCACGCGATCGTACACTTCCGGATCGGTGAGACAGGGCTGCACGTCGGGTTCGTGGCTGGTGCCCGCCAGCGAGGGCAGGGAATGGACAAAGGGTCCGGCGTAGTGTATCGCTTCTCCGTAGCCTGCCATGCTGCGGTTCACGCCGCCGTTGAGTTTGAGCTTGGCCGCGAAATGGTTGTCGAAGGTGTCGTACCAGTATGTGTCGCGGTTCAGCAGCTTAGGCGAGAAAGATACGTTCAGCGATGCGGGGACGTCAATATGTTCGGCGGACTTTACGATCTCGTATTTCGAGGAGTAGAAGCGCCAGCCTATATAGTCTTCCAGGAAGGAATATACGGCGTACATCGCTCCGGTCACCGTATCGCCTGTCAGAAACAGATCGCCGCCGTCAAAAAGGAGTGCGTATCCGTTATTGGTTAGTTTGGCTTGAGCGGCTTTGACTTTCTCGGTGTCAAAGCGCGTTTTGCCCACGATCATGCGGTGCTCTGACACCGCTGCTTCGGAGCTGCTGTCCGGTATGGCGGAAAGTTTTATGCCCGTGGCATCGTCAATATACTTTACCAGATCTGCCACCATATTTGCGGTGGTGTCATTGTCAGCGCTGTCCTCGCTGTAAACGACGGTGTATTCGCTTGCGTCAACGCCTCCCAGCGTCAGTTTTTTTACCTTGTATCCCGAATCCATATTGTCCTCCAATGGCCGATTTACGCAGCCCGGCATGACCGTACACGCGCCCAGCGCTATCACGAGCGCCATCGCTGCGTTCAATAGCCGTATTGTCTTATTTTTGTTCTCCATATCCTTCTTCGAGCCTCCTGCTCCTGTCGCGGTCAATTATTGCAAATTACGCGGCATTTGTCAATCACTGAAGTAAGTGGTAAGTTGCAAGTTGCAAGTGGCAAGTGGCAAGTGGTAAGTGGCAAGTGGGAAGTTGAAAGTGGTAAGTGGGAAGTTGAAAGTGGTAAGTGGGAAGTGGCAAGTTGCAAGTGGTAAGTGGCAAGTGGCAAGTGGGAAGTGGCAAGTGGCAAGTTGAAAGTGGGAAGTGGTAAGTGGGAAGTGGCAAGTGGTAAGTGGCAAGTGGGAAGTTGCAAGTGGAAAGTGGCAAGTGGGAAGTGGTAAGTGGGAAGTGGCAAGTTGCAAGTTGCAAGTGGGAAGTGGAAAGTGGCAGTGCCATCACTCGGTTCGCCTGCCACTTTCCGGCTGCTTGCATCTCCTGCCCTCATTATGCTATAATATGCGGAAGCCTTTTTTGACCCTTTAAGGCGAAAAAAGTGCTTGTGAGAGGCGAAAACGGGCAGTTTTAAGGCATTTGCGCGACGTGCATGAAAAGTTAAACGTCAGACGGGGACTGCCGGATATCGAAAGGAATGAACAGCTATGGGCGAAGAAAAAATTGCCAGAAAAAGAATATACAGCGCGATACAGCCTTCGGGTCAGCTGACGCTCGGAAACTATCTCGGGGCGCTCAGGAACTTCCCGAAACTGCAGAACGATTACGACTGCGTATACTGCATTGCCAACATGCACTCGCTCACCGTAAGGCAGGATCCCGCCGAACTCAGGGAAAGAATCTACAGCCTGCTCTCGCTGTACCTGGCATGCGGGCTTGACCCCGAAAAAAACGTGCTCTACCTTCAGTCGCACGTTCACGAACACGCGGAACTCGCATGGATCCTCAACTGCTATACGTATAACGGCGAGCTTTCACGCATGACGCAGTTCAAGGACAAATCTTCGAAACATGCCGATAACATAAATGCCGGGCTGTTCACTTATCCGGTACTCATGGCTGCGGACATACTGCTTTATCAGTCGGATTTCGTGCCGATCGGGCAGGATCAGAAACAGCACCTGGAACTCTCGAGAGATATTGCCGACCGCTTTAATAAGCTCTACGGGCAGACGTTCGTTGTCCCGGCTCCGCTGATCTCGAAGCAGGGCGCCAGAATAATGAGCCTTCAGGAGCCTTCGAAAAAAATGTCGAAATCGGACACGAACACCTCGAATTTCGTACTGCTCACGGAAGCTCCGGAAGCGATTATGAAAAAGTTTAAGAAAGCCGTCACCGATTCAGAAGCCGAAGTCAGATACGACGAAGAGAATAAACCGGGCGTCAGCAATTTAATCAATATTTATGGCGCAGTCACGGATAAGAGCGTTTCCGACGTCGAAAAAGAGTTTGAAGGGGCGCGATACGGCGATTTCAAGATGGCGGTAGGCCAGGCGGTTATCGACGCGCTCACGCCTATAAGAGAAAAATACGAACAGCTCATGAACGATAAAGCGTACCTGAACAGCGTCCTTAAAAGCGGGCGTGAAAAAGCATCGGAGATCGCTTCCGCGACTCTCTCCGACGTTTATGAGAAAGTAGGCTTCGTCGTCTGAAAAGGCGAAACAGTGCGAAAAACAGTGCTGAAACCGAAAAAGCACATTGCCCGGCCGGTCGGGCAGACAGGAACGGATGGAACAAAAATTATTTCACGTTGTATCGGAATATGAGCCGCGCGGCGATCAGCCTGAGGCAATTGCAGCTTTAGCTAAAGGAATCGAAGAAGGCGACGTTTGTCAGACGCTTCTCGGAGTTACAGGAAGCGGCAAGACTTATACTATGGCTAAAGTGATCGAAAAGGTGCAGCGTCCGACGCTCGTGCTCGCCCATAATAAAACGCTGGCGGCTCAGCTCTGCTCTGAGTTCAGGGAGTTTTTTCCGGACAATGCAGTCGAGTTTTTCGTTTCGTATTACGACTACTACCAGCCCGAAGCGTATATTGCCGCCACCGACACGTACATCGAGAAAGACTCCAGCGTGAACGACGAGATCGACCGCCTGCGCCATTCCGCCACCGCTGCGCTGCTTGAACGCAGGGACGTCATTATTGTCGCCAGCGTATCGTGTATCTACGGCCTGGGCGATCCGGAAGATTATACGGACCTGATGGTGTCGTTAAGACCCGGGATGCATATGGAGATCAGCGAACTTACCGGACGGCTGGCGGCAATGAATTACGTCTACGACAGAAGTGATTTTTCTGCGAGAAATTCGTTCCGCGTATCCGGCGACACCGTTTCGCTGAGACCGTCCGACAGGGACGACGCCATACTGAAGATAGAATTTTTCGGGGACGAAATAGACCGCATCTGCGAATGCGACGCGACGAATTTTACGCTAAGGCGCGAGCTTAACCACGCGGCGATATTTCCCGCGTCACATTACGCCACGACCGATGCGAAACTTGAACACGCGCTGGTGACGATAGGCGAAGAACTCGAAGAACGCCTCGCTGAACTTAAAGCTGCCGGAAAGATGGTGGAGGCCTACAGACTCGAGCAGCGCACCAGATACGACCTCGAACTGCTGAAAGAAACTAAATTCTGCAACGGAATAGAAAACTATTCGAGGCACATAAGCGGCCGCGCGCCGGGCAGTCCGCCGTACACGCTCTTAGACTACTTCCCGGACGACTTCATCATGTTCATTGACGAGTCGCACGCTACGCTCCCGCAGGTGAGGGCGATGTACAACGGCGACCACGCGCGTAAAGTCTCGCTGGTGGATTACGGCTTCCGCCTGCCTTCCGCGTTCGACAACAGACCGCTCAAGTTTGATGAGTTTGAGGACAAGATTAACCAGGTGATCTTCGTCAGCGCCACTCCGTCGGAGTTTGAACGTTCGCGGTCGGTCAATATCGTGGAGCAGATCATAAGGCCCACCGGCCTTGTTGACCCCGAAATCGAAGTAAGACCTGTGGAAGGGCAGATCGACGACCTGGTGGGCGAGATCAACAGCGTCGTGGCAAAGAACGAACGTGTGCTTGTCACCACGCTTACTAAAAAAATGGCGGAGAAATTGACCGCGCACCTTTCCGGCATGGGCATCAAAGTCGAATACATGCACTCCGACGTAAAAACGATCGACCGCATGGCCATTATAAGAGACCTGAGGCTCGGAGTGTTCGACGTGCTGGTCGGAATAAACCTGCTGAGGGAGGGGCTCGATCTTCCCGAAGTATCGAGGGTCGCTATATTAGACGCGGACAAGGTCGGATTCCTTCGCAGCGAAGTTTCCCTGATCCAGACGATCGGGCGCGCGGCGAGAAACGCGTCGGGCAAAGTCATAATGTATGCCGACAGCATTACGGAGGCAATGCGTGCCGCTATTACCGAGACGAACCGCCGCAGGGCGCTTCAGCTCGAATTCAACCGGAAGCACGGCATCGTGCCCAAAACGATCACGAAGAGCGTGCGTGAAGTGATATCTACCGGGAAAATCGTCGAAGACAGCGGCGAAAACGCCCTCGACAGAATATTGCGGCCGGCTGCGGCAGGCCGCGCAAGGCCCGGGGAGAAGCACCAGAGCGGCGGAAAATACTCCGGAAACATACGCAGAAATACTGGCGCTAGCGACGTATCGTCAGATGCATCGCTCATACTTACGGACGAAGAACTCGAACTATCCGTAAGCGAACTGCTCGATCTGCTTTCAGGCAGGATGTCGGAAGCGGCGGGCGAACTCAGATTCGAGGAAGCGGCAAAATACAGGGATATAATTAAGAAACTCAGGAGCGTCGAAAATTGAAGCAGAAATATATCGAAGTAAAAGGCGCAAGGGAAAACAACCTTCAGAATATAGATGTAAAAATACCGAGGGACAGCCTGACGGTATTTACGGGCCTTTCGGGTTCGGGCAAGTCTTCGCTTGCTTTTGATACTATTTACGCGGAGGGGCAGAGGCGGTATATGCAGTCGCTGTCTTCCTACGCAAGAATGTTCATAGGACAGATGGAAAAGCCGGACGTTGACAGCATCGACGGCCTCTCGCCCGCGATCTCGATCGACCAGAAATCGACGTCAAGGAACCCGCGTTCTACGGTGGGTACCGTTACGGAAATATACGACTATTTAAGGCTGCTGTATGCGAGAGTCGGTGTGCCTCATTGTCCGAACTGCGGGCGCGAGATCAAGGCGACGACCGTCGATCAGATGACTGACGCCGTTATGAAACTGCCGGAGGGAATGCGCGTGCAGCTGCTTGCCCCCGTGATACGCCACAGGAAGGGCGAGTACGCAAAACTGTTTGAATCGCTGAGAAAAAACGGTTACTCAAGAGTGCGCGTTGACGGCGAAATGTATTCGCTCGACGAGGAAATAACGCTTGAAAAATATAAAAATCACGACATAGAAGTGATCGTCGACAGGCTCGTGATGAGGCCTGAACTTCAGAGAAGAGTATCGGAATCACTCGAGACTGTGCTGCGGCTCGCATCCGGACTCGCGATCATCGCCATATCTCTCGGATCCGGCATGTCTGTGAAAGAATTCATAAAAGTTAAAGAGACCATGCCGGGAGTCGATGCGAAGGTCGATGAGATAGTCGAAAAAAACGACAGCGCGGCAACGCTCGAGGTGCTTTTCAGCCAGAATTTCGCGTGTGCGGAATGCGGCATCAGCCTCCCCGAAGTTTCACCCAGAATGTTCTCGTTCAACAGCCCTGCAGGCGCGTGCCCGACCTGTTCCGGAATAGGCAGGATCGTCCAGTTTGTCGAGGACGATTTTATCATGAAGATCGCTCACCGCACGACGTACGACGTCCTTATGGCAATGCTGCTCGATAATAATCTGACCGAAAAACTTGCCATAATAGAAGCGCTCGGGAAGGTGTATAAATTTGACGTCAACGTTCCCGTAGGGGAGCTTCCGCACGAGATCGCGTCGGTCGTGGTTTCTGGCAGCGGCGATAAAAACGTGCCGTTCAACAACGGATATAAATTGCTCCGCCAGCCGTACGTCGGTATTATGAACGTGCTCAAGGCGCATTATGCGCGAAAACTTGAAGGCAGCTTCGAGATGTATCCGATCGAATACTACATGTCGGAAAACATATGCCCGGACTGCAAGGGTAAAAGGCTCAGCCGCGAGTCGCTCTGCTTCACGCTCGGCGGTGTCAATATTTCGGAGTTTACAGATAAATCCGTGCGTGACGCCCTGTCGTTCGTAGAAAAGCTGGAGCTCAAGGGCGAAAAAGAAATAATCTCTCACGACATACTGAAAGAAGTGCGCGGCAGGCTGAGCTTCCTTGTAAACGTCGGGCTCGATTACCTTACGCTCTCCAGGTCGTCAGGCACGCTTTCAGGCGGAGAATCGCAGCGCATAAGGCTCGCGACGCAGATCGGAGCGGGACTGATGGGAGTGCTCTACATACTTGACGAGCCGAGCATCGGCCTCCATCAGAGGGATAACCAGAAGCTCCTGGCAACGCTGAAAAAACTGCGCGACCTCGGGAACACGCTCATTGTCGTCGAACACGACGAGGAAACGATGATGGCAGCCGACTGCATAGTTGACGTCGGACCGATGGCGGGCGTGCACGGCGGGCGCATCGTGGCGGTCGGTACGCCTGAAGAAATCATGAATTGTCCCGACTCGCTTACGGGCAAATATCTGTCCGGAAAGCTTAAGATACCGGTGCCTTCGGAGCGCCGCGCAGGGAGCGGGAAAAACATTACCGTAAACGGACTCGTTGTCAATAACTTAAAGAATATCGATATTTCGGTGCCGCTCGGAAAGTTCGTGTGCGTGACGGGCGTGTCCGGCTCCGGAAAAAGCTCTTTCGTTAATGAGGTGCTGTCGAAAATTTATACGGACGAGGATCCGGTCGGGCGCAAATACAGTTCCGTCACGGGAAAAGAATATATTGACAAATGCATCTGCATCGACCAGTCTCCCATCGGACGCACTCCGCGCTCGAATCCGGCAACGTACGTCGGAGTTTTTACGCAGATACGCGATCTCTTCGCGATGCTGCCCGAGAGCAGGGCGCGCGGATACAAAAGCGGCAGGTTCAGCTTCAACGCTAAAGGCGGACGGTGCGAAGCCTGCTCCGGAGACGGTATTAAAAAGATCGAAATGCATTTCCTGCCGGACGTTTACGTGCCGTGCGAAGTCTGTAAAGGAAAACGCTATAACCGCGAGACGCTTGAGATACGCTACAGAGGTAAAAATATTTCCGACTTGCTCGACATGACGATCAGCGAAGCCTCTGAATTCTTTACTGACCTTCCGGCGATAAGGCGGAAGATCGACACGCTCGTGGAAGTGGGGCTCGGATATATGAAACTGGGGCAGTCATCAACGACGTTGTCCGGCGGCGAAGCACAGCGCGTGAAACTCGCGTCAGAACTTTCGCGGATAGGCACGGGAAATACGCTGTACATCCTCGACGAACCCACCACCGGCCTGCACACGCACGACGTAAAAAAACTCATCGAAATACTTGACCGCCTCGTCAACGCCGGTAATACCGTCGTCGTGATCGAACATAACCTTGACGTGATCAAGTGCGCGGATCATATAATCGACCTCGGACCTGAAGGAGGAGACGCGGGAGGCAGGATAGTGGCAGAAGGAACTCCGGAAGACGTCGCGAAAGTTCAGGGATCGTATACAGGCCAGTTCTTAAAAAAGATGTTAGGCAGAAGGAAAGCCGCGAAGAACGTTGCGGCTGCTTCGGGAGCGGATGCTCCGGAAAAGGAGAGTGAACTCGTATGAAGAGAGAAATGTGTTCAATGTGCAATAAAAGGATAGCTACGGTTTTTGTCTCGCAGATAGACCAGACAGGGAAGCAGGTTAATAAAGGCCTGTGCATCGTCTGCGCTAAAAAGCTTAATCTGCCTCAGGTAAATCAGTTCCTCAGCAACATGAATATATCTGACGAAGATCTTGAGGCTATGGCTGACGAGATGAGCAACGTGACCGAGCAGCTCGAAGAAAACGAGGGCAATCCCGAACTGCCTCAGGGTGAAGGCGAGGACGCTCAGAACGGCGCGGTCCCTTCGTCTACCGGCGCCCCCAACTTTTTCGATATTCTGAAAAAGTTCGGAGAAGGGCTCGGCAGCGCTCTTAACCAGGCATCGCAGAACACTCAGAACGGCCAGAATGCGCTTAATGAGGGCGGCGATAAGAAGCAGGGCCAGGCGGGTAAAACTGCCGAGAGCGGAAAGAATGAGAAAGGCGCCCAGAAGCAGCAGAAATTCAAGTTTCTCTCGATGTACGGCACCGACCTCACCGGAAAGGCGGAGGAGGGAAAGATCGATAACATAGTAGGCAGGAACAGAGAAACAGAACGCGTCATACAGATCATTAACCGCCGCCAGAAGAACAATCCGGTACTCGTGGGAGAGGCAGGCGTCGGAAAAACGGCGATTGCGGAAGGGCTTGCGCTCAGGATCGCGCGCAGGCAGGTGCCCGAAAAACTGCTGGACAAACGCATATATCTGCTCGACCTGACCGCGATGGTAGCGGGCACGCAGTTCAGAGGACAGTTCGAAGGACGTATGAAAGGACTGCTCGACGAGGTCAAAAACGCCGGAAACGTGATACTTGTCATTGACGAGATCCACAACATCATGGGCGCCGGTGAGGCCGAGGGGTCAATGAACGCGGCGAACATCCTTAAGCCCGCGCTTTCGAGAGGAGAAATACAGGTCATTGGCGCCACGACGCTTAAAGAATACCGCAAATACATCGAAAAAGACAGCGCGCTCGAGCGCCGTTTCCAGCCGGTCATGGTCAACGAGCCTTCCGTTTCAGAGACCATCGAGATCCTTAAAGGGATCAAGACTCATTACGAAGAGTACCATAAGACGCGCATCAGCGACAGCCTCATAGAAGAAGCGGCAAAGCTTGCCGAACGCTATATTACCGATAGATATCTGCCCGATAAAGCTATTGACGTCCTCGACGAGGCCGCTTCGCGGGCAAACCTCAGAAACGACGCGCTAGGTAAAATTGACGCCCTCGGCGGAGAGATCGCCACCCTGACAGCAGAAATAGAATCGCTCGAAGGCAGGCAGGGGAAGACCGAGGAAGAGCAGCTCGAAAACTTCAAAAATATAGCTGAAGGAAAGAACAAACTTGCCCTCCTCGAAGAGCAGCTTAAGGACCTTAAAGAGCACGAATACAATAACGTAACCTTCGACGACATTACCGGAGTCATAGAGACATGGACGGGTATCCCTGTACATACTGTTTCGGAGGATGAAGCGAGGAGACTTATGGAGCTTGAAGGAAGGCTTAAGCAGCATATACTCGGGCAGGACAGCGCCGTGGAAGCTGTGTCCAGGGCGATCAGAAGGAACCGCTCGGGCTTCAGAAAACACACCAAACCCGCCTCCTTCATACTCGTAGGACCTACAGGTGTAGGAAAGACGGAACTGGTGCGGCAGCTCGCGATCGAACTGTTCGGCACACAGGAGGCGCTCGTAAGACTCGACATGTCGGAGTATATGGAAAAGCATACCGTCTCAAAACTTATCGGATCACCTCCGGGATACGTCGGATATGACGAAGCGGGACAGCTCACCGAGAAGATCAGGAGGCGCCCGTATTCCGTCATTCTGATGGACGAAATAGAAAAAGCACACCCGGACGTATTCAATATGCTGCTGCAGATCCTTGACGACGGGCGGCTTACGGACAGCCAGGGCAGAGTGGTAGATTTCTCCAACACGATCATAATTATGACGTCCAACGCCGGCAATTCGTTAAAGAGCAAGAGCATCGGCTTTTCCGCTGACGAAAAAGCTTCCGCGGCGGACGCCTCCAGAGAAGCGCTTAAGACTATTTTCCGCCCCGAATTCCTGAACCGCGTGGATGAGATAGTCGTGTTCGGCAGCCTCGATGCCGTCAGTATGGCCGGAATCGCCAAACTTATGGTCGATGAGATCGAACGCGAGAGCGCTGATAACGGCGTGCACATTTCCGTAGGAGACGGCGTTTACGAGCTGCTCGCGAAAGAGGGCTTCGACGAGAAATACGGCGCACGTCCGATGCGCAGATATATACAGAGACATATCGAAGACGAGCTTGCTGAGATGTATCTGAACGGCACGGTGGCGTCAGGAGATACTGTCAATATTACGGCAGAAGACGGGAAGTTAAAGCTGAGCAAAGCATGATTTTGCGATTTCCGGACGCTTTGCGGAGGTGACCGTATATGGACTTGAATGAAAAAATCAACGGAGTGACAGACTCCGAACTCGAATACGCCGAACTTACCAGGCGCGCGATCAAAGCGTGCATGGACGCCGAAACTGCGGCGTCGGGGAAGCGTAAAGACCTGATACTCGAGCAGCGCAGGTACTTCAGCGACTATTTTTCCGAGCTTAAAGATGACGAAAAACGCGACCTGCTGAACTTCGAAGCGATGGATACCGAAAAATATATCGGGATCGTCACGCATCTCAGAAAGCTCGAAAGGCAGTATCAGGAGCCGTATTTTGCCGGACTTGATTATTACTATAAGGACGAGCCCGGGGAAAAGAACAGGCTGTACATATCGCTCCAGACGCTCAGAGATCCCGAGACCGACGAAATATTGACGTTCGACTGGCGCGCGCCCGTGTGCTCGCTTTATTATGAAAGCGAACCGGGTGAGGCTTACTTTGACACGCCCGCGGGGAGGCAGGACGTTGACCTTTCCGAAAAACGAAGGTACCGGTTTAATAAAGGAGAGCTCGTGAAGGTAAGCAGGATCAGCATGCCTTCCGACGATGAGATATTGTCCGAAGCGCTCTGGAGAAGCGCAGGGGAACACATGCGCATAATCGTGGAGTCGCTTCAGAAAGAACAGCATAAGATCGTACGCGACCACATAGAAGGCGTTACGGTCATATCGGGCTGTGCGGGCAGCGGAAAAACGTCCGTCGCGCTCCATAAAGCCGCGTACATCCTTTACGGCTTCAGGAACAGGATGAAGGACGAGGGGCTGGCAATAATTTCGCCCAACGATTATTTTTCTGATTATATATCCACCGTTCTGCCGGATCTGGGCGAGGACAATATCCGTCCGTATCTACAGGAGGATCTGCTTGGCGAGGTCATCGACGACATCGGCGAGATACACTATATGACTCGCATACAGGAAGCTGAACTTGCGGGCGAATTCGGCCTTGAAAGCGCAGCGGAGGAACCTTCTGAAGCCGAAGCAATGGCGATCTGCAGAAGACTTAAATCCTCGGAAACGTTCAGAAAACTGTTGCTCGATTACGTCGCTCATCTCGAAAAAAACATATTTGCAGCGAGACAGATGCCCCTCACAGAAGAGATGGAAGGTACTGTCGCTAAAGAGGAACTCGAAAGACTGTTCTATTCGACTTTTCAGGACGTGCCGCTGCTGAAACGCACAGAGAGTATAAGAGACGATCTTTGCAGGCGCTACGGGATACGCAAAGAGACGAATAAGGAGTATATATTGGCCGCACTGAACTCGATGATGCGCGGAGTAAGCGCCCCGGAACTGTACAGGAGGATGTATACGGACGAAGCGTTCCTGGCACAGTGCGGCGTTGACATCACCCCGCTCTCATTCTACCACGATATGTTTGAAGACGCGTGTGCTATAGGAGTGCTGCATCTTATACTTTCCGCACCGACGCTTCCGGGCGTATTTTATCTGATATGCGATGAAGCACAGGACCTCAGTGCGATATTTCTCGAACTGCTTCGCAGACGTTTTCCGGGCACAAATATGCTGTTCGTGGGTGACAGCGATCAGGCTGTATTCGGAAACACGGGCGATTTTGTGAACAGAATTCGCGGCATAATACCCAGAAGACCTTTTAAACGCTACGTGCTCAATACGAACTACCGCTCCACGTCGCAGATCGTCGATTATTCCGCGAAGGTTCTCGGAAAAGAAGAAGGTATGATCAGATCGGTCAGGAGCGGAGAAGAACCGGTATATATGACGCTTTCTAAGGATGCTTCTGACGAAGCACTCGCCGAAACGATCACGCGAATATGCGATTCTGCGGTCAATTCCGGTATGGAAAGCATTGCTTTTATTACCCGCACCAGAACTCAGGCAGACAGGCTTGCAAAAGTTTGCGGATTCAAGGGCAATACGGGCGGAAGATTAAGGAAATATTTTCTCCCTGTTTATCTTGCGAAGGGCCTTGAATTCGACGCCGTGGCCGTATACGGAGAGAACGATCCGTTTTATAAGACGGAAGAAGGCAGCCTTGTGCTTTATACGGCATGTACGAGGGCGCTTCACAGGCTTATTCTTCTGAGGCTCGAATGACCGGATCAAACTGACTTTCCCCATCTCCGGAGTGATCATTTATGTCTTTTACTGCAGAAATAAAAAGCCAGCTCTGCGCATATGAAACGAAAAGAAAGACCGACCGGCAGGCCGAATTTTACGGCATTTTCGTACTTACGGACGGAAAATTGCGCACACACAGCAGAGAGGTCTCCGAACGTGCCGAAAAGCAGTGCGTCCGTTCCGGAGGAGTTAAGGAAAAAGTCTTTTACAGGAGCGGAACAAAGGCGGCTTACGGCGTAGATATGCGCTGGAGCGGTCAGATCGCTCTGAACGACAGGAACAGTGCCGCTTCCTTTTTAAGAGGCTGCTTTCTCGCCGGAGGGTATATCAGCGAACCTGACAGCCAGGCACACCTCGAAATAACTTATAAAAACGTTACTTCTTATGAACTGGGAATGGCGGCATTTGAGCTGTGCGACCTTGTTCCGAAGGGGACAATTAAAAACGGCCGTTTTGTGCTTTATATGAAGGATGCAGAACAGATCTCCGCCTTTCTTGTTACGGTGGGGGCAATACGCGGCGTTCTGGAGTATGAGAACGCCCGTATTATGCGCGAAGGCCGCAAAGCGAGTAACCGTGTGCTTAACTGCGACGATGCTAACATAAATAAAACGATTTCTGCCGGGTCGAAGCAGATAGAGATGATCAATTTTCTGCGTTCTTCCGAAGAGTATGCTGATCTGCCTGACGGCGTAAAGGAGATCGCGGAACTGCGGCTTCTGAATCCGGAGCTGTCGCTCACCGAGCTCGGGGAAATGTGCAGCCCTTCCGTCAGTAAAGCTGGCGCCGCACACCGCTTTTCAAAGATCGAAAAGCTGTACTTATCGCTGAAAAAAGGCCGGTAACACTGCCATCAGATCCGTGCTTATATTTATGCGTTGTGGAATTATTTCTACAACAAAGGATCTGACCTTTTTTATACTATTATCGGGAGTTGAAACAGAAATGAAGCTGAATGAATTTTTTGTAAGTAATAGTATTTCTCTTGACATAGTTTCTTCCTTCGATATGTGGAAGGAGGGCAATTGTACGAAAAGCGAGTGCATTGCAAATAGTAAGAGTATAATACGAGATTATAAGGGCGAGGATGGTGAGTATCTGATTGCCCAAATGACGTATTATTGGTGTCTTTTAAACAGTAATATCGTTGACAATAAACTTAAAACGAAGCTGGAATCGTATTCGCTCCAAGAAATCACAAAATGGTATCCCGAAGAAGGAAAACTCGTTTATGACGTTCTTGTTTCTCTTTTGAAAGAAGGCCCAAAACAATTTGTAAAGAAGAGAGTTAGTTATTCGAAACTAAGATGGAAACCGGGAGACGTTTATGCAATTCCGATGCCTGCTGATACAAAAGCA
>JAEEGL012323144.1_pt1 | contig 16507 bp, 12 predicted proteins | sample 9134231 | NCBI WGS metagenome assembly JAEEGL01 (sample SAMN16246548, study PRJNA631951) | gut metagenome | biome: gut microbiome; feature: rumen; material: fiber-attached | host: Bos | place: Iran: Karaj | collected 2018-10
ATTTTTATTACCCTTTCTTAAATGTATAATTCCTGAACAAGATGCAGCTTGTTGAGAAGACTCAGGCATCCGGCAGCTCGATCTCCGCGTTCATCAGCGGGAAGTGCTGCTGGGCTCCGTATACGTCTCTTTCCTGCAGCGCCCCGGAGGGGTAGGGCCTGATGATGGTCGCCTTGATGGCCCTGGCGTTGGGGAAATAGACTATGCTTATGATGTTCTCCTCCGGCGTGTGGTAGAGCCGGGAGATAAGTTCCTTGTTGATCGCGTCGGCGTTCTTTAAGAGCTCGAAGGTCTCCTGATCCTTGAGCAGGACGTCGAGGGTGAGCTCATAGGGCCCCGCGTTCTTGGAACGTATTACGCTGGCGACATCGCGAAGCTTTACTTTCATCGGGCACCGCCTCCTATCATTTCATAGGTATATCTGAACAGCGACGCCGGGTCCTTTGAGCGGAGCAGGCCGTAAACGCTGAACACATATACGGGTCCAACGGGTATGTCGGAAGGCGAGAAGGGGAAGGCCAGGTTGCCGGCCGTCGCTATCCTTCCGGGATAACCGTAATGCAGCAGGGTGGATCTGGCCACCGAGCAGACCGCGCTGGCGTGTTCCTGGGTATCGGCCACCGCGTCTATGATGATGCAGACCTCGTGGGACGTTATGACCGGATCGGGCTCCAGCTCTCCCATGACGCCGTCCTTGCCGTAGACTATGAAGTCGAGGCGGTATTCGAAGTCGGCGGAGAGGTTCTCGGCTGTGCGCTTTTTAAGGCCCTCCAGGGTCGCGTCGATTTGGGAAATGAAGACCGGATCCCTGTTGGCGCAGATGGAGACCGTCCTGTAGCCGGCCAGCTTTGCTCCTTCGAGCTTTACCGAGGGCACCGCTTCGGGAATGAACCTGCTGCCCTTGACCTTGACGCATCTGTCGGACCAGGCTTCGAAGGTGCACTGCGAGATGTCCAGAAGGCCGCTGGGCCCGGGAAGCTTCATGGGATCGGTCTTCTCGTAGAGGGTGTGGGCCGATACCGAAAGCGGGGTGCACTTCCTCATGGGGTTCAGGGGCTCGACGCGGTAGTAATCGTCTCCCAGGTAGCCCATTATGGGGTCGGACCCGCTGCCCGGGGTTGCGCATATGGCGGCGCACTCCAGGAGCTTTCCCAGGTGTATGGCGAGAGCCCTGTCGTATCCAGCCCTTATGGCGGGAGCGGCGAAGGCCGCGGGGTCGTAGCAGCGTCCGCAGATCACGACCTGGGCGCCCTCGTCCAGGGCCCTGATTATGGGCTCGACGCCCATCTGGGCCACGATGTGGGTGCTGTCCTTGATGTCCTTTTCTGTGATCACCGGGGCGGGGTAGAGGCGCTCTATGTTGCCCTCCTTCAGCTGCCCGACCAGGAAATCCTTGTCGAATTCGGAGGAGATCACCGCGAGCTTAAAGGAAAGCCCGTTTTCGGCCGCGATCTCCTTAAGGGAGTTGATCTCCCTTGCCACGTGGACGTCCGCGCCCGAGCCTCCGCTGGTGCCTATGACCATGGGGATGCCCAGCTCGCAGGCGGCCTTAAGCATGAGGGTCATGTCCCTCTTTACCGCCGAAGCGTTGGTAAAGGGCTTGCCGCTGCCCAGATAATAGGGGCCCGGATCCGTGGACCCTCCGTCGCAGGCGATAAGGTCGGGCTTCAGGGCAACTCCTCTCATAAAGGAGTCCTCGGGAAAGCCGTAGCCTACGATCCCCGTCGGAGAGAGGATCTTATACTCCTTCAATTTAACCACCTCCTAATACAGTTTCGTGTATTTGTAATCCTTGCCTATGCCGAGTTTTTCAAGGGCTTTGTCCCTGTTGGCGTTGACCTCGGCCTCGTGAGCCTCGTAAAGGTTGTTTCCCCTGCAGTCTATGTCGACCACGAAGGGTCCCAGCTCGTCAAGCTCCATGTGCCAGGTCGCCTCTATTGTGCCCAGCTCGTCAAAGAGGTCCACTCCCTCGACCTTTATGCTGTCGACCCAGCAGCAGGGGCTCACGCTCTGGGGCGAGACGTGGACGCATTTCTTCTTTTTCATCATTTCCATGGTCTCTTCGCCCATGGTGGTCTTTCCAACGATCATCTTCAGCTTCCACTGATCGACGGTCCTTGCGCCCCATTTCTCGAAGCGTATGCTCGAGGTCGGCATGAAGGATATGAGCTTCCACTTGCCGTCCTCGTTGAGAATTATGGGGCCGACGTGGATGAGCACGTCCCTTTCCCCCGGGACCAGGGGAAAGTCGTGGCCCTCGTCCAGGACCCAGCGGTGCAGCCTTGAGCGGCAGGTAAAGGCCTTGCCTGAAATGTAGACCACATCGCCCACGGAAAGCTGTTCAATGTCGGCGTCACTAAGCGGCGCGGTAAGATGATATTCCGCCATAGTATCTACCTTCCTCCGAACCAGTTCGGGCTCTTCATCTCTTCCACAGTGCCGTCGGCTTTTATCCTGGAGCTCGCCCTGCGGGCGACCATGCAGTTGGAGCTGGTGGCGACACATATGCCTGCTATATGGGTATAGGAGTATTCAACGTTGACGGCGAAGACCGAGGTGGTCCCGCCTATGCCCATAACGCCTACCTTGAGGCTGTTGATGGCTTCGTAAAGGTCTTCCTCGATCTGCCTGAACATGGGCTCGGGGTTGTGGGACCCGACCGTGCGCAGGCATGCCGCTTCTTTGGCGATGTTGGCCGCGATGTTGGCCGTTCCTCCTATGCCGACTCCCAGTATGTTGGGCGGACAGATGCCTCCCGAGCGGGTCGCGTCGACGAAGGAATCGATGACGAACTTCTCTATGCCCTTTATGCCGTCGGCGAAGGCCACAACTCTGTGGCGAGTGCCGCCGAAGCATTCGCTGCCGCCTCCCTTGGCCGCGTAGCTGATCTCGATATCCTCTCCGGGCACGAACTGGTAGGTGAAGCCGGGGATATTGGGACCGATGTTGTCGCCGGGATCGAAGCCGGTAAGAGGATGCTTCATCGTGGAGCGCAGGTAGCCCTTCTCGGTGGCGAGCCTTACGGCGTCGCGGGCTCCTTCCTCAAGGCCCATGAAGCCGCCCTCCAGCCTGCAGTCGTTGCCGACCTTGAAGAAGAACAGGGGCCAGCCCGTATCGGGGCAGGCGGGAATGTCCCTCTCCCTGGCGTTGCAAATGCTCTCGTAGGTGCGGATGAGGCCTTCTTTAGCTGCGGGACGTTCTTCCTTTTCGATGGCCCTGCTGAACGCTTCTCTGACGTCGGGAGCCAGGTCCGTCGCGCCTTTGTGTATCGTGTCGAATATTACTTTAGTGTACAACTCCTTTGATATCATAAATGAGCTGCCCCCTATCCGGGCGCCTTTGCGCCCTTGCGTTTGCGCGGGCGGCGCTGTCCCTTGACGGAAATGCCAGGGATCGCCCCCTGGTTAAATTGTATAAACGATAAGGGAAAAAGAAAATTGCAGATATTTTCCAAAACATTGCATTTCGTCCAAGAATGATGCAGAAATACCGTTCGCGGGGGAGAAAACGCGGGCCCTGAGCGAAAAAATGCGGTAATACGGAAAAATGCCGAAGCTTTAATGGCAGATCCGGAGGGGACGGTAAAAGGCCCGGTCCTTTTGGGACCGGGCCTTTCTTTGGAAATTAAGCCTTCGCGGTTTTGATTTAATTGTTATATAACAAATGTTTTACGGCTGAGGGGTCTGCTGAAGGGCAGGCTGCTCTGTCTGCGCAGCTTCTTCAGCCTTTTCAGGCACCATCATCTCCAGGTATCTTGAGAGAAGATCCATGTATCTGCCGTATTCTATCCAGTTGCCCTCCTGCATGGCCGAGAGGGCCGCTTCGTAGGCCTGCTGGGCATACTGTGCCAGCTCTTCGATGGTTTCGGCCGTGAAGGGATCGCCGTTGGGGTCTGTGAGCTCGGGCTTTTCGGCAGTCCCGGAGGGCCCGGTTCCGCCTGAGGGCTTTGAGGGCTCCGAAGGCTTGACCACTCCGTTCCTTATATCTTCAGCCATCTGATGACCTGTGACTATTGGGTAGGCGGTGGTGAGAGGCTCTCCCGAACCTTCGCCGAAGAGGGCGTTGAGGCAGTCGGCCAGGGTGGACTTGTAAGCCACTTTGTCTCCGTAGTAGGCCACGACCCTCTTGACCTCGGGCAGGCTGCCGGTCGAAGCCTCAAGGTAGATGGGTTCGACGTAAAGCAGGGTGTCCTCGACGGGTATCACGAACATGTTGCCGCGCAGGTAAGACGAGCCGGAGTTGTTCCAGAGGCTGAATTCCTTTGAGATCTCAGCGTCCTGGTTGATCTGGGCCTCGATCTGGGAGGGTCCGTAGACGGTGCGGTCCTTTGGCATGCGGTACAGCACCAGCTGGCCGTAGTTCTCTCCGTCCTGGCGGGCGGTGAGGATGCCGGTCAGGTTGGCCTTGCCGCTGGGGGTGTAGGGCAGGGCGCTGACGAATTCGGCGCTCTCTTCTCCGGGCAGCTTCATGATGAAGTAGTTGGGCTCCATCTGCTTGGTCTTCTGGCCGTACTGCTCGTCGGCTATGGCCCAAAGGTCTTCGCTTTGATAGAAGACCGCCACGTCGGTCATGTGATACTTGGTGTAGACGTAGGCCTGCAGGTTGAAGAGGGCGTTGGGGTACTGCATGTGCACCTTAAGCTCGTCGGGCATGGCGGAAAGGGGCTTGAAGAGGGCCGGATATATCCCCTCCAGGGTGTTCACCAGCGGATCCTTTTCGTCGCAGATGTAGTAGTCGATGGTGCCGTCGTAGGCGTTGACCACCACCTTGACCGAGTTCCTTATGTAGTTGACCCTGGTGTTCTTGTCGTAGGGCTCAGAATAGGGGTAGAGCTCGCTGGTGGTGTAGGCGTCGATGATCCAGTAGAGCTGGCCGTTGGCGCAAACTATGTAGGGATCGTTATTGTAGGTGAGGAAGGGCGCGATCTTCCGGGCCCTGGTCAGTATGTTGCGGTAAATGTGGATCCTTGAATCGGAGTTTATATTGGTGGAGATCAGCACCTTGAGGCTCCTCTCCTTGAGGGCGAAGAGAAGTCTGTTGAGCGGGGTGAGCCTGATGCCTCCGTTCCCCTCGTACTCGCAGTAGACATTGGATTCGCCGCTGGGGTAGTCGAACTCGGATTCGCCGGTGTTGGTGATCACGTAGCTGTCGGTGGACTCGCCGTAATAGATCTCGGGCCTTTCGACTTTGATCTCGGGGACCTCCGAGACCGGCGGAATGTTGTCTATGAGCATGTCGGGCTGGCCGCTGGAGGTCACCTTGTCGACCCTTGAGAGGGTGATGCCGTAGCCGTGGGTGTACTTAAGGTGCCTGATGAGCCAGGAATCCTCGATCTTGGCCTGGTCTATCTCTCTTGCCGAGAGGAAGCACTGGGTGTACTCCCCGTTGACGAAGTAGCGGTCCACGTCCACGTCGTTGAAGTTGTAGTAGGTCCTTATGGACTGGGTCTGGTTGTAGAACTGCTTGGCCGGGTCGAAGTCGTTGATCCTGATGTTGGAGAAGGTCTCCATGTTGTCAAGAACGTCTTCTTTAGCCAGGCTTCCCTTGGCGGTGAAGTCCTTTACCTTGATGTCGGCCAGGTTGTAGGCGAGGCGGGTGTACTCGATGTTGTTGGCCAGGTACTGACTCTCCTTTGAGAGCTCGTCGGGAGCGACGATAAGGCTCTGGACGGCGGACGCCGCGAGGCCTCCCGCCATCGATATGACGACCATAAGGGCGGGCAGGACCAGAGCAAGCCTGAGATTTTTCTTCTTTATTGCCAGGACCAGCATGACCGCCGAAGCAAGGGCCAGCACCATTATGAGCCTGTAGACGGTCAGGGTGACCTTTATGTCGGTGTAGCCGGCTCCGTAGGCGACTCCGGTGCCGCCGTAGAGCAGGTTGAACTTGAGCAGATAAAAGCGCAGGGCTATGCCGACGAAGAAGAGGACGCCCAGCACGGTTATCTCGCCGGAGGCGACCGAAAGCAGGGCCTTGCCCTTGGCTTTGAGCTCGTCGTTTCCGCCCTTCTTTCTGCCTCCTCCGAAGCCTCCGCCCGAATAATAGGAACCTGAGCCGGAGTTATATGAGGAGCCCGGGCCGTAGGAGCTCCCCGAAGAGCTCTGGCCGTAGGAAGAACCGGTCCCGTAGGAGCTTCCGTAGCCCGAAGGACCCTTTCCCGAGCCTCCGGGTATGCCGAAGAGGGCTGCCAAAAGGTCTGCCATGGGGCCGTTTCCGAAGGGATTCTGCCCTCTGTAGTTATAATCGTCCCCGTCTCCGTCTCCGCTTCCCCCTTCGTCTCCTCCGGCCCCGTACTCGGTGCCGTCGGAAGACTCCGGCGCCGCCTTGACCTGGCTCACCAGTACGATATAAAAGATGGCAAGCATTATGGCCAGGCTCACCACTATGCTGATGGCGCAGGAGGAAAGTCCCTTGAGGAAGTCGAGCTTAAATATGTAGAAGCTTACGTCCTTGCCGTAGAGGGGGTCGGCCACCGAGAAGTCGGTGGAGTGGAAGTATTCAAGTATGTTGAACCATAAGGGACTCACCACCAGGGCCGCGATCAGAAAGCCGAAGACCGCGGACAGCCCCCAGGCCGCGCGGCTCACCAGCTTCTGTTCCTTTGCTCCCTGCAGGGTGAGGCCGCTCTTCTTTGTGAAGCTCTGCCTCAAAAGGCCCAGCAGCATCTTGGCCAGCACGGTCACTATGATGAAGGCCGGTATGCCCAGCTTGAGCTTGGTGAGAAGCTCGGTCAGATAGACCGAAAGATAGCCCTGCTGGCTGTACCATATAATGTCGGTGATCACATCGTTTAAGACCAGGACCGCGACCAGTATCAGCACGGCGGCCAGCAGCACCAGCCTCAGCTTTAAGCCTGTCTTTTTCTCTTTCATGAAGGCTCCTTTCCCGAAAAGTACGGTGTTTTGAGATAGAATACGGCCCCGCGGCGTTATCGCGGCGGGGCCTTCGCATCTTGCGGCTTACTTGTATTCGGAGTAGCTCTCTATCTTGTAGCCTCCGCCTATCCTTTCAAGCTTGTAGACCATGCGGTCGTCGAAGTCGTGCTTCTTGTCGCCGCTGGTTATGGTGATGAATTCCTCGGTGAAGACATAGACGCCGCTGGCGAAGCTTCTGACCTCGCCCAGGCTCAGCTGGGTGAACTCCTGCTGCTTCTCGGTGCCGGTCTCGTAGCTTACGGCCCTGTTGTAGGCGTCGCCGTCGGCCTTGAGGTAATCGAAGACTTTGTTGTCGCCGTAGTTGACGTAGTCGTTCCAGGCGCAGTTGTAGGCGATCATGGCGGCGTAGACATTTTTGATGACCTCGGGGTCTGTGACCTCCTCGCAGTCCGCGAGATCGGTGTAGCTGCAGGTCCTCTCCTCAACGTATTCGAGGCTGGAGTCGAGGGCTATCGCCTTTATGTTGCCGTTGTTGTTCTCCTTGATCAGGGCCTCCATGCCCAGCTTTTCCTCAAATGTGGGCTCCTGGGCGGGAGTCTGGGCGTCGCCGGCATTTTCGGAGGTCTGGCCGCTCTCCGCCTTATCGCCGCTTTCGCCCCTGATCTTCCGGGTCAGGCTGCCGACGCCATCCTTTATGAGGCGCAGTCCCGACTTGGCCGCGTCGGTGAAGGCCTGGTCCAGCTGTATCGCGACCGCTGTCGCGGTGGAGTCGGGCTTGAAGGTCTTGAGGCCGTAGACGGCGCCCTTGGCAAGCCCTATTATGAGCAGGAGTATGAGCAGGAAGACCAGGAAGGGATGGCCGCCGCTCTCTTCGTAGTCGTCGTCATCCTCGTAATCGTCCTCGTCGTCGTAATCGTCCTCGTCGTCGGAAACGCCGGAAGGCTTCTTGTCTGCCGCGGGGCGGACGCCTTTTTCATCGTCCTCTTCCCCGCCTTCGAGGCGCTTCTTTTCCTCTTCGGCCTCTTTTTCAGCCTGCTCTCTGGCCTTTTCCTGGGCTCTGGCGGCTCTTCTCGCCTTGCGGGAAACCGGGTCGCTGTCCTGCTCGGAGAAGAAGGCTTCTCTCGCCTTGGCCATCTCCTCCAGCTTCTTCTTGTATTCTGAGCGGTGCCGGGCTTCGGCGGCTTCGCTTTCCTTCATGGCGGCCATCTTCATCTCGACGGTATTGCTCTTGAAGGCTTCCTCGCCCAGGGCTGAGGTCACGTCGACGAAAGCGGTCTCTTTCTTCGGAGCCTCCGCGGGCTTTTCGGAGGGCTTGGGAGAAGCTTCGGCGCCTTCCGCCTTTTTCTTTTCATAGGTCTCGGTGCGCCTGTTTTCGGGATCCAGCAGGCTCTCGCCCTCGGCGTTCTCGTCTAGGCCGTCCAGGAGGGATCCTATGGCGTCTGTGGATGCCGGCGCCGCTGCTGCCGCAGCCTCTGCGGCTTCTCTTGCGAGCTTTTCGGCTTCGGCCTTCGCGGCCCGTTCCGCTTCGGCGGCCTTTTCCGCTTCCGCCGCTTTTTCGGCCCCGGCCTTCGCAAGCTCGGTCTGGACTCTAGCGATCTCGTCCTTGATCGCGGTCTCTTCGCCCTTAAGGTCTTCGGGCTCCAGGTCGAAGCGTTGGTATACGTGGGTGTTGCCGTCCGGGGGAGCGGGGGACGGGGTCTCCTCTTCTTCGGGAATGCCGGCCTGGCCGCTCCTTATGCGGTCGACTTCTTTATTGAGCAGCTGCTGGAAGAGGGCAGCTCCCGCCAGGTGGGCTTTGGGAGCGGATCCTTCGGCAGGCTTCGGATCTTCTTTGACTTCGGGCGCCGGGGCCGGCTTTTCGGCCTCCTTCGGAGCCTCCTTCAGCAGGGGAGCCGCGGGAGGGGCGCTCATGTGATCCTCTTCGGGAGCGCTGCCGGTGGGTTCGTTGGCGGGCACCTTGGTGATGTCGGGCTCGTTGATCAGGCTGGTCAGCCACTCGTCGTCGGCGGGCACGTCGGGCTCGGTCTCCTCGAAGCTCTCTTCGGGCCGGGGCTCGGCGGGCTCGAGGGTGAAAAGGTTTACGTCGGGAAGCCCGGGCGCCTTTTCTTCAGCATCTTCAGCTTCGGAAACGGCTGAAATTTCAGGCTTTTCCGCGGTCTCGGGCTCCACTGCCCCGGGCGTCTTGGCCGCTTCTTCTGCCTCCGCAGCCTTTTCTTCTTCAGACCCTTCGGAAGCTTCTTCAGGCTCTTCCGCAGGCTTTTCTATCTTGAGCACGGGGGTCTCTTCGCTTTCGGGAAGCCCCCTTCCGGTCTTTTCGGGCTCTTTGTCTATGTTCCAGTTGAACTCCGCCGAGGCCCTGTTCTCAAGGGGCGTGACGAAGGTGGTCTCTCTAATGGTCCTGGGTTCCACGCTGGCCGGGTCTATGAAGCCTCCGGCGGTGAAGCCCACGGCGGGACCCTGAGGCCTTGCGGGGTTCTCGTACTTGGCGCTGAGCTCTTCAGCCATGTCGGCGAGACTTCCTTCGGGCAAAGGCTCTTCCGCGGCCTGCTCAGCGGTCTCCGCTTCTTCAGCGGCTGCAACGCTTTGGCGCACCTGCTTTACCGCTTCTTCTGCTGCCTTGAGGGCAGCTGCGTCGAGGGCGGCTTTCTTCGCGGCTTCCTCCGCGGCCTTCCTCTGAGCTTCCTTTTCAGCTTCTTCCGCGGCTCTTCGGGCTTCTTCTTCGGCTTTTCTTTGGGCTTCGGCGGCGATCCTCGCTTCTTCGGCGGCCTTTTCTTCCGCGATCTTCCTCTGCCTTTCGGCTTCTTCCTCGGCAGCTTTCTTCGCCGCAGCTTCTTCCGCGACGGCCTTCCTGATGGATTCTTCCCAGCTTAGCTTTTCGGCCTTGAGGTCTATTCCGCTGTCCTTTGCTTCTTCGGCGGCCTTGATGCGGGCCCTTTCCTCTTCGGTGAAGCTGGGACGGGTATAGTGTATGTCGTTCCAGCTGGGCATTGAGAATATCTCGCCGGGATCGGGCTTGGTGAAATCGGGCAGGTCGAAGTCCTGCTCGCCCAGCTTTCCCGTGTCGGGCAGCTCAAAGTCGCCGGTCTTTCCGAAGGGGGTGGCTGCGGCCTGCACCGGAGTGAAGATTTCCCTGTCGTTCTTCGCGGGCTTTGCGGGGAAGCTCATGCCGGTGTTCCACACGGGATCGGGCATGGAGCTTACGTCCCTCGCCTTTTCGCTGTGCCAGACCGGGTCGGGCATGGAACTCACATCCCTTGCCTTCTCGCTGTGCCAGACCGGGTCGGCGGGCTTTTCGTCGGGAAGCTTGAAGGGCTTGTCCCAGGCCATGGTTATGTCTCTGATCTCTTTGGGCTTGGGAAAGTCCAGGGAGACCCAGCTTATGTCTTCGTCGGGAGCGTTCTTCGCGGTCTCGGCGCCCCAGCTTAAGGGCGCTTCTTTGGAAGCCTCTTCAAAGCTGAAGGGGTCGGGCTCCTTTTCGCTTTGGCCGGAGGCCTTTACGGGAGCGGTGTTCCAGTTGAAGGGCTCGTCCTTGATGGGGGGACGGCCCTGGGGGAAGACGGAGCTCCTTGTCTCTGCCTTTCTTTCGGCTTCCCTTCTGCTGAAAAAGTCGTCGACGTCTGAGACGCTCTTCGCCAGCTTCTCCTCTTCGCGGGCAAGGCGGGCCTTTTCTTCTTCGGCCTTTCTCGCGGCTTCTTCCGCCGCTTTTTCAGCTTCCTCAGCTGCTTTTTCCGCCGCTTTCTCAGCTTCTTCAGCCGCGTTTGCGGCAGCCTCCTCGGCGGCCTTCAGGGCCCGGGCTTCCTCTGCGGCAGCTTCCTCGGCGGCCTTCAAAGCACCGGCCTCCTCTGCTGCCTTCTTCGCCTCAAGCTCTTCAAAAGCTCTCTTCCCGGCTTCTTTTGCCTGATGATCGAGGAGCTCCTGAAGCTCTTCGTCCCAGAGCTTCTTCGCTTGATCTGAAGCTTCGCCGGCTGTTTCGGCGGCCTTTTCGAGGGCTTCTTCGGCCTGCCGAACGGTCTCTTCAGCCTTCTGAGCGGTCTCTTCCGCTTTGACTTCCTGCTGAGTGTATTTCGCTTCTATGCTGCGGAGCAGTTCCTCGGCCCTGCTGAGCCCGGCCGCGGCAGTCTCCGCGGGCTTTTCGCCCAGCCGGATCTCTTTAACGGGAGCCTTGGCTCCGCATAAGGGGCAATATTTTTTTCCTTCGGAAAACTCGTAGCCGCAAACTGCGCATTTCATGGTTTCATCCTCCAGAGTATTTTTGAACATAATTCAAGTAATTATATATCATTTGCGCCGCTCATACAAGTTTTCAGCGCATTAAACTTGCGGCGTCCTTGACCGCCGGCTGCGGTGAGACTAATATATACACGTAAAACAGCGGGCTTTGCCAAGGGCCCGCCGGAATTTCCGGAAACAAGGAGAAAACCATGCAATTCACAACTCTTCAGAAGGACATGATAGCGGCTCTCAAGGCCGGAGACAAGGACAGGAAGGAGAGCATCTCCCTGCTGGTCGCCGCGGTCAAGAAGGCCGCCATAGACGAAGGCACCCGCGACAACATCAGCGACGAGCTCACCGACCGCGTGCTGCTTAAAGAACTCAAAACCACCCAGGAGCAGGTGGATACCTGCCCCGCATCCCGCCAGGACCTGCTGGAAAAGTACAAAGCCCACCTGGAGATCGTTAAGGAATACGCTCCCAGGCTCATGGGCGCCGACGACATCAGGGCCCTGCTTACCGAAAAGTACGCAGATCTCATCGCGACAAAGAACAAGGGCATGATAATGAAGACCGTCATGGCGGAGCTCAAGGGCAAGGCCGACGGAAAGCTCATAAGCCAGATCGTGGCCGAGCTCTGCAAATAGCCTGAAATTTCAAGGTGTAAGACCTTGCTGCACCGGATCGCGGGACTGAGCCTATTCGTTCTCCCCCAGGCACCGGGCGCAGAATTCTCTGACCTCCCTCTCGTAGCCTTCGGGATCCGCGACGTACGACATGCCGTGGATGGCCCCGGGCACGGTGAAGAGCCTCTTTTCAGAGGCGCAGGCCAGGTAGTTTTCGCGGCTCATATAGCAGGGGACGAAGCTGTCGTCCTCTCCGTGTATGAGAAGGACCGGCAGGGCTGTTCGCCTTAAGGCTTCTTTCGGGGCGGCGTCGTCTATGCCGAAGCCTCCGAAGAGCCTGGCTCCGGCTGAGACGAAGAAGAGAGCGGGCTTTACCGGATAGCCCAGACGGGCCGCCACGTGGGTTATTATATCCCTCGCCGAGGTGTAGCCGCAGTCCGCTATTATGCCCTTGACGCCTTTGGGAAGTTCAAGGTCTGCCGCGCTGAGCACCGTCCCGGCTCCCATGGATATGCCGGCAAGTATTACGGGGGTGTCTTCTCCGAAGCGTTCGGCGGCGTACTCTGCCCAGGTCTTCGCGTCGAAGCGCTCGAGTATGCCGAAGCTGAGGCAGGGCCCTCCGCTCTTTCCGTGAGCCCTCTGGTCGACGAGTATGGCGTTGAAGCCGCACTTTAAAGCCAGCTGCAGGCCTCCGCAGAAATCGGAAAAGCCGTTGCTGCGGTAGCCGTGGAAGAGTATCTGAACGGGGGCTTTGGGATCCGTCATGTAGAGCTTTCCCCAAAGGGTGTATCCGTCGAAGGAGGTCACGCTGACCTCTTCGTACGGAAGGGCGGTCACCGCGTCCACAAGGCGGGTGATCTCCTCTGCGCGGGGCCCGTATATCGACATCTTCGTGAAGTGATAGGGGTCTTCGGCCCGTTTTCTGTCCACCCAAAACACCCTCAGCCAGGCTCCGAAGGCGGCAGCGGTCCCGAGAGCCGCGGCGCTTCCCGCGGCGGCAGCCCCTGCTTTCAGAGCTTTTTTCGCGATATCCTTCATAGACGCACCTCCTTTTCCTTATTATACCACAGAAAAGGGGCTTTTGCCCCAAAAGCGCGGTCTTCGCACGGGTGATCCATGATAGCTCTTCTGCTTTTAAGAAAAATAGTGTCGCTCTTTATCATCATGCTCAGCGGGACCCTGCTGGTAAAGCTGGGCCTGATGAAGAGCTCCGACTCGAGGGTGCTCTCCCTGCTGAGCCTCTATCTCGTGGTGCCCGTCGTCATAGTCAACGCCTTCATGATAGAGTACTCCCCCGATATACTGAAGGGCCTGATGCTCTCGTCCGCCGCCGCCTTCGTCATACTGCTTATAATGGTGGCCCAGGGGAGCATCTGCAGGAGGTTCCTTAAGCTGGACCCGGTCGAAGAGGCTTCGGTCATCTATTCCAACGCGGGGAACCTGATCATACCCATAGTGAGCTCGGTTCTGGGGCCCGAGTGGGTGGTCTACACCAGCCCATTTATATGCATAGAGCTGGTCTTCATGTGGTCCCACGGCAAGAAGCTCATATGCCGCGAGAAGGGCTTCGATCTTAAAAAGGTGCTGACCAACTTCAACATAGTTTCGGTGATGATAGGAATAGTCTTCTTCGCCCTGCAGATCAAGCTGCCGCCCCTCATATCCGAGACCATGGACTCTGTCAGCGCCCTTCTGGGGCCTTTGGCCATGATCGTCACCGGCATGCTGATAGGAGGAATGGAGCTTAAGAAGGTCTTCACCTACAGAAGGACCATGCTTATGGTCTTCCTGCGCCTCATCGCCTTCCCCCTGGTCATCTTTCTGATACTCAAATTCTGTGGTCTTCAGAGCCTCGCCGCGGACGGAGACAAGATACTGCTCATATCCTTCCTGGCAACCATCTCGCCCACGGCCAGCACCATCACCCAGATGTCGCAGGTCTACGGCCTCGACGCGGAGTACGCCAGCGCCATAGGCATGCTCGGCACCCTCTGCTGCATAGCGACCATGCCCCTCTACGTCATGCTTTATCAGCTTTGATAAAAAAAGAGGCGGCAGAGGCTTAAAATTTGTGCATTCTTCGAAATATTGTTCTTGACAAGGCCAAAGGCGGGTGCTATATTATCTGTTGTTCGCAAGAACTTGGATCATTAGCTCAGTTGGTAGAGCACCTGACTCTTAATCAGGGTGCCCAGGGTTCGAGTCCCTGATGATCCACCAAGCTCGAGGGGGGACTTACCGCATGGTAGGTCCTTTCTCGATTTTTTGATTTGCGATGCGTTTTTCCGGCTCCGCGGGAGCCGGCCATCCCTTTCCCCCTTATGATATAATAAGACCGTACAGATCGGGGCCCGCCGCAGCGGACTGCCGTAAAACGCAACTTCAGGTTGCCCAAAAGCAAATTGAGGTTGGTGGCGGACATGACGCCGAAAGGGTATGCTCCTTATTGTCAAGGAGGACAATATCATGAGTTTTGGAGAAAATCTGCAGACGATACGCAGGAAAAATCAACTTTCACAGGAAGGTCTGGCCGAAATGCTGGGAGTCAGCAGGCAGGCCGTTTCAAAATGGGAGCTCGGAGACGGATATCCCGAGGTCGATAAGCTCCTGCTTCTGTCTAAAAAACTGAATGTCTCGCTGGACAGCCTGCTGGGAGCGGAAAACACGGCGGCTTCACCGGCCGGCGATAAGCATTCAGGTATGATAAGGATCCATTCTCCCCATGAGGGCGTGATAATCAGCGCGTCGAGGGTGACCCGTTCCCAGCAGTTCAAAGGCGGAATAAACAGCCCCAAATTCGCCCTGTTCGCTTCCGACGGAAACGATATGTCGTTTTGGGGCGCGCAGAATACCTTCCTCGGCTGGTACAGGGATCTTGAAAGCGTGACAAGGGAGATCGCCGAAATACAGGCGGCGCTGGACGCCGGAGCGGCATCCTATACCCTGCAGTACAGCGTAAAATGCAAAAATAACCTGCTCAGGACAATAGAAGAATGAGAGTTAGAGATCTGTCTCAAACAGCTGGTTCGCTTTTCCGGTCACGGGCACGAAATCGGCGATCTTCCTGAAGCCGTACTTTTCGTACAGCCCGCGGTGCTCGCTCTTAAGATAGACCCTGCTGTATCCCAGCTCCTTCGCGTACCGCAGGGCAGACTCGACCAGCATCTGCGATATGTGCTGCCCCCTGCTGCCCTCGTCGACGAAGACCATATTTAAAAAAGGATGAAAGTCGAATTCCTTCGGGACGGTCCCCTTGTGCTCGAAAACGCAAAAGCCGACGACTTCTCCGTCCCGGACGGCGGCAAAGACCCGCTCCCAGTCCCTGAAATCGTTTATCTTCATCCTTTCGGCCAGGCGCCTGCCCGGAGCCCAGGAGCATTTTTCAGCGAACAGTATGGTCTTGTTCCACAGGTCCTGTTCTGTATTCAGCATTTCGATCTTCATATGCGGCCTCCGGTCGCGGTCTTAAAGGGCCTGCTTCGCGCAGGCCCTTTTCAGCAGTCAGCTTTATTCCTTAACGATCAGTTCAAGCACGTCGGGCCTGGCGTAGTGGCCGACGGGGTCGTGCTCCATGCGGCTGGCGGCAGGAAGGCTCATGTCCAGCTCGGCGTAAATGACGGTCTCTTCGTCCCAGACCGGGCCGGCTATGATGCGTCCGAAGGGGTCTGCAACGCTGCTTCCGCCGCGGCAGACCGTTTCGGGCAGCTTCTCAAGGTCCTTGTATTCGTTGAGATCCCCGGGGTAGGATGCCTTGCGTATGATCATGTCGGCGTTGATGAAATAGCACTTGCCCTCGATGGCGATGTGCTGCACGGTCGCCTGCCACTCGGGGTTGTCGTTGGTGTTGGGCGAGATGTAGATGCTGACGCCCTTTTGATAGAGGGCGACTCTTGCCAGGGGCATGTAGCTCTCCCAGCAGATGAGGCTCCCCATGGGGCCCCAGGGGGTCTCGGTTATGGGGAAGTAATCGCGGTTTGCGTCGCCCCAGACCAGCCTTTCAGAGCCGGTGGGCTTGAGTTTGCGGTGAATTTTAAAGCTGCCGTCGGGCTCGAATATCGCGTTGCAGTTGTAGAGGGTGCCGCTTACGGCGTCCCTTTCGGAAAAGCCCATGCTGATGTAGGCCCCGGCCCTGCGGGCGGCTTCCGAGAGCTTTTCAAACTCGGGTCCTCCGGCGACGACCGAGGCTTCGCAGTACCTCACCCAGTCTTCTCTTCCTTTTGCGGTCCTCATGCCCACCCCGTAGCCGAAGTTCATGGCGAAGGGGTAGCCGGGTATGAAGAGCTCGGGGAAGACTATGAGCTTCGCTTTCTTTTCCGCCGCCTCTTCGATCAGGCCCAGGGCCTTTTCAAGGGAGGCTTTTTTATCGAACATGACGGGCTCCGCCTGGACCAGTGCCAGGCGGCAGGTCTTCTCTTTAAGGTCTTTCATGGCTTAAATTTCAACGGTCCTGGGAGGAGCAGAGAAGGAGCTGAAGGTGGCGGTGCCGTTGGAGAGCCTAAGCACCAGCGTGTTGCCGTCGTTCTCGTCGTACATGGCCCTCAGGTTGGGGTAGGCGTCGAGCATGTGCTTTCTGGCCTCGACCCTGTCGTCTTCTTTCGCGTCGCAGGCGAGCCTGAGCCAGGTGCTTCCGTCGAAGGCGCAGATCTCTATCCTGGGGTTGGCCATGATCTGCTTCGCCACGGGCTTGACCTTGCCGGTCTGGATGTAGAGGCCTCCGTCGAAGAGGTCGATGGTGCCGAAGGGCCTTACGCGGGGCTGACCGCTGTCGTCGGTCGCCAGGTAGTAAGTGCCGCA
>JAEEGL010352064.1_pt1 | contig 16506 bp, 14 predicted proteins | sample 9134231 | NCBI WGS metagenome assembly JAEEGL01 (sample SAMN16246548, study PRJNA631951) | gut metagenome | biome: gut microbiome; feature: rumen; material: fiber-attached | host: Bos | place: Iran: Karaj | collected 2018-10
AAAAATTTTGACATATTAGTTAGTCCTCCAACTCCTTTAAATATCTATTTAATGCGTCCTTCCAATTTGGAAGTCGTTTAAATCCTGCTTTATCTAAAGACTCTTTGCTCATTCTTGAATTAAGAGGTCTTTTAGCTTGCTGAGGTACCATCTTTAAATACTCTTCTGTAGTCACATAATTAACCTTGACATTATTATTTGACTGCTTAAATATTTCTTCGGCAAACTCTGCCCATGAAATATATCCCTCATTGGTTGCGTGATATACTCCATATTTATCTGTTTCAATCATATCACATAATAATTTAGATAAATCATATGTATATGTTACAGAGCCTATTTGATCACACACTACATTAAGCTCAGTCTTACCCATACCTGCAAGCTTTAGCATAGTCTTAACAAAGTTATTACCATTTACTCCAAATACCCAAGATATTCTTACTATAAAGTAGTCAGATATCTGTGATCTAACAAAATCCTCTCCTTGGGCTTTAGTTTTACCATATACTGATAATCCTTCTTTAGGATCATCTATGTTAAATGGTTTATCACCTAAACCATTAAACACATAATCAGTTGAAATATAAACCATTTTAGCACCAACCATCTTGCAGGCTTCTGCAATATACTTTGGTCCTAAGGCATTTACTGCATATACTGCATCAGGTGTTTCCTCTGCCTTATCAACTGCAGTCCAAGCAGCATTATGCATTACAACTGAAGGTTTAGCCTCTGTTATATACTTTATCACTGCATCGTGGTCTGTAATGTCTAGCTCTTCTCTATCAATACCTAAAACATTAGTATATCCACGTTTATGCAATTCTCTCACACAATCAAATCCTAATTGACCTTTAACACCAGTAACTAAGATTTTACTATTCTTCTCCATAATGATCCTCCATAAAGTAGTTAGTACACAATAAACCATTATGAATATATTTTAACACATCAAGTATAAAATGTGTAGTATGGTATATATGACATATTTTCTTTTTTATAAGAATATTCTTATAAAATTTTGTATAAATCAAAGAAAAAGAGGCTGGCTTATGCCAACCTCAATAATCTTAAATCCTATAAATTCTCGTCTGCAGATTCAATATCGTCGATGTCTTCTTCGTCATCCTCGATATCATTTTCCTCAAGAATTACTTCATTATCATCTTCCTCAACTGGAAGCTCCTCCTCTTCAGGACGGTGCTCACATGAGAATTCCTTCTCAATTAGAGTTCCTGTTCCGGCAGGGATTAATCCTCCAATGATGATATTTTCCTTAAGTCCTACTAGATTATCAACCTGTCCACGAATAGCGGCGTCAGTTAAGATTCTTGTAGTCTCTTGGAATGATGCGGCTGATAACCAAGACTTAGATCCTAAGGCAGCCTTAGTGATTCCAAGTAGTACTGGCTTTCCTGTTGGAAGCTCTCCACCGTTAAGAATTGCCTTCTTAACTGCATCACGGAAGTCAATAACATTAACCTCATGACCTGGAAGTAGGTTAGTTGATCCTTGTTGATCAACTCTTACCTTACGCATCATTTGACGAACGATGATCTCGATGTGCTTATCTGAAATCTCAACTCCTTGAGAACGATAAACCTTCTCAACCTCTTCGATAATATACTTTTGAACTGATAATGCATCCTTGATACGAAGAATCTCACGTGGTACAAGTGATCCCTTATTTAGACGATCTCCACGCTTAATTTGATCTCCTTCTGAAACAAGAAGCTCAGATGTAGCGTCAACTGTATATGACTTCTCACCCTCAGAAGTTGTAAGAGTGATTACATATCCAGCCTTAGTCTTATCAATTGACTTAACAGTTCCTGAATACTCAGAAAGTGTTGCCTTACCCTTAGGTCTACGAATTTCGAATAGCTCCTGTACACGAGGTAATCCTTGTGTAATATCGGCAGTTGAAGCAACTCCTCCTGTATGGAATGTACGCATTGTTAATTGTGTTCCTGGCTCTCCAATGGCTTGAGCAGCAACTGTACCTACAGCCTCACCAACCTCAACGATGTTGTTAGTTGCAAGGTTACGTCCGTAGCACTTCTTACATACTCCGAAACGTGCACCACATGTTACATTTGAACGAATGCAGACAACGGCCTCTAGGTTATTCTTAGCATCTAGTGCAGAACAAATCTTCTTAGCTAGATCCTCATCTACGAATGTATTACGTAATGCCACAACCTCACCAGTTGTAGGATTTAATACATTCTTAGCTAGGTAACGTCCAGTAATTCTCTCTTGTAGAGAAACTACTTGCTTACCATCATTATCTAATACTGCTTGAACATCGAATCCCTTCTCTGTTCCACAGTCTTCCATTGAAACGATAACGTCTTGTGATACGTCTACTAGACGACGAGTTAGATATCCTGACTCAGCTGTCTTTAAGGCAGTATCTGTTGATCCCTTACGGGCTCCGTGTGTAGAAATGAAGAACTCTGATACTGATAGTCCTTCCTTGAAGTTAGCCTTAACTGGAACCTCGATGACTCCTCCGTTAGGCTTAGACATTAGTCCTCTCATTCCGGCTAATTGGGCGAAGTTTGAAGAAGATCCACGTGATCCTGAGTCAGCCATGATAAAGATACCATTATCCTTTTGAGTCTTCATAGTCTCCCATAGCTTTTCCTCAATCTCATTACGAGTCTTACCCCAAATGCTACGTACCATATTTAGACGCTCTTCGTCAGTTAATAATCCTAAATCGAACATTTCCTTAACGTGAGCAATCTTCTTATCAGCCTCTGCAATCATCTCGTCCTTCTTATCATAAACGTCGATGTCTGCAGCTGAAATTGTAATACCTGCAAGTGTAGAATACTTATATCCTTGATCCTTTAGATTATCTAGGAAGATTGAAGTCTTAGTCATTTGGTGAATCTTAAATACTTGTGCAATGATCTTCTTGATCATCTTCTTACCAAATGGAGCTTGCTCTCCTCTAGCTAATGCCTCTGCAATATTCTCCTTTGTAGGAGTAATTAAATACTTCTCTGGAAGCTTATCACATAAGTTAGCATCAGTTGGCTCATTTAGGAATGGGAAATCCTCTGGAAGGTTATTATTGAAAATAATCTTTCCAAGAGTTGTAAATAAATACTTACCCTTTGTATCTACATATTCAGTAGGAATTCTAAGTCCCTTAGAATCACGCTCTAGATTTGGATTAGTATAAATACCAAATCTTCTATTATCTAATGATGAAGGACGTAGGAAGATACGTGTACGAAGAGTGATATCACCATTCTTATAAGCGATATATGCCTCCTCTTCACTATTATAGAACTTTCCTTCGTTCTTCTCATTTGGCTCCTCTACTGCATCATACTTACGCTCTGATGTTAGGTAGTAGTTACCAAGAATCATATCCTGAGATGGTGTAACAACTGGTTGTCCATCTCTTGGGTTTAGAATGTTATTTGATGCAAGCATTAATAATCTTGCCTCAGCCTGTGCCTCAAGTGATAGAGGTACATGGACTGCCATTTGGTCTCCGTCAAAGTCGGCGTTGAATGGTGTAGTAACTAGTGGGTGAAGCTTAATAGCCTTTCCTTCAACTAGTACTGGCTCGAATGCTTGAATTCCAAGTCTGTGAAGTGTAGGAGCACGGTTTAATAGAACTGGATGCTCACGAATTACAGACTCTAGTACTGGCCATACAGAATCATCCTGTCTTTCGCATACTCTCTTAGCAGCAGCGATAGTCATTGTATTTCCTTCTCTTGCTGACTTCTCGATAAGTCCACGAATTACAAATGGACGGAATAATGTTAAAGCCATTTCCTTAGGAAGTCCACATTGATACATTTTAAGTGTAGGTCCTACAACGATAACTGAACGTCCTGAATAATCAACACGCTTACCAAGTAGGTTTTGACGGAAACGTCCTTGCTTACCACGAAGTAAATCAGATAAGCACTTTAGGTGACGAGTTCTTGTGTCATTTCCTCTTGATTGTCTCTTAGAGCTATCGATTAGGGCATCAACAGCCTCTTGAAGCATACGCTTCTCGTTCTTAGTAATTAAGTGAGGAGCGTTTTGCTCATATTGCTTCTTTAAACGATTATTACGGTTTAAAATACGACGATATAGGTCGTTTAGGTCAGTAGTGGCAAATCTACCTCCATCTAGCTGTACCATTGGTCTTAAATCAGGTGGTATAACTGGAAGTACATGTAGAACCATCCACTCTGGCTTATTCTCAGAGTGGTAGAATGCCTCTACAACCTCAAGTCTCTTGATAACCTTATCACGAGCTTGCTTAGATGATGTATTAAGCTTCTTACGAAGATCAATAACCTGTTGCTTTAAATCAAGCTTCTTAAGAAGTGTTTCAACAGCCTCAGCTCCTGTTTGAGCCTCGAAGCTACGTCCATACTTCTCATAATATTGAGAATATTCTTGCTCAGTAATAATTTGGTTCTTAGTTAAACCAGTTGAACCTGGTTCAATTACGATATATGAAGCAAGATATACAACCTGCTCAAGATCCTTTGCCTTAAGGTTTAAAAGGATAGCAAGTCTTGAAGGTGAGTTTCTTAAATACCATGCATGAACAACTGGGCTTGCAAGTTGAATGTGTCCCATACGCTCACGACGTACCTTAGAATCTGTTAGCTCAACTCCACACTTCTCACAAATCTTACCCTTGGCGTCTGATCTCTTAGACTTTCCGCAGGCACATTGATAATCCTTAGTAGGTCCGAAAATCTTTTCACAGAATAATCCATCTGGTTCTGGCTTTAGGGTACGATAGTTAATAGTTTCGTGCTTCTTAACCTCTCCATGAGACCATGAAAGGATTTCATCTGGAGATGCTAATCTAATCTTAATATACTTAAACTTCTTACTCATTAGTGCGCCTCCTACATACCAAATTTTGAAATATAATCTTCAGTCTCTTGATCAACAATTGACTTCTCGATTTCGTTCTTTCCGTCCTCAGTTACAAGCTCTACGTGTAATCCTAGTGCTTGAAGCTCACGGGCAAGAACTCTAAATGACTCTGGTAAAGCTGCCTCTGGCATTGGCTTACCATCAGTAATTGCCTTAAATACCTTATTACGTCCAACGATATCGTCTGACTTAATAGTTAACATTTCTTGTAGAGTATGAGCTGCTCCATATGCTTGTAGAGCCCAAACCTCCATCTCTCCGAAACGTTGTCCTCCGTTTTGAGCCTTTCCTCCCATTGGTTGTTGAGTAACTAATGTGTATGGTCCAACAGAACGTGCATGAATCTTATCGTCAACCATGTGTCCAAGCTTGATCATGTACATAATTCCAACGTTAACCTTACCCTCGAATGGCTCTCCAGAACGTCCATCATATAATGTAATCTTTCCGTCCTGTGCAATTCCTTCTACTGAATCAAATAAATCTGCATTTGTCTTATAAAGCTCATTAATGAATGCGTCAGCCTCATTAATTAAGTCATTATGAGCATCGATTGCTTCCATATTCTTGAATGCACGTCTCTTAGCAAACTCAATCTCATCATCAAGAAGTCTTGCTCTTAAAGATGCAGCCTTAGCATACTTATCAGAAGATAATGCTTGCTTTAGCTTGTCATCTGCAATTGTTCTAAACTTTCTAACCATAGATGCTTCACTAAGCATATCATTGATATCCTTAGTTGTAGCTCCATCGAATACTGGTGTAGCACACTTAACTCCAAGAGTTTGTGCTGCAAGTCCTAGATGTAGTTCAAGAACCTGTCCAATGTTCATACGTGATGGAACTCCTTGTGGGTTAAGCATAATATCAAGTGGCTTTCCATCTGCACTGTATGGCATATCCTCTACTGGAACGATATTAGAGATAACTCCCTTGTTTCCATGACGTCCAGACATCTTATCTCCAACCTGGATCTTACGCTTTTGAACAATATAAACTCTTACAACCTCGTTTACACCAGGTCCTAGATCGTCTCCTCTAGTCTTCTTGAAGTGCTCAACTGAACGAACAACTCCTCCACCACCATGTGGAACATGAAGAGATGTATCTCTTACCTCACGAGTCTTCTCACCGAAGATAGCTTGAAGAAGCTTCTCTTCAGGAGTTGGGTCAGTTTGACCCTTAGGAGTGATCTTTCCAACAAGGATGTCACCCTCCTTAACCTCAGTACCAACAACAACAATACCATCGGCATCAAGGTACTTAGTCATATCCTCACCTACGTTAGGAATATCACGAGTAAACTCTTCCTTTCCTAGCTTAGTGTCACGACATTGAATTTCGAACTCATCAATATGAACAGATGTATAGTAGTCATACTTAACCATATTCTCTGACATGATAACGGCATCCTCAAAGTTATATCCGTCCCAAGTCATGAATCCAACTCTTACATTACGTCCAAGAGCAAGCTCTCCGTTTTGCATAGATTGTCCATCTGCGATGATTTCATTAGCATCAACATGCTGTCCTGGCTTAACGATTGGACGTTGCCAAATAGTTGTTGATGAGTTAGAACGTAGGAATTGAAGAGTTACATACTCTCTTTCATCTCCAGCGTCCTCAGTAATAATAATCTTCTTTGCATCTACATACTTAACTGTACCTGGAGCAATTGCCTTAAGGGCAGATCCAGAGTCACGAGCTGCAAAGTGCTCCATACCAGTTCCAACATATGGAGATTCTGGAGCGATAATAGGAACTGCTTGACGTTGCATGTTGGCTCCCATTAGGGCACGAGTAGCATCGTCATGCTCAAGGAATGGAATACATGCTGCCGCAACAGATACTACCTGCTTTGGAGATACGTCCATAGCGTCAACCTGATCAGGAGATACGAATAATGTTTCTCCATTGAAACGTCCGATAATTTGTTGCTTAACAGTATTTCCATACTCGTCTACATACTCATCAAGGATATGACCCTCCTCATCAAGCTTAGTTGCAGCTGATGCGATACAAAGTCCATCCTCCTTATCAGCAGTTAAATATACCTTTTCATCAGATACATATTTACGTCCATCCTTACCTGTCTTAACAAGTAGGTATGGAGTTTGAATAAATCCATACTCATCAACCTGTGCATAAGTCGCAAGAGATGTGATAAGTCCGATTGATGGTCCTTCTGGAGTCTCAATTGGGCACATACGTCCATAGTGTGAATCATGTACGTCACGAACCTCGGCACCTGCACGGTCACGAGCGATACCTCCACTACCTAGGGCAGAAACTCTTCTCTTTTGAGTAATTTCAGCTAGTGGGTTCTCTTGATCCATGAATTGTGATAATTGTGATGAACCAAAGAACTCCTTAAGTGAAGATGTAAGTGGCTTAATATTAATTAAGTTTTGTGGTGTTGCAGTATTTGCGTCTACTGTAGTCATTCTCTCTTGGATATTCTTAGTAAGCTTTCCAAATCCAATTCTGAATTGATTTACTAAAAGTTCTCCAATTAAACGTAGACGACGGTTTCCTAGGTGATCGATATCATCTAGAGTACCAACACCATCATATAAGTTAAAGTAGTAACTAAATGATGCGATTACATCAGATAAAGTTAGGTGTAATGAAGTCTCTCTTTGATCATTTCCATAGATAGTAACAGTATGAGTCTTTCCAGCCTCAGTAACATCTACAGTTAATGCCTCACAGTAAGGGTCCTCAGCAAGTGTATTACCAAGATTGATTTGAACTCTAAATGCAGCTCTTGCCTTAGCTAGAGTATCACAAGCTTCCTTAGTAAGCTTTGTTCCAGCCTTGCAGATAACCTCACCCATAGAGTACACGATTTCTCCTGTCTCATCATCGAAGATATCCTCCTTAGCTACAACATCACTTGAAAGAATATGTCCCTTTGCACGTTGTAATACATCAAGCTTTTGATTGTACTTATAACGTCCAACCTTTTGAAGATCATAACGTCTCTCATCAAATAGGTGATCAACTAGGTATGCTCTTGCATCCTCAGCTGGAGCTGTTTCACCATCGCGAAGCTTCTTGTAGATCTCGATAACAGCGTCATCCTTGTTATCTGTCTCATCCTTCTCGATAGTAGCTCTCATCTTAGGAGAATCACCGAATAGATTTAAAATTTCCTCATCAGTTCCAAGACCAAATGCTCTTAGCATTGTAGTTACTGGAATCTTCTTTTTACGATCTAGCTTTCCGTATAAAATGTCTCTTGGACCAGCCTCAAACTCAATCCAAGCTCCTCTTGTTGGCATAACTTGTCCAGTGTATCTAGTCTCTCCTGACTTTGGATCGATTTCCTTTCCATAATATACACCAGATGAACGAACTATTTGAGAAATAACTACACGCTCAGCTCCGTTGATAACGAATGTTCCAACTGGAGTCATATAAGGAATCTCTCCCATGAATAATTCATGCTCAATAATTTGTCCTGTTTCCTCGTTTTCAAGCTTTACCATTGCCTTTAATGGTCTAGAATAATTGATTCGTCTTAGCTTACACTCGACAATACCATACTTTGGATCCTCGAAGTGATAATCACCAAAATAAATCTTTAGCTTTCCATTGAATGAAGTAATTGGAGAAACACTCGCAAAAACCTCACCTAATCCAGACTCTACGAAATCTTGAAAAGATTTCTTTTGAATTCCGATTAGATCAGGAAGCTCTACCTCTGTACGTACCTTTGAGAAGTTACGTCTTTCAGCTTTTTTACCATACTTAACGATTTTGTAACCTACCATCTAAGCCACTCCTTTTATTTCCAATTTAATTTTAAAAAAGCACAAAATGCCATATTCAGCATTTTAACATTATATTACAAATATTAAAATATGTCAATTGCATTTTCGGCTTTTCAGGATAAAATATCCTTTATTCTTACAAACAACCTCGCAATTAGAAAAAAGCTCCTCTAAATGCTTCATAGAAGAAGGCGCTCCCTGCTTCTTTTGAATAACTACCCATAGCTCTCCACCGGGTAAAAGATGGTTGTATGCACCATCATAAATATCAAAGACAACCTTTTTACCAGCCCTTATAGGTGGATTTGTAATTATAGATGAGAACATCATCTCATCTGGAATAGAATCGTATATATAGCTCTTTTGTGCTTTTGCTTTATCTACTTTATTTGTCTTGATATTATCATTTGTAAGACTTATGGCTCTTTCATTAATATCAACCATTAAGACTTCCCTGTCATAAAGTGTTGATACTACAATACCTATTGGCCCATAGCCACAACCCATATCTAAAATTGGGGCATCAATAGTGTTTGGAGTAAATGCTTCGAGCATAGTAAATGACCCGAAATCAATATATGCCTTAGAGAATACTCCAGCATCAGTTTTAAAACAAAACTTATGCTCTCTAAAGCAAAAAACATATGTGTGCGGATTAGAAGCTAATCCATCCTGTTTCTCTGAATAATAGAAGTTTTCTTTCATAATATAATTTTAGGCACAAAAACCTGAGACCCGTAAGTCCCAGGTTTATATGTACCGTAAAGTTAATTACTTAACCTCTACCTCTGCTCCAGCCTCTTCAAGCTTAGCCTTGATATCATCAGCCTCAGCCTTAGAAACCTTCTCCTTAACAGCCTTAGGAGCTCCATCAACAAGATCCTTAGCCTCCTTAAGTCCTAGACCAGTAAGATCCTTAACAACCTTGATTACAGCGATCTTCTTGTCTCCAGCGCTCTTTAATACTACATCGAACTCTGTTTGCTCAGCAGCAGCAGCTCCAGCAGCTCCAGCAGCAGGTGCAGCAGCAACTGCAGTTGGGTCGATTCCATATGCTTCCTTCATAGCATCTACTAACTCCTTGATCTCAAGGATAGTCATTTCATTTAATGAATTGATAAACTCGTCTTTATTTAACTTAGCCATTTTAATTTTCCTCCGTATGTCTAATATTTTTTGTTTTTTTGTTTAAGTTTATTTTTTAATTAATTATTTGAGCAATTAAGCAGCTTGCTCTTGCTTCTCAGCTACCATGTTAAGACCAATAGATAATTGAGTTAATGTTCCTAACATACCAGCAGCTAATTGAGTTAATAATGTATCTCTTGATGGTAATGTTGCTAATGTTTGTAGCTTAGCATAATCATAGATTTCTCCATCAACGACACCCTTTTCGATAACAACCTTGTCGTTATCCTTAGCGAACTCGAATAATCCCTTAGCTGGTGCTACGATATCCTCACCAGAGAATACGATAGCGATTGCTCCCTTTAATACGTCAGCGAACTCAGAATATCCAAGTTGCTCAGAAGCACGACGGCTGATGTTATTCTTAATAACGCTAATATGGCATCCATCCTTAAGTAATGATCTTCTTAAGTTTTGGAATTGTTCAACAGTTAATCCTTGGTATTGGAACGCGATGAATGCTGGTGTGCTCTTCATCTTGTCAGCAACTTCATTAACTAATTGAGCCTTTTGTTCAATAACAGTTTGTTTTGCCACTTTAATGACACCTCCGTATAAATTTTTAAAATCCTTAACCATACCGAAGTATGAGAAAAGGATTTTTAATCTTTTCAACACCTCGGTAGAAATTGAGTGCTATGCACGCCTACTTTCTTCGGTATAGATTTAAGTTTTATTTCTGCTTAAGCAAGAATTGTATCAGTATCAAGCTTGATTCCAGGACCCATAGTTGTAGCCACTGAAACATTTAATACGTAATTTCCCTTTACTGTAGCAGGACGAGCCTTGATTAATAAATCATAGATCGCCTTAAGGTTCTCAGCAAGCTTCTCAGCTCCGAATGAAACCTTTCCGAATGGACAGTGAATGTTTCCTACCTTATCAACACGGTACTCAACCTTACCATTCTTAATTTCCTTAACTGCATTAGCAACGTTCATTGTTACTGTTCCAGTCTTAGGGTTTGGCATTAGTCCCTTAGGTCCTAATACTCTTCCTAGTCTTCCTAGCTCACCCATCATGTCAGGAGTTGCAACGATTACATCGAACTCGAACCAACCTTGGTTGATCTTTTGGATATAATCTGAATCTCCAACATAATCAGCACCAGCCTCCTCAGCCTCCTTAGCCTTAGCTCCACGAGTTAAAACTAATACACGGCGAGTCTTTCCAGTACCATTAGGTAAAACTACTGCTCCACGAAGGTTTTGATCAGCCTTACGTGGATCAACATTAAGACGGATAGCAACATCTGCAGTTGCATCAAACTTAGTTGTAGAAGTCTTAACTAAAAGCTCTAAAGCCTCAGTTAAAGAATACTTCTTATTGCAATCAACAAGCTTTGCAACCTCAGCGTATTTTTTTCCTCTCTTCATAATAATCCTCCTAAAAATGTGGTATAGCGGGATATCCTCCCACAAGTTTTTAGATCGTTTTTTATAACAACCTTAAATTAATCCTCAACGACAATTCCCATATTGCGGGCAGTTCCAGCAATAATATTTGCTGCAGCCTCAACGTCGTTAGCGTTTAAGTCTGGCATCTTCATTTCAGCAATTTCTTTAACCTTTGCTCTTGAAATTGTGGCTACCTTAGTAGTCTTAGGATTTCCAGAACCCTTCTCGATTCCACAAGCCTTCTTTAATAATTCAGCTGCAGGTGGAGTCTTGACGATAAATGTAAATGAACGGTCTTCATATACAGAAATTACAACTGGTAAAATGTAACCCATCTTATCCTTAGTTTGCTCATTGAATTGAGAACAGAATCCAGGAATATTAACTCCTGCTTGTCCTAGAGCTGGTCCAACTGGTGGAGCTGGGTTTGCCTTACCTGCTTGAATTTGTAACTTAACCTCTTTTACAATCTTCTTTGCCATGGTAATAAGTTCCTCCTTACTTTTCAAAATGTGGTAAATGGACGTAAAGTATCCTCCCACTTACGTGCTCATAAAACACACGTGCTTATACATTATAACAAATGATAATTTTTTAGTCAATATAATTTTTTTAGATATTTTATTATTCTTTTGATTCAAATTTTAAGTAAACCGATTTAAGTTTCATCGTAAACCATATCGTAAACTTTATTAAATATAAGAAGTTAAAAAGGTAAGCCAACGCTTACCTTTCTGTTTTAAAAAAATTAAATATAAAATATAGTATACATACTCCAAAGAAATAAATAGTCGCAAGATTATAAATTCTTACACAGCTTCCCATCTTAGAGTATACACCATAATAATTTGTGATTTTTAAAGAATTATTGGTGATTGCATATTTAATATAACTACATATATCTGAAAGAGTCAAAGCTGCAAAAACTAATACAATAAATCTTTTTATCTTTATCAAGATTAAGCCTTCTTTACGTCTGTTGCTCCGAACTCAGCTGGAGTAACTGTACCAAGGAAGTTAATAGCTACTGTTACTAGCTGCTTCTCCTCATTAAGGTTAATAATCTCTCCAATTTGTCCAGCAAATGAACCAGTTGTGATTTGAACCTTATCTCCAACTGCGAAATCTAGCTTTGGTTTCTCCATTAATCCTAGATTTCTTAGAATTGTATTCATCTCATCTGTTGCGACTGGAGTAGGCTTAGTACCATTTCCACTTGAACCAAGGAATCCTGTAACCTTTGGAGTGTTACGGATCATAAACCAAGCTTGGTCATCCATACCCTTAGAAGGATCAACCTCCATCTCAACGAATACATAACCAGGGAAAATCTTTTCTACCTTAATTTTCTTAGTTCCATCCTTCTTAGTTTCCTCAATAGAATGCTCAGGAACTAATACCTGATAAACCTTATCCTGCATATTCATTGATTGAATTCTTGCTTCAATATCATTTTTTACTGAGCTTTCGCTTCCTGAATATGTTTGTGCAATATACCACTTTCTCATATTAAAACACCTCTTCTACATTAATCATTTAATTGTAATATAAACTTAATTAATCTTGAAATGAACGCATCAAATAATAATAGAACAAATACAAGTATAATTAAGAAAATAAATACACGGGCAACGTCAGCCGCAAACTCTCTTGGCTTTGACCAAGAAACCTTCTTAAGCTCAGGGAATGCTGGCTTAAAGAATGGCCATAATGATAATAGAATTGCAAGAGCTGCAAGTCCAATTAATACCCAAGCAAATACCTTAGGGAAGTTTCCAATAAGAGGGAATTCCTCTGAAACCTCAAGTGTACCATTAATAATTAAGCATCCAAGTATTAATGCCATAAGTGATAGAGCTAATAATACATAATTCTCCCACTTGTGCTCATTCTTTAAATACTCAAGAATACGAGAATGGCTATCCTCAACCTTAGGCTCATTATCAACATGAGAATGACCCTTATGCTTCTTAGCAGGCTCAATATCAGAATCCTTAGCCTCAACCTCAGATTCGTTAGTCTCTTTAGTATCTGAAGCTTCATTTAAAGAATCTTCATTATTTTCATTAGTTAATTCCTTTTCATCATCAAAGTACATGACATATCCTCCAATTCTACTTTGTTTCCTTGTGAATTGTATATTTATTACATTTAGGACAATATTTCTTAATTTCAAGTCTTGTGCTAGAGTTTATCTTATTCTTAGTAGTAGTATAATTTCTACTTAAGCACTCTTCACAAATTAAAATAATTTTTTCTCTCATAAAAAAAACCACCTTTTAAAAAAGTGTCCAGAATTATGATATAACATTTAAAAGAATTAGTCAATAAGATAATTCTTGGAGCAAGCCTTTTATTTTTTGTATTGAATTATAAACCTTTTTAACATCGCAGCCTAAAATCTCAGCCACCATAGTTTTTGAATAACCCTCTTTATAAACTAGCCTATAGACATTTCTATCAAAATCAGTCTTTAATATATCATAGCCCATTTCATAATAAGAGGATTTTTCTTCCTTAATATTATATTTATTAGTTTCATCAGAAACACCATTAAACACAGTTGAAAAAGGTATTTCTAATTCACATACATATTTATAATATTTAGAAAATCTTCTTCTCATAACGATACATAAATAATTATAAAAGCTACATTGGCTGTCCATATCATAGGTATTTATAGCAATTGAAATTGCCATAAGACCTTCCTGATAAAAATCATCATAATATTTTTTATAGACATTAAACCCCAGTATCATATTATATATATATGCATGATACTTTTCATATAATAGCGCCTCTGCTCTTTCTGAGCCCTCTCTTATAAGATAAATAAGCTCAAAATCATTTAATTCAAATATGTTCACCTATATTTTTTTGATTTATACAAGCTCTGCCAGTATAATACCTGCGCTAACTGAAGCATTAAGACTATTTACATGCCCTGTCATAGGTATTTTAATCATATAATCACAATTCTTAGTAACAAGCCTAGACATTCCAAATCCCTCTGAACCGATAACCACAACTAAATCTAGTGTCTTATCAATATCATGCGGCTCCATTTCAGCAGAAGCGTCAGTACCAACTGCCCAATATCCATTTTCTTTAAGCTTTAGAATTGCTTGTGTAAGATTATTAACCATAATTATTGGTACATACTCAATAGCTCCTGTTGAAACATGAGCTACAACCTCAGTAATACCAACACTATGATTCTTTGGTAATATTATTCCATCAATTGAAAATGCATCACATGAACGAATAATAGCCCCAAGATTATGTGGATCCTCAAGACCATCAAGAGCTAAAAAGATTCTTCTTTTATTAGACTTTTTTAAAGCTATATCAAGATCTTGATATTCATAATCCTTAACCTTAGCTCCATATCCCTGATGCTGTGTACCAAATACTTTATCCATATCCTTCTTTTCATCAAAGAATATATGATACTTCTTATCTCTACACATCTCTATAAACCTATTGTCACGGCAATCCTTTAATATATGTATTTCATTAATTTGGTGTCCTGCACGAATTGCTTCGTATACGCAGTTTTTTCCGTATATTTTCATATGTACCAATTCCTATCTTATACCAATTATAACATAAGTAAAAAAATAATTAAAACAATTATTTAGGTTTATAAAAAAGATTGCTTTAAGTTTAAAGCAATCCTTCTTAATATTATAATCTTCCAACAATCTTTTTAATATTAGCTATAAGCTCCTTAATCCATGGAACTATAGATCTAATAAGTGACATTATAGGTGTTGTAAGAGCACATAACGCTGTCATTAAAAGAATTGCTGATAGAGGCATTGTTGGTACCTCTCCACCATATGTAGTATTAATTGTTAATACATAATCTGTAGTAACACCATCAATAATTAGCTGATGCTGATCATTATATGAATATACTGATTGCTCTGATGCTGCAGCTGCTGCCTCAAAATCAGTATACTCACCATCAAGAACTAAATATCCAGCCTTAGATACCACAACATCTACTGTATATGTGAAATCCTTTATCTCACCATCAACATTAGATTCAATTATATTGTCATCATATGTATACTTCAAATCATCTGATACGCCAAGCTTTGATAGATCAGCTGATGCATAATCCATTTGTGTAACATTAGACATAATATAAACTCTGTTTTTATTATCAATAGATAAATTAACTGGATTAAGCTTATATCCAATAGCAAAATCATTTACATAAAGCTCGTAATCCTGTAGATATACCTCACGTATTTCAGTGAATGTAGCCTCAATTGTTGTAGTTTTTCCACCAATAACATATGTATTTTGCTTAGAGATAGTAACTGTAGGTAGAATATTAACATTAGTATCTACTCCATTTACATATACATCTCCAAGATATGATATTTGAACATCTATATCCTCAGTATATTCAGACTTAGTTAAAACTCCACCAACACATAGATAATTGTAGCTATCCTCAATAACATAGTTACCAGCCTTATCTAAGTATAATGAACGAGTTCCATAGGCATTTATCTCATATTCAGTCTTATCTCCATTGATAGCAAGGTATCCATCAACATTAGTTAAAACTGTATTATCTGATGCCTTGTAATCTGTATATTCACCATTAACAACATAATATCCATCGGCAGATATCTCAACTGAAGGCTTATAAGCAACAGTTTCAACCTCAAGTTCTGAATCATAATATACTCCAATCTTAGTTAATGGAGTAAAATCCAAGAACTTAGGTAGTAGCAATGTTATAAATACACAAGCTGCAAATAATGCCGCATACATAAACTTCTTATATATCTTCCATGGCTTACATGTTTGATATAGGACGATTAGACATGTGAATGTCGCAATAATAACAATAAGTGTTGATGTATCATTCTTAGAAAGTCCAAGTGTTTCAGACATATTAAGAACTATCATCGCATTAATAAGTATCGTTATGGCACCCGGTAGTGCGCCCTTAATGATATTTATTAAGAATCCACCCTTAGCCTTAATGTTATTAGGCTCAAGGACTAGAACAAATGATGGTAAACCAATACAGAAGAAATCAATCATTATTAGCTGATTTGTAGAAATTGGATAATTACCATTTGAATTAATAGCGTAAATTGCAAGTAATAATGAGAAGATAGTCTTAGTTAAGAATAACTTTGAAACCTTAGCTACGTTATTAATAACTCTTCTTCCCTCAGATACAACCTTAGGCATTG
>JAEEGL011619605.1_pt1 | contig 16506 bp, 12 predicted proteins | sample 9134231 | NCBI WGS metagenome assembly JAEEGL01 (sample SAMN16246548, study PRJNA631951) | gut metagenome | biome: gut microbiome; feature: rumen; material: fiber-attached | host: Bos | place: Iran: Karaj | collected 2018-10
CACGCAGGGGTTGAGCTTGTCGGCAATCTCCTTCAGGATAGGCGATTGCGCTTTCTCGCAGAGGGTTTTCAGCTGTTCGGCAGCGCGCAGGGAGGTGGCCACCTGCAACGCCTCCCGCGGGTTGATCTTGCCCGTGGCGATCTTCGAGACCATACGCTCCAGGTCGCCCATCTGCTTGAGAATGTCGGTCAGCTGGAAGGTAAAATCTTGGTTATTAATAAGATACTCCACCACGGAAAGACGCTCGTCGATGAGCGACTTCTCTTTCAGCGGCATAAGAATCCATTTGCGCAGCATACGGGAACCCATCGGGGTTTGGGTCTCGTCGAGCACGTCGAGCAAGGTGACGGCGTTCTCGTTGGACGAATGGATCAGTTCGAGGTTGCGGATGGTGAACTTGTCGAGCCAAACGTACAAATCCTCCTCGATGCGACTTATCTTAGTGATATGCTGAATCTTATGGTTCTGCGTCTCGTAGATGTAATGGAGGGCGGCGCCGGCGGCGATGATGCCGAGCGGCAGATCCTCCACGCCGAAGCCCTTGAGCGACCTCGTGTGGAAGTGCTTGGTGAGGAGCTGGCGGGTATAGTCGGGCTTGAAGACCCAGTCGTCGAGCTGGGTGAGCAGCATCTTCTCTCCGAAATTCTGCTTGAAGGCCTGCGTCTTGCCCTTCTGGATGACCAGTTCCATCGGTTTGAAGTTCTGGAAGAGTTTGTCGAGGTATTCGTTGTTCCCTTCGGCGATGTAAAATTCGCCGGTGGAGATGTCGAGGAAGGCGATACCGCTTTGTTTGTCGGTAAGATGGATGGAGGCCAAGAAGTTGTTCTCGCGTTGTTCGAGCACCTTGTCGTTGATGGAGACGCCGGGCGTCACCAACTCGACGATGCCTCTTTTCACGAGGGTTTTGGTGAGTTTGGGGTCTTCGAGTTGTTCGCAGATGGCCACACGGTAGCCGGCGCGCACAAGCCGCGGCAGGTACGTGTCGAGGGCGTGGTGGGGAAAGCCCGCCAGCTCGGTCTGCGACTCGCCCTTCCCGTGGCGGGTCAACGTGATACCCAAAATCTTGGAGGTCCGCACGGCGTCGGAGCCGTAAGTCTCGTAAAAGTCGCCCACTCGAAACAGTAAAATGGCGTCGGGATGTTTGGCCTTGAATTGGTTATACTGCCTCATCAGAGGGGTCTCAGCACATTTTTCCATCTTCTCAATTTTAAGACGGCAAAGGTACGATTTTTCCGTGGAATTTTATCACCTTCCCCTCATTTTCTTCCAACTTAATGCATTATTATGTTTCGTTAACACATTTTATGCAGAAAAGGGATGTTTTTTGTATGGAGACACTTGCGTCCTCGCAGATGTAGGGACGCGCCATAGCACGTCTCACCGGGAAACAATCAAAACAATTCGTTCAAGCGGCTTGTGGCGTTGGCCCAATCGTACCGTTCGTGCACGAAGTCGTGGCCTTTTTGCGCGAGAGTCCGGTAATACTCCTCGTCCGTGAGCAGTTTGTCGAGAGTATCGACATATTGGCGAGTGGTGCTGCAGGTGGCGACGGCACCCTCTTCCGCGGCGGGCGACAGCGGTTTGCCGGCCAGGGGCGAGGTCACGCAGGGAAGTCCCATCGACATAGCCTCCAACAGCTTGTTCTGCAGACCGGTACCCAACCTCATCGGGGCGATGAAAATGCGCGAGAGGGCGTAGCAGTCGGTCATCGAAGGCACCCAGCCGGTGACGGTGACGTACTCGCTTTGCAGAGCGCGGACCTTCTTGGCGGGATCGGCGCCGGCGAGCATCAGCCGCACGTCGGGATGCTTCTTCCGCAGCTCGGGCAGAATCTCCTTGACGAGATAGACGGCGGCATCCACGTTGGGGGCGTAGTTCATGTTGCCCGAGAAGATGAGGTCGTAGGTTTTCGGCATCTCCTCATGGCTGAACTTGGTGAAATCCACCCCGTTCGGAATCACCACAATCTCCTCTTTCATAGGATGTTGAATGCAGTCGCGGTCCAAGGCGGTAATCATGGTCTTGTGCTCGAAATCGTCGAAGATGTCGGTTTCGTAGTGGGCGATGCGGTGCGCCTCCATCCGCATCACGGACCGGAAGAGCGGGAAAGCCTTCTGTGCCCGCCGCTCCATCCCCATGGAAAAAGCATCTTGGTAATCCAGCACTTTCGGAATCCGGCAGTGACGCACGTACTCCGCCATCCGGAAGAGTTGGCAGTATATCCGGTCGGGCTGCACCTCCTGGATGATCTTGTCGATCCGCTTGTGGTTGCGGTGACTGTAGAAATAGCCGCATTGCAGAGGAAGTCCCACGAAAAGGGAGGCTGCCATATTGAGGGCGCTTCGCACGGGGTGCTGCCGCAGAAAGTGGATCTCGCGACAGTACGGGGTCAGTTCGCGCATCGCCTCTTCGGGCACACTACGGCTGTAGAGAGCCACCAGGTAGAGGTCGTGCCATTTCGACAGTTCCCGGATCTGGTAGTAGGCTCTCAGCTTGTCGCCCTTCTCCAACGGGAAGGGGATGCGGGAAAGGACCACTAATATCTTCATTTCGACAATATTACGACTTAAAATGCCGAACGTTCTGTTCGGACGGCAAAGATACAATTTTAATGGTTATAGGTTATGGGTTAATGGTTATGGGTTATTGAAGCTTGATACAAGTTTACCGCACTTCCCAGCCCTCGATGTTCTTTGTCTCTTTCGAGAAGTTCACCCCGATCTTGACGATTTGGCGGCCGTCGGCGGTGAACGGAATCATATACTCTTTGGTGTCAATCTGTTGCAGTGCCTCTTGCGCCGATTTGTCGAATTTGAACTCGAAGACGTAGGTGTAGTCGTCGGTCTTCACCACCATGTCGATACGCCCGCGAGAGGTGCGGTATTCGGCAATGGTGTGGTAGCCCATCAGCCGGCAGACGGTGAACAGCACGTTCTGGAAGTGGTTCTCGCAGTCGCGGATCAGCTCGTAGGGGGTGTCGCCGAGGAAGGCCGCCATCCGTTCCATAAAACTGTCGATGTCGCCCTTCCGCAGGTCGCGCACGAAATGCTCGATGTAGAAACTCGACTGGTTCTCCGTGCCGCCCACATATTTCGGCAGCAGGAAACGCAGGAAACTCAACTCCACCTCCTTGTTGGGGAATCCGAGACTGTAGCTGTCAAAATCCTTGTCGAAACCTTTAATCGTCAGATAACCCGTCTGATACAACAACGCCACAGGCTCGGTGAAAAGGGAGTCTTTACCGGAAAGGTCGGTGGCTGTAATGTCCCCTTCCGAAAGATCCTGAATCTTATACTGCCCGTCTTTCAGCAATTTGACCAAGAACGTCGGGGTGCCGGTGGAGAACCAGTAGTTCTGCAACTGGCAGCTGCTCAGCGCATTCAATACGCTGAACGGGTTATAGACATCCTTGGACATATCCGGCGAGAAGTGGTAGCCGTCGTACCTGGCCTTCAACTTTCCCATCATCGCATCTTCATCCACCTGCTCCTGTTTCGCGAATTTCTGTATATAAGGAGTGAAAGTCTGCCGGATTTCCTCCTCGGTGAAGCCGCAAATGTCCGCGTATGCATTGTTAAGTGAGATGTCCTGCAGGTTGTTCAGGTCGCTGAAGATGCTGACGTGCGAGAATTTGGTCACGCCGGTGAGGAAGGCGAAGCGGATGTGCTCGTCGCAGGTCTTGAGGTTGGAATAGAAACCCTTGAGGATATTGCGGTACTCAGCCAAAAGCGGTTCGTTGTCAATGACTTGTAACAGCGGTTTGTCATATTCGTCCACCAGGATAACCACCTTCCGACCTGTCGTTTTTGCCGCTTGTTTAATCACCACCTCGAATCTTGTGGCCACAGACTGTGTTTTTTCCGGAACAATGGCATATTCCTCCTCCCATTCGGAAAGAATATAGCCAAGGCGCTCCTCCAAAGCCTCTGCAGAGTTGTAATTCCCGGTATTCAAGTCTAAATACAATACAGGGTAACTCGCCCAATCTTTCTCCAATTCAGCGATGGCCAAACCCTCGAACAGCTCCCGCTTGCCTTGGAAGTAGGCTTTCAGCGTGGAGAGGAACAGGCTTTTTCCGAACCTGCGCGGCCGCGAGAGGAAGTAATATCCCCCTTTCGCCAACTGGGGAAGGAGGGCTGTTTTGTCCACGTAAGCATATTCGTCTGAACGTATTTTCTCAAAAGTTTGTATTCCTATGGGTAGTTTTTGCATATTCGACCGATTTTTTGGAGAGTGCAAAGATACAATTTTTGTGAATAGTGAGCAGTGAATAGAAGAATGCCGTTGCGCAGATACGATAATCGCATCTTCACAACGGCATTTTCCATTCTGAACGGTTCTGTAGAGACGTGCCATGGCGCGTCTCTACAAACATCGTACTATCCGATCACCTTCTCCGTCTTCTTCATCAGGCGGCGTTCGATTTGGTCGGCCTTGACCACGTAGTCGTGCGCCTTGTTGATCATCATCTCAGCCCACTCCTTGTCTTTCAGCGAGGAGGCGTTGATTTTGACGTTGAGGTAGGCGCCGTGGACGGCCGCGCGGGCGCAGAGCACGCCGACACCGGCGTCAGAGACGCTGGCGGGGTTGCCCTTGTTGATCATCGCCTCGCAGATCTCGAACACCTTGAAGGAGGTCTCGATGGTGCGCATCGGCACTTCGGTGGCGTATTTGGTGGCGTCCTGGATGGCCTGCGAACGGGCTTCCTTCTCTTCGGGCGTGCCCTTCGGCATTCCGAACGCGTTCATAATCACGTTGAAGGCGTTGGTGTCCTCATCCACGAGGGCGAGGAGCTGGTCCTTCACCAACTGACCCTTTTCGGCCCATTCGGAGAAATATGCCCACTTGTCGTCCCAACCGGGTTTGTGGGAGGAGAGGTTGGCGACCATCGTGCCGAGGGCGGCGCCGAGGGAGCCCATATAAGCGGAGATGGAACCGCCGCCGGGAGCCGGACTCTCGGAAGCCGTCTCGTTGGCGAAACCGGTGCAGGTCATATTGACCAACTTCGGCGTAGTGTCCTCTTTCTCAAGCAGATATTCGATAACTTTCTCTTCGGGGTTGAAGGGTTTGAGGTCGTCCAAACCCATCGATTTCACGGCGATCTTCACCATCTCCTTCTCGTCGATGCCGAGGGAGCGTTTCTGCTTGGCGAGGTAGTATTTGCCGGCCTGGATGAGCACTTTCTTGGGGATGAGACCCACAATTTCGGCGCCGGTGACGCGGATACCGCGCTTGGCGGCCTTGGCGGTCACCTCATCGAAGGCAACATGCAACGGCGTGGCGTTGATGTCGGTGATGTTCATCGAGACTTGCGCGATGCCGTACTCCTCAATGTACCAGCCGATGGCCTTGGTGCCCTTCAGCGTGCCGGGGAGCATCACCACGTTGCCGTTCTCGTCGAGCACTTTCTTGCCGGTGATCTTGTTGCCCTCGCGTTTCGGGCGGCCCTTTTCGCGCACGTCGAAGGCGATGGCGTTGGCGCGGCGCGTGGAGGTGGTGTTGAGGTTGTAGTTGACGGCGATGAGGAAGTCGCGGGCGCCCACGGCCGTGGCACCGCTCTTGGCGACGCTCTCCGTGAACTTGTTGGGACCGAAGTCGGGCTTCCACTCCTTGGAGGTGATGCGCTCCTTCAGGGCTTCGTACTCACCCTGACGGCAGTTGGCGAGGTTGCGGCGCTCGGGTTTGAACGCGGCGTTCTCGTAGCAATAGACGGGGATGTTCAGCTCCTTGCCGACCCGTTCGGCCAGCTGACGGGCGTATTCCACGGTCTCTTCCATCGTGATGTTGGCGATAGGCACGAGCGGACACACGTCGGTGGCACCGAAGCGCGGGTGGTCGCCGTGGTGGTTGCGCATGTCGATGAGCTCTTGGCACTTGGCGATGAGTTTCACAGCGGCATCGACCACATAGTGCGGTTCGCCCACGAAGGTGACGACCGTGCGGTTGGTGGTGGCGCCGGGATCCACATCCAACAATGTCACGCCTTCAGCCTGACGAATCACGTCGGCCACTTGGTTGATAATCTCTTGATTTCTGCCTTCACTGAAGTTAGGAACGCATTCGATTAACTGTTTCATTTCTGTAATGTATTGATTATTACTATTTTTGATATTCGCAAAACACGGGTGCAAATGTACACAAATTTCAAATGTACTCAAACATTATGAAATTGCCTGTATGTGGAGACGCGGCGTGTCACGTGTCATGAAGCGATGCTCCTATAGGCATACGCCAATGCCCCTACAGGCATACGCCGATGCCCCTATACGACTAAATCATAACCAAGAGCGGCCGCCCCAAGAGAGACGACCGCTTTCGTACGTATGGAAAATAATGTCTTTACAATCGTTAGAAGTATAGGTCGCGCTCGCCGGCCTTGATGCGCTCGATACGCTTCAGCAGCTCGTCGCGGAACTTCTCATCCACATTGGGGAGGTTGTTCTCAATGACCTTCCAACCTTTCGCGGCCACCTCGGGCGTAGCATAATCGACCAGGTATTCCGACAATGTGAGGATGGCGTTGGGCGTGCAGTAACGTTTGATGAAACCGGGCACGCTGAACTCCATGAAGTGCTCGCCGGTGCGGCCCAAACGGTAACAAGCCGTGCAGAAACTCGGGATGAAGTTGTTGTCCAACAGCTCGTCGATGATTTCGCCCAAGGTGCGGTCGTCGCCGATCTTGAACTGCTCGCGGTGCAGGTTCTGGTCCTCCTGCTTGTCGCTGTTCTTCTCGGTCTCCTCGTGGTGGTACTTGTAGTCGCCGATCTGCAGGTTGGTGCCGCCGTCGATCTGCGAGATGCCGTACTGGATGGCTTTGGCGCGGAACTCGGAGGTTTCGCGGGCGGTGAGAATCATGCCGGTGTAGGGCACGGCGAGGCGGAAGATGGCGATGATCTTCTCGAAGGTGTCGTCATCCACAAAGTACTTGGTGTCGATGTTCAGACCGGAGGCGTCCTTGATGCGCGGGAAGGAAATGGTGTGCGGTCCCACGTTAAAGCAGGCCTCCAAGTGGTTGGTGTGACGGATCATGGCCAACACCTCGAAACGCCAATCGTAGAGACCGAAGAGGATGCCGAGGCCGTTGTCGTCGATACCGGCCTGCTGGGCGCGGTCCATGGAGGTAAGGCGCCACTCGTAGTTGCCCTTGATGGTGTTGGCGGGGTGATACCAAGTGTAAGCCTCGGGATGGTAGGTCTCCTGGAAGATCTGGTAAGTGCCGATGCCGGCCTCCTTCACGATGCGGAAACCCTCCACATCCAGCGGGGCGGCGTTGATGTTCACGCGGCGGATGGAGCCGTTGCCTTTATGCACCGAGTAAGCTAATTTGGTGGTGTGGGCGATGAACTCGGGGGAGTATTTCGGCGACTCGCCATAGACGAGGATCAGACGCTTCTGGCCGTCCTCTTCCAAAGCTTCGATGTTGTGGACGAACTCCTCGTCGGTGAGGGTGGTGCGCACCTGCTCGTGGTTGGAGGAGCGGAAACCGCAGTACTTGCAGTTGTTGACGCAGTAGTTGCCCACATACAGCGGGGCGAACAGCACGATGCGGTTGCCATAGACGTTGCGCTTCAGCGTGCGGGCGCCCTCCTTGATCTCCTCCACCAGTTCGGGGTCGGTGGTGTTGATGAGGACGGCCGTCTCTTCCATCGTCAAACGGTTCTTGTTCAACGACTTGGCGATAATCTCGCGCACCCGCTCAGGCGTGCTTTCGGTCTTGTTGATAAAATCCCAGATCTCTTCCGGGTCGATAAAGGGCTTCCCAATCTCATCGGGAATGCGGCATTTTTCGGGGTTGAATTGCATATTGGTTTAAGGGTTAAAGTTTAATGTTTAAGGGTTATGGGTTATGTTAGAGACGCAAAATTTTGCGTCTCTATTCTATTTCGTAAGAACTGCTTTGGCAGAGACATTCGGGATCTTGCCGAGTTGTCCCGACAGGGAGTTGATTCCGTTGACGTCGCCTTCGACGATGAGGGAGATGACGGCGGTGGGGCGGTCGTGGAAGGGGAGCCCTTGGCGTGCGAGCACAATGTCCGAATGCGAGGAGATGACCTCGTTGACCAGCGCAGCCGCGCCTCTGTCTGACAACAATACCGTAATGGTGCCTATTCGCTTTTCCATCAGAACTTCTTTAGGATCAGGTTATTGACAAAAAATGTTTCACGCGGGCATTTTGTACCCGAATGAGGCGGCAAAAATATCATTTTTTTGTGTATCTTTGCACCTTCAAAAAATTAACTGTTATTAGTAAAAAAAAAGAGACATGCGAAAAACGACAAGATGCTGTATAATGTTGGTTATGATGGGTTTATGCTTGTCTCTTTCCGCGCAAAAATCGAATTCTGCCTACCAAGAATTGTACGCCGAAGCGGAAATTCTGTCCAACAGCGGCATTTATGATGTCGCGAAGAACTACTATTATGACGCGCTGTACGCCGTGCCCTCCGGCCGGAACAGTCGCGACGTGAAAGACAAGATCCGCCGGAAAATCCTGAAAATGGAGTGCTACCAGCAATTCCAGCACCTGATGCGCCAGGCGAACCAGCTTGAGGAGTTGCAGGACTTTGAAAGCGCTGCCAAATACTTTGCGGATGCCTTGGCTTACTCCGAAGATGAACACCTTGACATAGAACATCTTGACTCGCTGAAATCACGACTTCAGATGGTCCAGCAAACCGCGAACCTCTGCAAGAACCTTTGCAAGATCGAGCTGCTGAACATGGAGGGTGAGTATGCCGCCGCCCGCAGTCTCTATTCCCAGTGGGTCGAGGAGGCCGAAAGCTACGGCTATAAATGGAAAAAGTATCAATTCCCCACCTCTTTTGTACAAAAGGTGGATTCCATAACGGATTTTCTGGATACGGAACGGAACAACACCTTAGTTTACCGCTCCATCTTCCCGGAGGAATATGTGGTGATGGACGACTACCTGTTCCAGCTTCTCAACACCACCGCCTGCCAGAATCCGCAGCCCATCGAGTCGGACATCACGTTTGTGGTCTCGTTGGACACCAACGGCATTGTGGAGATGTATATCAATGGGAATCAAACAGATAACGCATTCAATACGGCGCTGTTGCAAGATGTGAACCTCCGGATGTCACAGCCTTACCGTTACGGATACTCCATACCGGTGAAAGAGGAACTCCGCTACCACATCTCCTCCAACAAGACGTCAGTGTGGGTGCAGAAGACCAATAAAGGGTATGTGGTGAAGGATCAGGCGTTAGACAAACTGTACGCCAACGAGTTCCGCTCTGAACTCGCCTCCGCCCCCGCTGGAAAATACCTTTTCCAAATCCACCAGAATGTGATTGACAACCATGCGCTTTCCACCGTCCGTCTGGCTGATGCCAAGGGCGGCAAGGCGAAAAAATGGATGAAAACCCGGTAAAGATGTCGATTATTGTAAACAACGTAACCAAAGTTTTTGGAGAGCAATATGCCCTCAACAAGGTCAGTTTTGAAGCGAAAAAAGGCGAAATCGTCGGGTTTTTAGGACCGAACGGCGCCGGCAAGACCACCATGATGAAGATCATCACCGGGCTGATCCCGCCCACGGAGGGCGACGTCACCGTCTGCGGTCTCGACATTTGGAAAGATTCTCTGAAGCTGCGGCAGATCATCGGCTACCTCTCGGAAGCGAATCCGCTCTACTACGACATGTATGTGCGTGAGTTTCTGGAGTTTGTGGCCGGTGTTTTCCGCCTGAAAGACAAGAAGAAAAGCGTCGATGAGGTCATCGAACGCACCGGCCTCACCCCCGAGCAGCACAAGAAAATCGGGGCCCTGTCGCGCGGTTACAAACAGCGTGTCGGCATCGCGCAGGCGCTCATCCACAACCCCGAAGTGCTGATTCTGGACGAGCCCACCACCGGTCTCGATCCGAACCAACTCATTGAAATCCGCGAACTTATCCGCACCTACGGCAAGAACCGCACCGTGCTGCTCTCCACCCACATCATGCAGGAGGTGCAGGCGATGTGCGACCATGTGGTCATCATCAACAAAGGCGTGCTGGTGGCCGATACCCTGACCAAGGACCTCCACCTCCTGGCCGAAAAGGTGGGTCTCAAGACCGCCGCCGACCTCGACGCCCTCGGCATGGAACAGCTCTTCCACCGACTCACGCAGGAGTGATAGTTCAGTGCTCTTGCGAGTTTGAGGTTCCGTCTCCTCCTAACGTCGGAGACGGAATGGAGGTGACTTAAACGATACTATTGAATTATGAATGAACGCATTACGAAACCGTATATCCGAATAAACGGGAAATTGACGGAGGCCTCATTCGAGGAGACATTCCACTATATTTGCCAAAAATTGCAAAAGCCGGAAGTCAATAGCACTTTGGTGATGAGCTCCGGCAGCTACTCCAACGAGACCCTGTACCTGCTACAACGTCTCGCCCGCACCGTGTTGAACACCAATGCGTTGGATGCCTTCGACTACTACCGGCGCGGCACGGATTTCTTCGCCGACAAGAACGACATCCTGCCGTTCGCGGAGATGTTCTCCTCCGACAAATTCTATTGCATGTTCCCGGATGTAGAGACCTCGGAAACGTTGAAGGCCGTTTTCGAAATCCTGAAACATTGTCCCGACACCCCGCGATACTGGTTCAACACTCCTGATACCCTGAACATTACGGACTATTACGCCTTCTTCCGCAGCGTCAACTTCTATCTTATTCATCACCATTTGGAGAAAGGCATCTATGTGGAGGCATTGGGCAAGAATTACGGTCCGTACAAACAGGCATTGATGGCCGACGATTATGAGGCGTTGTTACGGAAGAATGATCTGCAAGATACGGATATAAAGCTGTTTGTCGAGGATTTGCTGACGGTTCCCGCGCCTGCGTTTATCGTGTGGGAGCGGTGGCTGACGGAAAAGGCCTACCACGAGTTGGAGAACCTCTGCATGTTGCTCGATGTGCAGTCGAAGCCGGCAGCGGGATTCATCACGATCAAAGGCGAGCTGAACAGCCAAGGGTTGTTCGACATGGGGATGTTCCCGCACATCGCGCCCGGCGGTCACACGATGGATGATTCGATGCGGCAGAAGATGGAGGCTGTGTTGGGGACGGCCGTATGCGCCACGCCCGTGGATGTGGCCGCCACCCTCGATTGCGGAGGTTTCCGAAACGTCCTGATATGGAACGCCTTGAACGTAGAATTGCCGAAAGATGTTGTCAACCAGTTGGATAAGGCGGAGTTCTCGGTTTTGCACTCCGCTTATATGCCCGACAACGCCGACCTTTACAGCGTGATTCTTCCCGCCAACCTCCCCGAAGAGCTTTCCGGCACCTACACCGACACGGCAAAGGTGCCACATCAGTATGTCTCTGAGAATGACAATATGTTGGAATATAACAACTTGCAACAAATTGCAAAGTTAGCGGAGGCTTTCGGTTGCGCCCCCTTCCCGCAAACGCCCGACGAGGTTTTCTTGGAATACATCTCCTTTATGGAGGCCGGCTGCCACAGCGCGGAACGGCATTTCTTCAGGTAGATGGGTTATGGGTTAAAGGTTATGGGTTTAAGGTTTAAGGAATTGGTTACGGTTAGTAGTATTAAACCATAAACCTTAAACCTTAAACTACACTATGAACCTTAAACAAAAAAAGTGTACATTTGCTGCTTATTTCCAAAAGCGGAATAAGTTACCTATTTTGTTAATTCACAAACGATTATAAAGATTATGGCTACAGAAATCAACACCAAATACGACCCGATTGCGGTGGAGGACAAATGGTATAAGTTCTGGATGGACAACCATTTCTTCCACTCCGAGCCCGACGACCGTAAGGCTTACTCCATCGTGATTCCCCCGCCGAATGTGACCGGCGTGCTGCACATGGGTCACATGCTCAACAACACGCTGCAGGATGTGATGATCCGTCGCGCCCGTATGAAGGGTTTCAACGCCGTGTGGGTGCCCGGCACCGACCACGCCTCCATCGCCACGGAAGCCAAGGTGGTGGCCTATCTCAAAGAACAAGGCATTGACAAAAAGGATCTTACTCGTGAGGAATTTCTCAAGCACGCTTGGGAATGGAAAGAGAAATACGGCGGCATCATCCTCAAACAGCTCCGCAAACTCGGTGCTTCCTGCGATTGGGAACGCACGAAGTTCACCATGGACCCGGAAATGTCCGAGGCCGTGATCGACGTGTTCGTGGATCTCTACAAGAAGGGGAAAATCTATCGCGGCGTGCGCATGGTCAACTGGGACCCGAAGGCGCTGACCGCCGTCTCCGACGAAGAGGTCATCTACAAGGAGCTGCAGTCGAAGCTCTACTATGTCCGCTATCAGATTGAGGGTGAGGAGAATGAGTATATCACCATCGCCACCACCCGTCCCGAGACCATCCTCGGCGATACGGCCATCTGTATGCATCCCGAGGACGAGCGCTACGCCAAATACAAAGGCAAACGCGCTATCGTTCCGCTCGTAAACCGTTCCATCCCCTTGATTTACGACGAATACGTGGAGCGCGAGTTCGGTACCGGCGCGTTGAAAATCACCCCGGCGCACGACATCAACGACTACAATCTCGGCATCAAGCACCATCTGGAGACCATCAACATCTTCAACGACAACGGCACGCTGAACGAGAACGCACAGTTCCTCGTGGGTATGGACCGTTTTGAGGCGCGCAAGGCCATCGTCCCGATGCTGGAGGAAGCCGGAAATCTCGTGAAGATTGAGGACTACACCAACAAAGTCGGATTCTCGGAACGCACCAACGAGGTCATCGAGCCGAAGCTCTCCCTGCAGTGGTTCTGCAAGATGGGCGAGCTGGCAAAACCGGCCCTCGACGCGGTTATGAACGGCGACATCACCTTCCATCCCGAGAAGTTCAAGAACACGTATGCCCACTGGATGGAGAACATCAAGGACTGGTGCATCAGCCGCCAGCTTTGGTGGGGTCATCGCATCCCGGCCTGGTATCTGCCGAACCATGAGTTCGTGGTGGCGCACAACGCCGACGAAGCCCTGGATATCGCCCGCCAGAAGTTCCCCGAACTGAACCTGACAGCTGCCGATTTGAAGCAGGACGAGGACGTGATGGACACCTGGTTCTCCTCCTGGTTATGGCCGTTGTCCGTGTTCGACGGCATCCGTCACCCCGACAACCCCGAAATCAACTACTACTACCCCACCGCCGTGCTGATCACCGCCCCCGACATCATCTTCTTCTGGGTGGCGCGCATGATTATGGCCGGTCTGGAGTGGCGCGGCAAGATTCCGTTCAAGGATGTCTATTTCACGGGTACGGTGCGTGACAAGCTGCACCGCAAGATGTCGAAGCAGCTCGGCAACTCGCCCGACCCCATCATGTTGATGGAGAAATACGGTGCCGACGGCGTGCGTTTCGGCATGTTGCTCAGCTCCCCCGCCGGCAACGACCTGCTGTTCGACGAATCCTTGTGCGAACAGGGCCGCAACTTCAGCAACAAGCTGTGGAACGCTTTCCGCCTGGTGAGAGGTTGGGAGGTCGATGACAACCTGCCGCAGCCGCTGCATACTGCAACCGCCATCCAATGGATGCACGAGCGCCTGACCGAGGTGTTCCACGGGATGCAATGGCACGTCCAACGCTACCGTATCTCCGAGGCTCTGATGATCATCTACAAGCTCGTGTGGGACGACTTCTGCTCCTGCTTCCTCGAAGTGGTGAAACCCGGCTTCCAGCAGCCCATCGACGGCAAGACCTACCGCGATATCATCGACATTTTCGAGATGCTGATGCAGTTCCTGCACCCGTTCATGCCATTCATCACCGAAGAGTTGTGGCAGACGATGCGCCAAAGAGGCGAGAAGGAGTCCATCATGATGACCCAGATGCCGGTATTGGACGAGGCTATGGACCAGAAGGTTTTGGACGATTTCGCCGCCGCCCGCAAGGTCATCGAGCAGGTGCGCCGCATCCGCACGGAGAAGAATATCGCGCAGAAGCACGCGCTCAAACTGCGCGTCTATGCGGACGCTTCCACCGCCAATCCCGCCACCGACTCCGTCATCGCCAAACTCTGCAACTTGGAGAGCATCAACTACGTGGCCGGCGAAGAGGTGGAGGGCGCAACCTTCATCGAAGGCAATGTGCAGTACTCCGTGCCGTTGACCGGCTTGGTGGACGCTTCCGAGGAAATCAAGAAGTTGGAGGCCGACCTGAAATACGCCGAAGGCTTCCTGCAAGGGGTGATGAAGAAGCTGTCGAACGCCAGCTTTGTGAACAACGCCCCGCAGAAGGTGGTCGATATCGAGCGCAAGAAACAGGCCGACGCGGAAGAGAAAATCCGCATCATCAAGGAGCAACTCTCAAAACTGAAATAAAGCCCTATGAAAGCCGTTTTACGCTATTTCATCCTATTGGCTGCACTGTTGATTCCCATCACCTTTTCGAGCCTGAAACAGCGCTTCCCGATGGTCTTAGGCATCACGCTCGGCGTGACGCTCGCCTACTGGGGGATGTACTTCTGGATGAAGAAGAAAGGGAAGAAGATGGGAGATCAAGAATAAAAAAACGCAGGGGTTTGCCCCTGCGTTTTTTTTATGGAAGAATCAGGCTTTATTTGATGCCCAATTTTTTCTTGATGTCCTTCGGGATGGCATCCTTGTGCACGAGGATGTTCATGGTTTTATAGCGGGCGTAGGCCTTGGAAACGTAGAACATGCCGTCATACTTTCCGTATTTGCCCCATGAATTCTTCACCATGTAATACTCGTTGCCGATTTGGTCGGTGGCCTTGCCGTAGATCAACATACCGTGGTCGTCGGTGGTCTCCCAGTTGTCGTATGCAGACTGACGCTCCTGTTGGGTGACCCAGCGTTGCGGCGTGGGCTTGGTCTGAGACTCTTTGTTGCGCTCGGTCACGGTCAAGCCGGTCCAGTGCGCCATATCGGAACCCACCTGAGCTTTCGCTTCGAGGTCGGGAAGCACACAGAAACCGTTCTTGATGTTGCCGCGGAAGCCGGGCTCGGAGACATCGGCACCCCAGGCGATGGTGTAGCCATTGTCAATAGCGTAGTCGAAAACCTGCATCATCTCATCCAAAGGCAGGTTGTAGGACTGACCCCAGCGCCAGTTGTCTTGGATTTCCAACACGAATTTCTCGTAGAAGGGATGGTGCGTGTAGGAGGTGATGGAGATATAGTCATCGGGATTGAGGCCCAGGGAGTTGTAGAATGACATCGGGGTGTATTTCACACCGTTGTAGGAGAACTCGGTCGGACATTTTCCCAGATAGACCTCGTGGACGGCCTCGATGGATTTGAGCCAAAGGGGATTGCCGTTGGCGTCGCACTGCAGTTTCTTGTGCTCTTTCTTGGCGATGGCATCGACGATGGCGTTGGTGACGTCGGAGAGTTCGCCGTGGTCGGACAGCGTGTCACCGTAGGCGGCACCCGGACGCATTTCGGACTCCGGCACCAAACCAAAAGTCTTCATACCGTAGATCACATCGTAGAACGAACCGCCTTGCGAGAAGGAGACGTCACCGTGCATACGGACGGCTGCTTTGGCGCGGTCGTTGTAGGTGTTGGAGACGATATACATTTCCGAAAGGTCGTATTCGCCCTTGCCCATGCGGAGAAGCTCAGACTCGATGAAGGCAAGACCGGAATAGCACCAGCATGTACCCGCGCGGTTCTGGTCCTTGACGGAGGTGACAGGCAGCTCCTTCGTGATTTTGAAGATGTAGCCTTCCTCTTCCGATTTCTCTTTGTCCTGAGCGAAAGAGACGTTGCAAGCCAACAACGCGATGGCTACCAGTAACAGGGATGATTTTTTCATTGGAGTAGTAATTATTTGGTTAATAATAAATGTAAATTGACGGATTAGTTGAAATGGCAATCTTCGAGCCACTTTTCCACGAGAGCCTCCTGTTTGTCGCGGTCTTTCAGCTCCTCGGTAATCACCTTTTGGGCGATGTCGATAGAGAAGTTGGCAATGGCGTTCTTGGCGTCGGTGATGGCCTTCATCTTTTCGTAATAGATGGCCTTTTTGGCGTCTTCAATCATGGCCTGGCTCTCTGCGGCGGCTTTCAGTTTGGCTTTTTCGTAGAGTTCGTCGCTCACCTTGCGGGCTTCGGCGAGGATGGCGTCACGCTCTTTTTTGGCCACAACCATCATCTCCTCGTGTTTTTTGTTGAGCGAGAGCATCTCCTCGTGGATTTTGGCGGCCTCGGTCAGCTGGTCGGCAATCTTCTGGTTACGCGAAGCGATACCTTTGGTGATGATCGGCCATGCGAACTTCGCCAAGATAAAGAAGAGGATTCCGAATCCGATGAGCATCCAGAAAATCAGTCCGAATGAGGGTTTAATTAATTCCATATATGTCTAACTTTTTAATTTACAAGGAAAAAGGAAGGTTTGGCACCAACCGTGCCGAAACCTTCCGGTTCATTACTTTGCGACAGCGATGAGCAGACACACCACGGTGGCGAACAGGGCGACGCCCTCGACGAGAGCGGCCGCGATAATCATGTTCGTACGGATGTC
>JAEEGL012346368.1_pt1 | contig 16506 bp, 18 predicted proteins | sample 9134231 | NCBI WGS metagenome assembly JAEEGL01 (sample SAMN16246548, study PRJNA631951) | gut metagenome | biome: gut microbiome; feature: rumen; material: fiber-attached | host: Bos | place: Iran: Karaj | collected 2018-10
GAACCCGCTGGGCCGTAATGGAGATGCTGGCTTCGGGAACGACCCTCTGCTCAGACATGTACGACTTTCCCCGCGAGGCCGCGAAGGTCTACGAGGACGCGGGGATGAAGGTGAACATGGGCAGGATACTCCTCTGCTTTGACCCTGAGCTCAAGGCTGAGGACTGCGAAAGGCTCAAAGAGTGCTTCGAGTTCATGGACGATTATTCGGCGAAGGGAGGGGAGGGCCTTAAGGAGGGCGCGGACGGCCTCGTAAAGCCCGACATCAGCCTTCACTCCGAGTACCTGACCACAGAGAACACGGTAAGGGCCCTCGCGAAGGGCGCGAAGGCTTACGACTGCGTATGCCAGCTGCACGTGTCCGAGACCGCTCTTGAGCATAGGGAGTGCCTCGAAAGGCACGGGATGACCCCTGTCGCCTATTTTAAGGCCTGCGGGCTGCTCGAGACTCCCACTTACATGGCCCACTGCGTCCACGTGACCGAGGACGACCTTAAGATCATGAAGGATGTCGGGGCGACCCTGGTCCACAACCCCACCAGCAACATGAAGCTGGGCAGCGGCTTCGCTCCCATAGCGAAGGCTCTGGAGCTGGGCGTCAACGTGGCCCTGGGAACCGACGGCTGCGCCAGCAACAACAACCTCAACATGTTCGAGGAGATGCATCTGGCGGCCCTGCTTCAGAAGGGCCTTTACATGGATCCCACGATCGCGGGAGCGGACGACATACTCGACATGGCGACTGTGAACGGGGCGAAGGCTCTGGGCAGGCCCGATACCGGAGAGCTTAAGGAAGGCATGAGGGCCGACGTCATCGCCGTCGATATGGAGAAGCCCCACATGCGGCCCGCGGTCGATATACCCTCGCTGCTGGTCTATTCCGCCCAGGCCTCAGACGTCACGATGACGATGGTTGACGGTAAAATTCTTTATGAAAACAATACTTATACCACAATAGATCCCGTTAAGGCGGAAGAGGAATTCAAAGCCGCGGTTAAGAGATTATTTTAAGGATAAATTCAAATTTCATTATCAAATTGTTAGAACACTATCAAAATAGAGTTATATTAAATCTCGTTGGAGGCTTAAGTGCCTAAAAGATTAAGTGATGAAATCTTTAAGGAACGTATATCGAAATTGAACCCGACTATTGAAGTATTGGGTTGTTATAATAATGCAAAAACTCCAGTGCTTTGTCACTGTATTATTTGTAATCGGAAATGGATGTCTACTCCAGACAACTTATTTAATAAACCAAGATGTCCTAGATGTAGTGGACATTATAGACGATCAGATAATAGTTTTAAAAATGAAATCCGTGAAATCAATCCAACTATTGAAGTATTGGGTAATTTCAAAAGAACATCGTATCATATTTCTGTAAAATGTAAAGTGTGTGGTCACATATGGAACCCCTTGGCAAGTTCATTGCTAAAGGGTTCCGGTTGCCCTAATTGTAGGAACATCAACAATTCCAGAAACCAGACTATGGGGGAACAGGAATTTATTAATAGAGTCACAAGAATCCATCCCAATATAGTTTTAATTGGAAATTATAAAAACACGCATGCTAGAATATTATGTAAGTGTAGCAAGTGTGGTTTAATATGGAAACCTTTATCGAGTAGTTTATTACAAGGGCATGGTTGCCCAAAATGCTCAGGAAAAGCGAAAAAGACTCACGACCAATTTATAACGGAACTACATCAAATTCTTCCTAATGTTGAAGTATTAGGTGAATATAAGAATGCAAAAACTAAAATACTATGTAAGTGCACGGATTGTGGGCGTGAGTGGAATAGTAAACCGAACAATCTTCTAAATGGGTCGGGATGTCCGGATTGTGCTGAAAAAAAAAGAGTGAAAAAAAACACAAAATCTCAAGACACGTTTGTGTCAGAGATTAAAAAGATAAACCCTTCAATAAATATACTAGGATCATACAAGAACGCTCATTCCAGAATTCTATGTCAATGTGGTGTTTGCCATAATCAATGGAATGCGTTGCCAATGGATCTCTTAAAAGGAACAGGTTGTCCTGAATGTAGTCATACATCAACATCTTTTATGGAACAAATTGTGTTGCTTTCTTTGAGAGAGGCCATAGGTAATGAATTGGTTAAATCAAGAGATAGAAATGCTATTGGAATGGAACTGGATATTTATATTCCTAGTTTTTCGCTTGCAATAGAAATAGGAGCTTGGTCTTGGCATGCCGATAGACTTGAACGGGACGAAAGAAAACGTTTTTTATGCGATACAAATGGCATTCGTCTTATAACGATCTATGATTCTTGTCCTTTATCGGATCCGCCATTTGATAAGGATTGTTATATTATACGTCAGGATCTGGGAAGTGAGAAAAACCATATTACATTGAAAGAAATCATTAATCAGTTGTTTAGAGAAATGGATATTTCGTTTTATCTGGATGAATATACTTGGCAATCAATCGAAAATAGAGCATATATAAAATCTCGTAAGATAAGTACTGAAATGTTTATTGAGAGACTCGCCAATAGAAATTCAAATGTCGATATAATTGGTAATTACAAAAAGTCAAATGTTGGAATTAAAACAAGATGTAAAAAGTGCGGATATGAATGGAGCCCGACACCATCACATTTGCTCGATGGTGAAGGTTGTCCGTTGTGTGCTGGAACGAAGCTAAAAAAACAAACACAATTTGAACAAGAATTAAAGATGAAGAATCCTTCGATTGAAGTACTTGGGAATTATGTTAATAATCATACAAAGATAAAGGCTAAATGCATGGTATGTAACCAAGTATGGGATGCTCGTCCATCAAATCTTTTGTCTGGATATGGTTGTCCAAATTGTGCAAAAAAATCAAGCATAACAAAGAGACGATTGACTCATGAGCAATTTGTTGAAAGAATGAAAATAAAAGGAAATCCGAATGTTGAAATAATAAGTAATTATGTAAACGCAAAAACAAAATTAAAATGTAAATGTCGTAATTGTGGTTTTGTATGGGATGTGACACCAAACTCTTTATTGCAAGGTCACGGCTGCAAAAAATGTGCAGATTTATCAACAGGTAAGTCTGTCCGTGAACGATGGGCTAAGAAAACAACATGATTAAATATCTTATCAAGTTTACGTCAAAAGAAAATTATGCAGAAGATTTTCTTAATGGTAAACTATATATGCATAGTGCCCGTTATTATCATGAATTAGAAAGGAAAGGGAAACATGGCCAAGGGGACATAAGGGAGGGATCTGTTTTTTCTAATATCGCAATTTATAAGAATCTTGGATATGCAATCTATTGTACTTATGCTGTGGAAGAAGAGGAAATACTCAATAATCGAATTGTAATTGATGAAAAAGTCATTAATGACTTTCATTGCGAAAATGGTTACTTAGTACTAACAGATTATGCGAAATTTGACTCCTTGTTGCCGACTTGTTCAACTGAAGGATATGCATTAAGTCACGGTAAAATTAATTATGGTTTCACAACATTAGAATTATCTAAACACTTATTCACTGAAAATGTGGCAGATAACTTGTTTATAAAGGATCCGTATTTTAAATATCAGCATGAGTATCGTATTATAGTATATGAATCTATTTCAAGTAGCGAAAGTCCCAATCTATCTAAAGTGTATACTATCCCAGGAGGGATAAGAAGATTTTCAATGAAATTATCTGTAAATAATCTCACAAAAAATGGACATAGTTATGCTCTAGATTTAAAGGATTATAAATAGCATTTTGAGAAAGATAAGAATACTTGTATTTTGCAAAATTAGGTTTGAGATTATGACCAAATCATAGAAACGGAGTGAATAAATTAAGGCTATTGTGTTTTGATAAATAATTTCACATATAGTACATTGTATTAGTTATTTAATGTTCTAGGAGGTGTTCAAATGTTTCAGATCCCCGGACTGGGAAACAAGCTGGGCCAGCTTGGCCAACTCGGCCAGATCCCCGCGCTGCTAAGGGAATTCAAGACCAACAATCCCGACGTGGTGGAGTTCATGAACAAGGTCGAGGCAAAGGGCTTCTGCGAGGGACAGGAATTCGTCATCACCGTCAAATATCCCGACGGCACAGAGTATAAAGCCGATCTCGTCGTCGGAAAGGACGATCTGCCCGTACTTGAGGCGCTCGGGAAGATCAACTTGTAAAAGCGTGATCATATGGGAATGACTCTTACAACGCTCCATCTTTACGGCGTCGATAAGGATCAGGTCGCGGCTTTGCTTGACCCTTATGACCAGTTGAGGGATGTCAATCCCCCGTGGCTTAGTGTGGTTCCGTTCAGTAAGACCGGAGCCGACGATTTCTTAAGAATGGAGCGTATAGGGAAACGTATGACAAAGGGCAGCGCTGCGGCAGCTCTGCTCTTTTATTATTTTGATGATGAGAGCTTTTACTGTCGTTTCTACCGTGATGGCCGTAAAAAAGCAGAATGCAGAAGCGATGGATCCTGGGCTAAGCTGGGGAAAAAACTAAATGAACTCTTTGGGGATGAGACTTCGTCAAAATCATTTCGATATGCTTCTCGCTGCATCGACCTCGAGGAGCAGATACAGTTGTTTGAAGAAACAGCAGGCGTCTCACTTCTTGAGATAACAGAAGATGAACCTCGTCGGGTCCCTCGCTGTGATAATGTCCTGAGAAGAATAAAAGAACGTGAGGCAATTATCCGCAAGAGACCGAAGCGGTATATATTGACTGAAGTCAGACAGGTTGACTGGCCAGTCTATATGAGGATGAAAGAAAAACTCATAGAGATCCTGCGTCCCAACTGGCGGGATTATAGTTTATGGTACCTGCTCCTTGTTTATGATGCAAGACAATATATGGTCACAGGATGTAATGATCATTTTTATTATTCTTACTTCAATTCTACATCACAGTCTTCAGGTATAGTGGTATACGATTGGAGCACCGGCTGTTATAGTGTGCTGGGACCTTTTATGTACAAGACGTGTAAAGTACTATGGAAAAATGAAGACGATGAATTGATCTGCCTCTTCTATCAGTTCAGCATTGTAAAAGATCACTTGGGGACCCATCGTGACAAAGGGTTTTACTACTTGTCGAGTATAGATAAGTATGGGAATGAGATCAGGCGTTATGATATCAAATTCGAGAGTCCAGGTATATCTTGGGGAGATATATATGTTTCAGATAATGGTTTGATCACTTTGATCGACAGAGGTAAAAGCAGAGAACGTATACTGAGGATAGATGGGAAAACAGGCGAATCGCTGTGTCCCTGCTCATTCCCAGCTGACAGTCACCTGGATCGTCTGAAATACGTCAAGTCTATTGACAGTTTTATTTCTTTTGTTTACGTTGATCGTGCTCCTAACGAATTGGTGATCCTCGATCAGCATCTTAACATTACAAATCGCTGGGAAGTACCTGACCGCTTGTCGTCCTCTATCATTGATCGTATATACGGAACTGCGTGTTATAGTCCTTTCCCGTATGGGAATACCATTCAGCTTCTTGACCTGAAAAGCGGGAAATGGTTTTCGATACGTCTCGAGATACCGGTCAGTTATGTGACTCTCCTATCTGACGGAAGGATAATCGGTCAAAATGACAGTGGAAAGGTGTTTACTGTTTTCGATAGGACCGGTACAGTAGTATCTCGACTATCCCTTCGCGGGGGAGAAGGGGCAGTATTTGAGGAGAATGACTGCACCTTTATAGAAGAGTTCCACATTCCCGGTGAGTACGTCGGAGGTCTTGTAGATGAAGAATTATTCTACAAAACCAGGACTTTGATTTTTAGACTTGACCCCGCTGGAGAAAAGTGATCCTGGCGGAAGATAATATTCCACGCTGTCTTGCAAAAATGCTTGACAGCGTTTTTCTTTGATGTTATATTACCTTGCGTTGTGAACGAGAACAGTATTGAGAGAATTGAAGAAATGAGCCTGCTCCTCGACTTTTACGGCGATCTGATCTCCGAAAAGCAGAGGGAATACTTAAGACTCTACCACGAGGACAACTGCTCCCTCTCTGAGATAGGGGAGATATGCGGCATCAGCCGCCAGGGCGTCTACGACGGGGTGAGAAAAGCCCAAAGCGCCCTGAGAGAGTACGAGGACAAGCTGGGGCTGGTCGCCGAATACAAGGACAGGGCCGCCCTCATAGCCTCGGTCTGCGAGAGCATAGACGGGCTGATGAAGAGGGCAGAAGCCTCCGATATAAGCGAAGAACTGGCGAATATAAAAGCAGCCGTAAAAGGGCTGGACCGGTGATATAGATGGCATTTGAAGGCCTTTCCGAAAAACTCAATAACACTTTCAAAAAGCTGAAGGGCAAGGGAGTCCTGACCGAGAGCGATATCAACGACGCGATGAGAGAGGTGCGCCTCGCCCTCCTCGAAGCCGACGTCAACTACAAGGTCGTAAAGGATTTCGTGGCCTCCGTCAAGGAAAAGGCAATGGGAGAAGAGGTCCTCAAAAGCCTCACCCCCGCCCAGCAGGTCATAAAGATAGTAAACGACGAGCTGGTGTCCCTCATGGGCTCCACCAACAGCAAGCTTACTTACTCGCCCAAGGGCTTTACCACCGTAATGCTGGTGGGCCTTCAGGGTACAGGTAAGACCACCAGCTGCGGAAAGCTGGCCCTCCACGTGAGAAAGGACGGCAAGCACCCCATGCTGGCCGCCTGCGACATCTACAGGCCCGCCGCCATCGACCAGCTCGAGATCGTAGGCAAGCAGATCGGCGTTCCCGTATACAGCGACAGGGAGAGCCGCGACCCCGTAGCCATAGCCAAGGCAGCCGAACAGGAAGCCCGGCGCAAGGGTCTCAACTTTCTCATCCTCGACACCGCCGGCCGCCTTCAGATCGACGAAGACCTGATGGACGAGCTCAAGCGCATGAAGAAAGAGCTCAGGCCCCACGAGATACTGCTGGTGGTAGACGCCATGACCGGCCAGGACGCCGTCAATGCGGCCCAGGGCTTCCATGACGCTCTGGGGGTCGACGGAATAATCATGACAAAGCTGGACGGCGATACCAGGGGCGGAGCCGCCCTCTCCGTAAGGGCGGTCACCGGAAGGCCCATAAAGTTCACCGGCGTGGGTGAAAAGATCGAAGCCCTCGAACCCTTCTATCCCGACCGCATGGCGTCCAGGATACTGGGCATGGGCGACATGATGAGCCTCATAGAAAAGGCTCAGGAAGCCTTCGACGAGGAAAAGGCCGCCGAGCTCGAAAAGCGCATCGCAAAGAACCAGTTCACCCTCGAGGATTACCTGGAACAGATGGGACAGGTGAGAGGCATGGGAGGCCTGGGCAAGATACTCGACATGATACCCGGCGTCTCGGGCAAGGTCACCGACGACCAGCTCTCCGCCAGCGAAAAGGAGTTCAAATACATGGAGGCCATAATACTCTCCATGACTCCCGCCGAGCGCAAGGACCCCTCCATACTCAACGCCAGCCGCAGAAAGCGCATAGCGGCAGGAGCCGGGGTCCCGGTGAGCAGGGTCAACACCCTCATAAAGCGCTATGAGGAAGCTAAAAAGCTCATGAAGCAGTTTTCGGGAGGCAAGATGAACAAGCGCCTTTCCCGCCGCTTCGGAGGCTTCGTGTAAGCTCCGCAGGGCCTTGAAAACAAAGATTGAACGGCCTTTAGGCCTTCATATACAAACGCAATAGTTTTATATAACATTTCAGGAGGAAATAAAACAAAAATGGTCAAGATCAGACTCACCAGAATGGGCGCTCACAAGAAGCCCTTCTACAGGATCATCGTCGCCGACGCCAGAACCACCAGAGACGGCAAGGACATCGAGCAGCTGGGTTACTACGACCCCCTCACCGAGCCCGCCACCATCAAGGTCGACGCTGAAGCCGCCAGGAAGTGGATCGCCAACGGAGCTCAGCCCACCGATACCGTTCGCGCTCTTCTCAAGAAGGCCGGCGTCATCGAGTAGCCGGATACACCGATGCTAGGTTTAGTAGAGACCATAGCGAAGGCATTGGTTACCAGCCCCGATGAGGTGGTGGTCCGCGAGATATCCAGCAAGGGAGATTCCATTGTGATCGAGCTCAAGGTCGCCGAAAAGGACATGGGCAAGGTCATCGGCAAGCAGGGGCGCATAGCCAAGGCACTACGCACAGTTGTGAAAGCAGCTGCCACAAAACAGAACCTTAAGGTAACAGTGGAGATTGTTTCCTAAATGAACGAACTGATCAGACTGGGCAGGATCACTGCCCCGGTTGGAATCAAGGGAGAAATGCGCGTCTATCCGTACATCGAAGATAAGACGCGTTTTTCTGCTGTGAAAAAGCTTGTCATAGGCGGCAGGGAATATGGGCTCCTCTCGGCCCGGGTCCAAAAAGACATGGCTGTAATAAGGCTCGCCGGCATTTCCGACAGGAATGCTGCCGAAGCCCTGAGAAATAAAGAGGTCATGATACGCCGCGAAGACCTCTGGGAGCTTGAAGAGGACTTCTACTTCGTCGACGACATACTGGGCATCAGGGTCGAGACCGAAGACAAAAGCTTCAAGGGCGTCCTTAAGGACGTGCATGCCAATCCGGCCCACGACCTCTACGAGATAGAGCCGCTGGACGAAAACGGAGAGCCCGATCCGAAGAAGAGTTTCCTTCTTCCCGCGGTGAAGGAGTTCGTGCTTAAGGTAGACCTTGAAAAAGGCCTCATGACCGTGAAGCTCATAGAGGGGATGGTGGAGCCTTGAAGATAAGGATACTCACCCAGTTCCCCGAGATGTTCGGCCCCGCCATAAGCGGGAGCATCCTTGGCAGGGCGGCGGACCAGGGCCTCATAGAGATCTCGGTCACCGACATAAGGGATTACACCCTCGACAGGCACAGAAAGACCGACGACACCCCCTTCGGCGGGGGAGCCGGCATGCTGATGACTCCCCAGCCCGCCTTCGACGCCTTAAGGGCTCTGGGCGCTGAGGGGAAACGCATCATCTACATGTCTCCCAGAGGCCCGGTCTTAAATCAGGCCATAGCGGAAGACCTGGCAAAGGAAGAGGAGCTCTTCTTCCTCTGCGGCCATTACGAGGGCGTCGACCAGCGCATCATAGACCGCTGGAACATGGAGGAGCTCTCCATAGGCGACTATATACTTACCGGCGGCGAGCTGGCCTGCATGGTGGTGATAGACTGCCTTTCAAGGCTCATACCCGGGGTCCTTGGAAGCAGCGAATCCCTCTCCGAAGAATCCATCTACAGCGGCCTTCTTGAGTACGACCAGTACACCAAGCCCCGCGAATTCGAAGGCCTGGCCGTACCCGAGGTCCTCTTCGGAGGAAACCACAGGCTCATACACCTCTGGCAGTTCGAGAACTCCTTAAGGCTCACCAAAGAGAGGAGGCCCGACCTCTTCGAAGCCTTTGTAAAGCGTTCAGAAGAACTTACCAAAGACGAGAAAAAAGTGCTGGCGAAGGTTCTGGAGGAGTAGGTCTGCAGTTCCGGATCCCGCCTCGCGGCAGCGCCCGGCTCTGCCGGCCTTCATAAAAGCGATCAATGCCTCAGCTCTGCCTGAGGCTTATTTTTTAAAGATATTGTTTACACTTCCGCAATCGGTTATAATATATCAGTTATGAAGGACAAGACCAGGAAAAGGCTGAACACCCTGTTCATCATACTGTATATAGCGGCTTTGGCTGCGCTGTACTTCTATCTGTACCTCATACCCGGCATCAGCGGATCCAGGCAGACCACCGACGTTATCAACTACGGAAAGCTGGAGAGCGTCAATGACGCTGCCTGCCTCATCATCAGGCAGGAGCAGGTCGTCTGCGCCGAGCAGGACGGCACCCTGAGCTACTACTGCGAAGAGGGGAGCAAGACCAGGGTCGGCACCAAGATACTCGACGTGTACCCGGCGGGAAAGTCGGCGGCTCCGTACTACTGCCAGACCACCGGCTTCGTAAGCTATTACATAGACGGCTATGAGGACTACTTCAGCGTCGACGAGATAATAGAGCTGGAGCCCGAGTATATAAGCCAGACCATGATCGCTCCCGAGGACAGCACCCGCAAGACCTGCTCAAAGGACGAGCCCCTCTACAAGCTCATAACCGGCGAAGAGTGGTACATGGTGCTGGCGGTGGACAAGGCCTATCAGGACGATTACACCATAGGCCAGAGCATCTCCGTCCGCTTTGCCGATTCCGAAGCGCCCGAAGAAGAAGCGGAAGAAAAGGATAAGGACGAAAAGGACAAGGACGATAAGGACGGAAACGAAAAGCCCGCCGAGACCGAGGTCATAGAAGACGTGATGGAGGAGATTCCCGGAGGATATACCGAGATCCCGGCCCAGATCACTTCGGTCTTCAAGAAGGAAGGGGGCCTTCTGGTCGTCGCAAAGACCAGAAGATACTACGAAGCCTGGGCGCGCCTGCGCTTCACCAGGGTCAAGGTGGTCACCAGGAGCACCGAGGGCCTCATGATACCGAAGACCGCCGTTGCCGAAGTCGACGGCCAGCCAGGCGTTTACAAGCTGGGCGTTACCGGAGAGTACAGTTTCGTGCCGGTGGAGATCATGAGCACCGGCGAAGAGGTCTACGTGGTGAGATCGGACACCATAGAGCTGGCTCAGCCCGACGGTACCAGAAAGAGCGTCTACACAGTGGGCATATACGACGAGATACTCAGAAACGCCGAGGACTACAGATGACCGATATCAGAGCAAATCTTGATATTGTAAGGAGCCGCATCAAGGCTGCCGCCGAAAGGGCGGGGAGAAAGCCCGAAGACGTGCTGCTCATCGCCGTGACCAAGCTCCACACCCCCGAAGAGATGAACCTGGCCATAGCCTCCGGCGTCACCGACATAGGTGAGAACAAGGTCCAGGAGCTCACCGCCAAGTACGACTGCGTGGCCCCGGGCGTCAGATGGCACCTCATAGGCCATCTTCAGACAAATAAGGTCAAGTACATAGTCGGCAGGGTCTGCATGATACACAGCGTCGATACCCTTAAGCTGGCCCTTGAGATCGACAAGCGCTGCAAGGCGGCGGGAGAGACCATGGACATACTTGTCGAGGTCAACTGCGGGGGAGAAGAAAGCAAATCGGGCTGCGAGCCTGCTATGGCAAAGGCCCTGGTATGTGATATAATAAATAATTGTTCTTCGGTCTTCGTAAAGGGACTGATGACCGTCGCCCCGGCGGCGGACGACCCCGAAGACGTGAGGCAGTACTTCAGGCAGCTGAGGGAGCTTCGCGACGAGATCAACCTCGGTCTTGACGAAGAGCATAAACTCAAGCATCTTTCCATGGGCATGTCCCATGATTTCGAGACAGCCATCGAAGAAGGAGCGGACATGGTGAGGATAGGCACCGCCGTCTTCGGGGCCAGAGACTACAGCAAATAATCATCTTTATTGGAGGAATCAAAATGGGCTTATTCGACAAATTCAAAGAAGTGATGGGCATCGAAGACATCGAGGACGACGATCTGGAAGAAGAAGATCTGGAGAACAAGTCCCTCATTCCCGAGGACAAGACCGGAGTCAAGATGCCTCTTCCCGCAGCTCCCGCTCCCGCAAAGCCTCAGACCTCGCAGAGCGCTTCGGCCGGCGGCAGCTCCAGGACCCAGAGCGTGACTTCAAGGCTTACCGCCAAAGATATCAAGCTGGTGGTGATGGAGCCCCAGAGCTTCGACGAGAGTCCCAGACTGGTTGACCTGCTCAAGGCCAAGAAGCCGGTCATCATCAATCTGGAGAACCTTGAGACCGAGGTCGCAAGAAAGATCTTCGACTTCCTCAGCGGGGCGACCTACGCCCTCAACGGCAACGTGCAGAAGATCGCCAACAACATCTTCGTTTTCGCTCCCGAGAACGTTGACGTTACCTACAACAACGGAGCCAAGGCTTCGGAACAGCCTCCCGTCAAGAGCCCCTGGGCCAGGTAGCGAGCCATGCTTCCCAGCGAGATACAGGGAAAAAGCTTCAGCCGCGCGGTGAGAGGCTATAAGGATGAAGAAGTCGACCAGTTCCTCGAGCTTTTGGCCGACGAGTTTTCGTCCCTTTTGAGCGAGAACGACAGCCTTAAGATGGAAGTCCAAAGGCTTAAGCTGGAATCCGAAGACCAGAACAGAAGGATCAGCAACTACAAGGTGCAGGAAAGCTCCATAGCTTCCACCCTCGAAGCCGCCAAATCCCTGATGAGCGACATCTCGGCCAGCGCCGAGAAAAGGGCCGAGATACTTATCAAAAACGCCGAGCTCGACGCCGAGATCAAGGAGAGGCAGGCAATGGACGCGGTCCAGAGGCTTAAAGAAGAAGAGCAGAGCTTAAGCGAGAGGGTGAACCTCATAAGGACCCGCTTTAAAAGCCTGCTCGAGGCGGAGCTTGCCCGCTTCGACAGCCTTTCCGACGAGCTCTTCGGAATGTCCGAGGCAGGCGCCCCCGATCTTCTGGATCACAGCCGCACCGCCGACATAGAGATCGCTTCCGATCCCATACTCGAAGAGCTCGACGCTCTTTCGGAGCCGGTCAAAAAGCCCGATCCCTCTCGCACCCTGCACAATTACAGGAGACCTCAGTAGTGTTTTTTGCCATAGGGATAATAAGCGTAGCCCTTGACGTGTACACCAAGAGGCTGGTGGAGGCGTCGATGGTCCTCGGCGAGACCAGGACTCTGATCCCGGGCCTTTTGGATCTGCACTTTCTTCAGAACTACGGGGCTGCCTACAGCATACTCCAGAACAAGATCGATTTCCTTCTGGTCTTCACGGCTTTCCTGCTTTTGGGCATAGCGGCGTACTACGCGCTGAAGCGCAAGAGCCTGAAATTCATGGAAAAGCTGTGCTTAAGCCTCATCTTCGGAGGAGGCTGCGGCAACTTCATCAGCAGGGCAACGGCGGGCTGCGTCACCGATTTTCTGGACATACACATAATACCGGTCTTCAACGTGGCGGATATCTGCGTCACGGGAGGCTGCTTTCTCCTGATATTCTATTATTTCTTTGTCGAGGGGAAAAAGTCCCGGGATCCCGAAAAGGAACCCGGGGCCTCGGAAGTCCCCGAAGGAGAATCCCGGGATGAGCGGGGAGAACATATTTGAATTTGTCATTGACGAAGAGCACGCTGGGCTCAGGGCCGACAGCGTGCTTTCCGATTTGATGGAGGATGTTTCTAGAAGCTACATACAAAAGCTCATAGCTTCGGGCTGCGTGAGCCTTAACGGAAAGCCCATGAGCTCAAAAAAGGAGAAGCTCTCCGCGGGGGTCAGGGTGAGCCTTGCCCTGCCCGAAGAGCAGCCCTGCGAAGCTGTCCCCGAAGACATCCCCCTCGAAACAGTCTACGAAGACGATGACCTCATAGTCGTGAACAAGCCCAAAGGCATGGTGGTCCATCCGGCCGCCGGAAACCTGTCGGGCACTTTGGTCAACGCTCTTCTGTTCCACTGCGGCAGCCTTTCCCTCATCAACGGGGTGAGAAGGCCCGGAATAGTCCACCGCATAGACAAGGACACCTCGGGGCTTCTGGTGTGCGCAAAGAGCGACGCGGCCCACAAGGGGCTTTCGGAGCAGCTGGCAGAGCACAGCGTCACCAGGCGCTACAGGGCGGTGGTCTTCGGAAGGCTGAAAGATGAAGAGGGCAGGATCGACGCCCCCATAGGGAGGGACCCCAAAAACCGCCTCCGCATGGCAGTCGTATCTTCCGGGAAAGACGCCGTCACCAATTACAGAGTCCTTGAGGAATTCAGCGGCTTTACCGAGATCGAGGCCAGGCTCGAGACCGGCAGGACCCATCAGATCAGGGTCCACATGGCAAGCCTCGGCCATCCGCTCCTGGGCGACACCGTCTACGGGCCCGCCAAGCAGCCCTATAAGCTGAACGGCCAGATGCTCCACGCCGGCATACTGGGATTCGTCCATCCGGTGACCGGGCAGTACATGGAATTCCACGCCGATCCCCCCGAAGAATACGTCAGGACCATTGAAAAGTTAAGGCACAGGTAAGGAGGAAATCATGGAAAAGAAAAGCTTCAAGCCCTCGACGATGCTCTACCCGCTGCCCGCCGTTATGGCAAGCTGCGGCACCATGGAGGAATCCAACATCATCACCATAGCCTGGACCGGAATAATATGCTCCGACCCTCCCAGGACCTACATAAGCATAGCGAAGCAGCGCTATTCCCACGATATAGTCGAAAACAGCGGTGAATTCGTCATAAACCTTACAAACGCGGATCTCGCGAGGGCGACCGATCTCTGCGGCTGCACCACCGGCGCCAGGGTCGACAAGTTTAAGGAAGCGGGGCTCACCAAAGCCGCCGCCGATATCGTAAGCTGCCCCATGATAGCCGAAGCCCCGGTTAACCTGGAGTGCAGGGTCTTCAAGGTCGAAAGGCTGGGGAGCCACGACATGTACATGGCGGATATCCTTGCGGTCCATGTAAACGAAGACCTGCTGGACGAAAACGGCCGTATCTGCCTTGAAAAGGCCGGGCTAATTGCCTACAGCCACGGTTTTTACTACGGGCTTGGGAGCGGGGATCTGGGCCGCTTCGGATGGTCGGTCATGAAGCCTAAGACCAAAAAACGCATAAACAGGGAAAAGGCAGCCAAAGCCGGTCAAAAGCGGAAGTAGCCAGTTTTAATGTTTATAATAAAGACGAATGCCCTTCCAATTTGTGTGTGCTAACTGTTTTTCAGCGAAGAATTCGGCCATAACTGTTAGGAGAGAATAATTGTAGAAAAGACAGACATTTGCGCCCCCTGAAAAAGATTTTATTGCGGTCATTTATCCAATATAATGTAATCAGGATAGATAATAGATACTCATAAAGAAAGGGGCACATATGGCCGAAAACATTTTCAGTCCTGCGATGCTTAAATCTGTTGAGGATCAGATTACCGAGCACCTGATTCAGGCCGTCGTCGACGGCAGGCTTCAGCCCGGCGACCGGCTGGTCGCCTCGGATATGGCAGCCCAGTTCGGCGTCTGCCGGTCTACCATAGTTTCAGTAATGCAGCTGCTCTCGGCCTACGGCATAGTCCAGACCAAGAGAGGTCCCAGAGGCGGCTCATACATAAAGGAGTCCCCCCTCGACGACGCCTTCAGGAAGCGTTTCGGGGCGCGGGTACCGTCGCCCGAGATCATTGCCAAGTCCATCACGCTCGAGGAATTCTGTGGTTTCAGGGAGACCCTGGAGACCGCCGTCTGTATATCCTGCATGGAGAATTTCGCGAAAGATCCCGATTCCGAGATCAAATCACTGTTATGCCAGAATGTTCAGGACGCCATCAGCGGAAAGCTTCTCCCCGACAATTACAACGTGGCTTTCCACACCCTGCTGGCCAGCGCCTGCGGAAACACCCTGCTTGCCAGGGGAGTCGAATCCCTCGACAGCGTGGTGCTCAGCGTTCTTGAGAGCATTAAACCGCCCGAAGAGAACAGATCGAGAGGGATCAAGCAGCACAAGCTCATACTCGACGCCATCATATCGGGCGACGAAGAGGCCATAAGAAAGCACGTTAAAGAGCACATAAACCTCTTCAGGGACGCGCCCGGAGTCGAGCTCAAGTTTGCCGAAAACTGAAGATATAAGCATCATCAAAGCGCTCCGCTGAAAAGCGGGGCGCTTTTACTTGAAGCGGGGACTTGTTCATGGTTTAATCAAATAAAAGACCCATGAGGATAAAGGAGGTTCAACATGGACAGTATCAGAAAGCTCACCATCCTTCATTCCAACGACATGCACGGAGACTTCCTCCCGGCAGAAAAGGACGGTCTCAAGACCGGAGGCCTGAGCCTGCTCTCGGGCTACGTGAACAAGGTAAGGGCGGAGAAGGAGAACGTCATATACGCCGTCGCGGGAGATATGTTCAGAGGCTCCATCATAGATTCGGAATACCAGGGCCTTTCCACCATAGATCTGATGAATAATCTGAGGCCCGACGTCGCCGCCATAGGAAACCACGAGGTCGACTACGGCCTGGCCCATCTGCTCTTCCTGGAGAAATGCGCTCGCTTCCCCATAGTCAACGCCGACCTCTTTGTCACCATGAACAACGCCAGGCTCTTCACTCCCTATATAAACATAGAGGTCGGGGGCATGAAGATAATGTTCATAGGCATACTCACCAGCGAGGTGCTGGCTTCGACCAGGGCCGAGAAGATCATAGGCAGCTTCATAGACATAAGGCAGGCGGCCAGGGAAGTCGGAATTATCTGCGACAACTACCGCACCGTCCACACCGACATGACCGTGCTGCTGACCCACATAGGTTATGAAAAGGACAGGGAGCTGGCGGCTCTTCTGGACCCCGACTGGGGCATAGACATGATAATCGGAGGCCATTCCCACACGTTCATGGACGCTCCCGATTTCGTCAACGGAGTGCCCATAGTGCAGGCGGGCACCGGCACCTCCGTCATAGGCCAGATCGACCTTCAGTACGACACCGAGGCCAAAAAGATCGCGGCTTTCAAGTGGAAGACCGTCCCCATCAACGAGAATACCTCTGAGGAAGACCCCATAATGGCCGATCTTCTGGACAGCTACC
>JAEEGL014492213.1_pt1 | contig 16506 bp, 14 predicted proteins | sample 9134231 | NCBI WGS metagenome assembly JAEEGL01 (sample SAMN16246548, study PRJNA631951) | gut metagenome | biome: gut microbiome; feature: rumen; material: fiber-attached | host: Bos | place: Iran: Karaj | collected 2018-10
CCTGTGTGAACGTCCGTCTCGAGAACGGCCGTCCGGTATGGGGAGAGAACTGCACCCACTGCATGGCCTGCCTCTCGTCCTGCCCGAAGGAGGCCATCGAGTACCGCGGCAAGACCGAGGGCAAGCGGCGCTACCACTTCCCGAAGCCGGAGCGCGGCGTACAAGGCAAAACCATGCATGAGGAAACGGAAAGGAGCGGTCATATGAAAGTCGTTTTGGCGGGCGCCTTCGGACACCTGGGCGCCGACATCCTGCGCGAGCTGGTCCGTCAGGGCTGCGAGGTCGTGGCCACGGGACGCACGATCCGCCGTCCGAAGGACTGCGAGGGCGGCTATGACGCCGTCGCGGCGGACATGCAGGACCCCGCGAGCCTGCGCGGTCTGTGCGAGGGCGCGGACCTCGTGATCTCCACCGTGGGCCTGACCAAGGCCAGCGCGGAGGTAAGCTGCTACGACGTGGACTATCAGGGCAACATGAACCTGCTGGAGGAGGCCAGGCGCGCGGGCGTGAAGCAGTTCGCCTACGTCTCCGTGCTCAAGGCCGACGGCAACCCCTCCGTGCCGATGCTCGACGCGAAGGCCAAGTTCGAGGAAAAACTCAAGACCAGCGGCCTCGGCTGGGTCATCTTCCGTCCGAGCGGATACTTCTACGACATCGCCAAGGTCTTCATGCCGATGATCGAAAAGGGCAAGGTCACGCTGCTCGGCGACAAGGCGGTGCACTGCAACGTCGTCGACACGCCGGACTTCGCCGCCTTCATCGTCGAACACATGAACGACAAGGGCAAGCTCTACAACGTCGGCGGCAAGGAGACCTGGAGCTACGAGGAGTTGGCGAGGATGTTCTTCGCCGCCGCCGGCAAGGAGCCGAAGATCAGCCGCGCGCCCGTGTGGCTCTTCGACGTGCTGGCCTGGGTCAACAAGAAGAAGAAAAACGGCAAGGAGGCCATCATCCGCTTCTCGAAATGGACGCTGACCGAGGAGATGGTCGGAGACACGATCGTGGGCGACGCCAGCTTTGCCGAATACATCAAAAGCTGCTACAGGAGCTGAGCGAGGCATGAACGAACGGATCTTTGCCGCCGCCGCCGCGCGCTTTCCGCTGCGCGAGCGGGATATCGGCGCGTTCGCGCACATCCGCGGCCGGGGCATGACCTTCGAGGTCAAGGCCTACGAGGCCCCCGGCGCGGGGAGCCTGTGTCTGATGGAGATGCGGGCCATGGCCGGGCTGATGAACATGGAGACGGCGGTGTTCTCGCCCACCGGGCTGGACGGGCCGCTCTTCAGCATGGACGCGATCTCGGCCATGGGCCGGGACACGCTGCTGCTCGAGCTCTACGACACCACGCTCTCCCACCCGGACTACGCCGCGCTCGAGGAGATCAGGGCGCGGTATGCCGCGCTGCCGGGCTACGACCCGGGCGAGCACTGGTACGACTCGATGCGTCTGGCCGTGTCGGACTATAAGCGGGGACGCAGGGCCTTCGGCGCGTACGATCCCTGCGTGCGGGACTTCGCGCAGCGCTATTTCGCGCTGCTCGCCGCCGGAGCGCGCTGTGACGAGACGGAAAAGAAAAAGCAGAACGCCGTCTTCGTCGACGGCCTGATCCAAAACGGAGGCCCGGCTGTGGATCAGTTCCGCAAAATGCTGGGCGGGGAGGCCGCGGCGGACTTCCTGCACAAGGTCATGTTCCGCACCTGAAGTGATCCCGCAAGGAAAAAAGAGGCGCCCCGGGGACGGCCGTCCCCGGGGCGCCTTTCGCGCCTCTTCAGATCCAGTCGCCGGCGCTCTGGCGGCAGAGGGTGATGAAGTCCAGCACGGCCGGGGCGTGATAGCCCTTTTCGAGAAAGGCCACGGCCAGCGTGCCGGTCGTGTCGTCCGCGGGCAGCGGCAAAAGGTCGATCTCCGCGCTGTCGGCGGCGTGCAGCGTGTTGAGGAACAGCTCCGGATAAACCGTGACGCCCATGCCCCGCTCGGCAAGGGCGAAGGCCGTTTCGATATTCTCCGTCTCCAGCAGCACCTCGGGCATGAAGTCCTTCTTCTCCGTATAGGAATCGAATATCGAGCGGATGCGGTTGCCGGACTTGAGCAGGATGAAGGGGCAGCCGCGCAGCGCGTGGATATCCGTCTCGCGGCGGCCCTCCCGGCGCAGCTCCGCCGCGGCCTCCGCGCCGAAAACGCGTTCGGTCATCGCGCGCGGGCAGGCGAGGAACATACGCTCCTGCAGCAGAGGATAGACAACGGCGCCGCTCACGTCGATCGGCGCGTAGCCCAGCACGACGTCGATCTCGCCGGAGGCGAGCCACTCGTTGAGCTTCTGGTGATTGCCCTCCATCAGGCTGATCTCCACCTGCGGATGGCCCTCGCGAAAGCGGGGCAGCAGCCGCGGCAGGATCGCGCGGCCGCAGGTGTAGGAGATGCCCAGCCGCAGCCGTCCGCGGCGGCGGTCGGAGATCTCGCCCGTCTCGCGCAGGATCTCCTGCTCGAGCGAGCAAATGCGCTGCGCCAGCAGATACAGCCGCTCGCCGGCGTAGGTCAGCTTCAGCTCTCCCCCGCGCTCGAACAGGGAAACGCCCAGCTCCTCCTCGAGCTTGGCGATATGGCCCGAGAGCGACTGCTGCGAGATATAGAGCTTCTGCGCCGCGCGGGTGATATTTTTTTCCTCCGCCGCGCGCAGGAAATACTGCAGATTGCGAAAATTCATGCCCGACACCCCCCTGCCGCATCTTACCACAGTCTTTTCCCTGTGGCAAGAGCAAGGGAAAAGGTGTTGGTCTTTTTCCTGTAAATGGTGTTTAATGGTGCTGCATCCGCCCGGCGGAGCGGCGCGCGCAAGGCGGCGCCGCGCACGGGCCAAAAGGAGGATCTGTCGTGTACGGACGAAAGAAACTCGTGATCGAGGAAAAATGGTGCAAGGGCTGCGGGATCTGCGCCGCCTTCTGCCCCAAGCAGATCTTGGAGATCAGAAAAGAGAAGGTCGCCGTGAAGGACGGGGAACAATGTATTTCCTGTGGGCTGTGCGAGCTGCGCTGCCCGGATTACGCGATCTATCTGGTGAACATGGAAGAATGAAAGGGGGAGAGAGGACATGGCGAAAACTGTACTGATGCAGGGCAACGAGGCCGCCGTCGAAGGCGCCATCGCCGCCGGGATGCGCTTTTTCGCGGGCTATCCCATCACTCCCTCCACGGAGATCGCCGAGGGCTGCGCCCTCCGGCTGCCGCAGGAGGGCGGCAAATTCATCCAGATGGAGGACGAGATCTCCTCCATCGCGGCGATCCTGGGCGCCTCCGCCGCCGGGATGAAGGCCATGACGGCCACCTCCGGCCCGGGCTTTTCGCTGATGCAGGAGAACATCGGCTACGGCGCGATGGCTGAGATCCCCTGCGTGATCGTGGACGTGCAGCGCAGCGGTCCCTCGACCGGGCTGCCGACCAGCCCCTCGCAGGGCGACTACATGCAGGCGAGGTGGGGCACCCACGGCGACCACCCGGTGATCGCGCTCTCGCCCTCGTCGGTGAAGGAGACCTATACGCTGATCATCCGCGCCTTCAACCTGGCGGAGAAATACCGCACGCCGGTGATCTTCCTCATGGACGAGATCGTCGGCCACATGCGCGAGGGCGTCGAGCTGCCCGACCCGGGCAGCCTGATCATCAACCAGCGGAAGATGAGCTTCCACGATGGAGCGAACAAGCAGTGCTACTTCGTGCCCGAGGGGGGATACGTCCCCGCGATGAAGCCCTTCGGCCAGGGCGAGCGCTACAACATCACGGGCCTGGCGCACGACGTGTCCGGCTTCCCGGTCAACTCCAACGAGATCGCCGGCAAGCTGGTGGGACGGCTGCTCGACAAGGTCGAGAAGAACGCGGACGACATCTGCCGCGTCGAGGAGGTCGAAATGGACGACGCCGAGACGGCGATCGTCTGCTTCGGCGGCACGGCCCGCGCCGCGATGGAGGCGCTGGGCGCGGCGAGAGCCGCGGGCAGGAAGGTCGGCCTGTTCCGGCCCGTCACGGTCTGGCCCTTCCCGGAGAAGCAGCTCAAAGCCCGCCTGCCGCAGCTCAGAAGCATCCTCATGGTCGAGCACAACCACGGCCAGATGCTCCTCGAGGTGCAGCGCGCCGCCGCCGGAGCGCTGCCGATCGGCTTCCTCGGCCGCATCGACGGCACCGTGATCTCCCCGGCCGATATCCTGGCCAAGCTTGACGAAATGGAGGAAAGCCGCCATGCCGAGTGATCTTGTCCATCTGTACATGCGCATCGACCATCTGCCGCAGATCTGGTGTCCCGGCTGCGGCAACGGCGTTATCATGCGCGACGTCGCCGTCGCGATCGACGAGCTGATCCACGACGAGGAAAAGCCCATCAACCGCGAGGATGTCGTCATCGTCTCCGGCATCGGCTGCTCGTCCCGCGCGGCCGGCTATCTCGACTTCAACTCCATCCACACGACGCACGGCCGGGCGATCGCCTTCGCCTCCGGCATCAAGATGGCCAACCCGAAGCTGCACGTCATCGTCCTCACCGGCGACGGCGACTGCTCCGCCATCGGCGGCAACCACCTGATCCACGCCGCGCGGCGCAATCTGGGGCTGACGGTCATCTGCTTCAACAACGACATCTACGGCATGACGGGCGGGCAGTACTCGCCCACCACGCCCAACGGCGACAGGGCCACGACCGCGCCCTACGGCAACGTGGACCGGCCCTTCGACATCGCCAACCTCGCCTCCGGCGCGGGCGCGTCCTTCTCCGCGCGCGGCGACGTCTACCACGCGCGCGAGACCATCGACATCATCAAGCAGGCCATCCAGCACAAGGGCTTCTCGCTGGTGGACGTGTATTCGATCTGCCCGACCTACTACGGACGCAAGAACAAAAAGGGCGACGCGGTCGAGATGCTGAAATGGCAGAAGGAGAACCTTGTCCCGACGGGGCGGTATTACAGCATGAGCGAGGAGGAGCGCGCGGGCAGGAAGCTCATCGGCATCCTCTCGTTCAACGACTATCCCGAGTACACCGAGGAATACGCCAAGATCATCGCCGCCTGCCGCAAGGGCAAGAAGAAGTGAGGGACGCGACAATGGAGAACAAACGGTATGAGATGCGCCTGGCCGGCTCCGGCGGGCAGGGCGTGATCCTGGCGAGCGTCATCCTCGCCGAGGCCGCGGTCGTCGCCGGGCTGCACACCGTGCAGTCCCAGGCCTACGGGCCCGAGGCGCGCGGCGGCGTCAGCAAGGCCGAGACCATCATCAGCCATGAGCAGATCTGGTATTCCAAGGTCACGCGGCCGGATTTCCTGCTGGCGCTGACCCAGGCCTCGCTGGACGCCTATACGAAGACCCTCGCGCCCGGCGCGGTCGTCATGATGGACGACTCGCTCGAGCGGCCGGCGCTTGCGGAGGACGTGCGCGTGATCGCGGTCCCCATCCTGCGCACCGCGAAGGAGGTCGTCGGCAAGGCCTTCACGGCGAACATCGTCGCCCTCGGCGCGATCAACGCCGCGCTGCGGCTCTTTGACGACGACTGCCTGCTCGAGGCCGTGCGCCGCCATATCCCGGCCGGGACCGAGGAGATCAACAAAAGGGCGCTCGACGCGGGCGCCGCGCTGATCGCCCCCGCGCAGGAGTGAGCGGCATGGAGCTTGAAAAGCGCCTGCGCTGCAGGGAACTGGAAGAAAAGCTCGTCGGCGCCGACGAGGCCGCCGCGCTGATCGGGGACGGCATGACCGTCGCCGTCAGCGGCTTCACGCCCGCGGGCTGCCCCAAGGCCGTGCCGCTCGCTCTGGCCGGGCAAGTCGGGAGCGGGAAAAGAAAAGTAAAGCTCACGCTGCTCTCCGGCGCCTCGACCGGCGAGGAGCTCGACAGCGCGTGGGCGGAGTGCGGCGTCATCGCGCGCCGCGCGCCCTATATGACGAGCAGGGCGCTGCGCGCCGCCGTCAACGGCGCCGCGGAGGAGGAGATCGCCTATTACGACCTCCATCTCGGCGAGTTCGCGCAGAACGCGCGCTACGGCTTCTTCGGCAGGATCGACGTCGCCCTCGTCGAGGCCGCGGCGATTACCGAAGAGGGGGACATCGTCCCGACCACGGCGCTCGGCTGCTCGCAGACCTGGATCGACCTGGCCGAAAAGGTGATCGTCGAGCTGAACCTCACCCAGCCCGCCGCGCTCGAGGGCTTCCACGACGTGTACCGCATGTCCGATCCCCCGCGGCGCGAGCCCATCCCGCTGACCGCGCCCGGGCAGCGCATCGGCAGGCCGTATCTGAGCTGCCCGAAGGAAAAGATCGCCGCCGTGGTCGTGAGCCGCTGCGAGGAAAAGCCGCGGCCCTTCCCGCCCGCCGACGCGGTCTCCGAGGCCATCGCGCGCAACATCGTGGGCTTCCTGCTCGGGGAGAAGGCGGCCGGCCGCCTCTCGGCCGACCGCGTGCCGCTGCAGAGCGGCGTCGGCGCGGTGGCGAACGCCGTGCTGATCGGCCTGAAGGACTCCCCGCTCGAGCATCTGAGCTTTTATTCCGAGGTCATGCAGGACGGCATCCTCGATCTGATCGACGCCGGCAAGGCGGACTTTGCTTCGGCGACCTCGCTGTCGCTGTCGAAGGAGGGGCTCGCGCGGCTCTTCGCGGATCTCGAGCGCTACCGCGGCAAGCTGGTGCTGCGCGATTCGGAGATCTCCAACAGCGCGGAGGTCATCCGCCGCCTGGGCGTGATCGCGATGAACACCGCCGTCGAGGCCGACATCTACGGCAACGTCAACTCCTCGCAGATGAACGGCACGACGGTCTACAACGGCATCGGCGGCTCGGGCGACTACGCGCGGAACGCCTCGGTCTCGATCTTCATGACGCCCTCCGTCGCGAAGGGCGGGAAGATCTCCTGCATCGTGCCGATGGTCACGCACGCGGACCACAGCGAGCACGACGTGGACGTGCTCGTGACCGAGCAGGGCTGCGCCGATCTGCGCGGCCTCAGCCCGAAGGAGCGCGCGCGGCGGATCATCGAAAACTGCGCGCACCCGGATTACCGCGCGGCGCTGCGCGCCTATTTCGACGCGGCCTGCGCCGCCACGCACGGCGCGCAGACCCCGCAGCTTCTGGAAAGCTGCTTCGCCTTCCATAAAAACCTTGCCCTCCGCGGCAGCATGCTCGCGGGGGAGAACGGGGAGGAGTGAAAACCATGCTGAATTTTGCAAGCTACATGGAGATGCTCATGCTGATCTGCTTCGGCGCGTCCTGGCCGATCAACGTCTCCAAGGCCTGGCGGGCCCGCAGCACGAAGGGCATCAGCGTGCTGTTCTACTGTCTGATCCTGCTGGGCTATCTGGTCGGCATCGCGGCCAAGCTGGCGCTGATCGCCTATTACGCCCCCGCCCCCTGGTATGAGACGGTGCACTGGTACGTGATGTTCTTCTACGTGCTGAACACGCTGATGGTGTCCGCCGGCGTCGCGATCTACTTCCGCAACCGCGCGCTGGAGAAAAAGGAGCGGTAAGAAAGACCGTGCCGGCGCGCCGGAGGCGGACCGCCCGCAGGGCGCCGAAGGCATACAGGGCTGCTTTTTTCAACATTCAAATTACAAAAATGACGGCGTTTTGTGATGGACAGAACGCCGCCTTTTGTTTTATAATAAAGGCATCCTCAAAAAAACAAATCAAGGAGGCCTCTATGAAAAGATTTCTTTCTCTGCTCCTGCTCATCGCGATGGTCTTCACGCTCTTTTGCGGCGCGGCCTTCGCGGACGACGCGTCTGCGCGCAGCGCCGACGTGGTAATCCTCTTCACCAGCGACGTCCACTGCGGCGTCGACCAGGGCTTCGGCTATGCCGGCCTGGCGGCGGTCCGCGACTATCTGGTCAAGAAGGGCGACTCCGTGATCCTTGTCGACAACGGCGACAACATCCAGGGCGAGCCGATCGGCACCATGACCAAGGGCCAGGCCCTGGTCGATCTGATGGGCCAGATGGGCTACAGCATCGCGATCCCCGGCAACCACGAGTTCGACTACGGCATGGATCAGTTCCTCGCGCTGGCCAAGAAGTCGAAGGTCGAGTATATCAGCTGCAACTTCAACCGCGAGGGCGAGCTGGTGTTCAAGCCCTACGTGATCCGCTCTCTCGGCGGAGCGAAGGTGGCCTTCGTCGGCGTGACCACGCCCAAGACCCTGACCTCCTCCACGCCGCGCTACTTCCAGAATGAGAACGGCGAGTTCATCTACGGCTTCTTCCAGGACGAGACCGGCGAGGGCGTGTACAACGCCGTGCAGAAGGCCGTCGACGCCGCGCGCGCCGAGGGCGCCGACTATGTGGTCGTCATGGGCCATATGGGCGACGAGGAGGAGTGCCACCCCTGGACCTACTCCGACGTGATCGCGAACACGACCGGCATCAACGCCTTCCTCGACGGACACAGCCATGACACCAACCAGGTCGTCATGAAGAACAAGGACGGCGAGGACGTGCTGCGCTCCGCCTGCGGCACCAAGCTCTCCTGCATCGGCTGGTGCCGGATCGCGAAGGACGGCAAGATCACGACCGGCCTGTACACCTGGAACAACAGCGGCTCCGCGCCCGAGATGCTGGGCCTGCAGAACAAGATGGCCAAGGCCGTCAAGGCCGCCGGCGCGAAGCTGGACAAGAAGCTCAAGGAGGTCGTGGCCAGCTCCGCGGTGCTGCTGACCGTCAATGATCCCACGGCCGTCGACGACAACGGCAAGCCCATCCGCATGGTCCGCCGCGCCGAGACCAACCTGGGCGACCTGTGCGCCGACGCCTACCGCATCCAGTCCGGCGCCGACGTCGCCTTCGTCAACGGCGGCGGCGTGCGCGCGAACATCCCCGCGGGCAAGATCACGCTCAGCAACATCCTCTCGGTCCATCCCTTCGGCAACGCCATGTGCGTGATCGAGGTCAAGGGCCAGCAGATCCTCGACGCGCTCGAGTGGGGCGCCCGCAAGGTGCCCGGCGAGAACGGCGGCTTCCTGCAGGTCTCCGGTCTGAGCTATGAGATCCACAGCTACCTGCCCGATCCCTGCAAGGCGGACGAGGCGGGCTTGTTCACCGGCATCGAGGGCGAGCGCCGCGTGCAGAACGTCCTCGTCGGCGGCGAGCCCATCGATCCCGAGGCGACCTACACCCTGGCCAGCCACGACTACATGCTGCTCAACAACGGCGACGGCTACACCATGTTCGCCGGCGCGAAGCTGCTGCAGGATCGCGTCAAGCTCGACAACCAGGTGCTGATCGACTACATCACCGAGTCCCTCGGCGGCGTGATCGGCGAACAGTATGCCGAGCTCACCGGCGCGGGCCGCATCGTCATCGTCGAAGCGCAGCCCTGATACTGATATCTAATAGAAATCTCGGATTCTTTCCGGCCGGAATCGCGCCATGCTTCCCTGACCATATATGTCCAGTATGCTCAGCGGGCTTCGCCTTGCCTGGCACAATTCTGCCTCGGAAATCATGTTCGACCTTTCCGTCGGAAATCAGAATGAGCATCCCCCATTCGAAAAAAAAAGACCGGGAACACGAAAGCGTTCCCGGTCTTTTGCCTGCCCAAAGCCTACTTCATGCGCAGCGCGTTCTCGCGCCTCCAAAGCTGATCGAAGGCAAAGCCCGTTACCTTTTCGCACACGGCGATCTCCTCCGGCGCGGTCGGACTGGCGTCCTCGCCCCTGCGGCGGGCGATCTCCCGGCGGATCACGGCGAACTCCTCTTTGTTCATCGGGAACCGCCGCGTGAAGACGATCGTGATGAGGCACAGCAGCACCGGCACGAAGATATAGATCAGAGCGATGCCCCGCTGCGTGGCGGCGGCCTGCCGCGCGCCGGCGGAAGCGATCGTCTCGTCATAGCCCACCATCGACAGCAGCACGCCGATGATAAACACGCTCAGCCCCGCGCAGATCTTGCGGATAAAGGTCGCCATGCCGGAGCAGACGCCGGGACGGTTGATCGAGGTGATCAGCTCGTCCACGTCCGCCATGTCCGCGAGGATCGCGTAGATCGTCGTGGAGGAGCCCGCCATGCCCAGACCGATGATGAAGGTCAGGCTGAGAATGACGGGAAAGCTGGCGCCCTCGTGGGAGAAGGCCAGCATCGCGAGTGTGGCGGCGATGCGCACCGGGAAGCCGATGAGGATCGGCATCTTCTTGTTGGTCCTGGCCATGATCGGATTGAAGATCAGCATGCCGATGAACTGGGAAATGAGGATCACGCCCATCAGCAGGGTGAAGCGGTTCCCGCCGTATGCGTTGAGCGTCTCGTCCACATAGTATACCGCAAGGCCTGTGACGAAGTCCGTGGCCGCCTGGCCGAAGATGAATATCAGGATGAACAGACGGAAGCAGCGGCTCCTGTACACGGTGAAGGACTGCGTGAAGCTCTCGCGCAGGCTGACGCGGACGAGGGGCTTCTGCTTTTCCCAGGTGCCGAAGAAGGTCATCAGGATCGCGATGCAGAAGATGATCCCGAAGATGAAGGCCACAATCAGATAGCGGCTGCTGTCCGTGTTGTCGGTGATGATCAGCGTGGACAGGAGCGCCGCGATGATGTTGCCGAAGGCCGAGAAGGCCATGCGCACGCTGGTGTAGCGCCCGCGCAGGGTGTAGTCGTCCACCATGTCGGGCAGCAGCGCGTTGTAGGGCACCATCACGATCGTGAAGCCCGTGGAGAAGAGCATATACATCAGCATGTAGAAGATGTACTTCAGCGCCATGTCGGCCTGGGGCAGCGGCACCCACATCAGGATGAAGGTGATCGCCGAGACGATGCTGCCGATCAGGATGTAGAAGCGCTTCGAGCCGAAGCGCGAGCGCGTGCGGTCGGTGACGTTGCCCATGACCGGGTCGGTCACGGCATCCCAGACCTTGCCGATGAGCGGGATCGAGCCCGCCAGCGCGGGCGGCATGCCCAGCGCCTTGGTCAGAAACACGGTGAAAAAGGTGCCGATGACGACAAAGGCGCCGCCGCCGTAAATGTCCGCGGCGCCGTAGGCGCAGCGGGACAGAAAGATGTGCTCGCGGTCTTTTTTCATATCTGCCTCCTCCTGTTTTTGCGGACGAACTATCCATAAAATACCACATCCGGCGCGCGTATACAAGCCGCGCGGCGCGAAAAAAGACCGGCCCGCCTGTTCGGCGGGCCGGTCCTTCCGTTTTTTACGCTTCCTTCGTGCGGATGCGGATGCTCCCGAGGATCTCGCGGAGATCCTCGCTTTCGGCGAGCTGCTCGATCGTTTTGTCGCAGCCCTGCGCCTTGAGCAGCGTGAGCAGCAGATAGCTGTACTCGTCCACGCCCAGGCAGAAGCAGACGCCGTCGCCCTCGCGGTAGCGGAAGCCCGCGGCGCCGCCGAAGCTCTCGCGCGCGAAGCCGGAATACTTCCCCTCCGCCGCGGCGGCGATGAACGCGAGATCCTCGTCCTTGAAGTAGGAGGCGTATTCGATCTGCATCGCGAAGTCCTCGCCGGTGAGCACGGCGACGTGCGAATCGCTCGAATAGCTGAGGAAATCCTCGCCGATCACGTCGAAGCCGAAGCGGAGCGCGTCATAGTCGAGCGACACCTCCACGGTCCGGGCGTCCTTGAAGCCGGAGACGAAGCTGTATTCGCCAGTCTTCATCTGCTTCTCGCGCGGCGCGGCCGGCTTTTTTTCGGCCGGGGCGCTCTTCGCCGGGCCGTCCCCGCCCTTTTTTCTCAGCAGCAGCGCCGCGGCCGCGGCGGCGCCGACGGCCAGCAGGCCCAGGGGCGCGATCATTTTCCGTTTGTCCATAGCGATCCCTCCGTCAGATAGTTGTCTCTACTATATCACGGCCTGCGGGAAATGTAAATCTCAGTCCTTCGTCTCGGGGCTCCGCGCGGCGGCCTGGGCGGCGGCCTGGGCGGCGAACTTCTTTTCCCGCTTCTCCTTCGCGCGGCGGCGGCCGCGGCGGATCAGGACGACGGCGAGCACGACGATCGCGGCCAGGAGCAGCAGCGCGGGCAGCGCCTCAAGCAGCCACAGCAGCAGGTCGCGGAAGAACACGCCGACGCTCTTGAGTCCGCGGCTCAGCGCCAGGCCGAGCTGCTCGCCGAAGGAGGCCTTCGCCTCGGGCGTGTAGATCTCCACCTCCTGCAGGGACAGGGAGATCGTGCTGTAGCTGACCTGGCGGTCCCAGTTCGTCAGCGTGGACTGCAGGCTCTCGATGCGGTAGCGCACGTCGGACAGCTGCGCCTGGATCTCCAGCATGTCGGAGACCTTGTCGGCCTTCGCCATCATGTCGAGCAGGCTCTGCTCCTGCGTGCGGCAGGCGTCCAGCCGCGCCTGCACGTCGTAATACTGGCTGGTGATGTTCTCGGAATAGGTGTAGCTGTAGGGCACGTTGCCCAGCGCGGAGAGCGAGTTCATCAGCGTGCCGAAATCGCGGCTGGGGATGCGGACGCGGTACTCCGCGCTGCGGGACGAGGCGTAGCCGTGCGAGCTGTTGTAATAGTTGTTGCCGCTGATGCTGCTCGACTCGATAAAGCCGCCGTACTGCGCGATCAGCTCCTCGAGCTTTTTGAGCGAGCCGTCGAAGTCCGTGGTCTCGACGGTGGCGTTGGCCGAATAGATGATCTTGTCCACGGCGATGTCGCCGGGCGCGGGCGCGTCCTCGCGGATGACCGCGCCGGACTCGCTGTGGATGGCGCCGGCGAAGCCGCCGGCGGCGCTCTCCTCCTTGGCGGCGGCGGGAGCGGGATAGGGCTCCTCCATGGGCATCTCCGCCGCGTAGTCGGCGGCGTAGCCGTTATAGGCCGGCGCGGCCTGGGGGCGGGAGGCCGCGCTCTTCGCGGCGGCGCCGCAGCCCGCCAGCGAAAGAAGCAGCACGAGGGCCAGGAGCAGCGATACGGTCTTTTTCATTTTCATGGTCATATCCTCCGTTTTTTCGTTGTGGAAATCTCACTTACGCCCATAAGACGGCGCGCGGCGGGAAAAAGTTCCCGCCGCGCAGAAAAGTTTATTGTTCCCGGGCCTGAAGCTGCCCGCGCCGGGCGTACAGCAGCACGCCGAGCGTGAGGAGGGCCAGCACGAGCGTGGTCGTGACCGCGCCCTCGACGCCGAAAGCGGCGCTGTAAAGGCCGCTGTCGCGCGCGGCCTCCAGATGCAGGAAGGAGCCCTCGGAGACGATGCCGGAATTCGGCAGGCCGAAAAAGATGCTCTGGGAGAAGTTCCAGGCCGTGTGCACGGCGATGCAGAACCACAGGCTTTCGAGCTTGATCATCACGACGCTCAGCGCGAGCCCGAAGGCGGTGACGTTGACGATCGAGAGCACGGTGACGCCAGGGTTGAACAGGTGCAGCGCGCCGAAGAGGAGGGAGTTGACCGCCGCGGCGATCCAGACGTTGTAGCGCTGGCGCAGCGCGCCCATCATGTAGCCGCGCGTCACCAGCTCCTCCGACGCCGACTGGACGCACACGCACGCGAGCGCGGCGAGCAGATAGAGCGGGCGGAACTGTCCGACGGAGAAATGCAGGTCTCCGTGCAGCCAGGCCGCGAGGATGCACAGCGCGTTCATGGCGAAGCCGACGAGCAGCCCCAGCCCGAAGAGCTTCCAGGTGTTGCCGCGGCCCCAGGGCTCCGCCCGGAGGCCGAAGGAGCGGAAAACGGGGCGCTCGCACAGCAGGGTGTAGAGCAGCGCCGTCAGATCGACGCCGATCATGGCCAGGTACATGAAAAGGAACAGCGTCGGGGCGTCGGCGATCCCGAGTCCCCGGGCGAGAAGGCCCGTGAGAAGATCGCCGAGGATCTGGCCGAGGAAAACTATCGCCAGCGCGATCAGGCAGACGGCCCAGATCATGTGCCGGACGGGTCTGCGCCGTTTCCGCGGCGGCTCGGCGGCGCTCCCGCCGGGCAGGGGCGCGTTCGTATGTTCGTCCATGGGTACTCTCCTTTTTGCCGATAGAAATCACCGCCCCGGGAGGGGGCGGTGAAGGAAGCGCGGGATCAGCCGACGAGCTTCGACCAGAAGTGCAGCACGGGCTCGATCCCCTCGGTCTGCGCGGCGAGGAAGTCGCTGACGGCGGTGCTCGTCAGGTCTTCGCGCGCGATCACGCGGCTGTACTGCTCGCCCTCGCCGACGAAGTAGACCAGGTGATAGCCGGCGTAGCCGCTGCTTTCGCCGTAGACGACGGCGACGTCGCCGTGCTCATGGCCGCCGAAGCAGAAGTCGTTGAACTCCTGCACCATCTGGCCGCGGTAGATGTTCTCGTACAGGCCGCCTTTCGTGTTCGAGCCGCTGTCCTCGGAATACTGCTCGGCCAGCGCGGCGAAGCTCTCCTCGCTCTGCTCGCCCGATTCATACTCGGCCTTGATCTCGTTGATCTTCTCCAGCGCGGCCTGCTTGGCCTCGTCGCTGTAGCTGCCGTCCTCGGAGGCGACGGCCTGGATCAGGATGTGGCGGACGCTGACGGTGGGATAGTGGTTGTCGTCGCGCGCGATGAACACGACCACGCTGTAGCCCGAGCCGTCGGAGGCGTCGATCACGCTGACGTCGCCCTCCTTGCGGGCGGCGTCGGTCAGCCACTCGTTCAGATCGCCCAGGCTGCTGCCGGAGACGCGGCTGCGGACGGTGGCGGAGCGGTCGTCGAACTCGGCCTCGATGGCGGCGTTGAGCCGCTCGACCGGATCGTCGATGTCATAGCCGTCCTGATAGGCCATCTCGATGGACTGGGCGGTCATGCGGGCCTCGAGCAGGGTCTGCTCGGTGGGCGCGGCGCTCTGGTCCTCGCCTCCGTCCTCGGCGGGAACGGTCTCGGCGGTCACGAAGAAGGTGGCGTAGTCAAAATAATCGCGGCTGCCCTCGTAGGCGGCGTAGCAGTCCTCCAGCTCCTCGTCGCTGTAGACCAGCGAATCGGAGTAGGCCGAGACGGCCTTGGAGGCCAGGGCGCTGTCCATCGCCATCCTGCGGGCCACGCGGGTGCTCACGCCGGTGCCGTACTGCGCGGCGAGGAAGCGGTTGGCGTTGGGGAAGCCGTAGGATTTGGCCAGCTGTTCAAGAGCGGAAAGGCTCTCGTCCAGCTCGGCGATCTCGCTCTCGTCCAGCTCGATGCCGTTCTCCTCGGCGTACTTTTTCAGCACGGAGACCTGCGTCAGATCGCTTTCGGCCATCTGCAGGAAATAGTCGCGCCAGGTCTTGCCCTCGCCGAGCATGGAGCACTCCTGCGTCTTGAGCGAGCTCACGCCCTGCGTGGTGTCCAGCCCGAAGAGGGAGGCGTAGCTGCCGTACTGGTTGACGAAGCTGGTGTACTGGTTGCCGTAGGAATAGCTCAGCTCCGCGGGGGAATAGCTCTGCGCGCCGACGCTCAGGGCCGTCGTGTACTTGTAGAGGAAGCCGGAGTTGAGCAGGATAATGACGATCAGCAGGATCGCGACCAGGATCGATCCGATCGTCCACTGGCGGCGGCTCTTGGCGGCCTTCTTTTCGGCCTCCTGCCGGGCGAGCATTTTCTTGTCGGTGCCGGCCTCACGCGCGGCCGCGCGGTTTTTTCTTTCGGTAGATGCGCTCATCGGTATTCATCCTTTTTTCGTGTGATACGCGCTTGTCGGAAACAAGCCTTGATATTATAACGCAAAGTCCCGCGCTGTTCAAGAGAAAAGATAAAAAAAGAGCCGCGGGCCGGGGGCATATCTCCGCGCGGCCGGGCATAAGATGAGGGTATGCCGATCAAAGGAGGGCCGAAGGATGGAAAAAGACGTCGACGATCTCGTTTTCGAGGACTGCGAGGCCTTCGTCAGCAGCAGATAGACCGGGGAGCGGAACCGCTCCCCGGTCTGCGTTTCGGCGCGAAGGCGCTTTATGAGGCGGCCTTCATCGACAGGAAGGCGTTGATGAAGCCGTCGAGGTCGCCGTCCATGACGTTCTGGATGTTGCCGGTCTCATATTCGGTGCGCAGGTCCTTGACCAGCTGATAGGGCATGAACACGTAGGAGCGGATCTGGCTGCCCCATTCGATCTTCATCTGCACGCCCTTGATGTCGCTGATCTTCTCGAGATGCTCGCGCTCCTTGATCTCGGCCAGGCGCGCGCGCAGCATGTTCTTGCAGTTCTCGAGGTTCTGGAAGTGGCTGCGCTCGACCTGGCTCGAGACGACGATGCCCGTGGGGATGTGCGTCAGGCGCACGGCCGACGAGGTCTTGTTGACCTTCTGGCCGCCCGCGCCGGAGGAGCGGAACACGTCCATCTTGATATCCTCCTCGCGCAGCTCGATCTCGCCGGCGTCGGCGATCTCGGGCATGACCTCGACCGCGGCGAAGGAGGTGTGCCGCCGCCCGGCCGCATCGAAGGGGCTGACGCGCACCAGCCGGTGCACGCCGTGCTCGCTCTTGAGGAAGCCGTAGGCGTTGTCGCCCTCGATCATGATCGTGGCGCTCTTGAGCCCGGCCTCGTCCCCGTCGAGATAGTCCATGACCTTGACCTTGTAGCCGTGGCGGTCGGCCCACATGTTGTACATGCGGTAGAGCATCGAGGCCCAGTCCTGCGCCTCGGTCCCGCC